>Ga0315281_10008386_pt1 | contig 14466 bp, 8 predicted proteins | sample YL17G07_0_MG_FD_204540 | JGI IMG/M metagenome (GOLD analysis project Ga0315281, IMG submission 204540) | Sediment microbial communities from Yellowstone Lake, YNP, Wyoming, USA - YL17G07_0 | ecosystem: Environmental > Aquatic > Freshwater > Lake > Sediment | place: USA: Wyoming | collected...
GAGCGGAAGGGAAGTCTCTCCTCTACAGCGGCGACCTCGGGAACGCCCACCGCCCGCTCGTCAAGAGCCCAAGCGCTCCCCCGCACGCTGACCTCGTTCTAGTGGAAAGCACCTACGGAAACCGACGGCATCGATCCCTCGAGGAATCGGTGGCGGAGATGAAGACCGTCGCGGAGACGGTGCTGGGGCGGGGAGGGAACCTGCTCATCCCTTCCTTCGCACTCGAGCGGACTCAGGAGGTCCTGTACGAACTCTTCTCCCTCTGGCGGCGCGGGGAGCTGCCGGAGTGCCGGGTGTTCCTCGATAGCCCGCTTGCGATCGCTACCACGCGGATCTTCGCGCGCTATCTCGACTACTTCGATGCGGACGGTCGCGAGGTCTTCTCCCGGACGCCGAATCCGTTCTCGTTTCCACTCCTGCACTACGCGCAGACGACCGAGGAGTCTAAGGAGATCAACGCGCTGAGGCAGAGGAACGTCATCATCGCCGGGAGCGGCATGTGCACCGGGGGGCGGATCCTCCATCACCTCCGCCACAACCTGTGGCGAGAGGACTCGGGAATTCTCTTTGTGGGCTACCAAGCGGACGGGACCCTCGGACGGTCGATTGTCGACGGGGCCCGGCGGGTGACTCTCTTCGGCGAGGAGACGGTTGTCCGCGCGATGGTCGCTACCGTCAACGGCTTCTCCGCCCACGCGGACCAACCGGCACTGGTGGAGTGGCTGAGACAGGCGACCCCCGGCGAGGTCTTCCTCGTCCACGGGGAGGCCACGTCCCTCGAAAGCCTAAGGAAGGCCATTCAGAGCGAGATCGCGACGCAGGTCCACGTCGCGAGATGGCTCGAAACCGTCCGGCTCTGAGACGACCTGGCCGACTCGGCGGCTACGGCGTCACGGAGATGTTCTGGACGGCCGCGTCGGTCGCGCCGTCGTCATCGGCGACGGTCAGAACCACCGTGTAGACTTTGGATTCGGTCTGCGTGTAGTTGTGGGAAACGAGGACCCCCGAGTCGGTTTGGGTGTCTCCGAAATTCCAAAGGTACGAGGCGATCGTCCCGTCCACGTCCGTGGATCCCGACGCGTCGAAGGCGACGGCGAGGGGAGCCGGGCCGCTCGCCGGAATGGCCGTGAAGCTCGCGACCGGCGCGATGTTCCCGAAGTAGAAACAACCCGCGAGGCCGAGCGAAACAAACGCGACAGCGATGAGCCCCACGATCGTCATCTGGCGGCGCCCAACGGCCTTCATCTTCATAGTAACCTCCCTGTTCTCCTTCAACACCCGCTAGACCACTGTAGAGGTGTGGCAAGGGGAAGTCAAGCCGCGAAGCTCCTTGCTTCCTGATCGGGAACCCAGCGGGCCGCGACCGCGGAGGAGTGCGAGGGCGTATGCTCGAGGAGCCCGTCCTTGCGCCGCATCGCCGTGGACCGCTATAGTCGGCTTCGGAATGACATCGGGCTTCTGCATCGACGTGGGGACGATCTTCTCGCTCCACCCGTTCGCGCTGGAGGTGCTCAGTCGCCTCGCCGCGGCCGGCCACGAGGCGGTCCTCATTGGCGGCGTCGTACGGGACGGCGTTCTGGCGATCCTCGACCGAGAGCGCCCCTTCTCACCGAGGGAGGTCGACATCGCGACCTCGGGCCTCCCCGACGAGATCCGCCGCCTCTTCCCAGATCGGCCGATCGTGAGTGTGGGAGAGGAGTTCGGCGTCCTCGTGGTCGTCGCTCCCGACGGGGATGAGGTCGAGGTCGCGACGTTCCGCGTCGAGGGTGAGTACGACGGTCGCTGGCCGGGGAAGGTCGAATTGGTGAGGGACCTTGCCGCGGACGTCAGGCGGCGCGACCTCACCGTCAACGGCCTCGCCGCGCGGGCAGACGGCACGGTGATCGACCTCGTGTCGGGCATCGAAGACCTGAGGAACCGGCGGATCCGGGCGATTGGGGATCCTCGGGAGCGCTTCCGCGAGGACTACCTGCGGATGCTGCGGGCGGTCCGCTTTGCGTGCCAAATCGAGGGAGCGATCGACGCCAGGACCGCCGAAGCGATCCGCGAGAACGCCAAGGAGATCGCGTCCGTGTCCGGCGAGAGGATCCGCGAGGAACTCCTGCGCATCCTCGCGTCGCGCCAGGCCGCGCGCGGGATCGCCCTCCTCGAGGATCTGGGGTTGCTCGAGCCCATCCTCCCTGAGGTTGCGCAGCTGAAGGGAGTCCCGCAGCCGGAGGAGTACCATCCCGAGGGGGACGTGTACGTCCATACGCTCGAGGCGGTCCGGGTGGCGGACGGCTTCGTGAGCGATCCGTGGGTGAAGCTGGCCGTCCTCCTGCACGACATCGGCAAGCCCTACGCCCTCGAGAGGAGCGGGGGGGAGAACATGGGCGGGCACTGCGCCGTGAGCGCCCGCATGACGAGGCAGATCGCGCAGCGACTCCGCCTCAGCCGCCAGGAGGCGGCCCGCCTTGCCTTCCTCGTCAGGAATCACATGCGGATCGCGGACTTCCCCAAGATGGGGCGGGGGAAGCAGGTGCGCTTCGTAAGCGAAGGCGAGGCGGTGGGACCGCGCGCGCTTCGCAAGCGGTTTCCCCTCTTTTTCGACCTTCTGCAGGTCCTCGTCGCGGACTGCGAATCGAGCGCTCACCGCTCCTCAGGCTGGGCGCCGATCCTGCGGGAGACCCTCCGAGTGGTCGAGCACATCGACCGGGTGTGCAGCCTTCGCCGGGCCCGGGAACTCTTGGACGGCCACGCCCTTCAGGGCCTTGGGATGAGGCCAGGACCGGAGCTCGGCAGGATCCTGGATGCCGTGCACGATCGGATCCTCGCCGGCGAGATCGCAACCCGCGAGGAGGCCGAGGCCGAGGCGCGCGCCCTTCTCGCCCGAAGACGGAGCGAGGACCGAGTGCCGTGAAGGATGGGACAGCCGACCTCGGAACTCCGGACGGCTCCCGCTAGTCTTCAGCGGCCGTCCCTTGCGGACGGAGCAAACGACAGCCTGCGCCGACGAGCAGGTCGATCGAGGCTCGGCGCGGCGCGCGAGGAGGGGAAGAACCGGTCGGGCGGCGAGTGGAGAGAATCTGCGCCGTCCTGTGTGACGAGATCAGGCCGGGATGCCATGGGAACACCACTCTACATCAGCAACGACTTGCCGCTCGAGCTCGAGCAGATCATCGGACAGTGCGTCGCCATCCTCGGGATCCGCGGGTCGGGGAAGTCGAACACGGCCGGCGTGCTCTTCGAGGAGCTCTTGAAGCACAACTACCCTCTCTCCATCGTCGACATCGACGGCGAGTACTTCGGCCTCAAGGAGAAGTTCGAGATCCTGGTCGCTGGATCCGGCGACGGTGTCGAGATCGAAGTGGACGTCGACTCCGCCGAGGAGATCGCTCGTGTCAGCATGGAGAAGAACGTCCCAGTCGTGCTCGACCTCTCCGGCTTTCTCTCTGGGGAGCGAACGGAGTTCCTGAAGGAGTACCTCACCGCGCTGTGGAATCTCGCCGGGAAGCTTCGCCGACCTTACATCATCGGGATCGAGGAGGCGCACGAGTTCATCCCCCAGGGAGTGCGCACGGAGCTCAAAGAACTGATCGCGCGCGTGGCGTTGCGCGGTCGGAAGCGCGGCCTAGGCGCGATCATCGTCTCGCAACGCAGTGCGAAGGTGGAGAAAGACGTCCTTAGCCAGGCGGGGATGCTCTTTCTGCATCGGGTGGTCCACGAGGCGGACATGCGGGTCTACGGGGAACTCCTCCCGTGGAAGAAGACCGAAGTGAAAGAGATGGTCAACGCGCTCGAAACCGGAGACTGCATTTACGTCAACGGGGAGTCGATCCTGCCCATCCGCGTCAGGGAGAGAGAGACCTTCCACGCCGGTTTCACGCCGTCTCTCGAGGTCGTGGTTACACCCCAGCTGAAGCAGGTGAGTCAGTCGATCATTGAGGCGATCGAGAGGGCGAGGGAAGGAAAGGGGAAGACGTCGCGGGTGCCGGAGCCGCAGGAGGAACTTGAGCGCCTCCAGGCGGTCCTTCGAGAGAAGGAATCGCAGATCGCCGAACTGGATGAGATCGCTCGCGCGCTCGGTTACATCAAGGTACAGGTCCCCGAGCGGGCTGCCGCGGAGCTGCCCGTCTTCTTCCCGGCGATCCAGCGGCTCTCCGCGGGGAGCGGAGAGACCGCTCACGTGGCAGCTTGTCCCAGCATGGCTGTCTCAGCCTGCGAGGAGCCGGTCGCTCTTGCCGAGGACGAGCGGACGGCCGAAGAAGAGGACGAGGATCCCTCGGACCTGCTTCCGCGCGCGGTACGGCGGCACGTCGACCGACTCGTCTCGCGCGTCGCCAAGCAAGGGCTCCTCGACCGGCGAATCGTCTCCTTCCTGGCCAGCCGCAGTCCGAACTCGTACTCCGTTGGCCAAATCGCCGCGTGGACCGGATGCGCGCGCGGCGTGATTGAGGAGAACTCGCCGCGGGACCTCGTCGGGGCCGGGCTCATCGTCCGAGAGCGTCGCTCAGACGGCGTCCGGTATCGCTGCAGTCTGGCGGCGTTCGTGCAGCGCGAGTTCAGCGTCTACCAGCCGGACCTCACGGCACGTGAGCTCCATGCGGTCACGCGATCGCTTCGGGAGCAGTTCAGCGCGATCAAATAGCAGATAAGTCAGTCTATCCTAAGAGAGGATCGCGCAGGAATTCCGGGTCGGTCTGTTGACCGATCCCTCCCTTTCTGCTACGATCTTTTGGGGAAAGGAGGGGGATGTGAAGGTCAAGATCGTTGAGCGGCACGGGACGACAAGCGAGTCGATTCGCGCACACGTTCTTGAGAAGACCGAGGCGCTGGAGCGGTTCTACGATCGGATCATCAGCGTCGATGCGGTCCTATCGGTCGAAAAAGAGCGTCAGAGTGCAGACTTCCATGCTCACCTCATGAACCGGAAGGTCATCAAGGCGCACGAGGAATCCTCCGACATGTACGCCTCGATCGACAAGGCGATCGATCGGCTGAAGCGGCAACTGGTGAAGTACAACGACCTTCTTAAAGACACCCGCGACGGGGAGGTGCGCCCGAGCGAGCCGGTGGAAGCCCCGGAAGGAAACCACAAGGAGATCATCCGCACCGACACCTACCTTCGTAAGCCCATGAGCCCCGAGGAGGCGGCTCTTCAGCTCGAGGCCATCGAGAAGGGCTTCCTAGTCTTCGTCAACTCCGAGAACGACGAAGTCAGCATCATGTATCACCGCCGCGATGGCAACTACGGCTTGATCGAGCCGAGGCGATAGGTGAGATCGGAAATCGGAGAAGACGCGTGGTAAAAGGACTCTCTCTCTTTTCCGGAAGCCTGGCGAGTCGGGTGGCCACGCGGCTGGTGGAGCGCTCGCCGGGAGTGGATGAGGTCCTTCTCCTGCACTTCCGTTCGCCGTTCTTCGAAGAGCACGACGGCATCCGGGAGATCGCGAAATCCGAATGGCCCGGAATGGGCTTTCGCACTCAGTCGTTGAAGAAAGACTACCGGCATCTGGCGAACATCCCTCCCGGCGGGTCCTTCTCGCTCCGGCGGAGCTGCTCGAGCTGCCGCCGGTTGATTCTATCGCGGGCCGTCCGCTACATGAGGCGGCTGCAAGCAGACTTCCTCATCACGGGGGAGATCGTCGGCGGGCACGGCCTTCTCGCGGAGGACATGGAATGCATCGCCGAGGACCTGGGCATCGCGGACGTCCTGTTGCGGCCCCTCTCTGCGCGCCTGCTTCCCCCGACACGGCCTGAGGAAGAGGGGTGGATTGACCGGAGTTGCCTGGGAGATCTGACGGCAGACGATGCGGGGCAGCTTGGGGCAATCGCCGAGACCGTCGGTCTGTCGACGTCTGATCCCATGTGTAGCGAGCTGCGCTGCAAGCTTACGTCCCCGGGATTCGGCAGGAGGCTGGAGATCCTCTTCGAGGAAGAGGGGTTTACCATGAACGCCCTCAAGCTCCTCGATTTCCGCCTGTACTACAAGAGGCTGCCTGATGTCAACATCGTCCTGGCCACGGACGAAGAGGAGAAGCGCGCCCTTCAGAACTTCTTTCTGCCGCGAGACCTGCGCGTATACCTTCCCATCCACCGCGGACCGATGACCCTCGTGCGGACGGAATGGGAGGGGAAGTCAACGGCGGAGGTGCGGGAGATCATCAACCTGGCGGGACGAATCACCGTGACGCACAGCGACGCGGCTCACCTGGGCAGCGTTCCCGTCAGCTACCGTTTCGAAAGCGAAGACGAGACCCTGCAGTCGCACGTCGTCCCCTTTGCGTCGGTGGCCGAGATCGAGGACTACTGCCTTGTTCCACACCCTCTTCTTCCCGTCGGGTCGCGGCCGATTCCGCGGCCTTGAAAACCGCCCTGCGCGCGGCTATGCTTCTGCCTGACTCTGGATGACAGAGCCAGACGCGTGGTTGGCTGCAGGCGAGGCGGTGCCTGTTTTGCGGCTGGAGAGCGAGGAAACGGAGAATCCCCAGAAGCAGAGAGAAGGGGGTAGTTGTGCCTTTTTACCGCTACGAATGTGAGGACTGCGCCGCGGTCTTCAAGCTTCTCCAGCAGAACGGATCTAGCTCTTCCGCGACCTGCCCGCACTGCGGGAGTCGGAAAGCCAAGCGCCTCCTCCCTCGTATCGGCGTGATCTACAAAGGGAACGGGTATTATACAACGGACAGTCGAGCCAAGCAGGAAAACGCCGCGGCGGACAAGGCCGAGGACTAGGCCTGTTGTGCGTTTCCCAGTCTATCTGTGCTGCCCCAGCGGGGCGCGTTTCTCGTAAGAGCGGCAAGCCAAACGGCTGTCGCCGTCCTGTGAGGAGTGAGGCGATTGATCTCTGGCGATGACATTAAGCGGGTGAAGCTTCAGCTGGCGTCTCCAGCCACCATCGTCGGCTGGTCCCACGGAGAGATCACGGAATCCGAGACGATCAACTACCGGACTCACCGGGCCGAGCGGGGCGGTCTCTACGCGGAGGAGATCTTCGGCCCCGAAAACGACTACGAGTGCGCCTGTGGGAAGTACAAGGGGAAGAAGTACGAGGGAATCACGTGCGAGAAGTGCAACGTGCTCGTCACTGACTCGTCGGTGCGGCGGGTCAACATGGCCCACATCTCGCTTGCGAGCCCTGTTGTTCACTTCTGGTACTTGAAGGGCGTCTCGAGCCTCCTGTCCCGGCTCCTGGGGATGAAGAAGAAGGAGCTGCAGCAGATCGCCTACTACGAGACGGAGCCGATCGAGCAGGGTCTGTACGTGGTGACCTCCTCGGACTGCAAGGAGGTCCGTCCGGGCGAGACTCTGTACGGGTCTGAGCATCAGATACTGGCGGGGGCCTTTCCGTTCTCGGTCGAGCCCGCGTTCTTCGTCGCCGATGCCCCGCGAGTCCTTGCCGACGAGGCGGGGAGGGTCACCCTGGAGGACCGGCGGCTGACCAATGGAGAGAAGGTCCGCGCGGCCGTGATCGGGTCGCAGGAGTACCCCATCGTGGGCGACGCTGACCTGCTGGTCGAAGACGGCGACGAAGTGGGCGCAGAGACGGTCATCGCGGATAGGCCGGTAGGAGACGTCTGCTCTCACACGGCCTTCCAGATGCTCGTCGACCGCTACGGGCCAGCGGTTAAAGGAGAGGCGCTCGATCGCGAAGTCCTGGACAGCCTCATCTTCCTTGTCACGCGAGTGAAGGACCGGGCGTGCCCCCTCACGCCTGGCGACCGGCTCACCTACCTGGAGAAGAACGCCTACGAGCGAATCCATCCGAACGGCTTTGTGGCGGTGACCGGCGCCGCCGGGATCAAGGGACTCCTTGAGGTCCTTGATCTGGATGAGCTTCATGAGAATCTATCTGAGGAGCTGCGCCAGGAAACAGCGGTCGGGAACCAGCGTCGGCTGGTCAAGCGGCTGGAAGTAGTCGATCAGTTGCGCGCCTCGGGGAACGACGCTCAGGATATGGTGCTCGACGTCATCCCCGTCCTCCCTCCCGCCCTGCGGCCGATGATCCAGCTCGAGGGCGGGAAGTTCGCTACGACGGACCTAAACGACCTGTACCGGCGGATCATCAACCGAAACAACCGCCTGAAGAAGCTGATTGACATGGGCGCCCCGGAGGTCATCCTGCGCAACGAGCGGCGGATGCTGCAGGAGGCCGTGGACGCCCTGATCCACAACGAGAAGAAGGAGAGCCCAATACGCGGACGCGACAACCGCCCCCTGAAGTCGCTCTCCGAGAGGATCCACGGCAAGCACGGTCGGCTGCGCCGCAACCTCCTCGGACGCCGTGTCGACTACTCCGGGCGTGCGGTGATCGTGGTCGACCCCAAGCTCCGGCTGAGTCAGTGTGGACTCCCGAAGAAGATGGCTCTGGAACTGTTCAAGCCGTTCATTCTCCACCACCTGGAGTCGACCACCTTCTCCGACTTCGACGAGATCAAGAACAAGGCCCTCCGCGGCGAGCTCCCCGAGGTTTGGGACATCTTGGAGAAACTCGTCAAGCAGCACCCGGTTCTTCTCAACCGGGCCCCGACCCTCCATCGGCTGTCGATGCAGGCCTTCGAGCCGGTCCTCGTGGACGGAGAGGCGATCCACATCCACCCCTTCGTCTGCCCGCCATACAACGCGGACTTCGACGGGGACCAGATGGCGGTTCACCTTCCCCTTTCCGCGGAAGCGATTGCGGAGGCCCGGGAGCTGATGGCCGCTCCGCGCAACATCCTGTCGCCGTCGAACGGCGACCCCCTGAGCATTCCCACTCAGGACCCGGTCTTCGCTTACTACTACCTCACCCTCGTTGACCCGGACGGCCAAGGGACGGGGAAGGCGTTCCGCGACATCGTGGAGGCCCGCCGTGCCCATGAAGGCGGATTCCTCGACCTGCACAGCGTGGTGAGGATCCGCATCGACGGAGAGGTGGTGGAGACGACCCTCGGCCGAGCCGAGCTCAACCTCGTTCTCCCCCCGGAGACGCGGGACTACCATCGGGTGATGGATCGCCGCGCGACGAAGGCCCTGATCATGGACTGCTATCACCGCTTCGGTTGGGAGGAGACCTCCGAGGTCCTGGACCTCCTCAAGGATCTCGGGTTCAAGTACGCGACCTACGCCGCGCTCACCATCTCCATCAAGGACTGTCTCATCCCGCTCGAGAAGGAGGAGATTGTCCGCCGATCCTACGCCGCGGTGCGGCGGATCAACAAGATGTACAAACTCGGCTTGGCCACCGACGACGAGCGCTTCCAGGCGGTCATTCGGATCTGGAGGAAAACCGTCGACGAGGTGGAGCGCGCGACGATGGAAAACCTCCGCGCACACAGGTTCAACCCCGTCTACGGGATCGTCACGTCAGGGGCCCGCGGTGGCCCGGACCAGGTCAAGCAGCTCTGCGGGATGCGCGGCCCCATGGCCGGACCTTCCGGCGACATCCTTGAGATGCCGGTCATCTCCAACTTCCGCGAAGGGCTGGATATGATGGAGTACTTCATCTCAACCCACGGGGGCCGCAAGGGGGCGGCCGACACTGCTCTCAAGACGGCCGACTCGGGGTACCTCACCCGCCGCCTCGTCGACGCGACGTCCGACACGATCATCCGTGAGGAGGATTGCCGGACGGCTCAAGGCGTGGAGGTCGACCCGCTGCGCTACAGCAAGACTGAGGTGATGGAGCCGATCGAGGACCGGATCTACGGTCGCGTGGCGAGCCGGCCGATCGTCGACCCGAGCACCGGCGAGATCTTGGTGGAATCCGGCCAATGGATCAGCTACGAGATGGCCGCCCACATCGGCAGGCTCGAAGTCGAACTCCCCATCGGAGGGGAGGACGAACAGGAGCGGCTGATTGGGACCAAGAGCGCCGATGACGTCCGCCACCCATCCGAAGGGCACGTGCTGATTCAGGCCGACGAGCTTGTCACTCCACGGCTGATCGGGAGCCTGCGCGCGGCAGGGATCCAGCGAGTCAAGGTGCGGCCTCAGATCGTGATCCGATCGCCGATGGTCTGCGAGTCGCGGAGCGGAATCTGCCAGCGCTGCTACGGCTACGACATGAGCACCCACCGGCCGGTCGATCTGGGGACCGCGGTGGGCGTGATCGCCGCGCAGTCCGTGGGAGAGCCCGGGACTCAGCTCACGATGAGGACTTTCCACACAGGGGGCGTGGCGGGCGAGGACATCACGCAGGGGCTCCCCCGCGCCGAGGAGCTGTTCGAGGCGCGGCGCACGGTGAAGAGCGCCCAGGCGGGGATCTCTCCTCTCGACGGCCACGTGACCGCCGTCACGTCGACGGCGACGGGCGGGGACCGAGTCGAGATCACCGGAGAACGGCGGGTCCTTCAGATTCCGGCCGCGCTCGTGCGCGCCGAGCCAGGAGAGGAAGCCGACGTCGAAGACCTGATCGACTCAGGAAGCCCCTGCTCCGGCGAAGTGCACATCGTGGGGAGCGGGAACCGCCGCGAGTTGGTCGTCATTGACACGGAAGGCGGCGACCGGGCCTACAGCCTCCCGCGGGGGGCCGTGCCGCGCGTCAAGGACGGCGCGACCGTCGCGGCGGGAGACGCGCTGACCGATCGGTTCAACATCGAGCCGATCGTTGCCGATCGCCCGGGGACGATCGAGTTCTCCGAGGAGAAGGAGCGGACGTTCCGCCACGTCGGTCGGGACGGCACGGTCGCTGAGTACGAGATCCCGTACGGGGCTCGCATGATGGCCGAGCCGGGGGCGAAGGTGAAGGAGGGCGATCAGCTCACGTCGCGCTCCAAGCCGATCTTCATCGCAAGCGACGTGGACGGGACCATTCTTCTCCTTCCGGATCGCATCATCGTCTACAACCCGAGTGGCGGCGGGGTGAGATTCCGTCTCACGGCAGACCTCTCGCCCGCGAAGGCGAGCGGGGAAAGGGTTGGTGAGGGAGAGAGGCTCGTAAGGCTCGAGATCCCTCAAGGGCGGGTCGTCGTCGAGAAGGTTCAGACGAAGGGCGGGACGAGCTCGGTCTCGATCCATCCGAAGAGCGTCGTGAAGATCGATCAGGCCGCGACTGTACGAATGGGGGACAAGGTGCAAGAGGGAGACCTTCTCACCAAGGGTGTCGTGGCCCCCCACACTCTTCTCGAGGCGGCCGGGGTCAAGAAGACGCGGGAGTACCTGTTGACGGAGATCCACAAGGTCTACAAGACTCAAGGGGTCGACATCAACGACAAGCACCTCGAGGTCATTATCCGCCAGATCCTCAACAACGTCCGCATCGTGGACCGAGGGGACTCGCGGTTCCTCATGAGCGACCTCGTGGCGCTCGAGGCGTTCCAGGAGGAGCTGCAGAGGCTCGCGCGTCTGAACGAAGAAGGGGAACAGGCGCGGCAGGAGGCGATCGGGCAGAAGATCGCGGAGGACCTCGTCGTGGGGGGGCAGCTGATTGCTGCGAGCGGCGAGGCCGTTACCCAGGAAACCCTACACGCAGCCAAACGAGCCGGAGCCTCCTGCGTCCGCGTGCAGCGCGGCGAGGAGGACGTCGTGGAGATACCTCTGGGAGACCGGGGGCTGCCCGCAGGGGAGCGTGAGCTTCTGCGGATCTCCAAGGCCGCCCTGCAGACGAAGGGGTGGCTCTCCGCCGCGTCCTTCCAGCGGACGACGAAGGTCCTCGCCGAGGCGGCTTTGCGCGGGGAGACCGACGAGCTGGAGGGGCTGAAGCCGAGCATCATTGTCGGGAAGAGGATCCCGGCCGGCACGGGGTTCCCGGCTGCCGAGGCCGCGCGGGCGGCGGAGGCGGAAGTCCCGTCCGAAAGCGAGTTGACAGGTTCTATGAGCTCACCTATAATCGCGAACAGCCTGGAGAGATAGCTATGCCGACGATCAACCAACTCATCCGTTTGGGGCGCAAGCCGAAAGAGAAGAAGTCGAAGTCGAGGGCGCTCGCGTCGTGCCCGCAGCGCCGAGGGGTTTGCACTCGCGTGTTCACGCGCACGCCCAAGAAGCCGAACTCCGCGCTGCGAAAGGTAGCCCGCGTTCGCCTAAGCAACGGGAAGGAGATCACGGCCTACATCGGCGGTGAGGGACACAACCTCCAGGAGCACTCCATGGTCCTGGTGCGAGGCGGCCGCGTGCCAGACCTCCCAGGGGTTCGCTATCACATCGTGCGCGGCACGCTCGACGCGGAGGGGGTCGGGGGCCGCCGGCGGGGGCGCTCGAAGTACGGCGCCAAGAAGCCGAGTTAGGAGGAGGAATGCAGATACCTGGCCGCGACGTGAAGCCGGACATCAAGTACAACAGCAAGCTTCTAGGGAAACTCATCAACTACATCATGCTGGAGGGGAAGAAGTCGACCGCGGAGCGGATCGTCTACGACGCCTTGGCCCAGGTCGAGAAGCGCGCGGATTCCCCTGCGCTCGACGTCTTCAACGCGGCGATCGCCAACTGCACGCCGCGCTTGGAGGTGCGCTCCCGCCGCGTCGGGGGGGCGAACTACCAGGTTCCCTACGAGGTCCCGCCCGATCGCCAGATGGCCCTTGCCTTGCGCTGGATCGTCCGCGCTGCACGGGAAAGAGGCGAACATACCATGGCGAGCCGCCTGGCCGCGGAGGTCATGGACGCCTCCCGCAAGGAGGGCAAGGCGTACAACAAGCGGCTGGATGTGCATCGCATGGCGGAAGCGAACAGGGCCTTCGCTCACTACCGCTGGTAGCTCAGTCGGATCTGTCGTCCCCTCTCGCGCCACCTCCTTTAGGAAGGACACCCATGTCCGCTGATCTGTCTTTGGGCCTGAAGTCGATCCGCAACATCGGCATCATGGCCCACATCGATGCCGGCAAGACCACGACCACGGAGCGCATCCTGTTCTACACCGGACGCACACACCGAATGGGCGAGGTCAACGAGGGCACGACCGAGATGGACTGGATGGAGCAGGAACGGGAGCGCGGGATCACGATCACGGCGGCGGCCACGACCTGCTCATGGCGGGATCATTGGATCAACATCATCGACACGCCGGGCCACGTCGACTTCACGGCCGAGGTGGAGCGGTCTCTGCGCGTCCTCGACGGAGGAATCATCGTCTTCTCTGGGGTCGAGATGGTCGAGTCCCAGTCGGAGGCGGTCTGGCGTCAGGCCGACCGCTATCGGATCCCTCGCCTGGCCTTCGTGAACAAGCTCGACCGCGTGGAATCGAGCTACCGAGGTACGGTCGAGATGATTGAAGACCGACTGGGAGTCGTCGCGGTCCCGCTCCATCTCCCCTACCGCGACGAGGACCGGCGACTCCAGGGGATGGTCGATCTCCTGGAACGGAGGCTCATCACGTGGGACGCGGAGTCCAAGGGAGTGCGCTACGCGCTTTCGCCGGTCCCGAACTCGATGCTCGAAGACGTTGCCGCGTACCGCCAGCGGGCGATCGAACGAGTGGCGGAGTTCGATGAGCGGATCATGGAGGCGTACGTCGAGGGGAGGGAGGTCGGGGTAGAGGCCTTCCACGCCGCGCTGAGGAACGCGTGCATCCAGCACGGCCTGGTCCCGGTCCTCGGCGGGGCCGCCTTCCAGAACCAGGGGATCCAGCCACTCCTCGACGCGGTGGTCCGCTACCTTCCGTCGCCGGCGGACCTTGCGGCGGTTCGCGGCGTTCGCGGGGACGTGGCACGTCGGCCCGACGCCGAGGAGCCGTTCTGCGCGCTGGCCTTCAAGGTGGCGATGGACCGCTACGCTGGCCGGCTGGTCTTCAGCCGCGTCTACTCGGGGCAGGTGCGCGCCGGCGACCAGGTGTTGAACTCGTCGACCGGCCAGGTCCTTCGGCTCTCCAAGATCTTCCGTATGCACGCGAACGAGCGCATGCCCCTCGAGAAGGCCCAGGCAGGGGACATCGTCGCGGTGGTCGGTTCCCGCGAGATCTCGACCGGCGACACGCTGTGCGATCGAGCGGCGCCGATCCTCCTCGAGAAGATCGAGTTTCCCGAGCCGGTCGTGTTTGTCGCCATCGAGCCGCGCACGGAGGCGGAGGAAGGCCCCCTTCTCCAGGGGCTAGCCGGACTCGCGTGCGAGGACCCAACGTTCCGCGTGACCGTAGACGAGACGACGAACCAGACGATCATCGCGGGGATGGGGGAACTCCATCTCGAGGTCCTCGTGCGGAGGCTCCGAGAGGAGTACGGGATCTCCGCGCTCGTCGGCCAGCCCCAGGTCGCCTACCGCGAGACCCTGTGTGCGCCCGTAGTGGTGGAGGAGAAGTTCGCGCGTCAGATGGGCGGGCGAGGGCAGTACGGCCACGTGATCGTGCGCTTCGAGCCGCTCGCGCGCGGAAGCGGATTCCACTTCACGGACGCCGTCGAGCACGACGAGATCCCCAAGGAGTACCGGCGAGCGGTCGAGGCGGGTCTCGAGGAGACGTTGACAAACGGTCCGCTCGCCGGTTATCCTTTGGTGGATATCGGGGCCGTCCTGTTGGGAGGCTCCTTTCACCCGGTCGATTCCTCGGAGTTGGCTTTCCGGGCGGCCGCGGCGGCCGCGCTG
>Ga0315281_10008387_pt1 | contig 14465 bp, 15 predicted proteins | sample YL17G07_0_MG_FD_204540 | JGI IMG/M metagenome (GOLD analysis project Ga0315281, IMG submission 204540) | Sediment microbial communities from Yellowstone Lake, YNP, Wyoming, USA - YL17G07_0 | ecosystem: Environmental > Aquatic > Freshwater > Lake > Sediment | place: USA: Wyoming | collected...
GAGCTCATCTGAAATAAACCGGGGGGCGCTTGCTCTCCGGTTCTTTTGCTTCAAAGAGGCCGGACGAATGTGAAAGGGTTATTATAATCAGGAAGATTAGGCCGGATTAATTCGGAAAACAACACCATCTGGTGCTTGCCGTCATGCCGCATGTCGTCGATATGATCTATGCTTATATTAAGATTCATGTTTTTATCACCTCCTTTCATAATATATTTATATCTTGTAATTCTGATGTTTCGGTAAGCATTATGACATAGTGCTTTAAGGAAAACCAATTTTTATCAATAAAAAATCCTTTCACAAACAGTATTTAGATTGCCGTAAACTTATATACTCATAAATCGTAGCACCTTAGAGGCAGAGAGGTTGTGAAATGTGGAATAGGCGGTTGATTTTAGACGGTAAAATTTGGTGGCTACGAGTTTGTCGGACTTGAACTTTTTCTGCCAATTTCATGTGAGGGACTAAAGGGGTCGCTTCTTTAACCTTGATATATCCACACTGATATGACATTATTGTAGCATGGCACGGCCTCTTCGTATCCAATACCCTGATGCTGTTTACCGTGTCACCTGCTGTGGCAATGAAAAGCAGAACATCTTTCGGGATGACGACGATCGGAACCGCTTCCTCCAATTATTAAACCAGTAAAAAGACACCGCGCTCAGCCCATTCCCGATAACCGGGGATGGGCTGTTTTTATTTTCATCATGCAACAATAACTCCTTGTAGAAAATTCACTTTATTCTTTCCGATTGACACTTCTTTAAATTATCTGGTATAGTACACAAACCTCTTATTTTGCAAGGAGTTTTATGTTCCAGCCCTCTCTTGAGGACTTCAAAAAGAAGGCGAAAAAGGGCAACCTCATTCCCGTATATCGCGAGATCCTCGCGGACATGGAAACGCCGGTGTCCGCGTTCCGGAAGATCGACGATGGCCGCCATTCCTTCCTGCTTGAAAGCATGGAAGGCGGGGAAAAATGGGCGCGTTATTCGTTCCTCGGAAGCAGGCCGTCGGTCGTGGTCAGGGGCTTCGGCCGCTCAGTCGAGGTCATCAGTGACGGAAAAACTCAAAAGCGGCCTTTTGAGCGCGACCCGCTTGAGGTGATCAAAAAGGTCCTGTCCGCATACGCTCCCGTGCCCGATCCATCGCTGCCGCGTTTTTTCGGCGGCGCCGTCGGGTTCATGGGCTACGACGTGGTCCGTTTTTTTGAGGAACTGCCGGGCCGCGAGAAGAGCGGTCTTGATATCCCCGATGTCTTTTTCATGATCACCGATACGCTCGTGATCTTCGACAACATCACCCATCTGATCAAGGTGGTGTCGAACGCGCACGTGAAGGGGAAATCCGCCGAGACGGCCTACCATGAGGCGACGAAGAAGATCAACGCCCTCGTCAGGAAGCTGAAAGCGGGGGGCAAGGGGCAAGGGGCAGGGGTCAAGAAGAAAGCGAAGACAACGGGGCACACCCTCACCTCCAATTTCACCCAGCCGCAGTACGAGCAGGCGGTGCTGAAAGCAAAGGAGTACATCAAGGCAGGGGACATCTTCCAGGTCGTGCCGTCACAGCGGTTCCAGACGAAGATCAATGTCGAGCCCTATGAGATCTATCGCGCCCTGCGGCTGATCAACCCGTCGCCGTACATGTATTTTCTCCGCTGCGGCGACGCGACGGTTGTGGGCGCGTCTCCCGAGGTCATGGTGAGGCTCGAGGGCGGCACGATCGACCTCAGGCCGATCGCGGGTACGCGCCGCCGCGGCGCCACGGAAGAAGAGGACAAGGCGCTCGCGGGAGAACTGCTTGCTGATCCGAAAGAGAGGGCCGAGCACATCATGCTCGTGGACCTCGGCAGGAACGACGTGGGCCGGGTGAGCGAACCGGGCAGCGTGAAGGTGAGCGAACTCATGGTGATCGAGCGGTACTCGCACGTGATGCATATCGTCTCGAACGTGCGCGGCACATTGTCGGCCGGCAAGGACTCCTATGACGTGGTCCGGGCGTGTTTTCCGGCCGGCACGGTGTCGGGCGCCCCCAAGATCCGCGCCATGCAGATCATCGATGAGCTTGAGCCCACGCGGCGCGGGCCCTATGCGGGCGCGGTCGGGTATTTCGGGTTCTCGGGCAACATGGACACCTGCATCACGATCCGCACGCTCGTGATCAAGGACAACGTTGCGTATATCCAGTCAGGCGGCGGAGTGGTGGCGGACAGCGATCCGGCCGCCGAGTATCAGGAAACGGTGAACAAGGCCAAGGCCATGATGCGGGCCGTGGAGATGGCGGAGAAGGGGCTGGATTAAAGGCAGGTTTCTCGCCAAGACGCAAAGTTCGCAAAGAAAGAAATTCAAGATTTAAAATTTAAGATTCAAAACTTTGCGCCCTTTGCGCCTTTGCGAGAGACGATTTTTCTTGAGGTTCTCTTATGCTTTTGATGATCGACAATTACGATTCCTTCACCTACAACCTGGTCCAGTATCTGGGCGAACTGGGGCAGGACCTGAAGGTGTACCGGAACAACAAGATCACGATCCCTGAGATCGAGAAGATGAGGCCCGAGCGCATCGTGATCTCGCCCGGGCCCTGTACGCCCAAAGAGGCGGGGATCTCGATCGACGTGATCAAACACTTCGCAGGCAAGGTCCCGCTCCTTGGTGTCTGCCTCGGCCACCAGTCGATTGGCGAGGCCTTTGGCGGTGACGTCATCCGTGCGCCCTATCTGATGCACGGCAAGACCTCGATGATCCACCACGACAACAAGACCATCTTCAGCGGCCTCCCGAACCCGTTTGAGGCCACACGCTACCATTCGCTCATCATCAAACGAGAGACACTTCCGTCGGTGCTCGAAGTGACGGCCTGGACCGATGACGGCATCATCATGGGCGTGAGGCACAGGCAGTTCAAGGTCGAAGGGGTGCAGTTCCACCCTGAGTCTATTTTGACCGGGGCGGGGAAGGACCTGTTAAGGAACTTCTTGAATTTATAGTCATGTCCAATAGTTACGAAGGAGAATTTTATGCCTAAACAAGGGGAACGAGCAGAAAAAGAAGCACAGAGAGTACTCAGTAAGGAGTTTGGGGTGAAACTAGAAAGCAGGAAAAAGGTTATGGTGGGAAATAATCTACATGAGTTCGACCTTGTTTCAGAAAAAGAGGGAATCTTCATAGAGGTCAAGGATTATAAGTTTGATAATCCATCAACTGGCAAGGCGGGATATAGTTCAACACGGAAACATCGCTTGATAGGTGCATGTTTTTATCTTGAAAAAGTAAAAAAGGCGAAGAAAAGAATTTTGGTACTGACTGATAAACGTCTTTGTGAACAGTTCAAGAAAGATATGCAAGGACTGCTTTCAAAGGTTGAAATACGACATATTCCAGTGAAATAATTTGAAGGTGATATCCCGATGATCAAAGAAGCCATCGCAAAGGTCGTAACGAAAGTCAACCTCACCGAGGCCGAGGCCGAGGCCGTGATGCGCGAGATCATGCAGGGCGAGGCCACGGACGCCCAGATCGCGTCATATATCACCGCGCTTCGCATGAAGGGCGAGACCGTAGAAGAGATCACCGGCTCCGCGCGGGTCATGCGCGAGAAGGCCGTGCCGATCAAGCTGGATGCAAAATATCAGGTTGATACCTGCGGCACGGGCGGCGACATGGCGCATACGTTCAACATTTCCACGACGGTCGCCTTCGTGGTCGCCGGCGCCGGCGTTACCGTTGCCAAGCACGGGAACCGTTCCGTCTCAAGCAAGAGCGGCAGCGCCGATGTGCTCCAGGCCCTGGGCGTCAACATCGAGATCCCCTCGCATCGGGTGGAAGAGTGCCTGAAAGAGGTGGGCATCGCCTTCCTGTTCGCTCCCCTGATGCACCAGGCCATGAAGTACGCGATCGGGCCGAGAAGAGAGATCGGCATCCGCACCATCTTCAACATCCTGGGACCGCTCACCAATCCGGCGATGGTGACATCGCAGATCATGGGTGTGTATTCAGCGGAATTGACGGCCCCTCTTGCCCGGGCGCTCGGCAATCTTGGAGCCAGGCATGCTTTTGTTGTGCACGGAATGGATGGGCTGGACGAGATCACGATCACGGACAAGACCAGGATATCGGAGTTCAAGGACGGGAAGGTCAGGGATTACTTTATTCAACCGGCGGATTTCGGCCTGTCTGTCGGAAAGGCAGAAGAGCTCAGGGGCGGGGACGCAAAGGCGAATGCCGTCATCACCCTTGAAGTATTGAAGGGCCAGAAAGGCTCGCGCCGCGACATAACTCTGCTGAATGCCGCGGCAGGGCTCGTTGCTTCGGGCAAGGCGACGGATTTTAAGGAAGGCCTCAGGCTTGCCTCGGAATCGATCGATTCCGGCGCCGCTTTGAAGAAGGTTGAACAGTTGAAGGCGTTTACGAATAGACCGTAGAAGCTTGGGGTCAGGGTTCAAGGAACGTCTCGAAAAAAATACCTATGATTTTAGATGCTATTATCGCGAATAAAAAAGTGGAACTGGCGGAGACGAAACGTCAAGTGCCATTTCATGATATCAAATCAAAGGCATCGAATGCGGAGCCGGCCCGGGGATTCGGCAAATCGCTTGTAGGTACGGGCGATATCCGGCTGATCGCCGAAGTAAAGAAGGCATCACCATCCAAAGGCGTGATCCGGGAGGATTTTGATCCGGTCGCGATCGCAAAGATATACGAGGAGTCCGGTGCGTCGTGCCTCTCGGTCCTGACGGAAAAAAAATTCTTTCAGGGCAGTCTTGAGTATCTGGGCAGGATCAGAAAAGCCGTGGAACTGCCGCTTTTGCGCAAGGATTTTATCATCGACGAGTATCAGATCCATGAGGCACGGGCCGCCGGAGCGGACGCCATTCTGCTGATCGCGGCGTGCCTGGAGAAACAGCAGATAGAGGACTTCCTCGGGACCGCACGCCAGCTCGGCCTCGATGTGCTGGTTGAGTCGCATACGTACAAGGAACTGGATAGATCTCTGCACGCGGGGGCAGCGCTCGTGGGCATCAACAACCGGGACCTGACGACCTTCACGGTGAGCCTGCAGACGACGCTTGATCTTCTGAAAGACATTCCCGATGACCGCATTGTGGTGAGCGAGAGCGGCATCAGTACCCGGGACGACGTGGTGAAGCTCCATCAGGCGGGTGTGGATGCGGTCCTCGTGGGCGAGAGCCTGATGCGGGCGAAGGATATTGGCGGGAAAGTCAAAGAACTTTTAGGAAAGGGATGAAGCTGTAGGGGCGCGGCGCTCCGTACTCCTGCTTTTGCGGCCGATCACAGCGTATGATAAAAATAAAAATATGCGGCATTACCAATCTGGACGACGCGCTGTACGCGACGGAGTGCGGGGCTGACTCTCTGGGCTTTAACTTTTACAAGAAGAGCCCGCGCTACATCGAGCCCCAGAGGGCGGCTGAGATCATTTCCCAGCTCCCGCCCTTTGTCATGCCTGTCGGTATTTTCGTGAACGAGCGCGAGGACAAGATACGGGAGATCCGGCAGTTGACCTGCATCCAGGCGGTCCAGCTCCACGGCGACGAAAGTCCGGAGTTCTGCCAGCGCTTCGGAGGCCGCGTGATCAAGGCTTTCCAGATAAAGGACAAGGAAAGCCTTAAGGCCATGGCGCACTACCATGTCGGCGCGTTTCTGCTCGACAGCTACCGCGAGAACATGCGGGGCGGCACAGGGATGAGCTTCGACTGGCATCTTGCCGTCGTGGCCAAGACCTTCGGCAAGATCATTCTTGCCGGCGGGCTCACGCCCGAGAACGTGGCCGAGGCCGTGAAGCTTGTTCAGCCCTACGCGGTTGATGTTGCGGGCGGCGTGGAAAAGGAAAAAGGGACCAAGGACCATGCAAAGGTCAGAAAGTTCATTGCAGAGGTTCGAAGAGTGTCGCGGCCATGAGCCTTCCGGACAAAAATGGACATTTCGGCATCTACGGCGGGAAGTTCGCGCCTGAAACGCTGATGCCCGCGCTGGCCGAGCTCGAGGCCGCCTTCCTTGCCGCGAAGAAGGACAAGGCGTTTCAGGCGGAGCTTGAGTTCTATAACCGGGAATTCATTGGCAGGCCCACACCGCTCTATTACGCCAGGCGGCTGAGCGACCATCTGGGCGGCGCGAAGATCTATCTCAAGCGCGAGGACCTCTGCCACACCGGCGCCCACAAGATCAACAACTCTCTGGCCCAGGTCCTGCTCGCGAAGCGCATGGGCAAGACCCGCGTGGTCGCCGAGACCGGCGCGGGCCAGCACGGCGTGGCCACAGCCACCGCAGCCGCCATGTTCGGCCTCGACTGCGAGGTTTACATGGGCACCGAGGACGTGGCGCGCCAGTCGCTGAACGTGTTCCGCATGAAGCTGCTCGGCGCGATCGTGCGTCCGGTGGACCTCGGCAGCAAGACGCTCAAGGATGCCATCAACGAGGCCATGCGCGACTGGATCACGAACGTAGGGAATACCCATTACGTGCTGGGCACCGTCTTCGGACCCCATCCCTTTCCCATGATAGTGCGTGATTTCCAGTCCGTGATCGGCCGCGAGGCAAAGAAGCAGATAATGAAACACGAAAACCGTCTTCCTGACGCCCTCGTCGCCTGCGTGGGCGGTGGATCGAACGCCATCGGTTTGTTCCATGAGTTTCTGGAGGACGAGGCCGTCAAGATGTACGGCGTCGAAGCAGGTGGCCTCGGGCTCGAGCGCGGCAAGCATGCGGCGCGCTTTGCCGGCGGCTCCGTCGGCGTGCTCCAGGGCTGCAAGACCTTCGTGCTCCAGGATGAGCAGGGCCAGATCGAGATGACCCATTCTGTTTCCGCCGGGCTGGATTACGCCGCCGTGGGACCGGAGCATTCGTACCATCACGACACCGGCCGCATAGAGCACGTCTATGCCGTCGATGAGGAGGCCATGGAGGCCTTTGACCTGCTCTCCCGCCTTGAAGGCATCATCCCGGCGCTCGAGAGCGCCCATGCGGTCGCCTACTGCCTCAAACTCGCGCCCACGCTTCGAAAAGACCAGGTGATCATCGTGAACCTGTCGGGCCGCGGTGACAAGGACGTGATGCAGGTGGCGAAAATAAAAGGGGTGGAGCTGTAAGCGCATATTCAAAATTCCCTGTGCAACATACAGAACAGAGGCTTATGTCCAGGATCAAAAATACCTTCAACCGATTGAAGAAAAAGAACGAGACCGCGCTCATCCCGTATATCATGGCGGGAGACCCGGACCTTGCCACGACGAAGACCCTCATCCTCGAGATGGAAAAGGCGGGCTGTGACATCATCGAACTCGGCGCGCCGTTCTCCGATCCCCTGGCCGACGGGCCTACCATCCAGAAGGCCGCCCTCCGGTCGCTCAGGAACCGCACCAGCGTCGCCGATGTCCTCGGCCTGGTGGCTGATGTGCGAAGGACGAGCAAGGTCCCGCTCATCCTCATGACCTACTACAACCTGATCTTCAAATACGGGGAAGAGCGCTTTGTTTCCGACGCTGTTGCGGCGGGTCTGGACGGGCTCATTCTGCCGGACCTTCCGCCGGAAGAAGCGGGGACGCTGATGCCGCTCGCGAAGAAGGCCGGCCTTGACACCATCTTCCTGATCGCGCCGACCAGCACTGACAGCCGGATCAAGCTTGTCTCGAAGGTCTCCCAGGGGTTTGTTTATTATGTATCCCTTACCGGAGTCACCGGCGCCAAGCCGACTGTCAAGAATTCCATCAAGGACGCCCTGCTCCGGATCAAAGCCGTGACGGACAAACCGGTTTCCGTCGGGTTCGGCATCTCCTCGCCCGACCAGGCGGCCCAGGTGGCCATGTGGGGCGCCGATGGGGTAATCGTGGGCAGCGCGCTCGTGAAGGTGCTCGAGGAGAACATCGGGAGCCCTGAACTCGTGCGCCATGCGGTGACTTTTGTAAAAGCCCTGAAGCAGGGAGTGCTTGCTGGACACGGTGGACGGCAAAGCTGATACCATGGAGGGCGCGTGAAGGTAAAAATACTTGGCTGCTCCGGGTCCGAAACAAGAGGACACAATCCGCCGGGTTTGCTGGTGAACGAGGTCATGATGCTGGATGCGGGGACCATTACCGCGGCGCTCGGCATCAAGGCGCAGAGCAGGATCACCGATATCCTGATCAGCCATACCCATGTCGATCATATCAAGTCCCTTTTGTTCCTCGCCGACAACATCGTCGGCCGCATCAAAAAGCCGGTGAACATCCGGTCGATCCCAAGGGTGCTTGACGCTGTCAAAAAACATGTGATGAACGGCCTCATCTGGCCGGATTTCACCAGGATACCGACCGCCAAAAATCCGGTGCTGACGTATGCGCCGATGTTGCCCGGAAAGACGGTGGCCATCGCCGGGCTGAAGGTAAAGGCGATCCCCATGAACCATTCGGTCCCCGCCGTGGGGTTCCTGGTGAGCGACGGGAGATCATCTTTTATCTACAGCGCCGATACCGGCCCCAACGAAGGGCTGTGGAAGGAAGCAGCCAAAGCAAAGAACCTCAGCGCGATCATTGTCGATACGTCGTTTCCCAACAGCATGGAGTTTGCAGCCGGCGTGAGCGGCCACTTCACGCCGGACCAGCTGCAACAGGACCTCACGAAGGCGAGGGTTGGTTCCGACGTGCCGATCTACATTTACCACATAAAGCCGGTCCATGAAAAGACGGTGCTCAGAGAATTAAAGGCCCTGGGACGGAAGAACATGAAAATATTGCGGGAAGGGAAGACGTATTCATTCTAAATACGCCCGGAGTTCGGAACGGTTCATCAGAAGGAGAGTCATGGCTTGGTTTAAGAAAGAACGACCCGAGAGCGCCGCGCCCGAGGCGGCGCCCAAAAAGGTGAAGATCCCCGAGGGGCTCTGGGTCAAATGCGACAACTGCAAGGAAATTATCTACCGAAAAGAGGTTGACAAGAACTTCAAGGTCTGCCCCAAGTGCGATTACCACTTTCGCATCTCGGCATCGGAGCGCCTCCCCTACCTCGTGGACGAGGGCAGCTTCGTCGAAGTGGAGGACGGCCTTTCGCCGAAGGATTTCCTGAACTTCAAGGACTACAAGGACAAACTGAAGAACAGCCGCAAGAAGACGGGGCTCAAGGACGCGGTCATCACCGGCGAGGCAAAGATCGGCGGGAAGCCCGTGTCGCTTGCGGTCATGGACTTCGGCTTCATAGGCGGGAGCATGGGTTCGGTGGTGGGTGAGAAGATCACGCGGGCCATCGAGCGGGCCATCGAGAAACGGATCCCCTTCGTATCGGTGGCGTCGTCCGGAGGCGCGCGGATGCAGGAGGGGATCCTTTCGCTCATGCAGATGGCGAAGACCGCCGCCGCCGCCGCGCGGCTGGGCGAGGCGGGCCTCCCTTTCATTTCCGTGCTGACCGATCCAACCTTCGGCGGGGTCACGGCAAGCTTTGCCATGCTCGGCGACATCATCATCGCCGAACCGAAAAGCCTCATCGGCTTTGCCGGTCAACGCGTGATCACAGATACGATCAAACAGCAACTTCCGGCCGGGTTCCAGCGGGCCGAGTTCCAGCAGGAACACGGCATGATCGATATGATCGTGACACGACGGGAGATGCGCGCTACGCTCGGCAAAATCCTCGACTTCTTCGCTGAGTAGGAGCGTTGCCATGGGAGAGCCGGCCGGGGTCATGGTCCTCATCGGGACGGTCCTGAGCGTGAGCGGCAGCCTCCCCTTGATGGCGGACTTTCTGATAGAATAGAACCAAGGGTCGTCGCGAAAGCCCTCCCTGTCGGAGGCCTTGCAGCGTCGTTCGCGAGGGGAAAGGTGAGGTGACCAATGGACAGAAGAACATTCATGAAACTTGCGGCCTTGACCGGCGCCGGGTTATCAATGCCGCGGGGATTTGCTCGTGTCGCCGAGGCGGTTGAACCATCGCCTATGCCGGACCTTGTCGTGGCCCACGGCGCGTCTCCTGAGAAACTCGTGAAGGCGGCCCTTGACGCCCTGGGCGGCATCAAGAAGTTCATCTCCCGCGGCGATATCGTGGTGATCAAACCAAACATCGCCTGGGACCGGACGCCTGAGCAGGCCGGGACTACGAACCCCGAGGTGGTCGCGGCCGTGGTAAAGCTCTGCTTCGAGGCAGGGGCCCGAAAAGTGAAGGTTTTTGACCGGACGGTGAACGATCCCCGGCGGTGCTATGTCCAGAGCGGGATTGCTCCCGCGGTTACCGCGTTGGGCGCGGAAGCGGACTATGTTGATGACCGCAAGTTCAGGGACATGGCCATCAACGGCCAGGCGCTCAAGTCCTGGCCGCTTTATACCGATATATTTGACGCGGACAAGGTGATCAACATACCGATCGCAAAGCACCACGGTCTTGCGAAAATCACCATGTCTATGAAGAACTGGATGGGAGTGATGGGCGGATCGCGGCGACAGATCCACCAGAAGCTGGACGAGAGCCTCGTGGACCTGTCCATAAAGATCAAGCCCACGCTCACGGTCCTCGATGCCGTGCGCATCCTGACCGCGAACGGTCCGCAGGGCGGCAGCCTTGCCGATGTGAAAAAGCTCGATACGGTCATTGTCGGCGTTGACCAGGTTGCCATAGACTCCTATGGCGCCACGCTCTTCGGCATGACGGGGCGCGACCTTGGATATGTGACGCTGGGACACAAACGCGGGCTCGGGCAAATGGACTTGACGAAGATCAAGATCAAGAAGATCGATGTGTAGTAGCGACCTCACATGACCCCTCCCCTTGCCAAGGGGAGGTGGGACGGGGTATGGGAAAAACACCCTGCTATGCAAAAAATTCGAAGACTAACACAAGGCTTCTTCCTGCTCTTATTCCTCTTTCTGTTCATCCAGACCGAGTCCAGGGGGAATGATGAGCTGGGCTATCCCGTACGTCTATTTCTCGACTTCGACCCGCTCATCCTCGTTTCAACGCTCCTGTCGGCGCATGCCGTTGCCAAGGCCTTTTACTTTTCCATCATCACCATCGTTGTCACGTTCCTCTTCGGCAGGGTATTCTGCGGGTGGGCATGTCCGCTCGGCACGCTGAACAACATTGTCGGCTCGATCAGGGGAAAGGCTGCGGCCCAGCGGAGAAGGGACTGGCGCCGGATCAAATATTACATTCTGACCGGCATGATCGCATCGGCAATCTTCACGCTCCAGCCCGTCGGGATCATGGATCCGCTGTCTCTCCTTATTCGTTCGTTCTCCATAGGCGTCTACCCAACCTTCAATTACGCAATACGGTCCGCCTTCGACACGGTCTATGCATCAAATCCTCTCGGCGCCGCGGCCCTTTCTGAACCGATCTTCACCTTGCTGAAGAAGACCGTGCTTTCCTTTGAGCAGTCCTTCTATAACCAGAACGTTCTCATCGGCGCAATCTTCTTCATCATCCTTGGATTAAATCTGATGGAAAAAAGGTTCTGGTGCAAGTACCTTTGTCCGCTTGGCGGTCTTCTCGGCCTGTTGTCACGTTTCTCGCTCCTCAAACGGTCGGTGAGCGAGGATTGCACGGAATGCGGGGCCTGCGGCCGGGTATGCCAGGGTAACGCGTCGCCTGATCAAAAAGTGAAATGGAAAGACACCGAGTGCCTCTCTTGCTGGAACTGCGACGATGTCTGCCCGCGGAACGCGGTCAGTTTCGGTTTCAGCGGGAAGAAGCCGACCGCGGCCATGGACCTCGGCAGGAGAAGGATCATCACCTCCGCGCTCAGCGGGATCGCGGTTGTCCCGTTTCTGCGCATTACGCCGCTTACCAAAGCGAATTCCAAGGACCCGGGACTCATTCGTCCGCCGGGATCGCTCGAGGAAAAAGAATTTCTCAAACGGTGCGTGAAGTGCGGTGAGTGCATGAAGGTCTGCACCACGAACGGGCTCCAGCCGACGTTGCTGGAGGCGGGCGCGGAAGGCATCTGGTCTCCCATGCTCGTGCCGCGCATCGGATACTGCGAGTACCGCTGCACGCTCTGCGGACAGGTCTGCCCCACGGGCGCGATCAAAAAGCTCACGCTCGCCGAAAAATCCAAGGTCAAGCTCGGGCTCGCCATGATCGACAAGGGAAGGTGTCTGCCCTGGGCGCATGCGACCCCGTGCATCATGTGCGAAGAGGTCTGCCCCACGCCGAAGAAGGCCATCTGGTTCGAGAAGGCGCGGGTCCGCGACCGAAAGGGAAGGGTCCTGACGCTGCAGCAGCCGCGTGTTGACCTCGAACTCTGCATCGGCTGCGGCATCTGTGAGACCAAGTGCCCGGTGCTCGGCAGGCCGGCGATTTATGTTTCGAGCGTGGGGGAGAGCAGGTCGAAGGAGAACCAGTTGCTGCTGGTTTAATAAAGTGCGCTGTTGAATTCCATGCCGTAAAGCTGTTGTCGAGGACGCAACATGAAGAACTCTAATATGCGTGTGCTGACGATCGAAGACAGCGGAGATGACGCTCATCTTGTGAGGGTCATGCTGAACAAGGCGCAGGCTCCCGGCTTCACCGTGGTCAATGCCCAACGGCTGGCCGAAGGGCTGCGGTATCTGCAAGAGCAAACCTTCGACGTTGTCTTGCTTGATCTGGGGTTGCCGGACAGCGTAGGTGTTGACGCCGTCAGGGAAGTCCGAAAAGTATGTCCGGAGGTCCCGCTCATCATTCTGTCCGCTCTGGATGACGAGGAGGTTGCCTTAAAAACGCTTCAGATGGATGTCCAGGATTATTTAATCAAGGGACAGTTCGACAGCAACCTTCTGGTGCGCTCCATTCATTATGCCCGGGAGCGAAAACGGGTAATCATGGAGCTGCAAGCCAGCGAAGCGCGCTTCCGTCGTTTAAGCGAGAGCGGCGTTATCGGCATCGCGTATTTCGACCTCAACGGGCTGATCAGCGATGGCAATGATACCTTCCTCAAGATGATCGGATACAGCCGGGAAGATCTCGAGAGGAGTCTTGTGCGCTGGGACCGTCTCCTGCCCCCGGAGTGGGCGCCGAATATGCTTAAGGTTGCCCAGGAGTTCACGGCCACGGGACGCATTGCGCCTTATGAAACGGAATGCCTCTCCCAGGACGGTTCGAGGTTTTGGGGCCTCTTCGGCGCGGCCAGAATCGAGGGGACGGCGGGCGGAATCGCCTTCATCGTTGATATTACGAAGCGAAAAAAGCTGGAAGAGAAAATCCGGCACATGGCTGATCACGACGCCCTCACGGGCCTGCCGAACAGACGGCTTTTCATGGAGCTTATCGGTTTCGGGCTTCAGGAAGCATACCACAATAAGAAGAAAATGGGGCTCTTGTTTCTGGACCTTGACCGCTTCAAGGGGGTCAACGACACGCTGGGACATGAGGCGGGTGACGAACTGCTCAAAACAGTTGCGGAACGGCTCAAGTCCGCGGTCAGGAAGGCAGACTCCGTTGCGCGGATAGGAGGCGACGAGTTCAGTATTCTTCTTGCGAGCATCGCAGGTCCGGAAGACATAACCGCTATAGTGCGGACGATCATGGCCGCCTTGGGAGAGAAGTGCGTCATCGCGGGACGGGAATTCCACATCACGACAAGCATGGGCATCAGCATCTATCCCGATGATAGCGACGACATCGCCGAGCTCTTCCGCTATGCGGACATCGCCCTGTACCGCGCGAAAGACCGGGGCCGGAATACGTTCTCGTTCTACAACCCGACGATAACGGCGCGCTGACTGCCGTGATCGGGACCGTTGTTTCTATCCATGTTTTCTTAAGGCCTCCTGAGTTTGATAGATGTCAACTATGCTTTAATCCAGCGTCGGACGGCTCCGGCTCTCGCTCTGCGAGATCGCCGGTAGCCGCTCGACGCATTTAACATTGACTTGCAACTATGGCCATGGTTAAATAACCAAAAATTAATGATAAACAGCAACTAAGAACGTTTTTGTATTTTGAGACCGGTTTACCACCCCCCGTGTTACCTATCCGGGGCAGAGGGTGTAGGATGTCAGGCATTCTTCTTGCTATACTCGCTAACACGGGAAATACGGTATTGGTCCTTTTTTGAACAACCATTTTACATAATCTTAAAACTGATATTTTTCTCAATAATTTCAGTACCAGCCCGTTTAGAGAAGAACTTGTTATTCTCGGAGGTGATTGATATGACAAAAGGAACGATTCTAGAAATCAAGCAACCGTCTAAGTCAGTGATCATGCCTTTTGCCTTGCTGATATCACTTATTGCCATCTCTGCATTTGCCTACGCAGCCGACACTAACGATAACGGTGACGCTTCAGATGCGGAATTTAATAATGCCAGATCGGCAATTGCCCAAAAATTGGGTTTTAAAAAACATACCTCTTTAGACGATGTATATAAAATACGGTTCCTCAGCAGAATCTGTGGTTGATTTTTGGTTCGGGTAGTTTACCAAGCGTATGATATAAGGCCGTTTGCAGTGTTTCTACGTTCCTAAAACCATACGCTTTTCTCATTGTCAATTTTGCTTT
>Ga0315281_10008388_pt1 | contig 14465 bp, 14 predicted proteins | sample YL17G07_0_MG_FD_204540 | JGI IMG/M metagenome (GOLD analysis project Ga0315281, IMG submission 204540) | Sediment microbial communities from Yellowstone Lake, YNP, Wyoming, USA - YL17G07_0 | ecosystem: Environmental > Aquatic > Freshwater > Lake > Sediment | place: USA: Wyoming | collected...
TATCTTCAATGAAACCCATCTTCAGCATCTCGTCCGCTTCATCCAGAACGAGCGTGCGAACACAGGAGAGATCAATCGACGTGGTATTATATAGGAAATCGATCAGTCGTCCAGGTGTGGCCACGAGGATATGGACACTGTCGCTTAATTTTGCTTTTTGAACCTCCATCGAGAATCCGCCAAAGACGGCAAAGGGGACAACCCCTGCAAGTCTCGAAATTTTATTGATCTCTTCCACATATTGAAGTGCCAGTTCACGGGTAGGGACCAGGATGAGGGCCTGGATGGCATTGAGCGAAGGATCGACCATCTGGACCAGTGGAATACCGCAGGCCGCTGTTTTACCCGAGCCGGTCTCTGCCCGGGCCAAAAGATCCCTGCCATTCAGGATAGGAGAGAAGGTCTTTTCCTGGATGGGTGTTAAATCCTGATAACCCATGTCGGCCAGGGCCTTGAGTATCTCCGGCTTTAAATCTAATTCTGAAAATTTCATCATCAATCCTTAAATAACCCAGTCGATATTAAATGGAGTTATCCCTTTCCTTTTTACGCCAAACCAATAATTTCTACGATCTCACACAACTTGCGGGCAAGTAATGATTAAATCATGCAGAAATGGGTTGGAAGGCTGAGTATTTTGCCTCGTTCTCACAGAGGTTTATATCATTATATGCTAATTCATACTCAAAAGCAAGTAAATCACTACCTGTAACGCTTCTATTAATTAATTCTTCGACCCCATCCCATTTTGGAACAGGAGCTACGATAATAAAATAAGAAGCGGCCCCTCTTAACTCATTCCCCGATGATTTTGACAAGAACTCTTTTTCTTCGTCTGCCGTCAAACTCCCCATAAAAAATCTGCTCCCAAGGACCGAAATCGAGTTTCCCTTCAGTGATAGCCACAACGACTTCTCTTCCCATCACCTGCCGCTTCAAATGGGCATCGGCATTATCTTCGCCAACATTGTGACGATACTGTTTAACGGGCTCCTGGGGAGCAAGTTTTTCGAGCCATACTTCAAAGTCATGATGAAGGCCGGATTCATCATCATTGATGAAGACCGAAGCAGTGATATGCATGGCATTGACCAGCACCAACCCCTCTTTAATACCACTCTCTTTGAGACAGGCTTCAACCTTGGGAGTAATATTGATAAAAGCCCTCCGAGTCGGCACCTCAAACCACAATTCTTTTCGGTAGCTCTTCATAACCCCCTCTGAAAGATTCCCTGCGGTGTCACAATTGTAGATTTATTGACGTCCCAATACCACAATACCACAAGATCAATTGACACGCACCCAAATTCTATATAAGATGCTAACAATTGTAGAATCAGCTTAAAAATTAATGTTAGGGCATGCCAGATATGATGGGCCAGTGTTTCAAGCTTGTAATAGCACTGATCATTCTTATCTTGCAGTTACCTGCTGAGGCAAATGATACGACAGCACGGGTGGCTGCTGGCGGGATCACTTTTTTAAAGAACGATCAAATTCGTTTGGTCCAGGAGATTCTCGAAATCTCCACGAAGATGATACGGGTTCGGTATCGGTTCCTGAACGAAGCTGATCGAGACATCCGGACGGTGGTTGCCTTCCCGATGCCGCTTTATGGATGGAATCCCGGTGTAAGTGCGTTTGACTCCAACGATAAACCGCTATCGTCATTCGTGGTACAAGTAGACGGTCATTTGGTGACCACTACGAAGACCCAAAGGGCAGTTATAGGTGAACGTGACGTTACAGACCATCTGCGGAAGGTAGGACTGTCTGAGGCACAAATATTTAAGACATTCGGTGATTGCAGTCCTGACGGTAAATGCGGCTTTACCAAAACACAAGAGGAAAAACTAAAACAACTGGGCGGCACAGAACGCCGGTTCCCTCCTTGGAAGGTGGCAGAGACAATTTATTGGGAACAAGTCTTTCCGGCCGGAAAGGAAATTGAGGTACTGCACGAGTACCCACCATTCGTTGGCATGTTATATAACGCGCCTTATCAGAAAGGGTTTGGTTATGTTTCAGATATACCAACTGCTTCTTGGGGTAAAGATCCAAAAGAGGCATGCCTTGATGCAGGAACACACCAAGCTATACATAAGAGGATCAAATCCCATGTCGAAAATGGCGCAACCATGGTCTGGGTTACTCTCGAAGACGTCGAGTTTATCTTGGGGACAGGGCGTAATTGGAAGGGCCCCATTAGGGACTTCAAACTTCGTATTGAAAAAGACCCTCCGGACCAACTAATTTCACTCTGTTTCCCGGCAAAGGCGAAAAGAGTGGGTTCTTCGACACTTGAATTTTCTTACTCCAACTTCATTCCGCAGGACAAATTGGTTATTTATTTCTACACAGTGACTGCGGAACGCAAATGATATCAGACATCCAATCCCTGGTCGCGAAATGGTCAAACACTCTCTGCAGCGGATGGCTTACAGCCCTCGCTGATTTCAATCGCTCGACAAAGGGGAACACGATGAAGACTTTATTCGGAATGCTGATTACCATCGCCGTTTTATTTGCTTCTGGTTGTGTCAAGCAATATCAAGCCAACTATCTGGATGGGAGATGGAGGGGATATATCACGGAGAAAGGCAAGTCCACGCTCGTGGAGCTTCGTCTTCGAGACCACCAAGGCCGGATTGATGGGAAACTCACTATCCTGAGTGAGACAGGAGAAGACATCGACAAAGGAATGGCCTTTGAAATAATCCAAGCCGGACGTTCCGGCAACAATCTGAAATTCATTGTGCCTCTTGCAGGCAAGGTCGATGATGATACCATTGCTTTCGAATTATTGATTGAGGGAAACCGCCTAAAAGGGCACGGGCATGAATTACGTAAGGGGAGCCAGAATCTGCCTGTTACTTTCGCAAAGCAAGATTGATGAAGAGAGGCTTGCCCAACACTTATAAGAACATATGGGGTCAAATCTTTATTCTTGACTTTGGATGTGGATTGGATGGGAATCAACGAAGACGTTTCGCCAACAAGGCAATCTAGCCCGAACGCTAAGAATGTCGGCTGATTTCATGCGTTAGACGGATGATCGGATGTGAAGAGCTGAATAGCTGCATGTACTGAAGATTCAAAGAAGGAAAATGAAAGTTATTTGATATGGTAGCCTGAAACTCCCCATTTCCTATTTCCTAATTCTATTTCTCATTTCCTATCTCCCATTTATACTCACTCCAATCTTCCTTCCTGTCGTAGTTGAGTAATGATAGCCATAATCTGTGGGAGAATTTCTATCGCAGCCTTTTCCCCCTCAAGAATCGCTTCATGTTTCTTTGAAAAATCAGCTGAACCGATATGGCTTACTTTCGGTCTGATCACCACATCTGCCTTAGCAAGCTGGATGGCACCCAGTTTGGAATACATGATATTGATGGATTGTAGGATGGTTTCAATCGTTCCCTCAGGCTGCGTGCGTTCAGCTCCAGAAGAGACATCCACGGCAATGACGACATCAGCCCCAAATCTTTTGGCAGCATCCACAGCCACAGGACTTACCACTCCCCCGTCCACATAAATTCTATCAGAAATTTTTACAGGCCTGAATATGCCCGGGATGGAACAGCTCGCCCTCACGGCCGTTCCGGTGTTCCCTTTTCCGAAGACCACCTCCTGGCCTTTTTCCAGATCTGTGGCTACGGCGTAAAAAGGAATCTTCAACTTCTCAATCGGAGTATTCTTCACAGACTTATTAATAAATTCTTCAAGTTTTTCCCCTTTGATAAATCCATTGCTGGGAATAATGACAGGGTCAACAATATCTCCTTGGTTAACCGCAATGGCCAGCTTCTGAAGGGAGAAGGCGTCAATGCCATAGGCATAGAGGCTTCCGACAGCACTCCCCACACTGGTTCCGACGATCATGTGAATCGGGATTTTATTCGATTCAAGGATCTTCAGCACGCCAATATGGGCAAATCCTTTGGACGAACCTGCCCCCAGCACCAAGGCGACCTTGGCTGGTTTGGGAGGAGGCTGGACCGGTGGTTGAACCACCGGAGGTTGTATTTCCTTCACCGTACACGAAGTGAAAGCCAGCATTGAAACAATGAAAATAATGAGTAATTTATTCATATACGTCTTTCGCCCCTCTCTTACTCCTCAATTATAAATTATAGCATTTCGGGCTAAGGAGCTAAATGATAAAAAAAGCGCCTCACAAGGAGGCGCTTTCCATCAAGTCGTCAAAGCAACGACCACTTTTTATTAAAACTTAAAGATCACATTAAAATTCAACGCTGTCTCATCAATAAAACGACCCTCAAGATTCAACTTCACTTGTGGAATCAAATCATAGGTCAGACCCACAAGCGCACCCACATGATCATCGGCTTTAAACTTTTGTGTCTCTCCCTCCTGATTAAATTTCAATCTCACATCTGAATATTTCACACCCACATAAGGAAGAAAATTCATAATCTTATAACCCACAAAAGGCCCAATTTGCCACTCCTGAAAAGTCGCCTTCCCGGTGAAATCATCGGGGCCCATTAGAGAATCAATCATAGCATGATACCTTTGTTTGTGTCTTAAATACTGCGCATCTGCTCCTATTATCAAACCTTTCACTGGACCCTCTTTAAACATATAGGCACCTTTTAATCCTCCTCCATAAGCAAAACCCCATTTCGAATTTAATGTAGCAATTCCCAAAGGGAAACCAAAATTATTAATGAGGTCAGCCTTAAATTTATAATCAGCCACCCCAAGCTTTACATAAACATCTAAAAAATCAAATATTCCAAAGCTCACATTCAACATCGACCGATACATCTTCTTGATGTCACATGTCACTGCAACATCTAATGGCATCATCACAACAATGTTGCTGGGTTTCAAATCCCTATCAAAGACAACATCCTGATCCATACCAATATTAAATTTAAACTGTCCTCCTGTAGGTGGACCCCCAATGCCTGCAGCATAAGCAGCCAAAGGTAAACAAAGAACCGTCATCAAACTTAGAAGAATCAACTTTTTCATTGTGTGCCTCCTCCTTGTTACTTCTTATTTTTCTGTCGAGCAATAATATTTTAACGATATTCACTTGTCAACAAAAAAAGAGGAATAAATAGTTTTCCAACACTCTACGTAACTAACGGTAATTATTTGGAATCAAACATCTGAGAGGCGTGGAAGGAACTTCGGACAAAAGGACCTGAGGCAACAGCCCTGAAACCCATTTCTTCTCCTATCTTCTTATACTCTTCAAATTCCTCTGGGGGAATAAATCGTACGACCGGTAAACGATCTGGACGGGGTTGCAGGTATTGGCCGATTGTTAAGAAATCACATCCTGTCTCTCTCAGATCTCTAAGGAGTTCTAAACTCTCTTCCTGGGTTTCTCCCAGTCCGAGCATAAAGCCTGATTTCGTGGGAATATGGGGAAAATCCTCTTTTGACCTTCTCAATAGATCAAGCGATCTCTGATAGTCGGCCTGGGGACGGACTTGATGATAAAGCCGAGAGATGGTTTCGATATTGTGATTCAGGACATCTGGGTATTCTTTCAGAACGATCTTCAAAGAGGATTGATCTCCCTGGAGATCAGGAATCAATACTTCAACTTTTATCTTTGGATCCAATATTCGAATGGCTCGAATTACTTTGGCAAACAGAGATGCTCCGCCATCGGGAAGATCATCCCGGGTAACAGAGGTAATCACAACATACTGGAGGCCCATTTTATTAACAGCCTGGGCAACCCTTTCTGGTTCTGATTCGTCAGTCGGAGCAGGTGCACCATGTTCGACAGCACAAAAACCACAATTCCTTGTGCAAACTCTTCCAAGAATCAGAAACGTTGACGTTCCCTTGGAGAAACACTCTCCGAGGTTGGGACAGCGGGCTTCTTCACAGACCGTATGAAGGTCTGTCTCATCCAGAATCGACTTCACCTTCTGAAGATCCTGAAGAGGAGGGATTCTTTTCTTCAACCAGGGAGGTTTTCTCTCATTTCTCATTTCTCATTTCTCATTTCTCAATTTGCAATGATCTTTCTACCATGCTCTATGCGCCATGCTCTTTGCTCTATGCCTTAGTTCGTAGTGGCTTTGGGAGATGGATCGCCAAACCATCCGCATCAAGAAACGCCTCTTTTAAAGCCTCTGGAGTGGTTGGATGGGCTTGAATGAGCTTGGAGAACTCCCTGGCCTTAACATTCTGTTCCATCAGGGTGGAGGCAATCGAAATCAGGGTGCTGGCATCGTGGCCAATGATGTGAACTCCTAAAATTTTATCATCTTCCCGATCAACAACTACCTTGATGAGACCATCAATCTCACCCGAGATCACGGCAGTTGGATTGGATCGGAAGGGAAAGCGGCCTATCTTTATTGCCTTCTTTCCTCTCGCATCTTTTTCAGTAAGACCAATGGAGGCAATCTCAGGATAAGTAAAGATACAGAGAGGTATAAGGTGGTCTTTAATCTCATGATCGATTCCCATCACATTTTCTGCAGTCACCACCCCTTCTTCCATTGCCACATGTGCCAAAAGAATTCCTCCGATAGCATCACCAATTGCATAAATACGGGGTGTGGTTGTCTCCATCCTATGGTTGACTTGAATGCCTGCCGAGGAAATTGCAACTCCTCCCTTTGAAAAATCGAGATCTAAATTGGGACTCCTTCCAACGGCTAAAAGAATCTTCTCTGCCGCAACTTCCTGAATTCCCTGCGGGGTGTTCACAGTCAATTTCAAGCCCTCTTCCATTGGACGGAGGTCTTCGACTTTGGACTTTGTCAAAATCTTTACACCATCCCTTTCTAAAAATCTTCGAAGATTTCGAACCAGTTCATCCTCAAGGCCAAGCAAAATATTATCCAGAATTTCAATAATCGTCACCTTTGAGCCCAAGGCATTGAAGATCGTGGCGAACTCAACACCAATATATCCTCCGCCAATGATGGCTATTTCACGAGGGATCTTTTTGATTTCCAATGCCTCATCACTGGTGATGATCTTTTCACCATCAGGGGTAATGTGAGAGAGATCTTTCGATTTTGAACCGGGAGCAAGGATGATTGCATCGGCTTCAATGGTCTCCTTCCTCCCATCACCATACAAAAGGATCACCCGACCAGGTCCTAAAAGGTCAGCCTGAGCTTGCTTTACCGTGATACGATGGGATTCGAGAAGTATTTCCACCCCTTTCACCAAATCCTGAACCACCTTCTTCTTCCGTTCCATCATTGATTCAAGAGGATTAAATCTTTCGTTAAGAAGGGATTGAAAGACTGTGGAACTTCTTAGTGAGCGAAGCATTTTAGAATCAGAGAGAAAAACCTTAGTAGGAATGCAACCCCGATTAAGGCAGGTCCCTCCGATTTTATCCTTCTCTATCAGGGTGACTTTGGCTCCCAATTGAGCGGATCGAATAGCTGCCACATAACCACCCGGTCCTCCTCCGATAATCACTACTTTCCTCGGATCCATAGGATGAGTTAAGCCTCGCCTTTCCGCGGAACTAAAATTGCTGTAATTTTAACTCTTCCTTAGTCATTAAGTCATTCAATGACTAATGACTTAGTAACTAATAACCCTATCACTTTTATATTTGGTGCTCAATCCCAATTTGTCATCTGCTATCCCTGCCTACCGGCAGGCAGGTGCCATCAGCTCTTCTAAATTCTTCTCTCGCCAATCTCTTTCGAAGATCTGCTTGAAATGGAAACCTATCCTGTCGATCAATTGTTCCCGGGAGATTTCTGTTCCAAGTATCTTTGCCATGGTGGTCATCTTTTTCCCTTCGAGGCCGCAGGGGTTGATCAGCTCAAAGTATTTCAGGTCGGTTTCGTAGTTTAGTGAAAAACCATGGAATGAGATCCATCGTTTAATCGCCACTCCCACTGAAGCAATCTTCTCTCCATTTACCCACACACCCCGATTCAAAGAGTCTCTCCTTCCTTCGATTCCAAAATCTATAAGAACACGGAGAATGACCTCCTCGAGTTGACCGATATATCGGATGAGGCGATATCCATATTCCCTTAAATCAAGAATCGGATAAACCACCATTTGCCCGGGACCGTGGTAAGTGACATCCCCTCCTCTCTCCACATGGAAGAGAGGGATCTTCATTTTCTCCAAAACTTCCGGAGAGACAATCAGATGCGATCGGTTTCCTCGTCTTCCCAGAGTGATCACATGGGGATGTTCGAGTAAAAGCAACAAGTCTGGCAATTCTTCTTCTACTCGCCTCGACCAGAGTTGATGCTGAAGATCCCAGGCCTTTTTATAATCGATCAAACCCAGATCTAAAATGTAACCTCTGCGGTCCATCAACTTTATAAATCCGAAATCCCTATCGGCGTAAGGCATGAGGCGTAAAGTGATAACCCCTTACTCCTAACGCTTCACACCTTACGTGTCTTTGGTCCACCTTAATTTCGGTTTTCTTGCAGCCCATACTTCGTCGAGCCTTCTCACTTTTACCCTCTGAGGTGCCTGTCTGAGGAGATCTGCATTCTCCTCTACCTCTTTAGCAATCTCGATCATCGTTTCAATGAATCGATCGATGCTTTCCTTACTCTCCGTCTCTGTGGGTTCCATCATCAGCGCACCCTTAACCACCAGAGGGAAGTAGATCGTGGGAGGATGAAAGCCATAATCGATCAACCTTTTGGCAATATCCAGCGTACTGACATGATACCTTTCCTGAAATCGGTCTGTAAAAACACACTCGTGCATGCAGGGCCGATCATAGGGAAGATAATAATGGTCTTTTAGCTTTTTCATCAGGTAGTTGGCATTGAGCACTGCCATCTCACTCACCCTCTTGAGTCCCTCTGCTCCCATCGAGAGGATGTAGGCATAAGCCTTAATCAAAACTCCGAAGTTTCCGTAGAAGGCCTTCATCTTGCCAATGCTTTGCGGTCGATCGTAATCCAGGTGGTAGATCTCTCCGTGCTTTTCGACCACCGGAATCGGGAGATAAGGAGCAAGCTCTTTTTTTATGGCCACAGGACCAGCTCCGGGTCCTCCTCCACCATGAGGAGTTGAAAAAGTCTTATGAAGATTGATATGAATCACATCCACCCCCAAATCACCCAGTTTGACGATCCCCATCAGGGCATTAAGATTGGCTCCATCACAATAGACAAACCCTCCTTTGCGATGAACGATCTCAGCGATCTTGCTTAGGTGTTCTTCGAAAAAACCTAAGGTGTTTGGGTTGGTCACCATGATAGCCGCCACTTCCTCATCCATCAGTTCGGCCACTTTTTCTGGGCTGATGATCCCCTTCTCATTCGATTTAATCTCCACCATCTGATAGGAGGCAATCGTAGAAGTGGAGCAGTTGGTTCCATGGGCCGTGTCCGGGACCAACACCTTCTTTCTCTTTTCTCCACGAGCCTGAAGACATGCCCTGATCATCATCATCCCTGTCAGTTCACCTTGAGCCCCGGCAGCGGGTTGGAGAGTCACATCATCCATCCCTGTAATTTCGGAAAGAAAGCTTTGTAATTCAACCATCAACATTAGAATACCTTGAGAAAGATTTTCAGGAGCGTAAGGATGGATGTTAGAAAATCCGTTCATTCTTGCAATCTCTTCATTCACCTTTGGATTATACTTCATCGTGCAGGAACCCAAAGGGTAAAACCCGCTATCCACCCCGTAGTTCCATTGAGAAAGTCGGGTGAAGTGGCGAACCACATCGACCTCGCTCAGTTGTGGAAACCCTTCCAGCTCCTTTCGTAGGAGATGAGAAGGGATGAAGTGATTGACCTTTACTTCCTCAACATCCCAATGGGGTAAGGAATATCCCTTTCTTCCTTCCCCGCCTTGCTCAAAGATCAGAGGTTCGTCTTGAATCAAACCAGAATCTTTTCTCTTGTTCACGATACTGTCCTTATATTTTGTCATTCCTGCGAAAGCAGAAATCTATATATTAAGTTATCTCTTCCTGGATTCCCGCCGGAGTTTACCCCGTACTTAATACGGGGCGGGAATGACGTCCACAGAAGCATCTAACTACTCAATGCCCTTTGAAGGGCTTCAGCCCAACGATCGATCTCTTCCTTTTTATTCATCTCGGTCACTGTGACGAGGAGATGATGATCGAGTTCAGGATAAAATTTTCCCAGGGGAAGACCCCCTATCATTCCCTCCTTTTTTAATTTTCCCAAAACGTTTTCAGGCTCCTTTTCAATCTGCAAGACGAATTCATTAAAAGTAGGGGCAATAAAATTCAGTTTGCAACCACGAATTCTCGAAACGGCCCTCTTTGCATATTCTGTCTTGCTCAAATTCATCATCGCTAATTCTTTCAAACCCTCTTTCCCGAGGCAGGATAAATAAACCGTTGCCATCAGGGCACAAAGTCCCTCATTCGTACAAATATTGGAGGTGGCTCGTTCCCTCCGAATATGCTGCTCCCTGGTTGCAAGGGTGAGGACAAAACCCCTCTTCCCTTCCAAATCAATCGTCTCGCCAACTAACCGGCCAGGCATATTTCTGACAAACTTTTCTTGAGTGGTGAAGATACCGAGATAAGGACCGCCGTAAGAAAGAGGAATACCAAGGCTCTGGCCTTCGCCCGCAACAATATCGGCTCCCATCGCGCCAGGAGGCCGCAAAATTCCATAGGCAATGGGTTCACTGAACCCTACGATCATCAATCCACCTATGCCATGGACCCTTTCTCCAATGGGTTGGAGATCTTCAATGACACCAAAAAAGTTGGGGCTCTGAATCACCACTGCGCTCACATCTTCTTTAAGAAGATCGAACAAAATTTTTTCATTCGTTCGACCCTCATCCCTCTTATAAGGAACCAGGATGATCTCCTGTTGATCAGGGTCGATGTAGGTCTGAATCACCTTCCGATATTCAGGATGGATCGCCTGTGAGAGAAGGACTTTCTTCTTTTTGGTAATCCGGTACGCCATCAAAACAGCTTCTGCTAAACTTGAGGCTCCGTCATAAAGCGATGCGTTTGAAACTTCCATCCCTGTCAACTGACACATCAAGGTCTGGTATTCGAAGATCGCCTGAAGCGTTCCCTGGCTGATCTCAGGCTGATAAGGGGTGTAGGCAGTGTAAAATTCGGAACGGGAGACCAAGCTTGGAACAACTGAAGGGATGAAATGGTGATAAGCCCCTGCTCCGAGAAAACTGCTCATCATGGGAACCTGGAGCCCCTGGAAGTGGCGAATGAGATCCGGTTCGGATAGAGGTTCAGGAAGGTTTAAGGGTTTGGAAAGCCTGACTTCTTTGGGAATGGTCTGGAAGAGGTCCTCCACTTTCTTGACGCCAATGGCGTCGAGCATCTTCTGGATATCTTCCTCGGTATGGGGGAGGTAACGAATAAAGTCCTGCATCTACAATTCCTCGGGTAAACCCCGTTAGAAAGGATAGGACTTTAAATCCCAGCCTTTCTAATAAGATGAATATTACTTTTTATCATCCCCATCCATAAATGGGTGGCTTTCTAACGGGGTAAAGACCCCTGATAAGCTTTGGAGGATAAGAGTCCTTTTAACTCTTCTCTGTCTCGAATCTCCATTTTAACCAACCACCCTTTCCCATAAGGATCTTCATTGACGAATTGAGGATGATCCTTGAGGGTAAAGTTTTCATCTGTTATTTTACCTGTCATCGGGGAGTAGATATCAGCAACGGTCTTTACAGATTCGACCACTCCCATACTATCTCCTTTTTTAAACTCAGATCCAACTTCAGGAATATCCACATAGACGATATCCTTCAATTGGCTCTGAGCATAGTCCGTCAGTCCGATCGTCACCTGGCTTCCTTCATCTCGTAGAGTTGAGTCTCCGACTTTTACCCACTCATGGCTCTCTGTGTAAAGCAAATCTTCAGGAAATTTCATTCCATCCCCCCATTATCTATAACGCCCTGCACCACGCAGGGTGCAGGACTGCCCTGAACTCTATGTAGTTCAGGGTGATTCGTGCCCCTGCCTACCGGCAGGCAGGCGTGTTCCGTGAATCGTGGACTTGGAATTCACCCAATATCAATTATAATCCTTTATCGCAATTTTTCTAAGGGATCGAAAAGGCTCGAATAGATTTTATATTTCCTTTTTGAGAACCAAATCGATCATCAGCTCATTGGCCAGGCGATGAAGATCCTCCCTTAATCCCTGCTCAGATATCGATCGGGTTACCTCCACATCCATATCCATCTCAAAAAGAGGGGTCCCGCTCTCTGCAGAGAGCACACGCTGGGTTTCCATATCGACGATGTTGACTTTACGACCAGCCAGAAGTTGACAGACTCGAAAGACGATCCCGGCGTGATCCACCCCTGAAGTGGTGATTTTGAACCGATCGGTCTGTTCCTTAAGTTTGGGGTAAGCTTCTTCAAAGGTGATCGAAGAATAGAAGACAGTCAATTTCTTCTCCGATTCGAGCCGTTTCAGGGCGGAAGAAAGTTTCTGGTTCACCTCCTCCCTTTCGGTAGAAAAAAGAAGAAGAAGGGCGAAGTGGTTTCGAAGAAGACTCATGCTCGAATCCTCGATATTTCCCCCACACTCATAAATCACTTCCGAAACATCGGCTACCATTCCTGGCCGATCTTTCCCCATCGCCGATAAGATAAAATAGGTCTTCATGGATACCCCCTAAATCACGTTCCCCGTGATTTGTCTGCTCCTTTCGGTCGCCCTTTATTGGGGAGATGGGGAGATGAGGTGATAGGGAGAAGTTTAAAACCGAAACTATTTCACCCCATCACCCTACCACCCTATCTCCCAATCTTTTTTATTCAAGGATTTCCAATTGAGCAGAACAGACTTTCAGACGTTTGCTGCCCACGGTTCCAAAAACAATGATGGCCTTTTGATTCTCGTCCATGCCCTCCACGGATTTGACCTTTCCCACCCCAAATTTCGGGTGCCTCACCCGCATCCCTATTTTAAGTAGGAAAAACCCCTCAGGGCTCAAGACAACTCCATCCCCTTCCGGCAATGGGCTCTCTCCGAACAGATCATCCATCATGATTTCCGTCTGATGGGTATCTTCTCTCCACGGAGTTTCCTGCGAAAATAAACTCTCCATTTTCCCCCGTTTCTCTTCGAATTTCATCAACTCCATAGGAAGTTCATCAAGAAAACGAGAGGGAAGATTGGCCCGCCCCACGCCAAAAGTGGAACGTTTTTCTGCCCGTGAAAGAAAGAGCCTCTGCTTCGCACGCGTCATCCCAACATAGAAGAGCCTTCTCTCTTCCTCCATGTCTTCAATCTCCTCGCCCCGCCGGTAGTGAGGGAGAAGTCCTTCTTCTACTCCCACAATGGAAACCACGGGAAACTCCAACCCTTTTGCGCAATGAAGGGTCATCAGAGAAACCCGATTCCCTTTATCTTCATAAAGATCGACGTCGGTCACCAATGAGACCTTATCCAAAAATATTTCCAACGAAACCTTCTCTTCTCCCTGCTCAAGTCCCATCATCACATTGATGAGTTCATCGATGTTCTCCATTTTTGAAAACGCTTCATCCGTTCCTTCTTCTTTCAATCGTTGGAGATATTCTGTCCTGGCAAGAAGGGCTAAAGTGAGTTGGCTGAGGGTGAGGGATCCTACATCTTTCCCGAACTCATCGATCAATCGGGTAAACTCCTTCATCTTTGCCCTAACAGCAGGCGTCAGCCAATCTTCTCCGATCGCCTGTTTTAAACCTTCATAGAGGGAAAGCCCTTTCTCTCTGGAGAAGGCCTCCATCTTCTCGATCGTCTTTTCCCCGATCCCTCTCGAAGGGACATTGATGATCCTCCTCAGACTGAGACCATCCGAAGAGTTGTCAATCAGTTTCAGATAGGCCAGGACATCCTTAATCTCTTTTCGTTCATAAAACTTCATCCCTCCCACGACGGTATAAGGAATCCTGTTTTTGACCAGTTCGTCTTCAATGGCACGCGACTGGGCATTGATCCGATAGAAGACCGCCATGTCACGATAAGGCCTGATCGATTCTCCTATGGAGATATATTCCATGATTTTTTGAGCGACGAAACGTGCCTCATCCATTTCATCCTCGGCCACATAAAAGGTGAGAAGTTCCCCTTCCGGGTTCTCCGTCCAGAGTTTCTTCTCTTTTCTGTAACGGTTTTTCCGAACGACATGATTGGCAGCGTGAAGAATGGTCTGAGTGGAGCGATAATTCTGTTCCAGGGTGATGACTTTCGTCTCTGGAAAGTCCTTCTCAAAGTTCAAAATATTTCCTACCTCTGCTCCTCTCCAGCGGTAGATGGATTGGTCATCGTCTCCGACCACACAGATGTTCCGATGGGCCTCAACCATCTGTCTGATGAGTTGATATTGAATCAGGTTGGTATCCTGAAATTCATCCACCATCACATAGTGACAGAGTTCCTGATAGGACCTGAGGATCTCTGGAAAGCGCCTGAAAAGAATCGTCACAAAGGTGAGGAGGTCTCCGAAGTCGAGGGCATTGTTTCTGTGGAGATCCTCTTG
>Ga0315281_10008389_pt1 | contig 14464 bp, 10 predicted proteins | sample YL17G07_0_MG_FD_204540 | JGI IMG/M metagenome (GOLD analysis project Ga0315281, IMG submission 204540) | Sediment microbial communities from Yellowstone Lake, YNP, Wyoming, USA - YL17G07_0 | ecosystem: Environmental > Aquatic > Freshwater > Lake > Sediment | place: USA: Wyoming | collected...
GCAGCCGCGGTGCTCGCGGCTTGCGAGGGTGCGGAACTCGCGGTCGACGAACGGAATGAGCTCCTTCGTCAGGTAGTCGGCGTAGTTGCCGATTGCCGAGGAATTGACGTACTGGTTGCCGCCGAGCGCGGTGAAACAGTCCGGAAAGACGATGATCGCCGGGCCCATTTTCCGCTCGTGGATGAGCCGCGCGGCGCGCTCGGGTACGTTGTCGCCAAACGGTTTCCAGCCCGCGTGCGCGAGCCCCGAACCGGTGAATCCGACCAGATCCCATAGCACGGGAAAGCGAGCGCCGCGGCCGGCTTTGCCCGTGTCCTGGTTGTACTGCGGCGGCAGCCACACGCCGAGTTTGCGCACGTGCGCGTCGCCTAGCGGGTTGCCGTCGAGAATTTTCGAGGTATGTTCCAACACCACCAGGGTGCCGGCTGTGCCTTTCGGGCGCTTGATGGTCATGGATGTCCTTTCGCTGGTTACGCCTTCTCAGGCTGCAATCACCGGCGCAGATGGCGGCCGGCGAATTCGATCACCGCCTCGTACCACGCAACGATGTTGCGCGGCTTGAGTATCCAGTGGTTCTCGTCGGGAAAGACCAGCAGCTCGCTGTCTACGCCGTGATATTGCAGCGCCTCGAACAGATTGAGTCCTTCGTTGATCGGGCAGCGGTAATCGCGTTCGCCGTGGATGATCAGCACCGGCGTCTTCCAGTCCTTCACGTAGCGAATCGGCGCATATCGGTCGAAGCGCTCCATGTCGGCGTAGGGATTCTCGCCGCCCATTTCCAGGTACCACCACGCCGGATGGTCGGTAGTGCCGGTGAACTGCGCCATGGTGGCGATGCTCGCGTGGGTGATCAGGCATTTGAAGCGCGCGGTCTGGGTCCCGATCCAGTTGGTCATGTAGCCGCCAAACGATCCGCCCATGGCCATGGTGCGCGCGGCGTCGAGGTCGGGGCGCGCGGCGAGCGCGTCGGTAACCGCCATCAGGTCTTTGTAGCACTGGTCTCCCCACACATTGCCCCAGATGCCCTGAATGAATTCCTGCCCGAAGCCGGTCGAGCCCCTCGGGTTGGGAAGCGCCACCGCGTAGCCCTGCGCCACCATCAGCAGCGGGTTCCAGCGCCAGTGCCAGCCGTCCTGGTCCATGCCTATCGGTCCGCCGTGGATCCAGATTGCCAGCGGCAGGGGTCCTGCCTGCTGCGCCGCGGCGCCTTTCGGTTTGACAAGAAAGCTCTGCACCGGCGTGCCGTCAGTGGAAGGCACGCTGAAGCTTTCGACCTCGGCCCAGTCGTGCGCGCCGGCGAAACCGGAGAGGCGCGCAAGCGCCTTCGGCGCCGCATCCCGCCGCGTCTCGACGACGAAGCATTCGGGCGCATCGAGCAGGGTCGAGCGTATGCCGGCGATGCGCCCATCGGCCAGCACTTCCAGGTTGGAATGCACGCCGCCCGAGGCGAATGACGTGATCCGCTCGACGCCTCCCTTGGCCGCGTCGATGGCGAATACCGGCGCGTGCCCTTGATCGTCGGCAGTGACGAAGAGTTGCCTGCCATCCGCACTCCAGCGCGCCGCGCTGGGCCAGCGGTCCCATTGCGCGCCGATCTGCCGCATCGCGCCGCTGGCGACATCGAACAGCGTCAGCAGCGGTCTGAACACCGTCGTCGGGCTGCGCGTCATGCGCACCGCGGCGATGGCGTGGCCATCGGGCGAAAATGCCGGCGCCTCGAAATTCACGTTGTCGGCCGCACCGAGAACGCGGCTCGCTTTCGATTCGATGTCGATCAACAGCAGCGTCGAGTCGAGTTCGCGGTCCTCGCCCGGTGTCTGGCGCGTCGCCACCACCCATTTGCCGTCTGCCGATACGTCCAGCGCGGGCTCGATGCCGAACTCGCGCCGCGCCTCGGGCGTAAGGTCGACGCGGTTTCCTCCCGCGGCGTCGCAGGCGATGAGATGCGTGTACGCGAGGTCGGCGTTGTCGTGCAGCCAGTGGTCCCAGTGGCGCACCGGCTGCGCCGTGAAGCGGCGGGCACTGGGGCCGTTCTTGGCGCGCTTCGACGCGGATTCGCGCTGCTTCTCCGGCTCCATGCCGGGAATCACCGGCGCGAACAGCACCAGACGGGAAGCGCTTTTGGCAAAGCGGAAACCGTCTACGCCGAGCGGCTCGTCGGTCAGCTGCTTCGGTTCGCCGCCTTCCTTGGGCAGGAGCCACACCTGCATGCGTTTTTCCGCTTCTTCGTCGGGCTTGATTTCGTTCGGCTGGCGATTCGACAGGAACGCGAGCGCGCCGTCGTGGCGAAACCAGGGCGCCGTATCCTTGCATTCGCCGCGCGTGAGTTGCACCGCCGCGCTGCCGTCCGTCGGGACTCTCCACAGGTCACTCGCGTACTTGGCGCTGTCGCGGTCGAGGCGCTGTACCGCCACGGCGAGCCAAGTGCCGCAGGGCGAGGCGGCGAGCTCGGATACGCGACTAAGCGCGATGTGTTGTTCGACGTTGTAGGTCACGGGATTTCCTATATCGTTGGTAGTCGACGTATTGCCGGCCTGACCCCGATATTAGATGAAAAAGCCGGCGTGAAGGCGGGCTCGTGCGCACTGTCGCGCCCGGCCGCCGCGGTACCAACCACACTCCGCAGAGGGGAATTCCCGGCAATTGCGTCTGCACGCTGCAGGACTTGCTGCGATAATTGGCGCATGAAGAAAGCACTTTTCTCGCTTGTTTTCTGGATCTCGGCACTAGCGGCGCCCGCGTTCGCGAAAATGCCGGGCGAAGTCGATGAGGGCGCCGTGTTGCGCGAGGCGGCGTTGTACGGGTTTTCCGGCGATTACCGCAAGCTCTCGGAACTGCGCGGAAAGCCGCTGATCATCAATGTCTGGGCCAGCTGGTGCGGCCCCTGCCGCGCCGAGATGGCGTCCCTCGATCGTCTTTCGCGCCGCTTCGGCGGGAAACAGTTCAATGTCATCGGCGTTTCGACCGACGACCATGTCGAGCCGGCTGCGGCGTTCTTGCGCCAGTCAAAGGTCACCTTCGACAACTATCACGACAGAACCCTGCAGCTTGAATCCATGCTCGGCGCCAACACCATTCCGCTGACGGTGCTCGTCGACGCGCAGGGCCGCGTGCTCAGGAAGGTCCGCGGAGCGAAGCAATGGGATGGGCCCGAGGCGCTGGAACTGATCGGCAAAGCGTTTCGCAAGAAGCTCTGAGGCAAGCGCGCCGCCGCGCGCCGCGAACCGGGCGCAGGCGAACAGGGTAGAATTGCGGCGGCAGCGGGATCCAAATTTCCTGATTTTCACGGGGTGAGACGAACATGCGCAAGTACCTGCATATCAATCTTGGCGACCGCTCGGTCAGGACCGACGAATTGCACGGCGAGGCGATCATCCGCGCCGGCCGGTACTACATCGCCAAGACCCTGCTCGAAAGCGGCGTCGCCAAAGTCGAGCCGCTGTCGCCGGACAATCCGCTGATTTTCTCCGCCGGGCCGTTCGCGGGCACCAACTTCTCCAATGCCAATCGCTTAAGCGTCGGTTGCAAGAGCCCGCTGACGGGCGGCATCAAGGAGGCCAATTCCGGCGGCACCTTCGGCTTCGCGCTCGGCCAGCTCGAAACCGCCGGGCTCACACTCTATGGCGCATCGAAGGACTGGGTCGTGATCCGCATTGCCAAAGAAGGCGCCATTACCTGGGACAGCGCCGAATCCTACATGGGCAAGGGCAACAACGAAGTCGCGGCCATGCTGTTCGAAAAATACGGCAAGAAGATCAGTTTCGCGCTGTGCGGTCCGGTGGGTGAATATCTGGGCCTGATGTCGGGCATCGCCTTCGCCGACACCGACGGGCGGCCGTCGCGCCTCGCCGCGCGCGGCGGCGTCGGCGCGGTGATGGGCTCGAAGAAGGTCAAGGCCATTGTCATCGACGTGCACAAGATGCCGACCTTCCACGACCGCAAGAAAGTCATGGGCGCGATCCGCGAATACGGCGCACGCCTTGCCAAGGAGCCGGCGATCAACACGTTCAAGACCACCGGCACGGCGATGATGGCGGATATCACCAACCGCATCGGCGGGCTGCCGGTGCGCAACTTCAGCAACGGCCGCATGGTCGAGGCGTCTGAAGGTCCGTTCAAGCTCGGCGGCGACTATATCCGCGAGCTGAACTCGAGTCGCGGCGGTCAGATCTCGCACGCCTGCATGCCGGGCTGCACCATCGAATGCAGCAACGTCTACGTCGACGCGAACGGCAAAGAAATGGTATCGCCGCTGGAATACGAGACGCTCGGCTTGATGGGCAGCAATTGCGGCCTGGACCATCCGGACCAGGTCGCCACGGTCAACGCCGTTGCCAACGATCTTGGCATCGACAGCATCGAGATCGGCGCCACGCTGGGCGTGCTGATGGAAGCCGGTGTAGGCAAGTTCGGCGACATCGATTTCATGCTGCAGGCGATGGACGAGATCCGCCGCGGCACCGAGCGCGGCCGCCTTTACGCGCAAGGTACGGCGCGCGTCGGCGCGCATTTCAAGGTCGCTCGCGTTCCGGTGATCAAGCGGCAAGGCATCAGCGCCTACGATCCGCGCGTGATCGAAGTGACCGGCATTTCCATGATGATCACGGCGCAAGGCGCCGATCACACCACGGGCAACCTGCCGGTGTTCGACTGCAAGGACAAGACCACCGCGCAACTGGTGGAGGCGAGCCTCGGCATCCAGACGGCGTGCGCAACGGCCGATTCGCTCGGGCTGTGCATTTTCGGGCGCTCGGTGACCAATGTCAGCGCCGAACTCGTGGTGACCGCGCTGAACGACGCGCACGGCACGAACCTCGACATCTCGTTCATGAAGACGCTGGGTCTGGAGACATTGCGCAACGAGTGGGCGTTCAACAAGCAGGCGGGCTTTACCGAGAAAGACGACGAGCTGCCGGATTTCTTCTACGACGAGCCGCTCGCGCCGAGCAACAAGGCCGCGCGTCATCGCAGCGCCGAAGTCAACCGGAGCATGCGCGAGCTGCTCGGCTGATCCGGAGCAAGGCTCTGCCGGCCGGGGCCGGATCGCGCCGGCCGTTTTCATTTCCATGGAGGGTAAGCGCATGCGTGCGTGGTGGATTGCGGGATTGCTGGGAATCTGCAGCATCGCCGGCACGTGGCCGGCCGCCGCGCAGAATTTCGACAAGGTCGAGATCAAGACCGAGAAACTCGCCGACGGGGTCTACATGCTCACCGGCGAGGGGGGCAACATCGGCCTCGGGGTCGGCGAGGACGCGGCATTCCTGATCGACGATCAGTACGCGCCGCTCACGCCGAAGATACTCGCGGCGATCGCGGCGCTGACCAAACACCCGGTGAAGTTCGTGCTCAACACGCACTGGCATTCCGACCACGTAGGCGGCAACGAGAACCTCGGGAAGACCGGTTCCCTCATCGTCGCGCACGACAACGTCCGCCGCCGCATGTCGAGCGAGCAATTCATCGCTGCATTCAAGGAAAAGGTCGCCGCATCGCCGCAGACCTCGCTGCCGGTGGTGACGTTTGCCGAGTCGGTGAGCTTTCATCTCAACGGCGACGAAATCCACGGCTTCCATGTTGCCAACGCGCACACCGACGGCGACACCGTGGTGATTTTCCGCAAGGCGAACGTGGTGCACATGGGCGACGTGTTCTTCAACGGCTACTATCCCTTCATCGACCTTTCCAGCGGCGGCTCGATCAACGGCACGATCGCCGCAGTCGATCGCGTCCTGCCGATGATCGACGCCAAGACGAAGGTCATTCCGGGACACGGTCCGCTCAGCGACAAGGCGGGGCTCGGCGCGTACCGCGACATGCTGGCGGGAATCCGCGACCGGGTGCAGGCGCAGGTGCGCGCCGGGAAATCGCTGCAGGAAACGATCGCGGCGAATCCCTCCGCCCAATTCGACGAAGTCTGGGGCAAAGGCTTTCTCAAGCCCGCGCGATTCGTCGAAACCGTGTTCAAGAGCCTGTCGGGCAGATGATGGCGGCCGCCGCCTAGCGGCCGGGACCGGTTGGCCATGGGGGCGGTTCCCGGTATTCGCCAATGCGCGATCCCGCATACCTTTACCTAATCCGAAAACAAAGCCGAACTTGATCCACGTCAAAATCAGGGACGCGTTGGCGCGTACAGTTTTCTAGCGGCTTGTCAATTTGCTTGATGTGCAAAAGGAGAACGCTGCTATGAGTCCTACTCTGTTCGAAATTGGCGTCGCCCTGGTCATGGTCGCCGTGGCCCTCTCCCTCCTCGTATGGTTTAGGAGCGACCTGAAAGCCAATTCGGAAAAGCGCATGACGCGCATGTTGGTGCGTGCCGGCGTGGACCCCGGCATCGCGGCGCAGGGCGACAAGGAGGCCATCATCAAGGACATCCGCAGCCGCTGCCGCAGATGTCCGGCCGAGAACCTGTGCGAACGATGGCTCGCCGGAAAAGTCGGTGGGGAAAACACCTTCTGCCCCAACGTGCGCATATTCAGCGCGTTGGCAAGCAACAGGTGGCCGAACGACGCGCCCCAGCCTCGGCCACGCTGACCCTACGCCGGATTCATCCCCGCTTCGCGAAACGCGCGCCCGGCCAGCGGCGTTCAGCGCTGCCCGAGCAGCGCGAGCATGGCCTCGACATCGACGATCTTGTCGCGCGGGGCGCCGCGCCGCGCGCCGCGTGCCACTTCCACGTCATCGAGTTGTTTCCAGTCGCTGAACGAAACCGGCTGCACGCCGCGCTCGCGTAGCAAGGCGACGATTGCGTCGCGATGTGGGAGCGGGCGCGGCGCGAGTTTGGCGCCGTCGGCGATCATGTGTCCGACGACCTGGGCGGAGGCGCGCTTGTGCTCCCCGATCAGGCCCTGCGGCCCTGAGCGCGCCCAGCCGACGACGTATTCGTTGGCAATCACCGCGCGGCTGGCCGGATCGACGACGCGCCCGTCTTCGTTGGCAATGATCCGCGCTTTCTCGTCGTAAGGGACAGCGGCGATGCGTTCGGCGGCATAGCCGATCGCAGGCAGCACCATCCCGACCTCGAGCATCTCCATCGCGCCTGTGCCGCGGGCGGCGAGGGTGCCGTCGGGCCGCGCCTCGAGTCGGTTCTTCTCCAGCCTGAGGCCGGCCACATTGCCTGCCGCGTCCGCGATGACCTCGACGGGCGAGACGAGGAAGCGCAGATGGAGCTTGCGCGCGTGCGCGCGCGGCTGCCGCGCGGCGAACGCGCGGAGGATTTTGAGATTCTTGTCCTTGTTGCCCGTGGATTCCCGTCCGTCGCAGCCCGCCAGCTCCTCGGGGGCGACGACCGGAACCGCCGCCTCCATCGTGCCGAGCTCCTTGAGTTCGGCAGGCGAGAACGCGGCTTCGCCCGGCCCGCGCCGTCCGAGGATGAACACCTCGCGCACTTGGCTGTGGCACAAAGCGTCGAACGCGTGCGCGGCAATGTCCGTCTTTTCGAGTTCGGCGGGAGTGCGCAGCAGTATCCGGGCGGCGTCGACGGCAACGTTGCCGTTGCCGACCACCGCGACGCGCGGCACCGACAAGTCGATCTGCGCATGACGGTAATCGGGATGCCCGTTGTACCAGCCGACGAATACCGTCGCCGGCGTGCAGCGCGCGATGCCTTCGCCGGGAATGCCGAGACGGCGGTCGGCCTCGTTGCCGGTCGCGTAGACGATCTGATGGTAGTGCCGGCGCAAGTCCTCCACCGTCAGTTCGCGTCCGAGACACACGTTTCCGAGGAACCGGAACGTCGGCCGCGCAGCCGTCGTTGCGAACACGCGGATGACCGTTTTGATTTTCTGGTGGTCGGGCGCGACGCCGCCGCGCACCAGTCCATACGGGGTGGGGAGACGGTCGAACATGTCGACATCGACTGCCGCGTCGGCGCGCTTTAGCAGCGCCTCCGCCGCGTAGAAGCCGGCGGGGCCGGAACCGATGATTGCGACGCGCATGAACTACCGCCACCACGAACAATACGATTTCTGTTTCATACTACCCTTGCAACGGCGATTATCAAGTTTCCTGTCTTATCCGCGCCCGATGCGCCCGGCCACTGCGCGTATCTGGCGCGGCGCCGCCAGCCAGATGCACAGGGCGGAGGCGAGACTAGCGCCGATGGCGAGGGAAAACGCCAGCGCATAGCTGCCGCTGGCGTCATAGAGCGCGCCCGTGATCCACGGACCCATCGCGCCGCCGGTGATGCCGATGCCCATCAAGGTTCCGAAAATACCGCCGTAGTGGCGTCCCTGGAAGATCTCGGCCGGAATCGCGCCGACGACGGAGGTAAGGCCGTAGCCGAGGAAGCCTTGCGCCGCAACCATGAACCAGAGCAGCACCGGGTTGGGCGAGGCGCGCATCAGCAGCAGCGCGGCATAGCAGAGCACGAAGCCGGCATTGCCCACGGTCCACACCCACTCGCGGCCGATGCGATCGGAGATGTGGCCGAGCGCGATCTGTCCGGGGATAGCGGCGAAGCTGACGAAGCCTAGCGCCCAGGCCGCGTACATGGGCGCGAATCCGGATTCGATCAAGTACTTGGTCTGGTGCACCTGCACCGCGTACCAGGAGAAGAGGGCGCAAAAATAGCCGGCGGCGATCCACCAGAAGCGTGCCGTGCGCAGCGCCCGGTTGAGCGTCCAGTCGATCGCGGTCCAGGCATGGTCGACGACGTTTGCGTGCGGGCTCGCGGCGGCGGTAGCCGGCGCCACGCGATCGCCGTCCGGCCCGGTGCCCAGATCCTCGGGCCGGCGCCGGATCAGCAGATTGAGCGGCGCGAGCAGGCCGAATACCACGATGCCCATGCCGGTGCAGGCGGCGCGCCAGCCCGCCTGCTCGATCAGCGTCTGCAGCCAGGGCAGCAAGACGATGGAGCCAATGCCGACACCGGAGAACGCAATGCTCATCGCCAGGCCCCGCCGGCGCACGAACCAGTTCGGCAGGTGCAGCGCCTGGCCGGTAAAGCCGAGGGCTACACTGCCTGCGCCGACGAGCACGCCAAGCGTGAGATACAAGTGCCAGGGCTGGCTCACCTGCCCTGCGAGCAGCAGTCCGATACCCATGATGCCCACACCCGCCTCGAGCACGATGAGCGGGCCGTGGCGGTCCATCAGGCGGCCGAGCAGGGGACTCAGGACCGCCGAGATGAAAAAGCCGAAGGAGAACGCCCCTGCCGTCACGCCACGCTCCCAGCCGAACTCCTGCAGGATCGGCGGAAACAGCAGCGAAAATGCGGTGCGCGCGTTGACCGCCACGCCCATGGTGACGAAGGCCACGGCGACGATGGCCCAGCCGTAGAAGAACGGAAAGCGCAGAGCCTTCAAAGAATCATCCTGTCGTTGCGGGCGATGACGCGGCGGCGAACAGGGGCGGACGCAGCGCGATGGGAATTAGCGAAACCATCCGCGAAGTGTAATCGAAGTCCATACCCGGCTCTGTTCCACGTCGCTGGCGCATTTTCCCGGAATATGTCAGGCTTACGCGGGAATATTCGCGGTGAACCGGGTGTTTACCGAGCGTATTTCCCGATCAATCATAAACAGGAGGATGGTATGAAGACCCGTGTTGTTATGCTGTTTTGCACGTTGCTGCTGGCAAGCGCAAGCGCCTTTGCCTTTCACTGCCCGGCGGACATGAAGAAAATCGATGAGGCCATGGGCAAGAAACCCGCGCTGAGCGAGGCGCAGATGTCCGAAGTGAAGAAATTGCGTGCCGATGGCGAGGCCTTGCACAAGGCCGGCAAGCACCAGGAGTCGGTCGATACGCTCGCCAAGGCGATGAAACTGCTGGGCATCTAGCAAGCGCCCAAGCACGGGGCGCAGCTCGTCTGCTCAGGTACGCATGAGCAAGCGGGCTGCGCCCGCCCTCGGCGCCCGCGCGTTCTGCGCGTTCGCCCTCTCCCTCCCGCTTTTCGCCATTGGCAGCACCCCGCCTGGATTCTGCGTTAGCATTTGCACTGCCGCAGGGCGAACTCGCCAAAGGAAGTCATCATGACCGACCTCTCCGATCTCGGTTCCTCCGCGTTCTGGCGCGTCAATCCCAAGGATTCCGATCCGCAGGAGACGCGCGAATGGCTCGAAGCGTTCGACGCCCTGGTCGAAGCCGAAGGCCGCGAGCGCGCGACCTATCTGCTGCGCCGGCTGCTCGACCATGCGCGCAAGCGCCGCGTGCAGCTGCCTCCGGTGCTGAACACGCCGTATCGCAACAGCGTCGGCCTCGCCGACCAGCCGCAGTTTCCCGGCAATCTCGACATCGAGCAGCGCCTGTCCTCGATCGTGCGCTGGAACGCGCTCGCGATGGTGGTGCGCGCCAATCGCGCTCATCCCGAGCTTGGCGGCCATATCGCCAGCTACGCGTCGGCCGCGGATTTGTTCGAAGTCGGCTTCAATCATTTCTTTCGCGCCGCAGCCGCTGGCAAGGAGACGGGTGCCGGTGGCGGCGACCTCATCTATTTTCAGCCGCACTCGGCGACGGGCATCTACGCGCGCGCTTTTCTCGAAGGGCGCTTGAGCGAGGACCAGCTCGCCCATTACCGACGTGAAATCGGCGCTGCCGGCCAAACGCCCGCGGCGGGCGTCAACCCTGGCGCGGGCCACAAGGGACCGGGCCTGTCCTCCTATCCTCATCCCTGGCTGATGCCCGATTTCTGGCAGTTTCCCACCGGCTCGATGGGCTTGGGACCGATCCAGGCGATCTACCAGGCGCGTTTCATGAAATACCTGGCCGGCCGCGGCATGCTCGACACCGCAGGGCGCAAGGTCTGGGCCTTCGCCGGCGACGGCGAAATGGACGAGCCGGAGTCCCTTGCCGGATTGTCGCTGGCCGCGCGCGAGGGCCTGGACAATCTCATCGTCGTCGTCAATTGCAATCTGCAACGCCTCGACGGCCCGGTGCGCGGCAACGGCTCGGTGATCCAGGAACTGGAGGGCCTGTACGCCGGCGCCGGCTGGAACGTGGTGAAGCTCCTGTGGGGCTCGGACTGGGATGCGCTGTTCGCGCGCGACGAGGACGGCGTGCTGCTGCAGCGCTTGCACGAAACGGTGGACGGAGAATTCCAGACCTATGCTGCCACCGACGGCCGTTTCAATCGCGAGCATTTCTTCAACAAGTATCCGGAACTGCGCGCGCTGGTCGCGCACATGTCCGATGACGATATCGACCGGCTGCGCCGCGGCGGCCACGACCCGGTGAAGATTTACGCCGCATATCACACGGCAGTGCAGCATCGCGGCCAGCCTACCGTGATCCTCGCCCAGACCAAGAAGGGCTACGGCATGGGCCACTGGGGACAGGGCAAGATGACCACGCACCAGCAAAAGAAGCTCGACGACGAAGCGCTGCGCGCGTTCCGCGACCGCTTTGCGCTGCCGCTCTCGGACGCCGACGTCGAGCAGGTGCGTTTCTTCAAGCCGGCGGAGGACGCGCCGGAGATGCAGTACCTGCATGCGCGCCGCCAGGCGCTCGGCGGCTATCTGCCGGTGCGCTCGGCCGTGGCGCCGAAACTCGCCGTGCCTGCGCCCGCGCAGTTCGCCAGGATGCTAGAGGGCTCGGGCGGGCGCGAGCAGTCCACCACCATGGTGTTCGTGCAGGTGCTGGCGCAGCTGCTGAAGGATCCGCTGCTGGGCAAGCGCATCGTGCCGATCGTGGCCGACGAGGCGCGCACCTTCGGCATGCAGACGCTGTTTCGCCAGATCGGCATCTATTCCGCGTTCGGCCAGTTGTATGAACCGGAGGATCACGACGAGCTGCTCTATTACAAGGAGGCGAAGGACGGTCAGATTCTCGAGGAAGGCATCAACGAAGCGGGCGCAGTGTCCTCGTGGATCGCCGCGGCCACCAGTTACAGCGCCCACGGCACGCCGATGCTGCCGTTCTACGCCTTCTATTCGATGTTCGGCTTTCAGCGCATCGGCGACTTGATCTGGGCGGCGGCCGATTCGCGCTCGCGCGGATTCCTCATCGGCGCCACCGCCGGCCGCACTACGCTCGCCGGCGAAGGCCTGCAGCACCAGGACGGTACCAGCCACCTCATCGCCTCCACCATCGAGAACTGCGTCGCCTACGATCCGTGCTTCGGCTACGAGCTTGCGCTGATTCTTCAAGACGGCATGCGGCGGATGCTGGAGGCGCAGGAGGACGTGTTCTACTACGTCACGGTGATGAACGAGAACTACGCGCAGCCGCCGCTCCCCCCAGGCGCAGAGGAGGGGATCAAGCGCGGCATGTATCGCGTGCGCCAATCGCCGCCGGGCAGCGCCACAGCCGGCAAGGCGAAGCGCACCGCCCGCGTGCAACTCCTTGGCTCCGGCACCATCTTGCGCGAAGCGCTCGCCGCCGCGGAGATCCTGGAGCGGGAGTACGACATTGCCGCCGATGTCTTTAGCGTCACCAGCTTCACCGAACTGCGCCGCGACGGCCTCGAGTGCGAGCGCTGGAACCGGGAACGTCCCGACGCGCCGCGCAGGAGCTGGGTGGAGCAATGTCTCGCCAACGCCGAAGGTCCCGTCATCGCGGCGAGCGATTATGTATGCGCGGTGGCCGATCTCATCCGCGGCTGGGTGCCGGGAAAGTATATGACCTTGGGCACCGATGGCTTCGGCCGCAGCGACACGCGCGCCGCGCTGAGAAGCTACTTCGGCGTCGATGCGCAAAGCATCGCAAAGGTGGCGGTTCGCGCCGCGGCTTCGGCCGGATCGTAGCCATTACACCGTCTTGGATTCCGTAGCATGCGACGAGCGGATTCGCGCGCTGCGCGCGCCAACTGTGTTTCCCGCACTAGCGGCCGGGGCCGGGACCAAGCTCCATAGCTCTTGCAATTCTCTGGACCAGCGCCTGACGTACCGCATCGCGCGGTTGCCGTCCCAGCCGCTTCGCCACCTCGATGAATTCCTTTTCCTGGAATTTTCCATCGGCCATCACGATGCGGCAGGAACCCCCGGTATTTCTCGTGTTGCAGGGTCCGAGCGCCGATTCGCTGGCGTGCATGCGCGACGGCTGCCGCCCCGCGCCCGAAAAGTCGATGTAGCCGGCCGCATTGACCCCGAGCGCGGAAGCGCTGCTGTGTGGTATGCGTTTCAACATCGCCTCATACTTGACGATTGTCTCGAGTTCGTCGTCGGCTTTGACACCGAGCAAAAGCGCCATTGATTTTGAATAGCTCAGTTGGCCGATGGATTTTTCGAGCAAGGCGATGGCGTCCTTCCACTCGTTCGCCGCAAAATGCGCAGTCGCCGGCCTGCTCGCAGGCGGCGCGGCAATTGCAAGCTGCTGCGGCAGTCGCGCAGACGCGCTTGGCGGCGGAGCCGGCGATGCGGCCGCGGTGCTTGCAGGTGGTGGTGCTGCTGTTGCCACCTGCGCCGGCCTGGTTGCCGCCGCGGCCGGCGCCGGCGCGGCCACCGGCTGCGCCGTCTCCACCCGGATCTTCTGCAACTCCGCGCGCAGTTTTTCCATCTCCGCGCGCACGAACTCCGTATCTTTGTTGCGCTGCTTCTGTTCTTCTTCCAGCGCCTTGGCGAGATCCGCGCGCTCCTTCTCCAACTGCTTCAGTTTGCCGTCGTCGGCAGCCGCCGCCGGCGTGCGGAAATAGAAATCCCCGGTCAGCGACGACGACACCCACGGTACCTGTTTTCCGCCCGTCACCTTCGACACGTTCCCCGCCACCCGCCGAAATACCTTGTCGATGTCGCCATCGGCCTGCTTCAGGCTCGCCAGCAAGTGTTCGGTGTATACGCCGTTGCGGCCGCTTCCATCCGCTGCCACCGACCCGGGTGCCGTGGCAAACGCAATGAAGCTGCCTTTGCCCGCATCCATTTGCGCAAGCCCGTGCGAGGCCGAACGGAAGCTCCGTGCAAACGGATTGTTGCGGCAGGCATCGAGCACGACGATGTTCACCCGGTTCTGTGCCTCGTCCATGTACGAGAGCACCAGGTTCGCGTCAATCGTCTCGTCCTCGATCTCCGCCTCCGACTCGATGCTGGCGCCGATCGGGACCAGGAAATTTCTGCCTCGGCTCTGCACGCCGTGGCCGGCGAAGTAGAACAGGCCGACGCCGCCGCTCTTGATGTCCCGGGCGAACTCGCGCAGCGCCTGTTTCATCTGGCGCTGGCTGGCGTCCGTGCGCAATGTGACCTTGAAACCCAACTCTTTCAGCGCCGCCGCCATGTCGCTCGCGTCGTTGACCGGGTTCTTCAGTGGTGATTCCTTATACGCAGAATTGCCGATCAGCAGCGCGACGCGCTGCTCGCCGTGCGCAGCCGGGGCAACGCTGAGGTTGCGCTGCGCCATTACCCAGCCTGGGGCCATGACCATAAGCATAGTCGCCAGCACTGCCGCCCAATTGATGCGCATGTCAAAACCTTCCGTCCGGTATAGGCGTCAAATCAATCCTACTCCCGCCAACGACCGTGTCAATGCGCCTGCGGTCGCTAATCCCGACTCGGCATAACGAATACTGCTCACCCCTTGACGACTTTGTCCGGTGATTCGC
>Ga0315281_10008390_pt1 | contig 14461 bp, 15 predicted proteins | sample YL17G07_0_MG_FD_204540 | JGI IMG/M metagenome (GOLD analysis project Ga0315281, IMG submission 204540) | Sediment microbial communities from Yellowstone Lake, YNP, Wyoming, USA - YL17G07_0 | ecosystem: Environmental > Aquatic > Freshwater > Lake > Sediment | place: USA: Wyoming | collected...
ACGTCGCGCAGCGCCGCGGCAAAATCGATGTCGCGCGCCTTGTAGCCCGGCGTATCGGCGTTGGCGATGTTGGACGCAAGCAGTTGCTGACGGAAGGCGCGCACATTGAGCGCGTTTTGATGAAACTGGAACAGCTTGTCGAGTGATTCAATCATGGCTCGTTCATGTGTGTGGTTGAGGGTTCGGATCAGCATCAAGCATGCCAACCATGTTATGCGCGGTTGATTCGGGGAGCGTCCGGATTAGCGGCGGAAAGCTCGTGCATTTCCGCGCTTGGAACCGCGTGCGGCGGCAATTATTGCCGCCTGCGGCAGGAAGCGAGCCCGCAATGTTCGTTCGCCGACATCGGCGAACGTCGCAGGATACATCGAGCTGCGGCGTTCGAACTTGCGCGGACGGCGGCCCGTCCGCGCGGATCGCCGATTGCGCGCGGACGAAAAACCGTCCGCGCACAATCGGTGATCTTGGATAAAAACAAACCCAATCCGATTTTGCTTTTATCCATAACCGTGATTTCCTTACGGATGTGCTTTTCATCCGTAAGGAAATCACGGTTGGCGCGCGCAGCGCGCAATTTCCCTGTTGACATGCGACGGTATTCAAGTCGAACTCCAAGTCTGCCCATGAATGGGTGAAGATAAACAGACCCGGGTGCGCGCAATGCGGCGATAAGCCGGTGAAAACCACAGCTAATCGCGCGCTGCTTTGACATCCGCGCGGCTATAGTACGGGCATGCACGCCGCCCTGATGGCTGCCATGACCCTGGAGCGAACAACCATGAACATCCGCAATAGCATTCTCGCCTTGCTGCTGGTGGGCAGCGCCGCCCCGTGTCACGCGTCGATCGAGCAAGCGCAGCTCGCGCAGATCCAGAAGTCGGTGGAGCAGCTGGTGCGCCATCAGACCGCAGGCCTACCGGGCAAGGTGAGCTTCACGCTTGGCGCCATCGATACGCGCCTGAATCTGCCCGCCTGCCCTGTCCCGGAAGCCTTCATTCCCGCCGGCGCGCGCCTGTGGGGAAATACCAGCGTGGGCGTGCGCTGCAACGGAAGCAACCCATGGACCATCTATGTTCCGGTTTCGATCAAAATCTTGGCCGGCGTCGTGGTCGCGGCGCATGCGCTGGCGCAAGGGCGGTCGATCGAGCTCACCGACATGGTGGTGCAGGAGGCCGATCTCGGCCAGCTGCCGGGCGCGGCAATCACCGAGCCCCGGCAGGCGCTTGGGCGCATCGTCACCCTCAGCATCGCTCCCGGACAACCGCTGCGGCAGGACTTGCTGCGCTCGCCTCCGGTCATTCAGCAGGGACAGTCGGTGACCCTGCGCGCGCAAGGCGCGGGATTCAAGGTGAGCGCTGAAGGCAAGGCCGTGACCAATGCCGCCGAGGGCCAGGTGGCACAGGTGCGCACCCCCTCCGGCCACACTGTCAACGGCATTGCCCGCGTCGGGGCGATAGTGGATATTCAATAAAAACCAGTTAGTTAGCCTCTCGGCTGTGAATGAGCTGAAGGAATTTCCAATTTCTTGTCCTTCCGGCCTAAAGTTTCCCGCCGGCCTGCCGTTACTCAGCCATAGAGAAGCGGCGCAAGGAAGCCATCATGAAAATCGACAATTCCATCAAACCGGCCACAAGCGGCGCGGTCAGCGGCGGCGGCGCCCGTGCCGGCAAGGGAGCGGCCAGTGCGCCAAGCTCCGGCGGGGGCGGGGGCGACCGCGTCCAGTTGAGCCCGCTTTCGTCGCAGTTGAAGGCCATCGAAAGCAGCATGGCCGATACCCCTGTGGTGAACAGCGCGCGCGTGGCCGAGATCAGGCAGGCGATTGCGGAAGGCCGCTTCAGGGTAAATCCGGATGTGGTGGCCGACCACCTGCTCCAGACCGCGCGCGAACTGCTGCGCTCAAGAATGGCCTGATGCTGCGCACGGCGTCCCCGGATGCAGGCCCAGCGGCGAGCGCTGCGGTATTCGTCGCCGGTTTGCAGGACGAGCAAAATGCGCTCGTCGCTTTCACCAGCTTGTTGCAAGCCGAGCAGGACGCCCTCGTCCAGGGCAACGCCGACCGCCTGACAGAGTTCGCCACCGACAAGGCAGCCCAGATCGAGCTGCTTACCCACCTGGGCGAGTTGCGTAGCCGCCATCTCGCTGCCCAGAATCTGAACGGCAGCGCCGAGGGAATGCTAACCTGGCTAAGCCGAAATCCGGGGTTTGCCGCGGCGGTGAGAAAGATCTGGCGGGAACTGCTGGCGCAGGCCGAAACGGCGCGGCAGCTCAACCACAGCAACGGCATCCTGATCGAGAGCGGGCTGCAACAAAACCGGCTGAAGCTGGCCGTGCTGCAAACCGCAGCGGCCTCCGATGGCGTCTACCGTCCCGACGGACAACTGCGCCCGCTGCGCAGCGCCAGGTCTCTCAGCCAGGTGTAGCACTGCCGCTGCCCGCAGCGGCTATTGCAGCGGCGCTGCGCCATCGAGCGGAATGTCGACCACTTTGCCCGGGGTTTCCGCCAATATCATCACCGTTACCCGGCGGTTGCGCGTCCGGCCTTCGGGCGTGTCGTTGGACGTCACCGGGCGGTTCGGACCGTAACCGATGACGCTCAAGCGCTGCTCGGCGACTCCGTTATCGATGAACAGCCGCACCACGCTGCTGGCGCGCGCCGCCGACAACTCCCAGTTGGAAGGAAACTGGACGGTGCTGATCGGCGCGTCGTCGGTGTAGCCCTCGACCTGAATTCCCTGCTCGGTCGCCGCGAGGACTCTGGCGACTTGCTGCAGCGCGCGACCGGACTCCGTGCGCAGTTGCGCCTGCCCCGAGGCGAACAGCACGCTCGCGTTGATCTCCACCGAGATGCCCCGATTGCTCTGCGTCACCTTGACCTGGCCATCTCGCACCAGCGAATCCAGCACCCTGAGTATGTCCCGGGCGATGCCGCGCATCTGCTCGCGCTGCCTGCCCTGCGGGTCGGCGGGCTTGACGATCCTGCGCGGCGGCAGCTCGCGCGGGAGCGGCTGCGCCGCGGGCGGGATCCGCTCCACCGCCTTGCTGCCGAAGGCGTTGACCAGAGAGTCGCTCAGCACGCGGTATTTCCCCTCGCTCACCGTGGACAGCGCATACATCACGACAAAGAAGGCGAACAGAAGGGTGATGAAATCGGCATAGGAGACGAGCCAGCGCTCGTGGTTGTCCGACTGCCTCTGATCGAGATACTTTCTCCTGCGGCGCATGTTGCGGGCGGTCCTGTTCGTGCGAGGCGCGGGTTCAGAGGCCGCCGGCGCCTGGGCCCTGGCCGGTGACATAGCCGAGCAGGCGATTTTCGATCATGCGCGGATTCTCGCCGCCGGCGATCGAGACCAGCCCGTCAACCAGAATCTCCCGCACCAGCACCTGGCGCGCAATCAGCACCTTCAGCTTGTTCGCTACCGGCAGGAACACCAGGTTGGCCAGACCCACGCCGTAGATGGTCGCCACGAAAGCGACCGCTATGCCGCTGCCCAGTCGCGCCGGGTCGGACAGGTTCTCCATGACGTGAATAAGCCCCAGTACCGCCCCGAGAATGCCGATGGTGGGCGCATATCCCCCTGCAGCTTCCCAGATTCGCGCCGCCTGCCGATGATATTCCTCGAAGGTGATGATTTCCACCTCCATGGCTTCGCGCAGTTTCTCCGGCTCGGCGCCGTCGACCAGCAGTTGCAGGCCCTTGCGCGCGAACGGGTCGGTGGCCATGTCCGCCTGCTGCTCGAGCGAGAGCAGTCCCTCTTTGCGCGCCGAATGGCTCCAGCGGAGGATGTCGGCGATCATGTGCCGCGGCGCGAAATCCGGCGGCAGCACGACCCATTTCGCCATTCTTACGCCGCGCACGAACACGCGCGCCGGACTCTGCACCATCACCGCGCCGGCGGTCCCGCCGAGTACGATCAGAAACGCCGCGCTCTGCAGCAGAGAGCCGACATATCCGCCCTCCAGGAGTTGCCCCCCGATGATGCCGGCCAGGGCGACCGTGATACCGATGATACTGCTGAAATCCACAACTCAGAGGTTCCGGATCTGGCTGCGCAAGCGCGCAATCGCCTGGCTGTGCAGCTGGCAGATGCGCGATTCGCTCACGCCCAGCGTCTCGCCGATCTCGCGAAAATTGAGCTCTTGTTCGTAATACAGCCCCATCACCACCTTTTCCCGTTCCGGCAGGCCCGCGATCGCCTTCACCAGCCGCTCGCGCAGCTTGCGGTCGAGCAGCGCGTCGAGCGGGTTGACGCCGCTTTCGTCGCAATGGCGCTCGAGATAATCGCCGCCGTCGGCGTGATTGAAGTCCTCGAACGAAATCAGCTGGTAGCCGCGTGCATCCTGCAGCATCTTCTGGTAGTCGGCGAGCGGGATGCCCAATTCAAGGGCCACCTCGTGCTCGGCCGGGGCGCGGCTCAATCGCTGCTCGAGCTTGCCGATAGCACCCTCGATGCGGCGCAAGTCGCGCCGAAAGCTGCGCGGCAGCCAGTCGGCCTGGCGCAAGCCGTCGAGTATGGCGCCGCGGATGCGCTGCGCCGCGTAAGTCTCGAACTGCGCCCCGTGCGATTCCTCGTAGCGGTTGACCGCGTCGAGCAGGCCGAGCATGCCGGTCTGGATAACATCGTCGATTTCGACGCTCGCGGGCAGCTTCGCCATCATGTGATGGGCGATGCGCTTGACCAACGACGCGTATTGCGTCAGGTAATGTTGTGTGTCGCGGGTAGCGGTAGCGGTGTACATGCTGGTCCTGGTGGCTGGTTTACGCCGCAGCGGCGCGCAGGCGGTTTGAGTGGATGAGGCGGCGCATGAAATCGTCGAAGCCGCAGCCGTCTTGTTCGGCCCGCGGCCAGCCGGCGATCGCCTGCGCCAGGCAGCGAAAGCTCCCCGCTGCCGCCGCGCCCGGAAACGCCGCCACCACCGGCAGCCGCAATCGCGCCGCATGCTGCAGCTTGTCGTCTGGGGGAACATGCCCCATGAAGTCGAGCGATACCTGCAGGTAGCGCCACGCCACGCCCGCCATGTTGCCGAAAATCGTCCGCGCCTCGCTTTCGCTGGCGACGTTGCTGATCAGAACATGGAATTCGCGGCGCGCGAACTCATTGCTCAGCCGCTTGATCAACGCGTAGGCCGCCGTGATCGCGGCGGCGTTGCCCCCGGCGAGAACGATCACCTCCTGTGCCGCGGTGCCGGGCCAGACGAGAGCGCTCGCGCTGCCCGGTGCTGCGTCCACCAGCAACGTATCCACCGGGATACCCAAGCGGCCGCAGCGCTCAACCAGCCGCTGCTGCTCGGGCGCCGGCAGTTGCGCGAGCGAACGCGCGCCGCGCGCGAGCGGCAGAATCCGGATTCCGGCCGGGCCGCGCACGATCACCTCGTCAAGATCCCGCCCGCCCCTGATCACGTCCTCGAGGTCGAAGCGCGCCTTCAGCCCGAGCGCCGCGACGACGCTGTGCGCGGCCGGATGCTCGTCGAGTATCAGCACGTCGCTGCCTAATTCGGCCAGCGCGCCCGCAAGATTGACGATGGCCCCGGTCTTGCCGCTGCCACCGGCGCTGATGGACACAACGCGCAGTCCGCTCCGGTCAAGCAGCCGGCGCAAGCCTTCGGCCTGGTCAGCTCGCATTCTAGCCAAGGTTCGCTCCCGCAACGGCGCCGCCCGCGGACGCAGTGGCCAGCATCAGCTGGCATTCGGCCGCGTCCAGATGGTGCACGGAAGGCGCGGTGACCGGGCGCAGCGCACGCTGCAGCAGATACTCCCTGTCCGGCAGATGCAGGTCCTCCGGAACGCGTTGACCGTCGGTGACATAGTGCAGCGAAAGTTGATGGCGGATGGCGACATCGAGCGCGGTGGCGATGCCCATCGCCTCGTCGGTCTTGGTGATGATGCACCCGTGCACCCCGCCGCCGCGATATACACGCACCACGTCGTCCAGCGTTTCGCCGTTGCCGGTGGCGTTGAGCAGCAGCAGGCGCTGCACCTGGGTCCCGGACGCGGAGAGCAGTGCGAGTTGCTCCGCCACCATCTGGTCGCGCTGGCTCATGCCTACCGTGTCGATCAGCACCAGGTGTTTGCCGCGCAGGTCGTCGAGCACGAACTGCAGGTCGGGCGCATCCTTGATGGCAAGCACCCGCACCCCCAGCAGCTTGCCGTAGATGCGCAGTTGCTCGTGGGCGCCGATACGATAACCGTCCGTGGTGAGCAGCGCGAGCCGGTCGGCGCCGTAGCGCACGACGCAGCGCGCGGCGATCTTGGCCACGGTGGTGGTCTTGCCGACACCGGTCGGGCCCACCAACGCATAGACGCCGCCGCGTTCGACGATTTCGTCCGCCGCCGCGACGGTGCGCAGGTTACGCTCGAGCACCGCTTTCACCCAACCGAGCTTCTGCTCTTCCCCCAGACCCGGCGGCATCTTCGCCAGAAACTGCCGCACCAGCGCCGCGCTGAATCCGGCGTGCAGCATATCGCGCAGCACGCGGGCCTTGCCGGGCTCGCGCCGCTGCGCCGTGTCCCAGGCCTGGTAGACGAGTTGCTGTTCGATCAATCCACGCATCGACTTGATCTCGCGCGCGAGGCTGCGCGAAACCGGGTCTTCTGCGACGACCACCGCCGCGGCCGGACCGGGCGCGGCCGGCTGCGCGCTGCGCCCCGAATCCGGTGCCTTGCCCGGGCGCCCTCGCGGTGCGGCCTGCGACGTCGCGGCTTGCGGCGGCAGATCGCCCTGAGCCACGGCGAGGATCTCCACGCCGCCCTCGACCGCGCGGTTGGACAGAATCAACGCATCCGCACCCAGGCCCTGTCTTACCAGATGCAAGGCCTGGCGCGAGGTGCTGGCGGAAAATTTTCTGACGTTCATCCTTTAGCCCCGAGCAACGCGGTGACTTTGATGGTGCTGGTATCCGGAATCTCGCTATGTGCGATTACCTTGATCTGCGACACCGCGCGGCGCAGGAAGCGGGCGAGCAGAACGCGCAACTCGGCCGGCACCAGCAGCACCGACGGCAGCCCGAGCCGCTCCTGCTGCTGGGCGGCCGCGCCTGCCTCGCGCAGCAGCGTATCGACCAGCCCCGGCTCGATACCTGCGGCATCGCTGGTCTTCGCCTGTACCGCCTGCAGCAGAATGCGTTCCAGGCCCGGCTCCAGCGCCATTACCTGCAATTCGCCGTTTCCGGGATAGAGTTGCTGCACGATCGCGCGACCCAGCGCCACCCGCACCAGCGCGGTCAGATCACCTGCGTCCTGCACTTTCCCGCCATGCTCGGCGAGCACTTCGATGATGGTGCGCATGTCGCGGATGTGCACACCTTCTTCGAGCAGACGCTGCAGCACCTTTTGCAACGTCCCGAGCGGCAGCAGCTTCGGCACCAGGTCTTCGACCAGCTTGGGCGATTCGCGCCCGACGTGATCGAGCAGCTGCTGCGCTTCCTGCCGGCCCAGCAGTTCGGACGCATGAGTCTGCATCACGTGATTCAGATGGGTGGCGATCACGGTGCCGGCATCGACCACCGTGTAACCGAAAGTCTGCGCCTGCTCGCGCATGCCGGCCTCGACCCACACCGCCGGCAAGCCGAACGCCGGATCGCGCGTCACCGCGCCGGGCAGGGCGGTGTTCACGTGTCCCGGATTGATGGCGAGGTACATGCCGGTGTAGGCCTCGCCGCGGCCGATTTCGACGCCCTTCAGCGTGATCACGTAGGCATTGGGACGCAGTTCCAAGTTGTCCCGGATATGCACCGCCGGCGCGAGAAAACCCACATCCAATGCGAATTTCTTGCGCAGTCCCTTGATCCGCTTGAGCAGTTCGCCGTCCTGCGCTTTGTCGACCAGCGGGATCAGCCGGTACCCCACCTCCAGACCGAGCGTATCCACGGGAACGACGTCGTTCCAGGACGCCTCGATGGCGGGGCTCGCGGCCGCTTGTTCCGGCGCCGGAACCTCCGACGCGGGCGGGCGCTTCGCGATCGTATAGCCGCCGCCGGCCAGCAGCGCGGCCAGCAGCAGGAATGCAAAGTTGGGCATGCCCGGAATCAGCCCCATGATGGCAAGGATGGCCGCGGTGATCATCAATACCTGCGACTTGCTGAACAATTGCCCGACCAGCTGCTCGCCGATGTTCTGATCGCTTCCCACCCGGCTGACGACGATGCCCGCAGCCGTGGAGATCACCAGCGCCGGGATCTGCGCCACCAGGCCGTCGCCGATGGTGAGCAGGGTGTAGAACTTCGCCGCCGTGGCGACGTCCAGATCGTGCTGTAGCACGCCGACCACCAGACCGCCGATGATGTTGACGAGCAGGATGATGATCCCGGCGACGGCATCGCCGCGCACGAACTTGCTCGCGCCATCCATGGCGCCATAGAATTCGGCCTCCTGCGAAATCTCCCTGCGGCGGCGGCGCGCGTCCTCCTCGCCTATCAGGCCGGCATTGAGATCCGCGTCGATCGCCATCTGCTTGCCCGGCATCGCATCCAGGGTGAAGCGCGCGCTGACCTCGGCGATACGCCCGGCGCCCTTGGTGATCACCACGAAATTGATCACCACCAAAATGAAGAACACCACCAGGCCGACCGTATAGTTACCGCCGACCAGGAACTGTCCGAATGCCTCGATCACCTTGCCGGCGGCGTCCGGTCCGGTGTGGCCGTGGAGCAGCACCACGCGCGTCGAGGCGACATTGAGCGACAGCCGCAGCAGCGTCGTCAGCAGCAGGACGGTTGGGAACACGGCGAAGTCCAGCGGCTTCAGCGTGTACAGGCTCACCAGCAGCACGATGATGGAGAGCGCGATGTTGAAGGTGAACAACAAATCCAGCAGAAACGGCGGCACCGGCAGGATCATCATCGTCAGGATCATGATGATCAGCGTCGGCACTGCCGCCGCGCGCAGACCGGCGCTGCCCAGCAGCAGCCTCAGATTGAAAGTATCGTTCATGCGGCGGACGTCCCGGGATCAAGCCCTGCGGGCAGCGGCAGCAGCTCCGGCGGCTGCGGCATCGGGCCGCCGTCTTCGCGATGGCGGCGCAGTTGATACACATACGCCAGCACTTCGGCCACAGCGGTATAGAGCGCTGCCGGAATCTCGTCGCCCAGATCGGCGTGACGGTACAGGGCGCGCGCGAGCGGCGGCGCTTCCAATATCGGCACCTGGTGCTCCTCGGCCAGCGCACGGATGCGAGCGGCCAGCAGGTGCGCGCCCTTCGCCACCACCCGCGGGGCGCGCATTGCGCCGTCCTGGTAACGCAGGGCCACCGCGTAATGGGTCGGGTTGGTGACCACCACGTCGGCCTTGGGAATTTCCGCCATCATGCGCCGGCGCGCCATCTCGCGCTGCTGGCTGCGGATGTGCGCCTTGACCTGCGGATCACCTTCGGTTTCCTTGTTCTCCTGGCGCACTTCCTGGCGCGTCATGCGCAGCTGGCGCTCGTGGTCCCAGATCTGGAACGGAATGTCGACGGCCGCCACCAAGGCCATGCTTGCGGCCATGATGAGAAAGCTCGTGCCCGAGAGGCGCACCAGGTGCGCCATACCTGCACCGAGCGGCTCGGCGGCGAGGGACAGCACCGCGCCGCTGTTGTGCCAGATGACCCAGGCGGCGACGCCGCCCACGACCACGGTCTTGGCAATCGCCTTGAGCATTTCGATCACGCCGTGCCACGACAGGATGCGCGCCAACCCTTTCAATGGATCGATGCGCCCCCAGTCCGGCAGCAGCGGCTTGAAGCTGAACAGCCAGCCGTTCAGCGCCAGCGCCGAGGCGATCCCCGCCAGCACCAGCAGCAGCAACAGCGGGGAAAACGCCAGCAGCACATCGACGGAGGAGTGCTTCAGGCGCAGCAGCATCAAATCGGTGTCGAACGCCAGCGCGCGGTCGAGTTGCATGCCGTGGCGCATCAGGCCTGACAACCTGTCGGTGAGGCCGGCCCCCATGAACCACAGCCCGCCGCCGGCGGCGAGCAGCAGCGCCAGCGTGGACAGTTCGCGCGAACGCGCTACCTGCCCCTCCTCACGCGCCTGTTCGCGCCGTCGTACGGATGCTGGTTCTGTGCGTTCTAAACCGGTGTCTTCTGCCATCTCCCGTCCTTGGCTGATTGAACGGGATTATCAGATGGCAGCGCCAGCCTCGATCAGTCGAACAGTGCCGGTTTTGCCGTGCAATTCTGCGTCTACGCGCGGGCGATCCTAGAAACCAAGGCTTTCCAACAGATCGTCGACCTGGTTCTGATCGGTCACCACGTCGCTGCGGCCGGCGGCATTCACCACCGGACCGTTGAGCAGGCCGGCATCGATTTCGCTGCGCATCTCGGCGGGCACCAGGTCGACCAGCAGATGCACCAGTTGCTGTTCCATGTTTTGCGCCAGTGCGGTGACCTTTTTGATCACCTGTCCGGTGAGGTCCTGGAAATCCTGCGCCATCATGATCTCGAGGAGTTGGGCGTTGGTCGCGCGCGTCTGCTTCGGCACGTCGCCGAGATAGTCGCGGGTGCCGGCCACCAGGGCCTTGAATTCGTCCACGTTCAGCTGTTTATCGAACAGTTTCTGCCATTGCGCGGAGAGGCGTTCGGCTTCGTCGCCGAGCCGGTCCTGAATCGGCTGCGCGGCTTCGATCGCGTTCAGCGCGCGCACCGCCGCCTGTTCGGTCATCTTGACGACATAGTCCAGCCGGTCGCGTGCGTCGGGTATCGAAGCGGCGGTCTTTTCCAGCAGCCGGTCGTAACCCAGTTCGCGCAAGGCGTCGTGGAGCGTGCGCGTCAGGTTGCCGATGCGGCTCATCACGTCGCCCGGGGCATTCTGCCCCCGTTCCGGTTCCGCTTTCGGCGCAGCGGCGCGTTCGCGCGCGGAGTTGTCGAGGATGATGCTGTCGAACAGGGCTTCCAGGTCCTCGGACCCCGCGGCTGCGGCTACCATGGTCGCGCTCATGCCTTCACCCCTCCTTCCATTGTCTTGAATATCTTGCCCAGCTTTTCGTCGAGGGTAGCGGAGGTGAATGGTTTGACCACGTAACCGCTGGCGCCGGCCTGGGCGGCAGCGATGATGTTCTCCTTCTTCGCTTCCGCGGTGACCATGAGGACCGGTAAACCCTTCAATGCCGCGTCCGCGCGGATATTGCGCAGCAGGTCGATGCCGGTCATATTGGGCATGTTCCAGTCGGAAATGACGAACTGGAATCCGCCGCCGCGCAGCTTGCCGAGCGCGTCCACGCCATCCTCGGCCTCGTCGACATTGTTGAAGCCGAGCTCCTTCAGCAGGTTGCGCACGATTCTGCGCATGGTCGAAAAGTCATCGACTACCAGAAATTTCATATTCGGGTCTGCCATGTATGGCTCCATTTCAACGGCCTAAGAGTCCGGAACAGCTTTGCGACGGCTTTCTCAAATCTTGTTTCAACGGCTCTCACCGCATTGCATACGCGTGCGCACCGGTATCGGTCCGCGCGCGCACTGCCGCCTTCGGTACCGGCGTGGATTTCCAGCCCTGTGCTGAATATCGTCCGAAATCGCCGAATCTTGAACCACGCATGATCAGTTCTCCGATTGCGGCTGCGCCGGTGCAGCCTCCAGCCGGTACCAGTCGCGTTCATTTTCCGCCTGCAGCCATGTGCGCTGTATCCGTTCCAGGACTTCCTGCTCCGGCAGATTGAGGAATTTCTGGATCGCGGCGTAGTCGTCCGGCAGTGCCGGATCGTCCCACCCCTTGGCAGAATGCCGGGCCAGATCGACCGCCAGCAAGACGTTGACCGCGCGCGCGTGCTTGGCGTGGGTATTGTCCATCAGGGACTGCAGCAGCGCCGGCAGTTTCCATTCGGCAATCAGGGCGAGTTGCAGATCGATGAAGGTGAAGCCGAGCATGGTCCGTTGCGCGGCGCTGCTGCGCAACGCCGGGTCTCGCCGCAGCATGTCTTGGATCCGCAGCGCCAGTTCCGGGGCAAAGCACCAGAGCAGCATTTCCGCGAGGTCATGCAATAGCGCCGCGATCACGACCTCGTCCGATTCGACGTCGTGGCGGACCGTGGCCCAGTCGCGCGCGTACAGCGCCGCATGGCGGGCACGGTCGATCACGCGCATCAAGCCATCTTGCGCGAGCGGGAGTTCCGCGAGCGCCGACTCGACCGCCGGCAGCTCGCCGAAGTGCTCGAAAAACGGGGACACGCCGAGCATCATCAAGGCATGCTCGACAGTGGTGATTTCAGTCGGCCGTCCGGGCTTGCCCTGCGTCGGCAGGAAGCGCAGCACGCGCAGGGTAAACATCGGGTCATGCAACAGCACCCGTGAAATATCGCGCGCGACAAGGCGGTCCTCGTTCGCGCGCAAGCGCGCCAGCTCCTCGACGGTGCGGCGCAGCACCGGGATTTCGGCCGCACCCAGGGCACGGATCCAGCCCGATTGGTCTTGCGGCATGACGGCGAAGGTCATCGTGTCTGTCTCACATACGCCATAGCAGCAAGCTCGCGCCGTCCCGCGCACCCGTCGCGAGCGTGAACGTCGGGGGTACGCCGGGAACGGCAAAGCTGTTGCTGATGAGCAGGCTGCCCGCGCGCATTTCGCGACTCGCCTTGACCCACAAACCGGGCATTGCTGCCGGCGACAAATACGCATAGACGACGTCGTAGCAGCCCAGATCGAGATCCTGGAAATCTCCCCGGCTAATGCGGCAAGCGTGCCCCCCCAGCGCCGCGCGCAGCCGGCTGAGCAGAAACGGCAGCGGCGCCGCCTCGATGCCGTAATAGCGACCCGCCGGGCGCGCGCGGGCGAGGCAACTGAGCACCCCCCCCAGCCCGGACCCCAGGTCGATGAACGTGAAACTGCGCTCCTGCGGCAACAAATCCGCGACAGCTCGCGCCGCAGCCCGGCTCGATAGGAACAGTGGCACACGGGTACGCGAAACACTCCAATACACGGACGCAAGCAGGCAAAACGCGCCCAGCGAATAGTGCGGCGGCAGGCCGAGTCCAAGCATCCACATCAGGCCGGGAACGAACAGCGCATGCATGGGAAGCCACCAGGTTTCCATGCCCAGGCTACGTCCCAGCCTCGCCGCGACGATACCCTGCACCCATGCCCAGGTCATGGCGTCGCTCCCCGCCGTCGCCGCTGCCGGAACCAGGGCCATCAGCGCCAGGATCAGCAGCAGCGCCCCAGCCTGCACGGCAGCCGCGCGCAGCAGGGGTACGGGCGCCGGATAGACGCCGGCGGACTCGGTCGCCGCATCGATGACACGCTCAGGGCCTGGCAACGGCAGCATCGGTGGTGGCCCCCTCCTTGGTCTCGCTTTTCGCGTCGGCGTCGAGCGTGCCGCCATCCTTGCTCACCGCCTCCTCGGTCTTCTTGTTCATGACGATGATGCTGATGCGACGGTTGATCGGGTTCAGGGGATTGTCGGCGTCGAACAGCACCGCCGAAGACAAGCCCACCACGCGCAGAATGCGGTTTTCCTGCAGGCCGCCGCTGATCGCCTCGCGCCGCGCCGCGTTCGCCCGGTCGGCGGACAATTCCCAGTTGCTGTAGCCCTTGTCCCCTCCGGAGTAGGCCTGCGCGTCGGTGTGCCCGGAAATGCTGATGCGGTTGGACACATCGTTCAGCGCCTTGCCGATTTCGCGCAGGATGTCGCGAGTATAGGACTGCAGTTGCGCGCTGCCGCTGGCGAACATCGGCCGGTTCTTTTCATCCACGATCTGGATGCGCAGCCCCTCGGTGGTGAGATCGAGCAGCAGCTGTTTGCGGAACGGCTTCAGCGCCGCATTGCTCTCGATCGCTTGCTCGATGCGTCTCTTCATATCCCGCAATTTGAGCATCTCCTTATGGGCAAGTTCAGCCTCTGCCGCCTTGAGGTTGATGATCTTTTTTTCCTCGCGGATCTCGCCCTTCTTGACCTGGCCCTCGGCCCGGGTGAGATCCTGGCCGCCGCCCTTGACCAGGCTGGAGCTGTCGCCGCTGCCGCTGCCGCCCATCAGCGCCACTTTGAGCGGGGTCTGAAAATACTCGGAAATGCCCTTCAAGTCCCCGCTGGTGGTCGAGCCGAGCAGCCACATGAGCAGGAAAAAGGCCATCATGGCGGTGACAAAATCCGCATAGGCGATTTTCCATGCGCCGCCGTGATGTCCGCTCGCGTGTTTTTTCACACGCTTTACGATTATCGGCCGTTGGCTGTCTTCGCTCATGGTGTCTGCGGTCGCCGCGCCTGCGCCTCAACGCGCCTTGCGCTGCTTCACCTCGTCCTCCAATTCCATGAACGAGGGACGCTCGGTCGAATACAGGACCTTGCGTCCGAATTCCACCGCCACCTGCGGCGCATAGCCGTTGAGACTGGCAAGCAGGGTAACCTTAACGCACTGCAGCATCTTGGCCGATTCGGCGAGCTTGTGCTCGAGCAGCACCGACAGCGGCCCGACGAAACCATATGAAAGCAATATGCCGAGGAAGGTGCCGACCAGCGCGGCGGCAATCAGCTTGCCCAGTTCGGCCGGCGGTAT
>Ga0315281_10008391_pt1 | contig 14461 bp, 11 predicted proteins | sample YL17G07_0_MG_FD_204540 | JGI IMG/M metagenome (GOLD analysis project Ga0315281, IMG submission 204540) | Sediment microbial communities from Yellowstone Lake, YNP, Wyoming, USA - YL17G07_0 | ecosystem: Environmental > Aquatic > Freshwater > Lake > Sediment | place: USA: Wyoming | collected...
TCCGCCGCGGCGAACGCGACGCCGGCTTCTCCGCCGGGGAAACTTCTCCCGAAAAATCCGTCGCCGCCCGCGCCTTCCCTGTCCTGCTCATCTGCGACAAAGACGACGTCGTGCTTCCCTGCCGCCACAGCGAAAGTATTTATGCCGCCGCGCGCGGCCCCAAAACTCTCTGGGAAGTTCCCGGCGCGACGCACACCGCCGCGCTGGGCGTGGCCCCGGAAGAGTTTCAGCGCCGCGTCCTGAGTTTTTTCGCCTCCGCGATTCCCGCACCGCAAGCCCAGGCCCAGCCCGTTCACGGACAAGAAGTGAAAAAACTCGAGGTAATTCGATGATTCGCGCCGCCGCGCCCTCCGACTTCCCCGCCATCCTGGCGCTCAACGCCGAGTCGGAAGCTCTTCTGAGTCCGCTCAGCCGCGCGCATCTCGAACATCTGCACAGCCAGGCCGCCTATCACCGCGTCGCCGAACTGGACTCCTCCGTCGCCGCGTTTCTGCTGGCCTTCCGCGAAGGCGCGGACTACGACAGCCCCAACTACCTCTGGTTCAACGCCCGCTACAAGAATTTTCTGTACGTGGACCGCGTGGTGGTGGCCGTGGCCGCGCAGGGAAAACGGCTGGGCGCGGCGCTCTACGACGATCTGTTCGCGTTCGCGAGAGAGAAAAAGATTCCCGTGGTGACCTGCGAATTTTACATCCAGCCGCTCAACGAAGTGTCCAGCCGCTTTCATGCCCGCTTCGGCTTCCGCGAAGTCGGCACGCAATGGGTCGCGGACGGCAAAAAACAGGTCTCCCTGCAGGAGGCTTCCACCCAACTCCCCGCCCGCTAAAGGAGTTTTATTGATTCCTTTCCATGGTGGCCGTCAAATGTGCTTCCGTACCGGCTTGCGCCGTAACATCACGCACCCAATTTTTATATCCAGCCAGTGCCGCGCGAATCGCATGTTTGCCCGGCGCCAGTTTCAGTACCGCCGGAGCATTCCCGACAAGCGCATCATCCACGTAAATCTCCGCGCCATCCGGATTGGACGTCACCGTGACGGATTCGAAAGTTTCCTGGGCCACGGCAGCCGGCGCGGAAGGAGCGGCGCCCGCTGCGCCTCCCGCGGATTCCTTTACGGACTGCACGGCGATGCCCGCGGGAACTTCGCTGCGCTCCTTTTCCGAGACGGAAAGCGGCGCTCCCGTAACGCCCTGCAAGGCGACGATAATCGCCCGGAAATTGGATTTATCGCCCTGCAGAAGCAGGCCCTGATTCTTGCCGTCCTTGTCCGTATAGTTGATTCCGATGTAGTGCAGCTTTGTTTTGTGCAGCGTAAACAAAAGCCCCGCGCCCAGGGAAAGCACGGCAAGTCCGATCGCCGTTCCGACCCGCCGGTGCGCTTCCTGGCCGTAGCTCAGGGAGCTCACCTGCTTCGGAACAATGGTGACGATCTGGCCGTCTTTCAAGGCGAGCACAATGGCGTCCGAATTGACCGTCAGTTTATTGTCCCAATCGTCGGGTTTGACTTTGGTGGTAACGCTGCCGCCGTTGTAGCGGACTTTATTGAATGTGTTCCCCTGCCCTTGCGCCACAAATGCAAATACCAGAAAACAGGCAAGAAGCCTCTTCTCATATCGCATGCCCACACCTCCCTTTACCACTTCGCTCGTCCCCCCGGGGATTGGCCCGCAAAATTCGGCGATTCACCGCCCGCAGCTCAGGACGGTCTCTATCTGCTGGTTCGCCGCTTCACACCGCCGCGCGGGTGTGGCGTTCTTCGAGCTGCTGGCTCAGGCGGCGCACGGTTTCGCGCAGGCGCACGGCCAGCGCGGTGATGGTTTCGAGGCGCTGCTGGGCGTCCTGCGGCAGGCGGCCGTCTTTGCGGCGGCGCACTTCGGTGAGCAGCAGTTCGGCGTTGCCCAGAATTCCGGTGAGCGGATTGTTCAGTTCGTGACGCAAAATTTCGCCGAAGTCCTCGTCGCCCAGAGCGGCGTGCATTTCCACCACCGGCAGGGCCACGGACTCGCGCCGGCTCTGCCACAGGCGGCGCTCGATGCGCGCCAGAACTTCCCGCAGATGATTTCCGGCGAGGGCGATAAACTCCGCGGATTTGGCCGCCAGCAGCGGCGCCAGTTCCTCCTGAAGACGCGGCGGGCCCAGCACGACCACCGGGGCGAAACCGGAGAGCAGCGTCAGCGCCGCGGCCAGCGTGGGCGCGGGTTCCGCAAGGTTTTCTTCCGGCGCTCGGCAGGCGGACTCCTCCAGCACGATCAGGTCGGGGTCTTCGTCCCAGGCCATGCGCCGGGCCTCCTCGGGCGAAGCGGCCACGCGCAGGTGGAGGCCGGAGCCCACCGGGGCCAGCACGCGGCGCAACGCGCCACAGAGTTCCTCGTTGCGGCTGACCACCAGCAGAAAACTTTCTTCCGTTCTCATGTTCGAATCCTCCCGGCCGTCTGTCTCGCTCCCGCGGCCCCGGTCTTCAGCGTTTCGTGCACGGCCCGCGTCAATTCCTCGACGCGGAATGGTTTATGAACAAAAGCCAGGCGATTGCGCTTCAAGAAATCCATGGTGGAAGCGGAGAGCGCGTCCCCGGTGACGAACAGGAAGCGTTCGCACAACGGGCTGCCCTGGCGCTCGAGGGCCTGATAGAAATGCCGCCCGTCGAGCCCGGGCATTTTCAGGTCGCAGATCACCAGATCGAAGCTGCGGCGGGCGGCGCGGGCCAGGGCGTCGCCGGCGTCCAGCAGCATTTCCACCTGCATGCCTTCCTCGCGCAGCACGTCGGCGATGAGTTGCGCCACAGTGGGTTCGTCCTCGACCACCAGCACGCGCGCTCCCGGCGCGCGGCGCCCGCCCGGAAGAGCTTCGAGCTTGCGCGGCGCAAGAGAAGGAGCGGGCCGCTTGCGCAGGCGCAAAGGGGCTTCCACGCGCTCGGGCTGCGGCAGGGGCAGTTCCACGGTGAAGAGCGCGCCGCCTGCGGGGCGGTTGGCCGCGCGGATTTGCCCGCCATGCTCGCGCACGATCTCGCGCACGATGGAAAGGCCCAGGCCGGTGCCGGCGCTGGCCGGCTTGGTGGTGAAAAAAGGATCGAAGATGCGCTCGAGCAGTTCGGGAGAAATTCCCGGGCCGTCGTCGCTGACTTCGAGGAGCAGTCGGCCGTCCGCGGCGCGGCGGGTGGCCACGCGAATCACACCGCGGCCGGGTCCCAGCTCGATGGCCTGCTGGGCATTGGCCAGTAGATTGAGAACCACCTGCTGCAGGCGGTCGGGGTCCGCGGCCAGCAGCGGGTCGGCGGGATCGAGCGAGGTTTCGAAACGGGCGCGCTCTTCGGGAAGAACCGCGCGGTGCAGTTCGAGGGAACGCAGAACGATCTGGTTGAGGGAGACGGGCATGCGCTCCGCACCGTCTTCCCGCCCGGTGCCCAGCAGCTGGCGCAGCATGCGCGCGGCGCGGCCGGCCTCGTCGTGGATCTTGCGCACTTCTTCGCTGCCGGAAAACTCCTCGCGCAGCAGCAGGCGCTGCGCGTAGCCCAGGATGCTGGTGAGGGGATTGCTCAGTTCGTGGGCGATGGCGCTGACCATCTGCCCCAGAGCGGCCAGCTTTTCCGCGCGGGGCAGGCTCGCGGCGCGGGCCACGGAGAGTTCCCCTTCGCCTCCGCGGCTGAGAATCTGCGCGGCCAGCGCGGCGCGCAGGCGCAGCCATTCGAGCGTGGCCAGCGAGGCGCGGCCGCGGCGCACTCCCGCCAGCAGAACCCCCAAGCGCGCGCCGCCGGCCTCGAGCGGCAGGGCCATCCACTTCTCGCAGTCGTTTTCAGGAAGACCCGCCAGCGGTCCCGCGGCGGTCACCCGCCCGGTTTCGAACGCCTCCTGCCATAGGCCGCGCAGCGGTGCGCTTTCGATTGGCGCAAGAAAAGAGTCCTGCGCCGCGGTCCACAGCAACGCCGGAATTTTTTCCCGGCTCTCCCGGGGCCACCGGCCCGCGGCCAGAAAGTCCACACCGGCCTCGCGCGCGCCCTGGCGGAGAACGGCGCGCAGGTCCGCACCGGCGTCGCGGGCGCCGCCCGCCAGTATCTCGCGCACAAATTCCAGTTCCCGCGCGCGGGCTCCCGCGGCCGCCTCCGCCTCCCGGCCGTTCAGCGCCAGGGCCAGTTCCGCGGCAATCTCTTCGAGCGCCTCCCGCGGCGCAATTCTTTCCTGGCTTTTCCATCCCGCCAGCACCATCCCGCGCCAGCCTCCCGGCCCGGACACCGGCGCCCACAGCGCCTGGCGCAGACCGGTCAGGAGCGCATCGGGGCCGGAGTACGGCCCGCTGCGCGAATCCCGGCGCGCAGGGGAAAGAACTTCCGGCGCGAAGCTTCGCCCCATGCCGCGCGCCCCCCGCGGAAAAACGGCTTCCAGGCTCAAGCGGGTCCATTCCCCGGAAAAACTTTCGCGGGCCGCGTCGCGCACCTCGCCCCGGCAGGAATCGTCGCCGGGAGTTTCCGCAAGCCACACGCCGAGGCGATCGGCCCCGGTGCGTTCGCGCAGGGCAGCCAGCGCGGCCTGAATAAGTTCGGCGGAGGAAGCCCCGCGGGCGGCCGCCAGGGCCACTCCCGCCGTGCTGCGCGCCATCGCTTGTGCCTGTTTGCGCATGCTCTCCGAACCGCCGGGCCCACTCCGCGGCAACAGCCGCAGCCCGGCAAGCAACCTCGCAGGCCGCCAGCGTCTCCGGGCCGGCAGACCCGCAACAATGAATATGCACAGACGTCGCCAATGCGGCAGTAGATAACGGTGTTTATTTTCAATAGGTTAGGGATGTATGGACAGAGCTTTTCCCGAAAAAAGTTTCATCTCGGGACTTTCTTCCAGACAATTCCCAGAGTGGGCCGGGGTGAGTATTCAGTATCCAGTTGTCAGTCAAAAGGAGAGCCCACGCGTCAAGAAAAGCGGGCCCCGCACGAATGAACGGAAGATTTTCGGTGGTCAGCCGGAAGCGAACCGCCACGAGTCACGAATCACGAAACACGAGTCACGCGCTAGTGAACGGCGGAGTCCATGTGATACTGCTTGAGTTTGCGGTAGAGGGTGGTCTTGCCGATGCCCAGCAGGCGCGCGGTGGCCAGTTTGTCGCCGCCGGTCTGGCGCAGGGTGCGCAGGATGGCGCGGCGCTCGAGTTCCTCGAGGGGCAGCAACTCGTCTCTCTCCGGCAGACGGTCGCCGGTGGGATAGATCAGATTGGAAGGCAGGTCGGCGACATGCAGGACCGGGCCGGAGCTGAGGGCCGCGGCGCGCTCGATGGCGTTTTCCAGTTCGCGCACGTTGCCGGGCCAGTCGTAGGCCATCAGGCGCTGCATGGCGTCGTTGGCGATGGTCAGCGCGTCTTTTTTCTCGGCGCTGAACTTTTCCAGAAACGAGTTGACCAGGATGGGGATGTCGCTCTTGCGCTCGCGCAAGGGGGGCAGCTTGACCTGCACCACGTTGAGGCGAAAGAAAAGATCCTGGCGGAACTCTCCGCTGCGGATGGCCTGCTCCAGATCGCGGTGGGTGGCGGCAATGATGCGCACATTGATGGACCGGCGTTCGGTCGAGCCCACGGGCTTGATTTCGTGCTCCTGCAGGGCGCGCAGCAGCTTGGCCTGCAGGTCCACGGGCAACTCCCCGATTTCGTCGAGGAACAGCGTGCCGCCCTGGGCAGACTCGATCAGCCCCTGCTTGGCATGAAAGGCCCCGGTGAAGGCGCCCTTGACGTAGCCGAACAGCTCCGATTCGATCAGCGTGGGCACCAGCGCGGAGCAGTCCACGGGGATAAACGGCTTGTCCTTGCGGGGCCCGGAAAAGTGAATGGAGCGGGCCACCAGTTCCTTGCCCGTGCCGCTCTCGCCCAGGATCAGCACGGGGTAATCGTGCTGGCTGATTTTTTCCACGAGTTTGAAGACCCGCTGCATCTTGGCGGTCATGCCGATGAGGCCGCCGAAACCGGGGCGGGTGCGCAACTGCTCGCGCAGCAGGCGGTTTTCCTGGTCCAGGTTCAATTCGTGGGCCACTTCCAGAAGCTTCTTGCGCAGCTCCTCGACGTGAAACGGCTTGGTCACGTAGCCCTTGGCGCCCAGGCCCATGGTCTCGGCCGCGGACTGGATGGTGCCGTATTGCGTCAGCATCAACACCACCGTCTGCGGATACAGGTTGCGCACGCGCTGCAGCAGTTCGACCCCGCTGGCCTGCGGCAGCTTCAGGTCGGTGAGCACGATGTCGATAGGAAACTGTTCGAGGATTTCGAGAGCCTCTTCGGCGCTGCCCGCCGCCTGCACCTTCATGCCGCAGCCTGTGGCCACGTCGGCGCAAAGCTCCCGCGTGGCCTGCTCGTCGTCCACGATCAGGATATTCATGGGGACCGTCTGGCGGACCGCGAGATCTTCGCTTTCCATCTCATAACCTCTGCTGTGCATGTCGACTCTTGTTGCACTTTGAGTGCCAATTTGGAATGAATCATTACCCCCATAGGAATCAATCTTTTAGTTATCTGTTCCCCATTCCCTTTTATTCCAAAATGGAACCGAAGTCAATTCAAGAAACAGAATAAGCAATCTAACTTATTTAAATTCAACAAGTTCCGTTTTGATACCCGTAAAAATTCCATTTTGGGAATTGTCCTCGCCTCCGCTCTCCTTCTATTGACTCTATATCTACGCCTGGCCTCCCCGCCCGCAGGAAGTTCTTTTCAATTTGCTGTACAATCAATATTTGCCTATGGCTAAACTGCAGCGCATCGATCTCCACTGGACGGGCCGCCCGCGCTCCATCGCCGCCTGCCTGATCCAATCCAACGGCCAGGTGGCGCTGGTGGACCCCGGGCCCGCGTCCACGCTGGAAACGCTGCGCGGAGCGCTGCTCACGCGCGGCCTGCAAGTGTCCCATCTAAACGCCATTCTGCTGACGCACATTCACATGGACCATGCCGGAGCCACCGGAACGCTGGTGCGCGAGAATCCGGGCCTGGCCGTCTACGTGCACGAGAAGGGCGCGCCGCACATGGCCGATCCCGCGAAGCTGGAAGCCAGCGCCCGGCGGCTCTACGGCGACCATTTGCAGCGGCTGTTCGGCGATTTTCTGCCGGTGCCGGCGGAAAATCTGCGTCCGCTGGCGGGCGGGGAGAGCATCGCCATCGGCGCGCACAAACTGGATGTCCTCTATACGCCGGGGCACGCTGCGCACCACGTCACCTACTTCGACGAACGCGAGGGTGCGGCCTGCGTGGGGGATACGGCGGGAATTCGCGTCGAGGGCAACCCCTACCTGATGCCGGCCACGCCGCCGCCGGACATCGACCTGGAAGTATGGGAAGAGTCGCTGGGAAAAATTCTGGAACGCAGCCCGGCACGGCTTTTTCTGACGCACTTCGGATTCGTGAACGACCCCGCCGAGCACATCGGCCGCTACCGCGAGGCGCTGCACGGCTGGGGAGCGATCATCGGCATCCTGCTGCGGGCCTACGGAGAAGAGGGCGCGCCGGCGGCGTTCGTGGAACAGATGAGCGACGAGATCCGCCGCTCGGTTTCGCCGGCCGACGCCGAGCATTATCTTTTCAACGGCGGGCTGGAGCTTTCTTGGGCGGGCCTGGCGCGGTACTGGAAAAAACAGTCGGCGGCGCCTTCGCCGTCGGTCTGAGAGTGAAGTCCGAAGTTGCCAGCGCGAACGTGACTGGTGACTCGTGCAAACAGCGCCGGGCGCGGAGTTTGCGACGGAGTTCCGCAATTTCTTCCTTACATTGATTTTTCACGGAGTGACTTTTCCGCTGCTGCTTGCGGCGGAAGAAAACCGCTTCAGGAAGCGGAGTGGGAAGCGCCTTCGGCGGCTTCCGCGGGAGGCGCTTCCGCGGCGGGGCGGCTGAGCGCTTCGGCGCGGGCGGCAAAGGCTTCCGCCAGCAGGTCGACAATCAGGCGGGCGCCGCTGCCGTCCGGGTCTTTTTCGGGATTGTATTGGGCCACGGACATGCCCAGGAGATTTTTTCCGGAGACAAAGGCACGCAGCACCGCGCGGGTGTCGCTCAAGCCGAAGCCGCCGCTTCCGGGAACGTTGACCGCGCCGAACTCCTCCTGGGCCATCACGTCCACGTCGAAGTGCAGCACAAAGTCGCGGGAATCGGCATGCATGTCGCGCAAGGTCTGCTCCGCCGCCGCTCCCACGCCCTGGCGCTGGGCATCCGCCGCCAGCACGCGGCGCATCGGCGATTTGCTCAGAAACTCTTGTTCGGGCGGGTCCAGGCGCTCGACGCCGAACAGGGTGATGTCCGGTTCGCGCACCAGAGGCGGTTCGCCCCAGAAGCGCACCAGTTCGGCGGCGCCGCGGCCGATGAAATGGGCCACGCCCATGCCGTCGAGGCGGCCGGACGGAGTGGTCGCCGGAGTGTTCAGGTCGGCGTCGCGGTCGAGCCAGAGCAGATTGACGTGCTTGTAATAGCGCCGCGCTCCGGCCACCAGAGCCAGCGACTGCACGCACTCGCCGCCCAGCACCAGCACAATCGCGCCGGACTTGACCGCCAATTCGACTTGCGGGCGCAGGTCATTGAGTCCGGCGACCACCGTGGCGGCGTTGCGCGCGCGGGGGTGCTCGTCGTCCTCGGCAAAAAGGCGCGGCGGGCAGTCGCCCATGTCCGTGACTTCGTAGCCCGCGGCTTGCAGTTTTTCCACCAGGCCGGCGGCGCGCAGCGCCGCCGGAGCCTTTTCGAGCCCCGGCGCAAAGGCCGCGGCGCTCGATGGCGCCCCGATCAGGGTGATCTTTTTCAACTGACGGACGATGCGAACCGCCAAGGGAGTCTCCTTGTCCTGAGGTTCTCTACTGCCCGTTCCTTAACTTTTTTCTGTTCCGCGCGGCCCCCGCCGCGCGCCGCTTCCCGCTGAATATTCCCCGCTTAACGGCGCGGGGCCGGGGCGATGGTGGCCAGTTCCGGCGGCAGCGTGAAGCGCACATCCTCGCGGATCAGATCCAGATCCCGCTGATCGGTGAAGCCGAAGGAAGCCAGCCGTTCGCTGACCTGCTGCACCAGCACCTCCGGCGCGGAGGCTCCGGCGGTGAGGCCGATGCTTTCCACTCCGGTGAGCCAGGCGGGATCGATGTCCTCGGCGGAATCAATCAACTGGGCCTTGACGCCGTGGCGGTTGGCCACTTCCACCAGGCGGTTGGAATTGGAACTATTGGGCGAACCCACCACGAGGATGAGGCCCACTTCCTTGGCTACGTACTCGACCGCTTCCTGGCGGTTCTGCGTGGCGTAGCAGATGTCGTCGCTGGCCGGCCCGAGGATCTTCGGGAAGCGCTGGCGCAGACGGCCCACGATCTCCTGCGTGTCATAGAGGCTCAGCGTGGTCTGGGTCAGGAAGGCCAGATGGTCGGGATCGGCCACTTGCAGCGCATCCACCGCTTCGACCGAATCCACCACGATGGTCTGCTCGGGGGCTTCGCCGGAGGTGCCCACGATCTCCTGATGGTCCTTGTGGCCGATGAGGATGATGGTGCGCTTTTCGCGGGCGAATTTCAGGGCTTCGAGATGCACCTTGGTGACCAGCGGGCAGGTGGCGTCGATGACGCGCAGCTCGCGCTCCTTGGCTTCGTCGCGCACCGTGGGGGGCACGCCGTGGGCGCTGAAGACCAGCACGGCGCCATGAGGAACTTCCGTGATGGTTTCGACGAAAATGGCGCCGCGGCGGCGCAGTTGCTCGACGACGTAGCGGTTGTGCACGATCTCGTGATGCACGTAGACCGGCGCGCCATAGGCTTCGAGCGCCAGCTCGACGATGTCCACCGCGCGAACGACACCCGCGCAGAATCCCCGCGGGCGCACCCTCAGGAGCACTTTTCCTTTTTTGTCCGGGCCGTTCTGGGTCTGTAGGTTCGTCATAAAGTTAAGGTTGTACGACAGTCTTAGATTTTACCCTAAACCCCCTCCCGCGGGCCACCCGTGTTTTTCTTGCGCTTTGACTTCGGGGAAAACCCTCTTGAATGCACCGCCGGGCAGCGGAAAAGCCCTTATTCGTGGCGCAGGCAGTCGATGGGGTCCAGCTTGGCCGCGAGATTGGCTGGGTAATAGCCAAAAAAGATGCCCACCGCGGCGGAGATGACGAATCCGATGGCCACCCAGAGGTAGGAGATGGTGGCCGGGATGGAGGGCACCAGGGCGCGCACCAGGGCCGCGACCGTGGCTCCGGCGAGGATTCCCAGCGTGCCGCCGACCAGCGTCAGCACCACGGCTTCCAGCAGGAATTGCAGGCGGATGTCCGCGCGGCGCGCGCCAATGGCTTTGCGCACGCCGATCTCCTGGGTGCGCTCGGTCACGGAGATGAGCATGATGTTCATCACGCCGATGCCGCCGACCAGCAGGCCGATGGAGCTGATGGCCGCGGTGAGAATGACCAGCGCGCCGGTGAGCTGGTTCCACAGGTTGCTCAGGAAATCGGGCGAGCTGACCTCGAAATCGTTGTCCTGGTCCGGGGGAACGCGGCGCAGGCGGCGCATGGCCTGCATCACTTCGCCCTGGGCGTCATCCACGCGCACGCCCTCGGGAACGGTGAAGGCCATGATCAGTTCCTTGGCCTCCGGGTATTCCTTGCGGAACGAACTCAGGGGGATGATGGCGAACATATCCACGCCGGGGCCGATGAAAAAGCCCTGGTCGTGCTCGAAGACGCCAACGACTTCATAGACCGTGCCGTTGATGCGCACGTTTTTTCCGATGGCGTCCTCGTAGGGAAACAGGGATTCGTTGATGGCCGCGCCCAGGACCACCACGGGGCGGGCGTGTTCCTGGTCGAAGGAGCTGATGAAGCGGCCGCGGGCGACGCTGAAGAGGGGAATGGCGTCGGAATACTGCGGCTCGGCGCCGCGCAGGATGACTTTTTCCACGCTGTTGTTTCCGCTGGTGATGAGGTTGCTGTCGCCGAAGAAAAATCCGCGCGTGCCGAAGGTGGTGACGATGCCCACGTCGGGGGAGGATTCGCGGATGGCAGCGGCGTAATGGGCTTCGAAATATTTTCGCGTGCGGATTTTTTCCGGCCAGTGCGCGGGGTCCAGGCCGGGAGGAAAGCGGGTGACGAAGTAGGTGCGCGAGCCCAGCGCCTCGACCTTGTCCTGCACGAATTTGTTCAGCCCCTGAATGATCGCGGCCATGGAAATGACCGAGGAGACGCCGATGACGATGCCCAGGACGGTAAGCGCCGAGCGCACCTTCGAGGAGCGCAGCGTGTCCATGGCCGCCAGAAAATTTTCGCGGGCCTGCGCGAAGGTCATCAGGGGCATCAGTCCGACCTCAGGGCCACGACCGGGTCCAGGCGGGCCGCGCGCAGCGCCGGATAGATGCCGAAGAAAAGTCCCACGGCGCTGCTCAGCAGCACGCCCAGCAGGGCCACCCAGGTGCGCACGGAAGCGGGGAACGGCGTGTAGGTGCGCAGCAGCACGGCCACCAGAAAGCCCATGGAGATGCCCGCCAGCCCTCCGGCGATGCATTGCAGCAAACTTTCCAGCAGAAACTGGCGCAGGATGTCGCGCTGCGTGGCGCCCACGGCGCGGCGCACGCCGATTTCGCGGCGGCGCAGGGTCACGCTCACCAGCATCACGTTCATGATGACGATGCCGCCGATGAGCACGGAGATGGCGCTGACCATGATGAAGACGGCGAAAAAGGCGGAGCTGATGCTGCTCCACAGGGCCATGTAGCTTTCCTTGGTGCCGATGAAGAAATCGTCTTCCATTTTTCCCGTGCGGTGGCGGCGGGCGCGGAGAATCAGTTCGGCCTGGTCCTGGGCTTTGGCGAAATTTTCCTCGCTGGTCTTGACGTTGATGGTCAGGCTGCTGTGCGCGCCCTTCATGCGCAGAAAGACGGGCAGGGGGACCATGACGAAATTATCCTGGTCCTGGCCGAGCACGCTGCCGACTTTTTCCATCACGCCCACCACGATCAGCTCCTGGCTGCCCGCGCGCACGGTCTTGCCGATGGGGTCGCTGCCGGCGAAAAGGCGCTCGACGATGGTGTCGCCGATGAGGCAGACGCCCGCGTGATGCTCGGATTCGGATTCGGTGAAGTAGCGGCCGCGCTCGATCGCGCGCGTATCGATTTCGGCCATGTTGGCGGTCTGCCCGGAAAAGCTCACGTCGGAAACTTCGTGGTCGCCGGCGCGCACGCGCACCGTGGCGGCGGCGCTGGCGCCGACCTGCTCGCAGAGCGTGCAGCCTTCGGCCACCGCGCGCATGTCCTCCATCTCGACCTTCTTGAACTTGAGGGCCTTGATGATGATGTTGAAATCGGTGACGGCGAAGGGCGTGCGCGCGATCTGGAAGACGTTGGTGCCCAGCTTGGCAATCTTCTGCTCGACGTAGAGATTGGCGCCCTGCACCAGGGTCATTACGGTGATCAGCGTGGCCACGCCCATGGTCAGCCCCAGCATGGTCAGCAGCGTGCGCATCTTGTGGGCGCGCAGGGCGCTGGTGCACTGGGCCAGATTGTCGCGAACGGCGAGCATGGGGTGGCGGCGGATAACCTCTCTGTTCACTTTACCAAATCCGGCGGGGGCGGCGGGGGGACACGTCGTGGGAGGGTTGTCAGTAGTCAGTTTCGAGTTTCGAATTTCGTATTTCGGCCTTTCCCCGGCTGCGCTAGACTGTCTCGTCGCTGACGAGCCATGTCACTTGCCGCCGCCATCTCCAATCGTTTGCGCTGCTGGTCCTTCCAGCTTTTCGCCTGCTACCGCGGAACGGGCGGCCGCCTCACCTACGTCGCCCCGGACTGGAGCGAAGTGCGCGTGGAAATTCCGCTTTCCTGGCGCACGCGCAACTACGTGGGCACCATTTTCGGCGGCAGCCTGTATGCCACCGTCGAGCCCATCTACATGGTGATGCTCATCCATCGCCTGGGCCCGGACTTCACCGTGTGGGACAAGGCCGCGTCCATCCAGTTCAAAAAGCCCGGCCGCGAAACATTGCGCGCGCGATTCCTTGTCCCCGACGAGGAACTTGCCGCCATTCGTACGGCGCTCGAAACCTCCCGCTCGGTGGACCGGTCCTACACCATTGAACTCGCCGATTCTTCCGGCACGGTTTGCGCCACGGTCGAAAAAATCATCTACATTCGGCGGCGCTGATGGACACATCCCCCGCCGTTGCCCATTTGTCACGTTTCCCTCGCTCCCCATCAGCTTCAAGCGCCGCTCGATGTTATGATGAAGCGATCGTTATTCAAGGCCGTGAACCGCTGAAATGTTCGACATAAACGACTGGCTGCCTAAATCCATCCTCGCGCTGCGGACCTATTCCCGGCGCTTCTTCTTTGCCGATCTCCTCGCCGGGGTCACCGTGGGACTGGTGGCGCTGCCCATGGCCATGGCGTTCGCGATTGCCTCGGGCATGCCGCCGCAGACCGGGCTGTATTGCGCGGTGGTCGCGGGCTTTCTGATTTCCGCGCTGGGCGGGTCGAAGACGCAGATTGGCGGGCCCACGGGCGCGTTTGTGGTGGTGGTTTCCGGCATCGTGCTGCGGCACGGCATTGACGGGCTGTATATGTGCACGCTGCTGGCGGGCGTGCTGCTGATTTTTCTGGGCGTCACCGGGCTGGGCAACGCGGTCAAGTTCATTCCCCGCCCCGTGGTGGTGGGCTTCACCAACGGCATCGCGGTGATCATCGCCAGCACGCAGATCAAGGATTTCTTGGGACTGAACACCGGCGCGCTGCCCGGCGATTTTCTGGGGCGCATGTCCGGCCTGGCCGCGCACTTCCGCACGATCTCTCCGCTGACGACGGTAGTCTCCTGCGTCTCGCTGGCGCTCATCCTGGTTTTCACGCGCTACGTCAAAAAAGTTCCCGGCTATATCGTCGCGCTGTTCGCCTCGACCGCGGCCGTCTGGCTCCTGCATCTGCCCATCGAGACCATCGGCACGCGCTTCGGGGGAATTCCCGCGGGGCTGCCGCATCTGCACATGCCCGTCTTCCGCACCGATCTCATCCGCCCGTTAATTTCTCCGGCCATCACCGTGGCGCTGCTGGGAGCCATCGAATCGCTGATGTCCGCGGTGGTTTCCGACCGCATGAGCGGAGACAAGCACAATCCCAACGTCGAGCTGATCGGCCAGGGCGTGGCCAACGTTTTTTCCCCGCTCTTCGGCGGGCTGCCCGCCACCGGGGCCATCGCGCGCACGGCCACCAACATCCGCTCCGGCGCCAAATCGCCCTTCGCAGGAATTTTTCACGCGTTCACGCTGCTGGCCATCCTGCTCTTCGCCGCGCCTCTGGCGGGCTACATTCCGCTGGCCGCGCTGGCCGCCATCCTGTTCGTGGTCTCCTACAACATGGGGGAATGGAGCGAAATTCCGCAACTGCTCAAACTCTCGCGACTGGAAGTTTCCACCTGGCTGATCACCTTCGGCCTGACCGTCTTCGCCGACCTCACCGTGGCCGTGGAAGCCGGGATGATCCTGGCGGCGCTGGTCTTCATCCGCAAAGTGACGCTGACCACCACGGTCTC
>Ga0315281_10008392_pt1 | contig 14461 bp, 14 predicted proteins | sample YL17G07_0_MG_FD_204540 | JGI IMG/M metagenome (GOLD analysis project Ga0315281, IMG submission 204540) | Sediment microbial communities from Yellowstone Lake, YNP, Wyoming, USA - YL17G07_0 | ecosystem: Environmental > Aquatic > Freshwater > Lake > Sediment | place: USA: Wyoming | collected...
CAAACCGCGCGTGGAGCACCGCCGACATCGCCGGCGTCTACCGCTTCCTCCAACGCTTGTGGCGAAACGTCGTCGACGAGGACACCGGCGAGCTGAAGGTGTCGCCCGACGCGCCCGACGACGAGACGCGGCGGCTCCTGCACCGCACGATCGACGCGGTGCGTGCCGACATGGGCGCGCTCGAATACAACACCGCGATCGCGAGGCTCTTCGAGCTCAACAACCACCTCACCCAGGTTGTCGCGGCGCGGGGGAGCGCGCCCGACGAGGTCGTGCGCGCGATGACCCTCATGCTCGCGCCACTCACCCCGCACATCGCCGAGGAACTGTGGGAGAAGCTGGGGAATCCGGAGACGCTTACCTTCACCGCGTTTCCCGAGCCTGAGCCCGGACTCCTCGTCGACGACGAGGTCGAGATTCCCGTGCAGGTCAACGGCAAGCTGCGCGGCCGTGTGCGCGTCGCTGCCGGCGCCGACGATGCCGCGCACGAGGCCGCGGCGCGCGCGGACGAACACGTCGCGGCGCTGCTCGACGGCGCGACCGTACGCAAGGTTGTCGTGGTCCCCGGTCGTCTCGTGAACTTCGTCATCGGCTGAACCTCAGATTCAGCAGGCCGAGAACCCGACCGGCGCGCCGCACACGGTTGCGGACGGTCGTCCGTCTCCCGCCGCGTTGTAGGCGGTCACGCGGTAGTAGCGGCTCGGGTTGCCGGGGGTGCTGACGACTTCGACGTAGTGGAACTGTTTCGACGAAGTGGTGGGGACGGGGGTCGCAGAGGCCGGCGGAAAGAACGTCTGCTGGTCCGAAAAGACATTGGTGACACCGCTCGCGGCGGTGGTCTTCCCTGTCGTCACGTTCACGTCGGCAGCAACCGAGAACGGGCCGCCGGGAGTGGTCGCGCGGGAAATCCGATATCCGCTCGCACCCGAGACTGCGTCCCACACCACCTCGATCTCACCCGAGCCGCCGGCCGGCCCTGCTCTGAGGACCGTCACCTGTCCCGGCACCAGCCCCGGCGCTCCGGTCGTGGGCGGCAACGTCGTCGTGAGTTCCGTCGTCGAGGACGTGGCGTTCGTCGTCGAAGAAGGATGCTCCTTCGCCTTGTCGTCACCACCGCGGAGCACGACGAAGGCACCGACTCCAATTGCGACCAGCACGATGATTCCCAACACCAGCGATCGCGTGCGGTGCATCACACACTCCAATCCAAGTGGCTGCCGCGACTGGGCGCGTCGCTCGATTATGAGTCTGATCACCACGCGGCGACAGGGTCTAACGGCCTTGGCCGGCGCGCCGTGTGGCTGGTAGTTTCCGCAGTGGCTTCGGCCACGCCTGCGCTTCCTCCGTACTTCCTCCGGCGCACTTCCTCCGGCAGTCCGCGCGCGTCCGGAGGTCGTGAAGATGGTCGACGAGCAGGAGTTCTGGAACCGCCCGCCCGGCAACGCCGAGCACGCCCGGCGCCCGGTCCCGCGCCCGGCGGCGCGTGAGGCGTTCGCCGCCCGCGCGCCCGATGCTCGACAGCGGTTGATCGATCGGGTGCATGACCTGCGGTCCGACGCGCGCTTCGGTGTCGTGGTGCTCGTCGCCGTCGCGGTGGTGGCCGGGGTCGTGTGGTACCGCGTCGGTGTCGGGGGATCCCGCCAGGCCGGCGCCGCGCCGAACCACACGCTCTCGGCGACGGGCGTGCCGTCCACCACGAGTTCGGCGCCGGCGAACCCGTCGAGCACCCCCGGTACGCCCGCCGCCCGGATCGCCGTGCACGTGGCGGGTGCCGTCGCCAATCCCGGCGTCGTCGAACTGCCTGCGGGTTCGCGCGTGATCGACGCCGTCGACGCGGTCGGAGGCGCGGTTCCCGACGCCGACCTCGATCGCCTCAACCTCGCGGCGAAGCTGGTCGACGGGCAGCGCATCTTCGTTCCGAAGGTGGGTCAGGCCGACCCGGGGGCCATGAACGGCGACGACACGAGCGGGAGCGGCGGGGGGCCGGGCGCGGCTGCGCCCGGTGGGAAGCTCAACCTCAACACCGCCACCGCCGCCCAACTCGAGGAGCTTCCGGGGATCGGGCCCACGTACGCGCAGGCGATCATCGCCGAGCGGCAGCGCCGCGGCGGCTTCAAGTCGGTCAACGAGCTCCGGACCGTGCACGGCATCGGCGACAAACGCTTTGCCGAACTCGCGCCGCTCGTCACCGTGTGACCGCGCGCTTCCCGTTCGGACCGCTGCTGGTGTTCGCCGGGCTCGCCGCGGGCACGTTCGCAGGCGAAGCTGCCGGTCCGGATGCCGCGCGTGGTCCCCTGCTCGGCGCGTGTGCCGGGCTGCTCGTCGCGGCGCTCGTCACGCAACCGCGTATGCGTGTCGCGGTCGCGGTGCTCGCCTTCGCCCTGCTCGGCACCGCGGTGATGCAGCGCGCCCTGCACGGCCTCGTCGTGTCTCCGCTCACCTCCGAGATCGCCGCGCGCGCCGACGCCACGCTGCGCGGCACGCTCGTCGACGACCCGGAAGGCACGCGGTTTCGTGCGCGGGTCGTGGTGCGAGTCGATCGCGCCGGGGGACGGCGGGTGCTCGTCGACGCGACCGGCGACGCCGGTCCTCGCCTCGAGCTGCTCCAGACGGGCGAAGGCGTGACGTTGCGCGGCTGGCTCGAACCGCTCTCGGACTTCGACGCCCGCAGACGCTGGCAACACGTGGTGGGCACGTTGCACGCGACGGAACTGCTCGCCGTGCGCGAGGCCCGCGCGCCGCTCGACCGGTTGGCCAACGCGGCGAGGGAGACGGTGCTGCGCGGCTCCGAATCGCTGGCGCCCGTCGACCAAGCGGCGCTCGCCGGCTTCCTGCTGGGCGACACCCGCGGCCTGCCCCGCGAGGTGAGCGACCGCTTCCGTGCGGCCGGCCTCACCCACCTGATGGCGGTGTCGGGAGAGAACGTGGCGTTCGTGCTGGCGTTGTTCGCCCCCGTGCTCCGGAGGTTCGGACTCTTCGGTCGGTGCGTCGCCGGTGTCGGGGTGCTCGTCCTCTTCGGCACGATGACCCGCTGGGAGCCGTCGGTGCTCCGCGCGATCGCGATGGCGTCGATCGCGCTCGTCGCCGGGTATCTCGGCCGTCCCGCCGATGCCTTGCGGGTGCTGGCGCTCGCGGCCGACGTCCTCGTCGTCGCCGACCCGTTCCTCCTCCGTTCGGTCGGTTTCCTGCTGTCGTGCGGCGCCAGCCTTGGCATCGCGTTGCTCGCGCGTCCCCTCGCGGCGCGGTTGCGCGGTCCGACGTGGCTCCGAGAGATCGTGGGAGTCACCGCGGCCGCGCAGATCGGTGTGGCGCCGATCCTGATTCCGGTGTTCGGGTCGCTACCCCTCGTGTCGTTGCCCGCGAACCTCGTCGCCGTCCCGCTGGCCGCGCCGCTCACCGTGTGGGGACTGCTCGCGGGTTTCGCGGGTGGAGTCGCCCACCCTTACGCGCCACAGTTGGGCGCGGTGCTCGCCGTGCCCACCGCGCTCCTGCTGCACGCGCTCCTCAGCGTCGCCGACCTCGCGTCGCGCGTACATGCCGACATCGACGGCCACGCGGTGTGGGCCGTCGTCGCGATGGGCGCCCTGGCGGCCGCAGGAACGCGCTGGAATAAGGTGCGGCGCGATGTCCGCCCGCTACCGGCTCGGTGACCACGTCCACGATCTCACGCACCGAGTCCTCGTGATGGGCATCCTCAATCGGACGCCCGACTCCTTCTACGACCAGGGCGCGACCTTCGAGCTCGACGCTTTCCTGCGGCGCGCCGACGAGATCGTCGCTCAGGGTGCCGATCTGATCGACGTCGGCGGTGTCAAGGCCGGCCCCGGCCCCGAGGTCACCGAGGACGAGGAGCTCGAACGGGTGATCGGTCCGATCGAGGCGCTGCGCGCACGTTTCGACGTCCCGATCTCGTGCGACACCTGGCGGGCGGCCGTGCTCGACGCCGCGTGCGGCGCGGGCGCGGTGGTCGGCAACGACATCAGCGGCTTCGCCGATCCCGACTACCTGCGGATTGCCGCGCAGCACGGCGCGTCGGTGGTGGCCACCCACATCCGGCTCCAACCGCGGGTTCCCGATCCGGAGCCCCACTACGACGACCTCGTGGGGCAGGTCGACGCCTTCCTGCTCGATCGCGCCGCGCGCGCCGAGGCCGCCGGGCTCGAGCCCGAGCAGATCGCCCTCGACGCCGGGCTCGACCTCGGCAAGACGCCGGCCCAGAGCGCGGTGCTGCTCCGGGAGAGCGATGCGTTCGCGGAGCACGGGTACACCGTGCTGTTGTCGGCGTCGAACAAGCGGTTTCTCGGGGATCTGCTCGGCCTCGACATCGGCGATCGCCGTGCCGCGTCGCTCGCCGCCGTCGCCTACGGGGTGGCGCACGGCTGCCGTATCGTGCGTGTGCACGACGTACGAGGAAGCGCACAGGTGTGCCGGATGATCGAGGCAATTCTGGAGGTCGCGTGACCGCGGCCTACCTCGTGAAGGGCAACGACGCGAACCTGCGCGACCGTGTGGTCGACCGGCTCGTCGCCGAGTTGGTCGGCGACGAAGACCGCTCGCTCGTCGTCGAGGACTTCACGCTTCCCGGTGGTACCGGCGACGACGACGACGAAGCCCGGGCCGACGTCGTCGCCGCGGTGGAGAACGCCGTATCGAGCCCTCCGTTCATGACCGCGCATCGCGTGGTCGTGCTCCGCGGCGTCGGCCTGCTCAAAGCGGAAATCGCGGAGCCGCTCGTCCGCTACCTCGACGCGCCCCTCGACACGACGCGGCTGGTGCTCGTCGCCGGTGGCGGAGCGATGCCGCCGTCGCTCGCGAAGAAACTGAAGGCGGTCGGCTGCGAAGAGCGCGCACCCGACAGCGAGAAGACGAAGGATGTACTCGCCGACGCGGTGCGCAACGCCAACCTGCGGATCGAGCCCGAGGCGGCGAAGTACGTTACCGACCATCTTGGCGACGACGCCGGTCGAGTCAATTCCCTGGTCGAGGCGTTACGCAGCGCATACGGAAGCGAGGCGGTGCTCGGCGTCGACGACGTCATGCCGTATCTCGGCGACGCCGGCGCGGTCCCGGGATACCTGCTCACGAACGCGATCGAGGCCGGCGACCCCGCCGGCGCGCTCGAAGTGCTGCACCGCCTGCTCCATGCGCCATCCCAGCGCGACGCGAAAGCCATGCACCCCCTGCAGGTGCTCGCGATCCTGCTCGGCTACTACCGGCGGCTGCTCCGACTTGACGACCCCTCCGTGCGGACGTCGGCAGACGCGGTCGCGGCGCTCGACGGGCGAGTGAAGGAATTCCCGGCTCGTAAGGCACTCGACTCGGCTCGCTCGCTCGGCACCGACGGGATCCGGCAGGCGTTCGATGCGCTCCATCAGGCCGATCTCGACCTCAAGGGCGCACGCGGGATTCCGCCGGACGCGGTGGTGGAGGTGCTGGTGGTGCGGCTGGCCCGTCTCGCTCGGAGCCCGGGCCGCGGCAACGCTTCGCGCCGCCGATGATGTACAGGCGGTGACGGACGGCCGGTGACGGACAGCCGGTGACGCGGGTTACTCGGGGGTCGAGCCCCGCTTCATGAGCCGGGACGTGCGCCGAGCCGCCGAATTCTTGTGGATGCGGCCCTTCGCCGCGGCCATGCCGAGGCGCTTCTGGGCCAGGCGGACCGCCTCGGGCGCTTCGTCGGCGCCGGTGTCGACGGCCGTGCGAGCGTTCTTCACCCGGGTCTTCAACTCGGAGCGCACGGCAAGGTTCCGCTGGCGCCTCCGCTCGTTGGAACGGTTCCGCTTGACCTGACTCTTGATGTTCGCCATGACGCGTGCCGTGACTCTCCGGGAGACTTGCGGGGGGACCAGATCACGCTAGCAGGCGGGACGGTTCGTCGCTGCCCCGTACAGCGACGACAATGGCCGGGTGCCGGCACTCGAACGATTTCGCGCTTTCTCCGTGGTCGCCCACATCGACCACGGCAAGAGCACGCTGGCCGATCGCATCCTGGAGCTCACCGGAGCCGTCGACCCACGCGACATGCGTGCGCAGTACCTCGATTCGATGGACCTCGAACGCGAACGAGGAATCACCATCAAGGCGCAGAATGTCCGCCTCGAGTGGAAGGACCACATCCTCCATCTGATCGACACGCCTGGTCACGTCGACTTCGGCTACGAGGTGTCCCGCAGTCTCGCCGCCTGCGAGGGCGCACTGCTGCTCGTCGACGCGTCGCAGGGAATCGAGGCGCAGACGCTCGCCAACTGCTATCTCGCGCTCGAGCACGACCTTGCGATCGTCGCGGCCGTCAACAAGATCGACCTCCCCGCGGCCGACCCCGACCGCGTGGCGGGAGAGATCGAGCGGGTGCTCGGCATCCCCGCGCGCGAAATTCTGCGCATCTCGGCGAAGACCGGCGAGGGTGTGCCCGAACTGCTCGACGCCGTCATCGAGCGCATTCCTCCACCGAGCGGCGATCCCGACGCGCCGCTGCAGGCGCTCATCTTCGACTCGTACTACGACCCGTACCGCGGCGTGGTGAGCGCGCTGCGCGTGTTCGACGGCACGTTGGTGAGCGGCGCGCGCCTCCGCTACGTGCAGGCGAACGCGACCCACGACGCCGAGGAGATCGGCGTGCGCAAGCCGGCACCCACTCCGGTCGCCAGCCTCGGGCCCGGCGAGGTCGGCTACCTGATCGCGGGGATCAAGGATGTCGGTGAAGCCCGCGTGGGCGAAACGGTCACGAACGCGGCTCGGCCCGCGGTTGCGCTGCCCGGCTACCGGGACCCCAAGCCGATGGTGTTCTGTGGCCTCTATCCCGTCGACGGTGACGAGTACGCGGGCCTGCGCGACGCGCTCGAGAAGCTGCGGCTGAACGACTCGTCGTTCACCTACGAGCCCGAGACGTCGGGTGCGCTCGGCTTCGGGTTCCGCTGTGGGTTCCTCGGTCTCCTCCACATGGAGATCGTGCGCGAGCGACTCGAACGCGAGTACGACCTCTCGCTCGTCGCGACCGCGCCGAACGTGGAGTACCGGGTCGAACTGGTCGACGGCGGGATCGAGGTGGTCGACAACCCGTCCTCGATGCCCGACCCCACGAAGGTGGCCTCGATCCAGGAGCCGTACGTGACGGTCACCGTGCTCTCGCCCACCGAGTACATCGGCGCCATCATGGATTTGTGTCAGCAACGACGCGGCGACATGCAGCGCATGGACTACCTGTCGGAAGAACGTGTCGAGCTCGTGTACACGATCCCTCTCGGCGAGATCGTCATGGACTTCTTCGATCAGCTCAAGTCGCGCACGCGCGGTTACGCGAGCCTCGACTACGAACCGGCGGGGTACCGGGTCGCCAATCTCGCCAAGGTCGACGTGCTGCTCAACAACGTCCCGGTCGACGCGTTCTCCACGATCATGCACCGCGATCGGGCGTACGACTACGGGCGGCGCATGACCGAGAAGCTGCGCGAGTTGATTCCCCGCCAACTCTTCGACGTGCCAATCCAGGCGGCCATCGGTGGGCGCATCATCGCCCGGGAGACGGTCAAGGCCAAGCGCAAGGACGTGATCGCCAAGTGTTACGGCGGAGACATCTCGCGCAAGCGGAAGCTGCTCGAACGACAGAAGGAGGGGAAGAAGCGCATGAAGCAGATCGGCCGCGTGGAAGTTCCCCAAGAGGCCTTCGTCGCCGCACTGCGGCTCGACGACTGACCGACCTCGGTCGTCCCCCGAACCTCGACTGTCCATTTCGCGGCCATTAGCCTCGCCGTGATGGAAGGTCTTGGTGCACCGATTGTCGAGCTTCAGGACTTCGCCAAGTTGCGGCCGAGCTTGGGCAAGGTGGTGGCGACGAGTGGTGGATTCGACCCGATCCACCCCGGGCACATCAGCTGCATCATCGAGAGCGCCGAGTACGGCGACGTGCTCGTGGTGATCGTCAACGGCGACAGCTTCCTGCGGGCCAAGAAGGGGAGACCCTTCCAGGAGCTCTCGACGCGGTGCCTGATCGTGAGCGGCGTGCGGTGTGTCGACTACGTCGTCCCGTTCGACGTTCCGGGTGATCAGACCGTGTCGAAGGCGCTCGAGGCCATCCGCCCCGACGTGTTCACCAAAGGCGGCGACCGGGTCGACGCGACGACGATTCCCGAGTGGGGCGTGTGCGAGAAGCTCGGCATCGAGGTGGTGACCGGGGTGGGTCGCGACAAGGAGTGGTCGAGCAGCTGGTTCCTCGAGAACTGGCGCAACGGCTGACTACCGGAACAGGTCCCGATCGGCAGGAAAGAGCAGCTCGACCGAACCGGCGTTGCTCGGGCGGGTGGCGACCCCGCGCACGATCACGATCGGCAGCCCTTCCGACGTCTCGCCCGACACCAGGGCGGCGGCCGCCGCGATCTCGTCCGCGAGGGGGACGATCGTCGCCTTGAGCTCGCGACCGAAGAGGTCGTGCTGGCCGCTCATGTCGACGAGGCCCTCGAATCCGGCGACGCCGACGGCCACGCCGATGTTGCCGCGCCGGAACGGACGGCCGTGCGTATCGGTGATGACGACGCCCTGGCCGCTGCCGAATGCCGCGTCGAGCGCGGCCTTGATGCGTACCGCGGAGGCGTCCGGGTCGAGAGGCATGAGGAGCGCGGTGTGTTCGCCGCCATCGGCATTCGATCGGTCGATCGCCGCGTTGGCCGACACGAACCCGAGCCGGTGGCGCACGATGAGCGTGGTGGGCACCGCGCGCACGATCTCGGTGGATTCGCGGAGCACGAGTTCGACGAGTGCCGGCTCCTTGTCAGTGAGCGCGGCCAGCTCCTCCGCGCGAGGCGAGGGCTTGACGGTGCGGAGGTCGACGATGCGACCCTCGGCCTTCGACACGATCTTGCTCGTCACCACGACCACGTCGCCGGGCTGGAGCGGGAGGCCTGCTCGAGACAGCGCGTCGACGACGAGCGCCGGCAGGTCGTCGCCCGGCTGCACCATCGGAACTCCGGGGACCGCGATCAGCGAGACGGTGGGCGCGTCCATCGGCGGGAATGTACGCCAGGAGAGCCACCGGCAACTTGTCGGATCGCTTCACCCCCGTAGGCATTGGTTCGGGCGCGCGAGAATGAGTGCATGGGTGACCAACAGTTCGGCGTCTACGTGCACGTGCCGTTCTGCTCGTCGCGCTGCGATTACTGCGACTTTGCGACCTGGACCGATCGTGCCCACCTCATGGTCGAGTACGTCGACGCGTGTGTCCGAGACGTCGAGCGGCGTCACCTTCCCCCCGCTACCAGCGTCTTCTTCGGCGGCGGCACCCCCTCGCTGCTCGAGGCCCGACAGCTCGCTCGAATCATCGAGGCCATCGATCGCGTGACGGGAGCGGAGGTGACGGTCGAGTGCAATCCCGATTCGGTCGACTCGCCGAAGCTGGCTGCGTACGCGTCGGCTGGGGTGAACCGGGTGTCGTTCGGTGTCCAATCGATGCAGGACCACGTACTCCGGGCGCTCGGCCGCACCCATGATCCGGCGAACGTCACGAGCGCGGTGGCATCGGCGCGTGCCGCCGGGATCGCGAGGATCAACCTCGACCTCATCTACGGCGCGGCGGGAGAGTCGGTCGACGACTGGCGCGCCACGCTCGACGCCACGCTCGCGCTCGAGCCGTCGCACGTCAGCGCGTACGCGCTCACGGTGGAGCCGGCGACGCCACTTGGTCGGGCGGTGGCGTCCGGCAGGCGGGTCGCGCCCGACGATGACGACCAGGCGGTCAAGTACGAGGTGGCCGACGATCGCCTCCGCGGGGCCGGCCTGGAGTGGTACGAGATCTCGAACTGGGCGGTCCCCGGCGAGGAGTGCCGCCACAACCTCGTGTACTGGGAGCAGGGGGAGTACGCCGCGATCGGCTCGGCCGCCCACGGTCACACGGTCCAGGGCGACGGCTCGGCCTGTCGTTGGTGGAATGTCCGCACCCCGGAGCGCTACATCGCGGCGATCGCGGCCGGCGACTCGCCGGAAGCCGGACGCGAGCAGCTCGATGCCTCGGCTCGTGCCTCCGAACGGCTGGCGCTGGCCTTGCGGACCCGCAAGGGAATCAAGCTCGAGGGCTTCTTCGCCGACCTTCTCCGGGTGGATCCGTGCATCGAGGAGCTGTGTCGGGCCGGTCTGGTGCATGGGCGAACCGATGGCGGCGATCGCCTGACGCTCACCCGGCGAGGCCGGTTGCTGGCGAACGACGTGACGGCACGCCTGCTCGTCGCGCTCGAGGATGCAGCTGATGTGCCCGGGCCGGTGTACCGGCCGGCACTCGGTAGAATCGGACGTTGATGGAGCTCGACGAACGTAAGGCCGCGGTCCTCCGGGCAATCGTGGAACAGCACGTCGCCACCGCGCAGCCGGTGGCGTCGCAGATGGTGGCGCGATCGCCCGGTATGAAGGTGTCGAGCGCGACCGTGCGCAACGAGATGACCGTTCTCGAGCGTGAGGGCTACATCGTGGCGCCCCACACGTCGGCCGGGCGGATTCCCACCGACCGGGGGTACCGCTACTTCGTCGACCACTTCGTCCACCAGGGCGCGCTCCCGACTCCCCAACAACGCGCGGTCGCCGACTTCTTCACCCTCTTCGGGTCTGCCAACCAGGTGCTCGACGACCTCCTGCACGAGACGAGCCAGCTGCTCGCCCGCGTGAGCTCCCACACCGCGGTGGTCGTCGGCCCCCACTCTCACGCCGAGTCGGCGAGCGTTCGGAGCGTGCAGCTCGTGCGGCTCCAGCCGTCACTTGTGCTCGCGCTCGCGATCCTGTCGAACGGCAACGTCGAGAAGTGCGCGTTGCACCTCGCCGACGACGTCGACGATGCAACGCTCACACGCGCCGGCGCTGCGCTCGACGCGCAACTCAAAGAGGCGCGTTGGTCGAGCCTTCCCGATGCCACCCCCACGGGCGATGACGCCGCCGACCGCCTCGTCGCCGAGGCTCACGAAGCGCTGGCGGCGCGGGGTGGGCACGAAGTCGTCGATCCGCTCTACGTCGGTGGCGCGAGCCGGCTGGCCGCCGAGCGGGAGGCGTTCCCGACGAGCACCACTGCGACTCGGTTGCTGGAGCTGCTCGAACATCAGGTGGAGCTGGTGGCGCTGGTGAGCGAGCTGTTCGCGCAAGGTCCCACGGTGTCGATCGGGTCCGAGAACCCGCTCGACGACCTACGCGACTGCTCGATCGTCGTCGCGCCGTACCTCGTCGACGGTGAGGTCGCCGGCACGGTCGGCGTGCTGGGACCCACCCGCATGGACTACCGGCAGGCGCTCGCGGCCGTCGAGGCAATCTCGCAGCAGCTCGGCCACGTGCTGTCGTGAGCGGAGTCTTCTTCAACCCGGACGCGCTGTGACCGACTTCTACGAAGTCCTCGAGGTCTCGCGCGACGCAACCGACGACGAGATCAAGCGCGCCTATCGCGCGCAGGCGCGCCGCTTCCACCCCGACAGCAATCCCGAAGATCCCGATGCGGAGACGCGCTTCAAGGAAGTCGGGCTGGCCTACGAGACGCTGCGTGACCCGGAGCGCCGTCGCCGTTACGACCTGTTCGGCGAAGACGGTACCCGCGCGGGCGCGAGTGGCGCGCCGGGGGGCGACGCGTTCGGTTTCGGCGATCTCTTCGGCGCCTTCTTCGGTGGTGATGCGTTCGGCGGTCGAGCGCAGGCCGGACCGCAACGCGCGCCGGATGCCGAGGCCGTGGTCCACTTGCAGTTGGCACAGGCCGCGTTCGGCGCCACCGCCACCGTCGAGGTCCGGCTTCCCGTCGCGTGCACCCGCTGCGAGGGTTCGGGGTGCGAGCCCGGCACGCATCCGTCTCGCTGTGACGTTTGTGGAGGTTCGGGAGAGATTCGTGAGGTTCGGCGGTCGATCCTCGGCCAGATCGTCACGGCGTCGCCGTGCGTGGCGTGCAGTGCGACCGGCAGTCGTATCCCGAGCCCGTGTCGCGATTGTCGGGGCGACGGGCGAGTGCGCTCCTCCCGCTCGATCGATGTCGAGGTCCCTGCAGGAGTCGACGACGGTCAGCGCCTTCGGCTCTCGGGGCGCGGCCCGGCGGCACCGCGAGGTGGCGTGTCCGGCGATCTCTACGTCACCGTGCGGGTCGCGCCCGATCCGCGCTTCGAGCGGCACGGCGACGACCTCGTGCACACCCGGCGAGTCGCGTTCACGCAGGTCGCACTCGGCGCGCGTCTCGACATCGAGACCCTGGAGGGGCCGGAGGAACTCATCATCCCGCCGGGTACCCAGCCGGGCCACGTGTTCCGACTCAAGGGTCGCGGCGTGCAGGCGCTGCGCGGCCGCGGGCGTGGCGACCTGCTCGTACGAGTCGACGTCGAGGTGCCGGGCCGGCTGACCGCCGAGGAGGAAAGCCTCCTGCGCACCTTCGCGGCGATGCGCAACGAAGAGGTGGCGACGTCTCAGGACAAGGGCGTCTTCTCGCGTCTACGGACCGCGTTCCAGTAACGCTCGATGGATCCCACGGGGCACCCCGCGGGTCCGGCCGACGTCGCCGCCACGGCTCACGTTTACGTCGAGCGACTCGACGATGTCATCGCGGTGGGCGGCGAGGACGGCCACCATCTGGTTCGCGCTCGGCGGATCCGACCCGGCGAGATCGTGACCGCCGCCGACGGATACGGGCGCTGGCGCGCCTACGCCGTCGAGAGCATCGAACACAGCGTTGCCGCGTTACACGCGACCTCCGATGTCGCTCACGAAGCGCGCCTGGTCCCGGCGCTCACGGTGGCCTGCGCGTTGACCAAGGGCGATCGGCCGGAGCTCGTGGTTCAGAAGCTCACGGAACTCGGCGCCGACACGGTGGTCCTGGTGCGTGCGGCGCGGTCGGTGGTCCGATGGGACCCCGAGCGGGAAGCCGCGTCGATCGATCGCCTGCGACGCGTGGCGCGCGAGGCGGGCGGGCAGTGTCGTCGGGCGCGGCTGCCCGTGGTCGACGGCGTGGTGTCGACGGCCGAGCTCGCGGGTCGGACCGGTCTCGTGGTCGCGGCACCGGGCGGGATGCGAGCCGACGAGTTGCCGCTGCCACCCCGTGGCGAGTGGACGGTTGCGGTCGGGCCCGAGGGCGGCTTCGACGATGCGGAGCTGGAGTCGTTCGGCGACGCGCCGCGGCTCGCGCTGGGGTCGTTCGTCCTGCGTGCCGAAACCGCGGCGATCGCCGTCGCCGCGGGGCTGGGGTGGCGGAGAACGCGCGTGTCGGATGCCCACGCCGAGGGTGTGGAAATCCTGTCAACACCAAACGCGAAGAGTGACTGACGAACCGGAACGCTGGTACGCTGCGCGCGTATCCATTCCAGGGGGCTGGTAGGACACCATGCACGAACAGTACGTCGGCGACCGTTTGCGGACGATTCGCCGCCAAAAGGGCCTGTCCCTCCACGACGTGGAGGCGCGCTCCAACCAGGAATTCAAGGCGTCGGTGCTCGGTGCCTACGAACGCGGAGAGCGGGCGATCTCGGTGCCTCGTCTCCTGCGCCTCGCCGAGCTCTACCGGGTGCCGCCCGACCAGTTGCTGCCCCGGAGCGGCCACGAGGTCGACATCGATCTCACCGAGGCCCCGCCGGGCGCGACCGAGACCTTCACGATCGACCTGCTCCGCCTCCACGAGCTCGACGACGCCGACGCCGCGGTGATCGCCCGGTACGCCGGCACCATCCAGCTTCAGCGCCAGGACTTCAACGGTCAGCTGCTCACCATCCGTCGCGACGACCTGCGCGTGCTCGCGGCGGTCATGGGTCGGAGCCCCGACGAGATGGGTGTCCGCCTCGAGGCGTTAGGCCTCCGCGCGCCGGTCAGCTAGAGGGACGCGGTACGGCTACGCTCGTGCCCGACGTGCCAGCACCGTCGCCGACCCAAGTCAAGATCCTCGTCCCGGGCAATCACCTGATGGTCGGGTTGCTCGGTCAACGCGACGAATTGCTGCGCATCGTCGAGGAGGCGTTTCCCGTCACGATCCACGTTCGCGGCAACGAGATCACGGTTCGCGGTGGTGAGGCGGAAGCCGAGCGTGTCGGCCGGTTGTTCGAGGAGATGGTTGCCCTGCTCGAGTCGGGTCACGTGCTCGATCGGGAGGGTGTCGGTCGCAGCATCGAGATGTTGAAGCGCGACCAGCGGCCCACCGAGGTGTTCAGCACCGAGGTGCTGCGGGGCCGCAAGCCCGTCCGCCCGAAGACCGCGGGGCAAAAGCGTTACGTCGACGCGGTGAACACGCACACGGTGACGTTCGCGATCGGCCCCGCCGGCACGGGCAAGAGCTATTTGGCGGTCGCGCTCGCGGTGCAGGCGCTCCAGGCCAAGGAGATCCACCGGATCATCCTCACCCGGCCGGCGGTCGAGGCCGGCGAGCGACTCGGATTCCTGCCCGGGGACATCCTCGCCAAAGTCGATCCGTATCTCCGCCCGCTCTACGACGCGTTGTACGACATGCTCGAGCCCGAAGTCGTGGGCCGGCTGATGGAGCGCG
>Ga0315281_10008393_pt1 | contig 14460 bp, 13 predicted proteins | sample YL17G07_0_MG_FD_204540 | JGI IMG/M metagenome (GOLD analysis project Ga0315281, IMG submission 204540) | Sediment microbial communities from Yellowstone Lake, YNP, Wyoming, USA - YL17G07_0 | ecosystem: Environmental > Aquatic > Freshwater > Lake > Sediment | place: USA: Wyoming | collected...
GTCGGCCAGGTGCCGCGTGCACAACGGACCGGCGACCGCCTGCTCGAGGGCGACCACGCGCACCCCGGCCAGCGGTCCCGCTGGATCGCCCCACCCGCGCGTCGATGGTGCGCTCATGTGTGCATCACGCGTCTCCCCAGTAGCCGGTCTTGGCGAGGTGCGCGACGACCAGTGCGCCGGCCCGCGAGACATGCTCGACCGTCAGAGCCTGCGCCGCCGAGGCGTCGCGCCGCGCCAAGGCGTCGAGCAGCAGGGGATGCTCGGCCACCGTCGCCTCGAGCCAGCCTGGGATCTCCTCGTAGAAGCGTCGCGGGATGTACCGGGTGGCGGCCTTGAGGAACCAGCGCAGGCGATCCGCATCGGGGATGCGGTTGATGGTCCGGTGAAACTCGAAGTTCAACTGGGCCACCTGCTGGGCACCGCTGGAACCGGGCGTGAGCGGCCTCTCCACGGAGACCTCGACGATCTGTTGCTGGATGGCGCGCAGATGATCGAGGTCCACGGTCGTGATCCGCTCCGCGGCCGCGGCGGCCAGCAGCCCGGCCACGTAGGCGTGGACATCGAAGGCGTCCTCGAAGTCCCGACGACGGATCTGTGCGACGCGGAAGCCCCGGCGTGCCACACCGGCCACGATGCCCTCGCTGGTCAACGCCACCAGGGCCTCACGAACGGGCATGGCGCTGACACCGAACTGACCGGCCAGATCCTCCACAGCCAGGCGATCCCCGGGCCGAAAGGCGCCGGTCATGATCGCCTCCCGCAGGGCGCGCGCAACCTCTTCGCCAAGCTTGGGCCGGCCCGCCAACCCGGCAAGGACCGCTCGGCCGGAGATCGTGCTCAATAGGAACGCGGCATCTTGAGCACATGCTCGCCGATGTAGGACAGGATCAGGTTGGTCGAGACGGGCGCCACCTGGTACAGGCGGGTCTCCCGGAACTTCCGCTCGATGTCGTACTCGGCCGCGAAGCCGTATCCACCGTGGGTCTGGACGGCCACGTTGGCGGCTTCCCACGATGCATCCGCAGCCAGCAGTTTGGCCATGTTGGCCTCCGAGCCACAGGGCTGCCCTGACTCGAATAGCGCGGCCGCCCGCCAGCGCATCAGGTCGGCCGCCTCGGTCTGCACGTAGGCGTGCGCGATGGGGAACTGGACGCCCTGATTCTGGCCGATCGGTCTGCCGAACACGACGCGCTCCCGGGCGTAGCGGGTGGCCCGCTCGATGAACCAGTGCGCGTCGCCGATGCACTCGGCGGCGATGAGGATCCGCTCGGCGTTCATGCCGTCAAGGATGTAGCGAAAGCCCCTGCCCTCCTCGCCGATGAGGCTGTCCTGGGGGATCTCGAGGTCGTCGAAGAAGACCTCATTGGTCTCGTGATTCATCATCGTGGCGATCGGCCGCACGGTCAGCCCGGTCGTGCCCCTGGCCTCGCGCAGGTCGATGAGGAAGACCGACATGCCGTCGGACTTCTTGTCTACCTCCTCGTACGGCGTGGTGCGAGCCAGCAGCAGCATCAGGTCGGAGTGCTGCACGCGCGAGGTGAAGACCTTCTGGCCATTGATGCGGAAACGGTCCCCCTTGCGGACCGCCGTGGTCGTGATCCGCGTGGTGTCCGTGCCGGCCGACGGCTCGGTCACCGCGAACGCCTGGAGCCGCAGCTCCCCCGAGGCGAGCCCCGGCAGGTACTGGCGCTTCTGCTGCTCGGACCCATGACGTAGCAGGGTGCCCATGATGTACATGCCCGCATGGATGGCGGAGGCATTGCCCCCAGATGCGTTGATCTCTTCGAGCACCATCGATGTCGGGCCGATGCCCAGGCCCAGACCGCCGAACTCCTCGGGGATGAGCATGCCCAGGTAGCCCGCCTCGGTGACCGCCTTGACGAAGGACTCGGGGTAGGCGCGGGCCGCGTCCACCTCTCGCCAGTATTCGTCCGGAAAGGCCTGGCAGAGGCGGCGGATCGCCCAGCGCAGGTCCCCGTCGCTCTGGAAGGAGGCCGCCTCGACGAGGGGCTGCCGATCCGTCGCGGTCATGGCTTGGGGGCCTCGGTTGCCGTCTCGGAGCCGAACATGTCGAGTGCCGGGCGCTGCACGTCGGGTCCGGCGCCTCGTCGGTAGACGAGCAGCGACCGGCGGAAGGTGATCACGACCGTGCCGGCCTGGTTGTAGCCCGCCGTGCGCACGGTCACGATGCCCACCGTGGGTCGCGACTTCGAGGCTCGCACTTCGAGCACCTCGGAAACGGAATGGATGGTGTCACCCTCGAAGACCGGGTTTGGCAGCCGGACCTCGTCCCAGCCCAGGTTCGCCATGACGTTCTGCGACACGTCCGTCACGCTCTGACCCGTCACCAGCGACAGGGTCAGGGCGGAGTTCACGAGCGGCTTGTGGAACTCGGTCTGCGCCGCGTAGACATGGTCGACATGCAGCGGGGCGGTGTTCTGGGTCAGGAGCGTGAACCAGATATTGTCGGCCGCGACGACGGTCCGCCCAAGGGGGTGGTAGTAGACGTCGCCGACCTCGAAGTCCTCGAAGAATCGGCCTCGCCATCCGTCCTTGACCGTCATCTTGATGCCTCCCGGGCGGCCTCGCATCCGGGACTATATCTGATCAAATATCCAAACGCAAGTCAAATCGCGGGTGCTGGGTGGTCAGGCCTCGAGGAGCAGCGTATCCAGGCCACGGGTCAGGCCCACCCGACCTACCACGCGGCGCACGGCGAGGAGCGTACCGGACACGTAGGGCTGCATCGACAACCCGCCGTCATGACGGATGGTCAGGCGCTCGTCGGGTAGCGCGAAGATGACTTCGGTGGAGACCGAGAAACTGGGCAGCCGGACCGAATGCACCTGCATGCCAGCGACCTCGACGCCGCGCGCCTCGCGCGGACCATCGGTCTCGGCCAGCGTTCGGCCCACCACCTGCGGGCGGACCAGGGCGAGCCGCTCGGCCATCTCGCGCGAGGTGCCGCTGGGCACATCTGGCTTCATCGCGCCTGCGTAGTCGATGATCTCCGCACTCGGCAGATGACGCGCCGCCAGCGCCGCGGCGGCGAGGGCCATGGCCGCGGTGACCGAGAAGTTGCCGGCAGAGATGACACCGATGGCATGGCGGCGAGCCGCCGCGTCGATCTCCGCGTAGTCCGCCAGGGTCAGGCCCGAGGCGCCGATGACGACAGCGACGCCACGCTCGATGGCCGCCATCGCGTTGGCCCTGACGGCCAGATGCGTGGTGTAATCGATGAGTACGTCCACGCCCTCGAGCGCCTCGGCCACGGAGGCGTACACGGCCACGCCGAACGTCTCGCGACCCAGGGCAGTGCCCAGGTCCAGGCCGGCCGCAGATCGCGCCACGGCGGAGCGCAGGGCGAGGTCGCCGGCCTTGATGACGCCGTCGACGATAGCGCGCCCAGCCAGGCCGGTGGCGCCGGCGATGCACACGTTGATCATGTCCCGGACGCTAGCACAGTCCACCTGCACGCCGGTCAGGCACGCAGATAGATCGTACCGCTGGCGGCGTCGACCACGATGGGCAGCGACACGAGGGGCACGATGGCAGGCCCGGTCAGCACCCGCCCCTGGTCCTCGGCGTCGAAGGTGGCGCCGTGGCAGGGGCACACCAGGATGCCGTCCACGGCGTCCCATTCGACGGTGCAGGCGGCGTGCGTGCAGATGGCGTCGAAGGCCACCAAGGTGCCGTCCCTGGTCTTCACGATGATGCCCGGGTCGCCGGCCGGCAGCGGCGAGGGCGCGTCGAACGGGACCGTGAACGACGCCGCTCCACCCTTCTCGACTTGCGCCACCTCGGCGATCCTGAGCCCCGCGTTGGGCGGCGACGGGGTCGCCTCGACCGGTGTGGGTGACGGTGATCCTGTCCTGTCGTCTAGGGCCTCGCGCCCCAGCAGACGCAGCGGAACGGCCAATGAGGCGATCACCAGGGCGAGACCGCCCAGCAGCATCACCTCGAGCAAGGCGCGCCGTCCTGGCGATGCGACCGTGCCCTCGACCGAAGAGGGAGGACGAGCGTGAGGGACGGCCCGCTCTCCGGGCAGAAGACGGCGCCAAACGAAGAGGCCGCCGTGGCCGGCCAGGGCCATCGTCAGCCAGCCCGCCGCGTAGGGCAGGTCGGGGCCGTAGTAGTAGGGGTGTGTCGCCCACGAGGCACTCAGCCAGAACATCAGCGAGAGCAGGGCTCCGCCAACGGACGCCACTCGAAACGCGATGCCCGTCAGCGCGCCCAGCCCGACGCCGATCTCGCCGATGGCGATGAGCAGGCCGATGGGCGTCGCGTATGGCTCCGACAGCGTGATCAGCACCGAGAGCGGAGATGACCGCGCAAAGGCCGCCAGTTGGGACATGATCGAGGCCGGATCAGACGGGTCGAAGAAGCCCGGGTCGAGGAGTTTGTCAGCCCCCGCGTAGAGAAAGGTCAGGCCCAGAAAGAACCGGAGCGGGAGGAGCGCGGCCGCCTGGACCGCTCCCGGCAGCGGGCCGCGGGTGCTCATCGCCGGATCTTCACCCGCCGCCGCCCTCGGCGGGCAGAAGCGGCCGAACGTAGAGGGTGTAAGTCTGGCCTTCGGACGTCACCGGCGTGAGCGTGGTGGCAGTCCTGAGGAAGGGCGCCAGCGCGGCCGCATCCGCGCCGCTCACGATGCCGGTGCGCAGGCCGCTGATGCCGCGATCGGGCACGGCAGGGATCCCGAATGCGTCCAGCGAGGTGTTCAGGGGCCAGGCCAGCGTGGCCTGGGGGGCGCTGGGATCGGCCACCGGACCGCCCGGAACGACAAAGATCCGAAAGGCCGACGGCACGTAGGCGGTGTCGCCTGCAGATGCTGAACCCCAAGTCTCGGTCGGGTCGGTCAATCGCGTGAGCAGGTCGAGAGCGGCGGCGGACGCCGGGTTGCCTCCTCCGGGCCGGCCAGGTCCGCCACCCATCCCGCCGAAGCGGGTCGTGGTGGCCTGGCCGTCGATGACCACCGCGAAGACCGTCGTGCCGACATCAGCGCTGACGCCGGGGTCGCCGCCGCCCGGCTTGTCCAGGGCCGCCGTTCGGATCGCGTCGAGGATGGCCCTCGCGCCCACGGGGCCCACATTGCGTACCGAGACTCCCTGGACGAGCGGACCCGGGTAGATCGCGGGCACGGCACCCGGCGTGAAGATACGGCCGTCGCTGTAGACGACCACCGTGGGCAGAGCCGAGAGCGTCGCCGTTGGGCCGATGAAGCCGCCCTCCGAGCTGATCTTGATGAGCAGCACCGCCGCAGCCGGTGATGGCGAAGGGGCCGCGCTCGGTGTTGGCGACGGGGACGGCGAGGCGCCTGGAGCGCTGCAGGCGGCGGCGAAGAGGGCCATCAGGCCGATCAGGCCGACTCGGGCGACAGACGAGGGGAGGGAGACTCGAGATGGCACGCAGGACCTCCGGCGGGGACGCGGCGGGGGCCGCTATGTGCCCTCTGACGATGCGTGGCCGCACTGGGTTCCCGCCCTGGGCGGGGGTCCTCGAGTGGTCGCAGCGGAGGCGAAGGGCAGGGGCCTGCTGTGGTGCGACGCCGGCGTCGCCGGCGTCCGGGCTCATGCGGTGAGGCTGGCGCGCTCGGCGGGACTCGAACCCACGGCCTTCTGCTCCGGAGGCAGACGCTCTATCCGCTGAGCTACGAGCGCGCGAGACCCGTCGCGGAAAGGGACGGGCGGCCAGTCTACCAGCGCGGTAAACGAAACGGCCCCTCCGAAGAGGGGCCGTTTCCACTGTCCCGGTGAAGCCGACGACGAGTCGCCGATCTTCTGCCGCGTCACAAGGGCATCTATCACGCCGGCTGCACCGGCTACCCTAACCCAACCTACCCATGACCTTGTGCCTGGGGCAGCAGTGCTGAGTGATCAGCGCGCCTAGTCTAGTCCCTCCGGCGTCCAAGCTCAAGGGGTTTTTCCAGCACGAGTGTTAACAATCCGCAACCTTCCAGACCCCCTTGGCCGGTTACAGGTCAGGGCTGCGAGATGGTAACGCGGATCATCGGCACGGGCTCGAGTGCCAGGTTGGCATCGCCACCACCGTTCGGTCCCGCGGCGATGGCGTCGACCACCTCCATGCCCGAGATGACCCGGCCGAAGATGACGTAACCGCCGGCCTTGTCGAGCCGCTCGGTGAGGTCGGCGAGGCAGATGAAGAACTGTGAGCCCTGCGAGTCGGGAGCCCGCGTGCGGGCCATTGCCACCACGCCGCGCACGTAATCGCCCAGCACGGGCTCGTCCTTGATGGTGTAGCCGGGACCGCCCTGGCCGACGTGCGCGGCATCGTAGGCGCCCGTCTTGCCGTACTGCCCGTCGCCGGTCTGGATGATGAAGCCCGGCACCAACCGGTGGAAGACGACGCCTTGGTAGTAGCCGGCCTCGGTCAGCTTGACGAAGTTGGCCGTGGCGATGGGCGCACTCTTCGGCGACAGGGCGATGACGATGTTGCCCAGCGGCGTCTCGATGGTGGCCGTCGTCGGGCCGCCGCCTCCGCCCGGCGAGGCGGTTTGGACGTGGCTGATGCTCGGGCTGGGGCTCGCCGCGGCGCCCGAACAGGCGGCGGCCACGAGGGCGACGAGGACCACGACGTGGGCGCGGTTGAGGTGAGACATGACCCTCTCCGTCGATACTCAGGCGGCCGCGGCGACGGCCGCGGAGTAGTCGATGGCGCCCGCCAGCAGCGCCTCGCCAAGGATGACGCCAGCCACGCCTGCGTCGCGCAGTCGCACCAGCACGGCCACGTCGGTGACGCCGCCGGCGACGAGGAACTCCGTGGCCCGGTGCGCAGTCAGGGCCGCCAGCATCGCGATGTCCGGCTCGGCGCCGCCGTGGGACAGGACGAAGCGGCGCACGCCGGCCTCCGATAGTCGCTTCACCAGATCCTGGAGCGAGGGCACCGGAAGCGTCTTCCAGCGGACTTCGGCGAGGCGCTCTGGCCGGGAGTCCAGGCCCACGGCCAGCCAGTCCCCGGCCACGTGAAGACAGGCGGCGAGGCGCTCCGGCTCCTCGGCCACGGCCAGCAGGGGCATGACCACGCGCGTAGCGCCGGCCGCGAAGGCCAGTTCGATCTGCTCGGGTCCGTCGATGCCGCCGGCGACCTGGAGTGGCGTGGCCACCGCTCGTGCCACCGCCCCGATCGCCTCGGTGTTGACCGGCCGACCGGCCGCGGCGCCATCGAGATCGACCAGGTGGACGACCGGCGCACCCAACTCCACGAAGTGGCGCGCGATCCGCTCGGCACGGTCCGTGGGCGTGCCCACTCCGGTCGCCGCACCCGGCCAGAACACGAGACGGGAACGACCCGCACGCAGGTCGAGGCTTGGGATGACCTGCATCAGTGGCCGGGCAGCGGGCGCGGCGTGGCCGCCCCGCCGCCCTCCCCCGCGAGCAGCCGCCGATGGAAGCTGACGGGCAGGCTGCCGGCGTAGATGAGCGCATCGTGGAAGGCCTTCAACGAGAACGCGGGGCCCAGCCGCCGGCGCTCGTCAGCGCGCAAGCGCAACAGCATCACCTTGCCCAGCAGGTAACTGAGCTGGTACGTCGGTGTCGAGGTATAGCGCTCGACCTCGGCAGTGGCATTGGCGCGCTCGAAACCGGTATTGCTGACGAGGTACTCGATGGCCTCCGGCACGGAGATCTGGCCACGGTGGAGGCGGATGTCGAGCACGATGCGGCAGGCCCGCCAGATGGCATCGGTGTGCATCATGAGACGGAAGCGCGGGGCGGCATCGAACCCTTCCTCGCGCATCATCTGCTCGCAGTACATGGCCCAGCCTTCGGTGAACTCGGGCGCGTCCACGAGCACCCGCACCAGGCTGGGGTGCGTGATCGCCGCCGATAGCTGCAGGTGGTGGCCTGGGTATGCCTCGTGGATGCTGGTGTTGCTGATCGAGGCCCGGTTGTGCTCCCGCATCGCCCCCGGCTCGTCGGCCACGGAGGGAGTGACGATGTACACGCCGGTCGGCTGCCGGTCGAAACGGGGCGGCTCGAAGTAGGCCGCGAAGGGCATCACCTGGCGCAGGTACTCGGGGGTCGGGATGACCTCCAGCCGCTCGCCGGTGGGGATGGTCATGAGATCATGCTCGACGATGTGGCGGCGGGCGTCGAGCATGGCCTGCCGGTACTCCTCGAGCGCGTCGGCGAACGTGGCCGCGTGATCCGTCTTGACGCGGTCGAGCACCTCGGCCTCGCTGGCGCGTGGGTCGATCTCACGGGCGACGGCCACCCGCGCGGCCCGCTGCTCGGCCAGTTGCTGCTCCCCGATCTCGAGGATCTCGTCGCTGCCGAGGCCCTCGAAGGCGCGCAGGGCCACCAGCTCGTCGTAGCGCTTGCTCCCCAGCGGGAAGTCGTCGTCGGCGTCACCCATGCCCGCTGTCAGCCATGCCCCATATCCCTCAAGGGCCACCCCGGCCGAGGTGGCCGCGCGCCGCAACCGCTCGACGCGGGCGTCATCGCCCTGCCAGGCCTGTGCGGCGGTGGCCTCGATCTCGCCCAGGAAGCCGGGCAGCTGGCGGACCTGGCCCAGCTCGATGGCATGCCAGCGGCGCACGGGCCGGCCGGTCAGACGGCGACGCTGCTCGGTGAGCACGCGAGGCGCCTCCTCCAGCCGCGCGGTGATGGCATCAAGGCGCTCCGACAGGGGTGCGAAGTCGCGCGCGAAGAGGGCGAAGAGACCGTCGCCCAGCTCATCGATGGCCGCTGGCCGACGCTCCCAGGCCCGGATCTCCTCGATCGCGAAGCGGTCCTTGCGCGCCGTCCACAATGCCAGTTCGCGCTCGAAACGGACGTCCGCCGAGAGCTCCGCCGGATCCAGCTCCTCGAGGTGGGCGATGTAGGCCCGCGTCTCGGCCATCTCCTCCTCGACGGCCTCGGGGCGGAGATCGCCGAGCAGCCCGTCATGTTCGTGGCGACCCAGGAAGGTGGCCAGCACCGGGTTGCGCCGGACGACGTCCTCGAAGCGCGCTTCGGCGAGCGCCTCGAAGCGGGTGTCGAGGGACCCGCGCATGGCCGCCTCGAACACGTCCGGCTCACGCCGTGGGACAGGCTGGTCGCCGCGGTCGGTCAAGCGACCGCCTGCAGGGATGCGGCGCCGATCGCCGCGATGGCGCGTTGGACGGCCGTGATGGTGGCCTCCACGTCGGCGGCCTCGATCCCGTAGTGGGTGACCGCGCGAACCTGGCCGCGCGGGTAGGCAATCATCAGCACGCCCTCGCCCTTCAGCGCCTCGAGAAACCGCGAGCGCAGACCTCCGGGGGCCACGTCCCCGGCCGCCGATCCGGGCTGCGCTGCGACGCGGAAGAGCACGAAGTTCGTGCGCACGCGCGTAGGGTTGATGTCGGCGATGCCCGGCAGGCCGGCCAGCGCCTCGGCCAGGCGGCGGGCGTTGTGGTGATCCTCCGCAAGCCGTTCGATCATGCCCGAGGGGCCGTCGCGCAGGGCCACCAGCCCGGCCGCCGCCAGGACGCCGACCTGGCGCATGCCCCCGCCCAGCAGCTTGCGCGCCCGCCGCGCCCGCCAGATGAAGTCGCGCTCGCCGACAACGACCGAGCCGATGGGGCAGGCCAGCCCCTTGGACAGACAGAAGCTGGCCGAGTCGGCCTCGCGGAGCAGCTCGCCGACGGTGGTGCCCAGCGCCACCGCGGCATTGAAGATGCGCGCACCGTCCACGTGCAGCGGCACTCCACCGGCCCGCGCGATGGCCGCGACCTCGGCGGTATAGGCGGCCGTGAGCGGCTGGCCACCCGTGTGGGCATGGGTGTTCTCGATGGCGATGAGGGCGGTCAGCGGCTGGTGAGCGTCGCTCGGGTCGCGGAAGGCCTCACGGATCTCGGCCGGGTCGAGCGTGCCGTCCGGTCGGGCCTCCAGCGTGCGCACGGAAGCGCCCACCACGACGGCGTGGCTGGCGGCCTCGTCGAAGACGATGTGCGATTCGACGTCGGCGATGATCTCGCCGCCGCGTGCCACGTGGGCCATGAGCGCCACAAGGTTGCCCATCGCGCCGCTGGCCACGAACAGTCCGGCCTCCTTGCCGGTGATCTCGGCGGCGCGTTTCTCGAGCCTGATGACCGTGGGGTCATCGCCGAAGACGTCATCGCCAAGCTCCGCCTCCACCATCGCGCGAAGCATCTCCGGCGAAGGGTGCGTGACGGTGTCCGAGCGAAGGTCGATGCGGCGGGTGGGCATGGGATGTCCATCCTAGCGTGGGCGGCTGGATGACCGCGGCCATGGCCGCCGCGCGGCGCCCGTCCGATAGCCGGCTTGGCCCCGGACGGTCGCGCGGGCAACTGCTACCATCGCCCTCCGCCGCAACGGACCCGTGGTGTAGCGGCCCAACATGCCAGCCTGTCACGCTGGAGATCGCCGGTTCGAATCCGGTCGGGTCCGCCACTCCTCTCGTGGCCGTGCCGGAGCGGCGGGGCGGCGGCGCCCGGCCTAGGTGGCCCGCAGGCCCGCGAACAGGTCGTCCTCGGGCAAGCGCACCTCGGACACGCCGTGCGCCACGCGCAGGCTGAACTCCTCCGCCGGCAGCAGCTCGGCCCAGTCGTCCGCGGTCAGACCCAGGAAGACACCGTCCGTGTGGATCTGCGTGACGTGATCGGCGATCGCCGCGCGCTTGGCGCCGAGCCAGGCGCGGACATCGACGCGCGTGGTGACCGGCCCGCTCGCCGCCGCCATGCGCGCCAGGAACGACTCGCGTTCGGCGCGCTGTGCGGGCAACTCATCCTCGGGCGGCAGCCACCAGGCCTTCAGGCCGCGTTCCGCGACGCGCTGCTGGATGTCCGCGCGGCCGGCCAGTGAAAGGACCGTCTCGTAGAGCTTTGCCGGAGCCCACGGTTCGACGCCCTCGATGAGCTGCTCGGGGTACCAGGTCCGATCCCCGGCTCGGGCGAAGGCGCCCTTGGCCACTTGCGCGGCGCGGATGTGGTCGGGATGCCCGTAGCCGCCGAAATCGTTGTAGCCGACCACGACCTGCGGCCGCGTCTCGCGCACCACGGCCACTGCCCGACCGATGGCGTCGTCGAGGTCGGCATTCCAGAAGGCCCTCGGATCCGCGTTGTCGGGGCTGCCCATCATGCCCGAGTCCTCGTAACCGAGGAGGCGGCTCTCGACCGGCCCCAGGCGGCTCAGCGCGCGCAGCAATTCGCCGTGGCGGATCTCGCCGAGTCGAGCGTGGTTCTCCGGCGTGTCCATCTCGGGCACCACGATCTCACCGTGCTCGCCCAGGTTGGAGGTCAGGCAGATGACGCGAGCGCCCTCGGCGGCGTAGCGGGCCATGACGCCGCCGGTCGAGATCGTTTCGTCGTCTGGGTGGGCGTGGATGGTCAGCAGCGTGAAAGGACGCGACATCGGGGGCATCATAGGGTCGTCGCCCGGTGGGCGCTCTCTCCCCGCCGTCCCCGCATCGTGATCAACGAGGCCCATGCCCCAAACACCGCCGCCTCATCGGCCGCTGGTCCAGGCCCAGCTTCGAAACACGCGCATCATCGGACCGTCGCCGCTGCCCGGTCCATCAGCGCCGGGTCGTTCGCCGACGCTGGCCGCGATCCTTTCCTTCCTCGTGCCCGGGCTCGGCCAGCTGCTTTCCGGCCGCATCCGGCCCGGCTTCATCTTTCTGACGCCGGTCGCGCTGCTGACCCTGGCCGGGGCCGCGCTTCTCGCCGGCGACCGCTCCCGACTGCTCGGGTTCCTGGTGCGCCCCGAGGTGCTGGTCGGCCTCTTCGTCGTGAACCTGCTGCTGATGATCTGGCGGGGAGCGGCCATCGTCGATGCCTGGCGTGGAGCCCGGCGCCCGCGAGCACGCCCGAATACCCTCGGCAAGATCGTGGCGGCTGCCCTCGTACTCGTCGTTGCCGGCACGCACATCGTCGTCGGTGGCACCACGTACCTGGTCTATGACACCTTGACCGCGGTCTTCTCCGGCTCCGGTGGCGACTTCGGCAGCCTGCCCGAGTCCTCGCAGAGTGCCTCGACATCGGGCGGTCAACCGGTCTCCACGTCCGGCGCGACGCCGGTCGCGGTGCCCACGCCGAGGCCCGTGCCGCAGCCGCTGGCCGACGGCCGTCTCGATGTCCTGCTCGTCGGCGGCGACGCGGGCCCGGGGCGCTTCAGCCTGCGCACGGACACGCTCATCGTGCTCAGCGTGGACGTCAAGACGGGGCATGCAGCGCTCTTCGGCATCCCGCGGAACCTGCTCATGGTGCCGCTGCCGCCGGAGAGTCGGGCCGCGTACCCGTGTGGCTGCTTCCCGGGATTCATCAATGCGCTGTACGTCTACGCCAGCAGCCATCCCGCCCAGTTCCCTGGTTCGGACGAGACGCGCGGCCTCCTCGCCATCCAGGGAGCCATGGGTGAGCTGACCGGGCTCAACCTCGATGGCATGGTACTGGTCAAGCTGGAGGGCTTCGTGCGTCTCGTGGACGCCATCGGCGGCCTGGACCTCAACGTGCCCTACGGGCTCCACGACAACCACTACCCGACCGAGGACGGCAAGGGCTACATCGTCGTCGACATCAAGGCGGGCCAGCATCACTTCGCCGGCTCGATGGCTCTCGCCTACGCGCGTTCGCGCCACCAGGACTCCGACTACGGCCGCATGGCACGTCAGCAGCTCACGCTCACGGCGCTGGGCCGGCAGCTGACCAACGAATCGCTCATCACCAAGGTGCCCGAACTGCTCGACATCGCCAAGACCAACCTGTGGACGAACCTGGGCGTCGAGAACCTGTCCGATCTGATCGAACTGGCGCTGCGCGTCGACATCCCCACCATGGCGCACGTCTCGTTCATTCCGCCGCTGTATCCCGAGAGCCTGACCACGGCCGAGATCGAGCGTATCCAGACCGTCGCGGCCGAGATCTTCGAGCAGCCCGAGCCTTCGCCCAGCCCCGCGCATTCCCCCAGCCCCGGGCCTTCCCCCAAGCCCGGGGCTTCCCCCAGCCCCTAGGCCACCGGCCGGTCGCGACGCTGACGCCGACCGAGCGCCACGGGGTCCTCTGAGGGTCCACTGGGGTCCCGACACACAGCTCCGGCGCCGTTCGCACGGGTAGCATGGGCACGTGATCACCTGCCCCGCCAGCTCCTTCGACGGCCTGGCCGCCGACCTCCCTTCGCTGACCTGGCGCCCGCTGCGGCTCGCCGACGTGCCGGCGCTCCACGTCCTGGTCGCCGCCGCGGAGACGGCCGACGGGGAGCGCTTCCTCACCACCGTCTCGGATCTGGAGCACGACCTCACGGCGCCGGCCGTCGACCTCGAGCGCGATACGATCGCCGCCGAGGGCGTCGACGGCCGCCTGCTCGGCTGGGGGCGTCTGGAGCTCCGCACGGGCGCGACCTGGAACCGCATCCACATCTTTGGGGACGTCCATCCCGACGTCCGGCGACGCGGCTTGGGCAATGCCGTCATGGACAGGGCGGAACGCGCCGCCGGGGTCCTTTTCAACGCACGTGCCGGCGAGCTGGATACGGCCCTGCCGTGCGTCCTGACCGCACATGCGAGTGAGACGGCAGAGTCCCGCGCCCGCCTCCAGGAGCGCTGCGGCTTCCACGTCGTGCGCCACTTCAGCGACATGCTGCGACCGCTGGACCGGCCGATCCCCGAGCGGGCGCTGCCCGACGGCTACCGTTTCGTGGCCTGGTCGCCCGAGCTCGATCCGGCGTTCCGCGAGACCCACAACGCCGCCTTCGTCGATGCCTGGGGCGCGGCCCACGTCGATGCGGAGCGATGGAACCATCATTTCGCCGACGATCCCAGCTTCCGCCCCGACCTCAGCCTGGGCGTGATGGCCGGCGACGAACTCCTCGGCTACGTCATGGTCGGCGCCTGGGAGGGGCTGACCGACGACGCGGGGCTCCAGGCCGCCTGGCTGGCGTTGGTCGGCGTGCGGCGCGAGCACCGCGGCCGGGGGATCGCGAGCGCGGCGATGGCGCGTGCGCTCGGGGCGATCCGCGACGCCGGCTTCGCGACGGCCGGCCTGGACGTGGACACGGAGAACCTGGGTGGCGCCCTCCGCCTGTACGAGGGCCTCGGCTTCCACCCCGTCAAGCGGGTAGCGCTGCGGGCCAGGACCGTGGCAGGGCCCCGGAGCGCGTGATGGCGGACGCCGCCGGGCCGCTGGCCGGCATGGTCGTCTGCGACCTTTCGACCGTGCTCGCCGGCCCCTACTGCACGATGCTGCTGGCCGACCTCGGTGCCGACGTGATCAAGGTCGAGCCGCCTGACGGCGACGGCACGAGGGCCTGGGGGCCGCCCTATGCCGGTGGCCCGGCGCCGGGTGCCGAATACGACCCCGCTGACCCGCGAGCCCGGTCGGGCTACCGGGGCGAATCGGCGTACTACCTCTCGGTCAACCGCAACAAGCGGGATCTCCGCCTCGACCTGAAGCCCGAGGGCGGGCGCGAAGTGCTGCGCCGGCTCATCGCCCGCAGCGACGTGCTCGTCGAGAACTACCGCGTCGGG
>Ga0315281_10008394_pt1 | contig 14458 bp, 12 predicted proteins | sample YL17G07_0_MG_FD_204540 | JGI IMG/M metagenome (GOLD analysis project Ga0315281, IMG submission 204540) | Sediment microbial communities from Yellowstone Lake, YNP, Wyoming, USA - YL17G07_0 | ecosystem: Environmental > Aquatic > Freshwater > Lake > Sediment | place: USA: Wyoming | collected...
CGATTTCGCCCGCCAATCCGGCATTACGCATATCGAGCCGGCCGCACGGTCGAACCGCTATTCCGATCCGGTGTTCAGGCCTTGGCGAGACCGCTGTCCAACCCTGGCCCTTAATCGCGAAAACGGACGTACGACCATGCTGCCGAACTGGCTCGACGACTTGAAGCTGCCAGCCAACCTTCCCAATGGCGGCGCCTATCCGGATTACAGCTACGGGGCGCGCAATTTCAGCCTGTTCGAGGTGGACGTGGACAACGATCCCGGCAATGGCGAGGAAGTTCTATTCTACTCCGAGGGTTTATACGACCATTGGCAGGCGGTCGTGAGTTTGGGGCTGCCGGTCGATATCCCGCCCTTCGAGCGCGATTGGAACGACGTTCTGCCGCCCGAGCGGGTGCCGAACGCCATGACCTCGCGCAGTGCAAAATACAATCTCATCGACATGGCCGACTGTGAGGCGGACGAAGCCGTTTCCTTGTTTTCGGCTTTCGATCCGGCCCGAGACAAGACGTACGACCATTATTCGGGGTTGATCCGGTACAAGGGCAGCATCTATTTCTATAAATTCGCCACCGACGAGCCATCGCGCGCTTACCTAGAGATTGCCACGATCTTCCGCTACGCCGGCAAACGGTATCGGGTATTTCCCGTCTGCGGCACGGAGCAGTATTGAGGAGTTATCGGGCAGGTCCGACGATGGAATTGGCGCGCCCCCGGAATTCGATGCGACCGGTCTCCGCTAGCAGGCTGTTGAAAAACCCGCACGCGCCGCGTTGCGGGCGCCGGGCGGGCGAATGGCAGGAGCGGCGGCGAAGGCGATGCCGGGCGCATCGTCGAGCCGGCGCGACGAACCAGATGCCCGCCTCGTCGCCCGGCACATGAACGAAGCCTGGACGCCGGAACAACGCCGGGCGCAATTGATCAAGCGCGGACGCTATGTCGAGTTCAACCTGCTCCATGACCGGGGCACGCAGTTCGGCCTCAAGACCGGCGGAAACACCGAGGCGATCCTGATGTCCCTGCCGCCGGAAGTGGCGTGGCCGTAAGGGGCTCTCTTTACAAGAGTCTGAAACGTCGGCGAACGGCGAGCAAAAATAGCGCCGCCACAGTAATGCTGACGATTCCTTGGAACGCCAGCAACGCCGCAAGCCAGGGGTAGCGCGCCTCGACAACTCCTCGGACCCCAAAAATGCTGAGCGGATTGAAACTCGACTGTAGCGCCAGAACGATAGCTCGCGCCAACTGGGCGACGCGGCCGTCCCCCACCAAGATGACCCGCCATGATTCGGCGTGCCCCTCCAACGGTCCGATAATCACCCCGCCGTTCGAGCAGAACAAGATTCCTGTCATTCCGAACAGCACAAGACACAGCCACAGAAGCGCCCGAACAGGAGAATTACCGAAATCGGAGACAAGTTCGTAACCCCAACTCAAGAGGCGATTGAAAAATGTATCGCTGGTTCTGTCGAGGGTTAGCTCCGCCGCGTGTATCGGTGCCGCCGCCGGAAAGTTCGCCTGTTTAGAGAGATGCGAACGAAGATTTCGATACGACTGCACGGCGGGGGCCGGAATTGCCCGACTGGCCGGTTTGGCCGACGTGTGAATATAGGTTTGTTCGATAGTCACTTGCCCCTTGAACGGGTTCTCTTCTTCAGGCATCGGACACTCGATGGCCAAGATGCCCCCTTTTCGGATTGCCAACCCTCCGCAACATCTCGGGCTAAGAGTGAGCTTTCCAATCCAAGTATCGGCAATATCCAATTGCGGCCTAGGAGAAGTATCGATTGGATTCAGGATTAGTGTTTCAACAAAACAGTTTTCAAGTCGCAGATTCGCTCTTGCCCGGCCGGCCACCTTGAGAACCCGGATCCGAAGCGATCGAAAGACAATTCTTGGCGTCTCGTCGAGAATTTTGATTTCGCGAAAGTTGGTTGCGGTTCCGCCCGATGGCCTTTCTATAGCCACATCTTCCGCGGTGCCGCCATCAAACGAGCACGAAACGGTCTCCCCACGATCCAGCGCGGCCTGTATAGTTTCCAAGAATGATTTTTGAGGCAGCGCCCCTTCTTTCCCCAATTGTTTCTCGTACGCCCTTTTTGATCCTAGTTCAGCCGGTTGCTGAGCATCGTCGGTGCCCAGCCATTGCACAAAGCCCTTGGGTATCCCACCTAAGTACATCCGAATCCTCGTTAGGTAACACTCGATTCCGATTCGTGGATCGCCTTCAGCCGCTGCAAGCACGCCTCGCGCCCGGCCGTGAAGTCGCCGGCAAGCCACCAGTCCTCGACCTCCTTGAGCGCGGCGCCGACCTTGGGCCCGGGTGGAATCCCCAGCGCCAGCGCGTCGCGGCCCTGAACGGGAAAGACCGGCACCGGGCTGTCGGCGACGGCGACGAGATCGCGCCATAGGGCGTCGTCGAGCGCCGCCCCGGCGCCGGCCCAGGCGATGAGCGCGCGGTCGCGATAGCGCTCGGCGCCCAGGCGATAGAGCAGGCGCCGGCGCGCCGGCCCGTCGAGGGCGGGCGAGAGCGATGGCTCGGCCTCGGCGAGCGCCACCAGCCGATCGCGCCGCGCATTGGAGAGCTTGAGCCGGGCGGCGACGGCATGGGCGGCCTCGGCGCCGCCCGCCAACAGCGCCGCCAGGCGACGGACGGCGTCCGCTGGCAAGGCGAGCGCCCGCTCGATCGCCACCAGAGCGGCAAGGCGGGCAATGGCGCCCGCTTCCCCGAGGAAATGCGCCAGCACGGCCCGATCGCGCATCAGCGCCAGCACCGACGCCGGGTCGGGTGCGGTCAACAACTTCAAGGTCTCCGCCGCCACGCGCTCGCCCGACAGGGTCGGCAGCAGCGGCGCCAACTCGCTCGCCGCCGCCAGCGCCTCGGCATCGGCCGGGGCGGAGCCGTAATGGGCATGGAAGCGGAAAAAGCGCAGCAGGCGCAGAACGTCTTCCTGAATGCGTTCGCGCGCCGCGCCGACGAAGCGCACACGCCCGGCCTCCAAATCGGCCAAGCCGCCGAAGGGATCGTAGAGCCGGCCATCCGGGGCCAGGAACAGCGCGTTCATGGTCAGGTCGCGCCGGCTGGCGTCGGCCGCCCAGTCGTTGGTGAACTCGACCTTGGCCCGCCGGCCATAGGTTTCGACATCGCGGCGCAGCGTCGTGATCTCGAAATGCGCGCCGTCCACCACCGCCGTCACCGTGCCGTGCTCGATGCCGGTCGGGACCACGGCGATGCCGGCGCGGCGCAACAGCGCCATCACCCGCTCCGGCTGATCGTGGGTGGCGATGTCGATGTCCCGCACCGGCCGGCCCAGGATGCTGTCGCGCACGCAGCCGCCGACGAAGCGCACATCGGCGCCATCGGCGCAAAGCGCCGCCAGCACCGCGCGCGTGGCGGCGACCTCCATCCACGGCCGCGGTGACAGCTGGGCGACGGGTTCCATGCGGCTACTGGGCGAAGCCCCCGGGCTCGATCTTGCCGTCGATGACGCGGGCCGGGGTGTAAACGCTGCCGGGCTCGGCACCGCCAAAAAGCGCGTAGGCGACGAAGGTGACAGCCACCAACAGGGCGCCGGCGACGACAAGCCAGACCCACGGCACGTCGCGCAGGCCGGTGGCGGCGGCGCCCGCTTCTTGCTGATAGCGCCGCAACATGGCGAGGTAGATGAGATAGCCCGCCATCGGCAGCAGCAGCGGGACCAAGACCGTCAGGAGTTGCCTCACCGCTCGCCTCCCAACAGTTCGGCCAGGTTGACCAGCATCCCGGCGGTGGCGCCCCAAATGTAATGATCCTGCCATGGCAGCACATAGAAATGCCGCTCGCGTCCCTGCCAGAGGCGGGATTGGCGCCGGTAGTTGGCGACCAGCGCGGCGTGGGCGAGCGGCACCTCGAACACCGCCGCCACCTCGACGGGATCGAGCGTGAAGGCGGGCGGCGGCGTCACCAAGGCCACCACCGGCGTCACCTCGAAGCCGGTGCGGGTCAAATAGGTGTCGAGGCGGGCGATGGGCCGCACCAGATGGCGCGCCAGGCCGATTTCTTCCTCTGCCTCGCGCAGGGCCGTCGCTTCGGCGTCGGCATCGCCCGGATCGGTCCGACCGCCGGGAAAACTCACCTGGCCGGCATGGTCATCGAGATGATCGGTGCGCAGCGTCAGCAGAATGGTCAGGCCCTCCGGACGCTCAACCAGCCCCACCAGCACCGCCGCCGGAATCAGGGGTTGGCCATCGGGCGCTAGATCGGGATTGAGGTCATGATCGCCCCTGATGGCAGCCCCGCCCGGTGCCATGGGCGAGCGCCGCCAGCCCGGCCGTGGCGCCAGGGCCAAGCGCGCCAGCACGGTATCGCGATCGAGGCCGCTCATCCGCTCGGTCCCAGGGGAAAGAATTCGCCCTTGCTCCATACGCCCAATACCTTGCCTGCCGCCGTGTCGCGCTCCTCGGCCAGGTCCACCAGTTGGTAGAACACCGGGCGCGACAGCCGCGCCTCCAGCCGGTCCCGCACCAGGATATAGGGACTGGGCTCGCCGGTGTCGGGATTCAGCGCCAGGCGCAGGGGATGAGCCCGATCGGCCGCCACCTCGTCGTCGATGTTGGTGCGAAAGCGCAAAATCCGGTCCCGGCCCTCGCCCTCGACCGTCAGCTCGACGGCGATGAAGGGCACGTCCTCGACCTCGATCCGGCCGCGTTCGACCGGCGTCACCAGCCAGTAATCGCCCGCCTCGTCCCGTCCCAGCACCGAGGCAAAGAGGCGAACCAGCGGTTTGCGGCCAATCGGCGAGCCGTGATAGAACCAAGTGCCGTCGCGGCCGATGCGAATGCCGAAATCGCCGCAGAACGGCTCCGACGGCGGCGCGGACATGTCGGAGTGCGGCTCTGTCTTGCCCATCACGATGGCCCCATCGGCGACAGTGAAGGAACAGCGGTGACCAGCAGCGAGTTCTCGTCTTCCGGCGCCCCGGCGGCCAGCGCCGAAGCCGGCGCCCCGGCGGCAAGCGCCGAAGCCGGCGCCCCGGCGGCAAGCGCCGAAACCGGCGAACGCATGGCCGCCGAAATCCACGCGCTCCGGCGCCGCCTCGACGAGGTTCGGCGCAGCATCGGGCGCGTCATCTTCGGCCAAGAAGCCGTCATCGAACAGACTCTTATCACGCTGCTGGCCGGGGGTCACGCGCTCCTCATCGGCGTGCCGGGTCTGGCCAAGACGCGGCTGGTGGAAACCCTGGGCACGGTGCTTGGCCTCGACGACCGGCGCATCCAATGCACGCCCGACCTGATGCCGGCCGACATTCTGGGCTCCGAGGTGCTGGACGAAAACGAGACTGGCCGGCGCTCGTTCCGCTTCATCCCGGGGCCGGTGTTCTGCCAGCTGCTGATGGCCGACGAAATCAACCGCGCCAGCCCGCGCACACAATCGGCGCTGCTCCAGGCCATGCAGGAGCGGCGCGTCACCGTGGCCGGGCAGTCGCACGCTTTGCCGCAGCCCTTTCATGTGCTGGCGACACAGAATCCCCTTGAGCAGGAGGGAACCTATCCGCTGCCCGAGGCGCAGCTCGACCGCTTCCTGATGCAAATCGACGTCGGCTATCCGGCGCTGGCGGCCGAGCGCGAAATGCTGCTGGCAACGACGGGGCCCAGCGAGGATGCGGCGCGGCCGGTGCTGACGACCGAGGAATTGCTGGCGGCGCAACGCCTGGTGCGCTGCATCCCGGTCGGCGAGAGCGTGGTCGGCGCCATCCTGGCGCTGGTGCGCTCCGGCCGGCCCGATGGCAGCGACATCGACGAGGTCCGCCGCCACGTCGCCTGGGGACCGGGGCCGCGCGCGAGCCAGGCCTTGATGCTGGCCTGCCGAGCGCGGGCGCTGATGGACGGCCGCTTCGCGCCCTCGGTGGACGACGTGCTGGCGCTGGCGGGGCCGGTCTTGCGTCATCGCATGGCGCTGAGTTTTTCGGCGCGGGCCGACGGTATTTCCCTCGATACGGTGATCGAGCGGTTATGCCAGCCGCTCGTTTAGCCCCTGCAAACGAACCATGCCAGGCACGGCCGCGACCAGCCTGAGGCGAGCCGAGCAACTGGCGGCGCCACTGCCGCCGTTGCTGGTGGCCGCCCAGCGCATCGCCGCCACCGTCCTGCCTGGCCTGCATGGCCGCCGGCGCGCCGGCCCAGGCAACGACTTCTGGCAGTTCCGCCCCTATCAGTGGGGCGACGCGCCCCAGCAGATAGACTGGCGACAATCGGCGCGGAGCGAGCGCCTGTACTTGCGCGAGCGCGAATGGGCGGCGGCGCAGAGCGTCTATCTGTGGTGCGACGCCTCGGCCTCCATGCGCTGGCACTCGATGCCCGACCTGCCCCCGAAACACGAGCGGGCGGAACTGTTGGCACTGGCGCTGGCCAGCCTGCTAGCACGCGCCGGCGAGCGTTTCGCCGATCTGACCAGTGGGGTGGCGCCGGGCACGGGGCGGGTGGCGCTCGAACGCCTGGCGCTGATCCTGCGGCGGCGGCAGGCGGGCGACAGCCTGCCGGCGTTCCGGCTGCTGCCGCATCATGCGCGCCTGGTGCTGTTCGGCGATTTCCTGTCGCCGCTGGCCGAGATCGAGGCGCTGTTGCGGCGTTTTGCCGAGCGCGGTCTTGGCGGACACCTGATCCAGATCCTCGATCCCGCCGAGGAAACTTTTCCATTCACCGGCCGGGTTCATTTCGAGGGCGTCGAGGACGAGGGCGGATTGCTGGTGAGCGGATTGCTGGTGAGCGGATTGCTGGTGAGCCGGGCCGAGGCCCTGGGCCCGGCCTATGCCGAACGGCTGGCGGCGCATCGGCGCGGGCTGGCCGACTTGGCGCGCGGGCTCGGCTGGACCTTCGCCTCGACCCGCACCGATCGGCCGGCCGCCGCCACCCTGCTGGCGCTCTATCTTCGCTTGCAGGAAAGAGCCACAATTGGCGCTTCCTGACGCGCCCCTCGTTGCGGGCGGATGAACCCAGGCGGCGATGCCGGAACTAAGCGCCCTCACCTTTTCCTCGCCCTGGCTGCTGACCGCGCTGGTTGGCTTGCCGGTGCTGTGGTGGCTATTGCGCCTGACGCCGCCGGCGCCGCGCCGCCTCAGCTTTCCACCGCTGCGCCTGCTCCTGGGGCTGATGCCGCGCCAGGAAACGCCGCTGCGCACGCCCTGGTGGTTGCTGCTGCTGCGCCTGGTATTGGCAGCGCTCCTGATCGTCGCCTTCGCCCAGCCGCGCTTCGAGCTTGGCGCCAACCGCATCCTGTCCGGACCGCTGCTGATCGCCATCGACGACGGCTGGACGGCGGCGGCGCATTGGGAGTCGCGCCGCCAGGCCTTGCGGGACGCCATGGCCCGCGCCGAGCGGGCCGGCGTGCCGGTCTATCTCTTGACCACGGCACCGCGGGCCGACATGCCGGCGCTGGCGGGGGCGCTGTCGCCGGCCGAGGCCCTCGCTAAGGCGCTGGCACTCACTCCCCAGCCCTGGGCCACCGACCGTGCCGGCGCGACCGCGGCCCTGGCAACCCTTTCGGCCCCGATCGACGAAGCCCTGTGGCTCGGCGACGGTGTCGGCGGCTCGGCGGCGGACGAGGCCTTCATGGGGGCGCTGACGGCGCGCGCCCCGCTCACCGTGCTGCGCGACCCGCCGGGTCGCTCGCCGCTCGCCCTTGGCCCCGGCGAGGTCGAGGCTGGCGAGGTCGGGGCCAGCGCGCTTTCGCTGGTCGTTCGGCGCCTTGCGGGCGAGCCGGCGCGCACGCTCGCGGTCCGGGCAACCGATGGCGAGGGGCGCCTCGTCGCCCGCCAGGAGGTGACGCTCGCGGCCGGCGAGGCGACGGCCACGACCGCCATTCGCCTGCCGACCGATCTCCTCAACCGGATCGAGCGGGTGACTCTCGACGGCGAGGCCAGCGCCGCGGCGACGCTGCTGATCGACGAGCGCTGGCGGCGGCGACCGGTGGGGCTGGTCGCCGGCGGCGCCGACGAGCGGGCGCAACCGCTGCTGGGCGAACTCTATTATCTCGACCGGGCCTTGGCGCCCTCGACCGACCTGCGGCGCGGCTCTGTCGAGGAACTGTTGCAGCGACCGCTCGCCGTGCTGGTGCTGGCCGATGTCGGCGCGCTGACGGCGGCGGAAGAAGGTTTACTCGAGGCCTGGGTCGGCAAGGGCGGCGTGCTCCTGCGTTTCGCCGGCGAGCGTCTGGCGGTCAATACCGACAGCCTGCTGCCGGTGCGCCTCAGGCCCGGCGAGCGCAGCCTGGGCGGGGCCATGTCATGGACCAAGCCGCTGGCGCTGGCGCCCTTCCCGAACTCAAGCCCCTTCGCCGGCCTGCCCGTTCCAGGCGATGTCGCCGTGCGCCGACAGGTATTGGCGGAACCGGAACTGGACCTGCCGCGCAAGACCTGGGCCCAACTCGCCGACGGCACGCCGCTGGTCACCGGCGCCAAGCATGGCGCGGGCTGGCTGGTGCTGGTGCACACGACGGCCAACGCCGAGTGGTCGAACCTGGCCCTATCGGGTTTGTTCGTCGATATGCTGGAACGCTTGATAGGGCTTAGCCGCGGCATAGCCGGCGGCGGCGAGGACAACGCCGCCGAATTGCCGCCCCTGAAATTGCTCGACGGCTTTGGCCACGACGTCGAACCGGCGGCGACGGTAGAGCCGATCGCGCTGGCGCTGCTGGCCCGGAACCAAGTGGGCCCATCCCATCCGCCCGGCTATTACGGCACCCAGACGGCGCGCCGGGCACTCAACCTCGGCCCCGGCATCACGGCGCTAACGGCCTTGGCCCTGCCGCCAGGGGCGAGCGACTACGGCGCCAGGGCTGAAACGGACCTGCGAGCGCCGCTCCTGGTCGCCGCCGCGCTGCTGTGGCTGCTCGACATGCTGCTGGCGCTGCTGCTGCGCGGCGTGTTGGCGGTGCGACCGCGCGCCGGCATGGTGCTGCCGATCCTCGCCGCCAGCATGATGCTGGCGACGGCGCAACCGGCGAAGGCGCAGGAAAACAGCCCCGACGCCTTCGCCCTCGACGCGCTCAGGCAAACCAGCCTCGCCTATGTTCGCACCGGCGTCGGCGAGGTGGATCGCGTCAGCGAGGCGGGCTTGCAGGGGCTGAGCCTGGTGCTCAGGGAACGCACGGCCATCGAGGCGGGCGCGCCCGTGGGCGTGGACCTGGAGGGCGATGAGTTGGCCTTCTTCCCCCTGCTCTATTGGCCGGTGGCGGAGGCGCAAACGCCGCCCTCGCCGGCGGCGTTACGCCGGGTCGGCGATTATCTTCGTAACGGCGGCATGATCCTGTTCGACACCCGCGACCGCGCCGCCGCCTCGCTCGATGGCGCCAGCGCCGGCGCGCTCAAGCTGCGCCAACTGTTGCACGGTCTCGACCTGCCGCCCCTGACGCCGGTGCCACCCGATCATGTGCTGACCAAGTCGTTCTACCTGCTGCGCGACTTCCCCGGCCGCTGGATCGGCGCTGTGCTGTGGGTGGAGCCCGGCCAGGGCAGCGTCAATGACGGCGTCTCCTCGGTGGTCATCGGCGGCAACGATTATGCCGCCGCCTGGGCCGTCGATGACCTGGGCGCACCCCTATTCGCGGCCGTGCCCGGCGGCGAGCGGCAACGCGAAATGGCCTATCGTTTCGGCGTCAACCTGGTCATGTACGCGCTGACCGGCAACTACAAGTCGGACCAAGTGCATGTGCCGGCGATCCTGGAGCGGCTCGGACAATGAGCGGCGATCTGCTGACGGCGGGATTGGCAACGACGACGGCGAGCGTGGTCTGGTCGCCGTTGCTGGCGTGGTCGGCGCTGGCGGCCATCGCCGGGCTGGGGCTGATCCTGGTCGGCCTTGGCGCCATGCGGCGCGCGCGCGGCACCAGTTGGCGGCTGGTCGCCCTCCTCGGCCTCGTCGTCGCCCTCGCCAACCCGGCGCTGGTGCGAGAGCAGCGCGAGCCGATCGCCGACGTGGCGGTCTTGATCGTCGATGACTCGCCCAGCCAAACCATCGCCCCGCGACCGGAACAGACGCAAGCAGCGCTCGATAAGATGACAGCGAGCGTGGCGGCGCAGAACGGGGTCGAATTGCGCGTCCTCCATACCTCGGCGGAGGAAGGCTTTGAGCGCACACGGCTGATCGCGGCGCTGCGCCGGGCGCTGGCCGAGGTGCCGAAGCGACGGCTGGCGGGCGCCATCATCCTCAGCGATGGCCAGGCGCATGACGCGCCCAACGCCGCCGATGCGGGCAAACTCGCGGCCGAAATCGGGGCGCCGGTGCATCTGCTGTTGACCGGCCGAGCCGAGGACGGCGACCGCCGCATCCTGCTTGGCGACGTGCCGGCATTCGGGTTGGTTGGCAAGGACGCTAGCCTCGCCTTTCGCATCGACGATCTGCCCGGAGCGGACGCGAAAACGGCGCCGGGACCGGCCCAGGTCGAGCTACGCCTATGGAAAGATGGCGCCCCCTTGCCGCCGGTAACCGTGCCGACCGGCGCCGAGCAACGCTTGACCGTGCCCATCGATCACGCCGGCGCCAATCTGATCGAGTTGGAAGTGGCGCCGGGCCCGCGCGAATTGAGCCTGGTCAACAACCGCGCCGCCATTATCGTCACCGGCGTGCGCGACCGGCTACGCGTGCTGCTGGTATCGGGCGAGCCGCATCCGGGCGAGCGCACCTGGCGCAGCCTGTTGAAGGCGGACCCGGAAGTGGATTTGGTTCATTTTACCATCCTGCGCCCACCAGAAAAACAGGACGGCACGCCGGTCAGCGAGTTGTCGCTGATCGCCTTTCCGACGCGCGAGTTGTTCGAGGTGAAGCTCGATGAATTCGATCTTGTCATCTTCGACCGCTACCGCCGCACCGGCGTGCTGCCGCCGGCCTATTTCGACAACATCGCCGCCTTCGTCCAGAACGGCGGGGCGCTGCTGGAATCCGCCGGCGCCGACTTTGCCGGCCCGTTCAGCCTCTACGGCTCGGCGCTTGGCGACATCCTGCCGGCGGCGCCGACCGGGGCCGTTATCGAGGGCGGCTTCCGGCCCGAGGTGAGCGAGCTCGGTTTGCGCCATCCCGTCACCGCCGGTCTTGAGAGCGCCGGCGAAAGCGGCGAGGCGGCGGGCACGGCGCCGCGCTGGGGCCGCTGGTTTCGCTACGTCGAGGCGCGGGCCAAGACCGGCACCACGGTTCTGACCGCCGCCGGTCGGCCGCTGCTGATACTGGCGCGCGTCGGCAAGGGCCGAGTGGCGCAACTGTTGAGCGACCAGGCCTGGCTGTGGTCGCGCGGCTTCGAGGGCGGCGGGCCGCAATCGGAGTTACTGCGACGCCTGGCGCACTGGCTGATGAAGGAGCCGGAGCTGGAGGAGGAAGACCTGCGCGCCGCCGTCGCCGATGGGCGTTTGACCGTTACCCGCCGCAGCTTGGGCGAGGCGGTCGAGCGCGTCACCGTCACGGCGCCGTCGGGGGGCGAGAGCGTGCTCGACCTTGCCGCCACCGGGCCGGGGCGCGCCGAAGCCTCGATGCCGGCGCCAGAGCCGGGGCTCTATCGTCTCGACGACGGCACGCGGCGCGCCTTTGCCGCCAGCGGCGAGTTGAACCCGCCCGAATACGCCGACCTGCGCCCGTCGGCCGAACCGTTGGCCCCGCTGGTCGAAGCCAGCGGTGGCGGGGTAGTGCGGCTGGCCGAGGACGGCGCCCCGGAACTGCGCCGCACCCAGCCCGGGCGCGCGGGCGCCGGCCACGGCTGGATCGGCCTCCAGGCCAACGGCGACTACACGTTGAAGGGGGTCGAGCAGATGCCGCTCATGCCGGCGGCCGCCGGCCTGCTGCTGGCGCTGGGCGCGCTCCTCGCCGCCTGGTGGCGCGAGGGGCGATAGCGGGAGCCCTAGTTGAGCGCCCCGGCAAGCTCGGCCTGGTAAAGGTCGAGCGAGGGTTTAACTTCTTCGCTGGCGCAGCCGTATTTGGCGAGGGTGTCGCGCATCTCGCTTCTGACCTGTTCGATCAGCGTCAGCCGCCGACCCGTGGCAATGGCGGAGTTTATTTTTTGCTCGATGACGGCGCTCAGCTTCGCCTGTTGCGGCTGGTCGAATTCCTTGTCGTCGTTGAGGCAATGCACGGCGGCGCGGATGGCGCGGTGATAGGCCATATAAGTATCCTCGGTCGGATCGCCGGCCAAGGCCGTGGGCAGACCGAGGCCGAGCGCGGCGGTGGCGGCGAGCAAAAAGCGGCTTCGTGCGGACATCGGCGGAGTCTCCTTCAGATTGCGAACCCGGGACCGAGACTAGCGTCTTATCGGCCCGCCGGCAAAAGCGGTAGTGTCTCAGTTTGAATTTTTCTTCACCGCGCTTCTTTTAGGAACCGCGAGTCCCCGGCCTTCGGCGCATCGGCGTCCATACGGCCTGAATTCTCCCGCTTGCTGTGGTTCCAAAGCGTCATGCTTTTTTCTTGCTGTCAATTTGGTTCGCCGGCCGTGTGTGGAATTCCTCATAGGCAGGAATAGACTTGAGAAGATCTAGCCAACCAGCTCGCGATCGCATGACGACCTGCGCATCGGGTCGATATTCGTTTGGGTTCGTAAGTGTGGCAGCGTGGACGTGGGTCTCCTCTGGCCACTTTTCCGAGCGAAAGTAGAGCCGTGTGCCGCAATGGGGACAGAACCCTCTATACGTCCCCGGACTGCTCTCATAGTGTTCGATTTTCCCGTTCCAATGAAGCTGTTTCGGGTTCATGCCCAAGAAGGCCGTAAAGGGAGAGGAAGTGGCGCGCTGACAATCGGCACAATGACAAACAAGATTACGTGTGGTTTCGCCCGAATAGGTCCACGTCACCGCCCCACACATGCATTTGCCTGAAAGATGATCCATTCCGCCCGCCCGCACTTTGATTCGCTTCATGCCAATGACCGTATCATACCTGAGGTTTTGGATCGGGCCTCTCTTGACCAGTCACCACGGGTACCGATGCATGCCGTGGCTATAGCGGCTCTTGGGCAGAGGATTTCAAACTGAGACACTACCGCAAAAGGCAGCCGATTGCGCGGGGCGCCGCCGGGGTTTAGCCTTCCGCCCCATGAAAGCGACGACCCGCCTCAGACTCTTGATCGAGGGCCCGGAGATCCTGGTGCTGCCGGGCGTGCACGACGCGCTGGCGGCGCGGTTGGCCGAGCGCGCCGGCTTTGCCGCCATTACCTGTGGCGGCTACAGCGCCACCGCCAGCCTGTTGGGCGCGCCCGACGTGGCCCAACTCGGCATGAACGAAATGGCCGAGATGTATGCCCGCCTCGCCGACGCCTGCGACCTGCCCATCCTGGCCGACGCCGATACCGGCTATGGCGGCACCGCCAACGTCGCCCGCACCGTGCGCGCCTATGAGCGCGCCGGGGTCGGCGGCCTGCTCATCGAGGACCAGGTGGCGCCCAAGCGCTGCGGCCACATGACCGGCAAGCAGGTGGTGCCGGTCGAGGACATGGTGGCGAAACTGAAGGCGGCGCTCGACGCGCGCAAGGATCCCGACTTCGTCATCGCCGCGCGCAGCGACGCACGCGCCATCGAGGGCCTCGACGCCGCCATCGAGCGGGCCCGGCTTTATCGCGAGACCGGCGCCGATATGCTGTTCGTCGAGGCGCCGCAATCGGAGGAGGAACTGCGGCGCGTCGCCTCCGAAGTGCCGGGCCCGTGCCTGGCCAATGTCGTCGAGGGCGGGTTGACGCCGGCGCTTACCGTGCCCGAGTTCGAGCGCCTGGGCTTCGCCGCCGTCACCTTTCCGGTTGCCGCCACCTATGTCGTGGCCCAGGCCCTGGCCGAGTTTTACGCAGCCCTGATGAGCGACGGCGGCACCGCCCGCATGCGCGAGCGCATGATGGAGTTCGACGACTTCAACGCCCTGGTCGGGCTCGGCGCCTTGCGCGAGGCCGAGACCGGTTTCGAGGCCTTCGCCCAAGACCTGCTCGCGCGCGGCAAGGTAGCGCCGGAGGACTGACGGCGCCCGTTTCAAAGGCGGCGCCGGCGCTTGGCTGGGGCGCCAGGGTTCGAACCTGGGATGACGGGATCAAAGCCCGTTGCCTTACCACTTGGCTACGCCCCAATGCCGGCCGCGGCGCAGATTACGTTAAGCCGGATTCAGGTTGCAACGATCAAGGGTTCGGCCTGGTCGGCCAGTTGGTCGAGCAACGGCGCCGCAACGACCCACCAGCTCGGCCGCGACAGGGTCGCGGCGGCGGCTGTGGCGGCGGCGGCATCGGCGTAGAGGCCGAAACAGGTGGCCCCGCTGCCCGACATGCGGGCGAGGAGGCAACCCTGGCTGGCTTTGAGCGCCGAGAGCACCGTGCCTATCGCCGGCACGATGCCAAGCGCGGCGTCGGTTAGGTCGTTGGCCCGCGTCGCCAGCCATTGCGCCAGCGTCGCCGCGTCCGCCGGAGCCTCGCTCCAGCGCCCCGCCGGTGAAAAAGCGCCGGCGAAGCGGCGAAACACGCTCGCGGTCGGCATAG
>Ga0315281_10008396_pt1 | contig 14457 bp, 9 predicted proteins | sample YL17G07_0_MG_FD_204540 | JGI IMG/M metagenome (GOLD analysis project Ga0315281, IMG submission 204540) | Sediment microbial communities from Yellowstone Lake, YNP, Wyoming, USA - YL17G07_0 | ecosystem: Environmental > Aquatic > Freshwater > Lake > Sediment | place: USA: Wyoming | collected...
GATGCGGCCGCACGCTTGGTCGCGCGGCGCCGGATCCCGTCCTCCGTCGCGATCGCCCTCGGCCTCGGCATCCTGCCGGCCGCCGCGGCCGGGTTGGGGTTCGCCGGGCTTTTCTCTCCCGTTCCCCTCCGGGTTCTGGCCGGAGCATCGCTCATGCTGGGAGCGCTCTCCGCCCGCGCGCGCCGCGGTTCCCTCGCCGCGCTCGCCGGCAGATTCGGGGCGGAGCCCGTCTTCTCCGCCGCCGCGCTCGGCCTCGCCGCGTTGATGTATGCGGCCCTCGCCTCGCTTCCGGACACGCACGAGGACTCCCTCGTCTATCACTGGGCCGCTCCCGAGGAGTTCCTGCGCGCCGGCCGCGACTTCACGGCCGTCCACCACTTCCAGTGGCACGGACCCCTGGGCGTCGAGATGCTCTTCGGGGTCGGGCTCGCGGTCGCGGGAGTGGCGGGGCTGAAGGCCGCGAACCTGGCCCTGCTCGCCGCGGCCCTCGCGGCGGCGGCCGCGCTCGCGCGCCGGCTGGTCGGCCGGGCGACCGGCTGGACCACGGTCGTGCTCCTCGCCCTCGCGCCCTCGCTCGCGGGGCAGGCCTGGGGCGCGAAGAACGACGCCGGCGGCATCGTGTTCTGGACCGCCGCGCTGGTTGCGACCCTGGAGATGCCCCCCCGGTCGGCCGCCGGAGCGCTCCTCGCCGGCGCCCTGGCGGGTTTCTGCGCCGCCACGAAGTACACGGCCGTCTTCCCCCTCGCCGGGCTCGCGGCCTGGTTCCTCCTGCGCCGCCCCGGGCCCCGCGCCATCCTCCTGGCGGCGGCCGCGGCGGCCGTCGTGGCCGCGCCCTGGCCCGCGCGCAACTGGCTCGTGACCCGCGATCCCGTCTACCCCATGGCCGCGACGGCGCTCGGCGGGCTCCAGTGGGGCCCGGAATACGACGCGGGCCTCCACTCCTACGCGCGCAAGGTCACCCCGGTCCAGTTCGAGCGTTCGTCCTACCGGCTCACCGTCTGGAGGGACGTGCTCGCGGACCCCGCTGAATCGGGGATCGCCGCGGCGGCGCTGGCGCCGCTCGGCGTCGCCGTCCTCCTCCCCGGGGCCGGCGGGATCGCGTGCGCCACGAGTGTGATCGCCTTCCTCTCTCTCCTCGCCGAACGGAACGGCCGGTTCCTGTTCCCGCTCGTGACGCTCGCGGCCGTCGGGGGCGAGGCCGCCCTGCTCGCCCTCCGGGCCGCATGGCCGCGCGTCGCGGCCGCCGGCTGGCCGCTCCTCGTGGCCGCGGGCACGATCCATCTGGGCCTGCGGTCCGTTTCGTTCCTGAGCGCCGCGGACTTCTCCGCCCTGGCCGGCCGGATGCCCAACCGGGAGGTCATGGCCGAGAGGACGACCGCGCTCGGGGAGCTCCGGGGCTGGTGCGCGTCCCGCCTGCCCGCGAGCGCGCGGATCCTGCTGACCGGAAGCCACCAGCGTTTCGGGTTCCGCCAGTCCGTGGTCAGCACGCACGTCGTCACGATGCCGCTTCCCTGGCTCTGGGCGCACGAGTCCCGTACTCCGGCGGAGCTCGCGAAGAAGTGGCATCAGGCCGGGATCGGGTTCGTCGCCCACAACCTGGTCTCCGCCCGGTTCCGGCACGAGACCTGGTTCCAGGGGCCTCCCTGGGACGACCGGACGCTGTTTCTCTACCGCGCGTTCGCCCTCCGGTACCTGACCGAGCTGCACCACTCGCCGCACCTGGACTTCATGAACGGCATGTTCTACCTCCTGCGCGCGGAGAGGCGCCCGCATCCGCCCGCCCTCGCGGTCCCCGTCCTCCCCTGGACGGAGGCGATCTTCACCCGCCCCAACGAGACCGCGGGCCGCCCCTTCATGCGCGTCGAGTGCCTGGACATCACCCGCGCCGCCCTCGCCCGTCTCCCGGACGTGGACGACGCGATGGAGCAGGCGGCGAGCATCTACCTCCGGCTGGGCCAGATCGGCCGCGCCTGCGAGCTGGCGCGCATGCTCGAGCGGGACGGGTACGACGGCGAGTCGGGTTCCTACGAGCTCGCGGTCGAGGAGAGCTACTTCGGCAACCGGCGCGCCGCCTTCGCCTCACTGCGCCGGCGCGCGTTGCATGCCGCGATCTTCCGGCACGACACGGAGACGCTCGCCGCCGGGCTCTTCCTCAACTGGGCGGGCGAACGGGTGCGGGCCGGGGACAAGGGCGGCGCGTGCCGCCTGCTCGAAATCCTGCTCCGGGTCTCTCCCGGGCACCAGCGGGGACTCGAGGCCGCCGCCGGTCTGCGCTGCGGCGGAGGGGCCGCGCGCCGGCCCGGCCCGTGAACCCCCTCCTCGGCGCCGCGGGAGCGTGGGCGCTGCTCGTGCTCGTTCTCTCCATCACCGGATGGCTCCCGGCCTGGCCCGCCCTTGCGGCGATCGCCGACGCCTGGGCCGCCGCGCCCGGCGGATCGTGGAGCCTCGCGCTCGCCGCCGGGACCACGGAGGCGTTGTTCCTCGCCGCCGGGTTCGCGGTCGCGGCGCTGGGGGCGGGCGATGCGGCCGCGCTGTTCCGGCGCAAGCTCCCGGCCGTCCTCGCGATCCCCCTCGGGCTGGGCGTCCTGGCGGCCGCCGTCGCCGGGTGCGGGTTCGCCGGCCTGTATACGGCCCCCGTCCTGCGCGTGCTCGCGCTCGCCGCCCTCGCCGGCGGCCTCATGAGCCTCCTCGCGCGGCGGGCCGCCATCGGAGGGTTCCCGGGCGCCCTCAAGGCCCCGCCTGCCGCGACGGCCGCCGCCCTCCTCATCGCTCTCGCCGTCGCCGCAGCTCTGGCATCCCTGCCCGACACCCTCGAGGACGCGTTCGTCTACCACTGGGCGGCTCCCGAGGCTTTCCTGCGCGAGGGCCGGATCTACGCGGCCGTCCACCACTTCCAGTGGCACGGACCACTCGGAGTCGAAATGCTCTTCGCGGTCGGGCTCGCGGTCGCGGGCGTTGCCGGCATCAAGGCCGTTAACCTCGTCCTGATCGTGACCGCGGTCGCCGGAGCGGGTGCGCTCGCGCGGCGCCTCGTTCCCCGCGCCGGCGGCTGGGTGGCCGCCGTCCTCCTCGCCCTCGCTCCCGCCATCGTCGGACAGGCGTGGGAAGCCAAGAACGACGTGGGCGCGGTCGTGTTCTGGACCGCCGCCCTCCTCGCCATGCTCGGCCGCCCGGCGGGATCTTCCGCCGGCGCCCTGCTCGCCGGCGGGTTCGCGGGGCTGTGCGCCTCCGTCAAGTACACGTCTCTCTTTCCCCTCGCCGGGCTCGCGGTCTGGTTCCTGCTCCGGCGCCCCGGACGCAGGACCGTGCTGCTCGCCGGCGCCGCGGCCGTCCTGGCGATCTCGCCCTGGCTCGTCCGGAACTGGCTCGCCACCCGCGACCCCGTCTATCCGATCGCCTCGAGCTGGATCGGCGGGCTCTTCTGGGGACCCCCGTACGCCCGGAGCCTCCACAACTACGCCCGCCAGGTCACGCCGGAACGCTTCGGCCGCCCGGAGTACTGGCTCCTCGGCTGGTACGACGCCCTCGCGAGTCCCGAACAGCTTGGAGTCGCTCTCGCAATCCTGGGCCCCATCGGTCTCGCCGCGTTCCTCCCTCGCGCCGCGCTGGCGGCGTGCGCCGCGAGCGTGGTCGCGTTCCTCGCCCTGCTTGCCGAGCGCAACACCCGGTTCCTGCTCCCGCTCGCGCCCCTGGCCGCGGCCGGAGGCGAGGCGGCCCTGCTCGCCCTGCGCGGCGTCCGGCCCCGCCTGGCGGAGTCCGGCTGGTCCCTCCTCGCCGGCCTCGCGACGCTCCACCTCCTGGTCCGGCTCGTGGCGGGACTGCCGGCCCAGGAGTGGCCCGCGGTCGCGGGCCGCCTGTCACCCCGCGACCTGCTGGCCGCCCGCTACACGGCCTTCGACGAGACGCGCGGCTGGTGCGCGTCGCGCCTGCCGGAGAACGCGCGGATCCTGCTCACGGGAAGCCACCAGCGGTTCGGGTTCCGGCAGTCCGTGGTCAGCACGCACGTGGTCACGATGCCGCTTCCCTGGCGCTGGGCGCACGAGTCCCGGACTCCCGGAGAGCTGGCGAAGAAGTGGAAGCAGGCGGGCATCGGATTCGTCGTCCACAACCTCGTTTCGGCCCGGTTCCGGCACCAGGGATGGTTCATCGGGCCGCCGTGGACCGACCGGGCGCTGGGCGTGTACCGGGCGTTCGGGCTCCGGTATCTGACCGAGGTCCACCGGTCCCCGCGCCTGGACGGCGTCAACGGGTTCTTCTACGTCCTCCGCGTGGACCGCGCGCCCCATCCGCCGGCTCGCGCGGTGCCCGTCCTCCCGTGGACCGAATCGGTCTTCGCCGAGGTCCGCGTGGCGGGGAATCGGCGCTCCCCGCCCGCCACGTGCCTGGCGCTCGCGGACCGGGCGCTCGCCCGCCTGCCCGACGTGGACGACGCGATCGAGCAGGCGGCGCACGTGGCGACCCAGTACGGCCAGTTCAACCGGGCACTGCCCCTCAACCGCGCCGTCGCGGCGGATGGGTTCGACGGCGAGACCGGCTGGCACGAGCTGGCCGTCTCCGAGAGCTACCTCGGCCGCCGGCCCGCCGCGTTTGCCGCGCTTCGCCAGCGCGTAGCGGTCAACGGACCGCTCGACCCCGACATCAACAAACTGGCCGCGACGGTCTTCCTCAACCTGGCCGGGGCGCGGGCACTGAAGGGGGACATCTCCGGAGCCTGTCGCCTGCTTGAGATCGCGCTCCGGATCCAGCCCGGCTTCCAACTGGCGCTCGACGGGTCGGCCGAACTCGGGTGCGGAGTCCCCCGTACGTCCCGCGAACCTGTGAGATAGGACACATACCCGGTCTCCCCCGACCGCATAGGATAGGCCCATGGCACCGAGGAAGCCCACGCGACGGAAAGCCCGGAACCTGAGGGCGACCCGCACCTTGTACCCGATAGGGACCCGGCTCGCCGAGAGCTACGGCATGGACCTCGACCGCGAGGCCGCCGAGGGAAGGCCCGGCGACCGGCTCGGGATGCCGCCGGTATATCCCGAACCGGCGGGCCGCAGGCTCCTCGGGGTCAGCGCCACGTTCCTTGGGGTTGGCACCGCCGTCTTGCTCGTCGCATTCGCCCTCGCGCTCGTCCTCAGCCTCTCTGGCAGTCGCGTGGACTTCCTCCGCGCCTTCTTCCGCATGGGTCCGCGCCGAGTCGCAGAGCCCGCGAGCCGGACGATTGTGACGAACCACTACGCCGACGTGCGCGCCGCGGGACGGGCTGGTGCCCTGCTCGACGGCTGGGTGCCGCCCTTCGTCCCGGAAGGGGCGACCGACCTCTACGAACGCCACGACCCGGCCACCGGCGAGGGCTGGCTCGCCTTTCAGTTCCCGCCCGCGCAGGGCCGCCGGATGGCCGACCGCCTCCACCGAGTGGGCCCCGCGGTCGCCGGAATCGTCACGGGACCGAACGGCGACTGGTGGCCCTCCAGCCTTCGCGGCCACATCGGGACCCGAAAAGGGCAACCCGCTTGGGAGATCTATCTGACGCCGCGGCGAAGTGCGACCGGACTCGCCGAGTACATGGCCATCGACTGGGAGTCCTCGCGCGCCTTCCTCTGGCGCGAACGCGAGTAGGGGTGGAGGCATATATGACACTGGGCGACCTCTACCTCGCCAACGCCAGGCTGGATTGAGGTCCCGGTCCATGTGACGGCCTGAATCTCCGCACCGCTGGTGCGGAAATGGGAGGCAGCTGCGGGCAGAGGAGGCGGGCGCTACCTGGCGGCCGGAGCTCCCGTGGCGGCGGCCCGGATCGCCGGGCGGATCAACCCGGCGCGTTCCACAAGGAATCGAAGTGCCGCCGGAAGCGGGCGGGATCCTGACGCAGGCTCTCGCGGCCGTAGCGCTCGAGGCAATCGTTGAAGCAGGCCTCCAGCCGGTCGCGGACCAGGAGCCCGCCGTCCAGCATCGCGCGCACATCGGCGAAGTCCTTCTCGGTGCCCCGCTCGACCTTGCTGAGGGCCGTCGAATACGGATCGAAGTGGTAGACCTCGAGCTGGCCGAACCTCCCGACGTAGAGGCTGCGCGACTCATGGCCGGAGGGCAAGGGGATGAACTCCGCCGGGCTGACTTCCTCGACGTTCACGTCGAGCGACTCCTTGAGGTCGCGGACGGCCCGCACGAACTCCTCGCGCCAGGCCGGAGCGATCTCCATCGAGAAGTCGATGTCCAGGGTCTGCGCCCGCAGGTCGCGGAGGACCACGGTGGTTCCCCCCACGAGCAGGAGCCTTCCCGGATGCCTGAATCTCTCTCCCAGCGCGCGCAGGAACTCCTCGATCCGCGCCCGGTCAACGGGCCGCCGCACGGATCCCTTCCCGCTCCACCAGCTCGAAGGCGCGATCCACCAGCCGCGGGATCATGGTCGCGGCGCCCCGCAGGCGGACCCCCGCCTCGCCGGACTCGAACCGCTCCCAGACCGCTCTCAGGCACGGCTCCCCGAAGCCCCCGGCGGGATCGGGAAGGCCGAGTTCCGCGGCGAACCGGTCCGGCGGCGGGACCACGCCAGCGAGCCGGAGCCTCGTCCGCCAGCGAGCCCCCAGGGCGGCCGCGGCCACATGCACATGACGCAACGCCCGGTCCAGCGGCGGCACGACCCGCCCTCCGGCCGCCTTGACCGCCCCGTCCGCCGAGGCGACGAACAGGAGGTACGGCACGGCCACCGACACGAACAGCGGATCGCGCGACGACAAGAGGGCCGCAATGAGATCCGCGGGGGCCAGTTCGACCCCGCTCCCGGCGCCCGCCTCCGGAACCGCGACGAGAGGGAGATCATGGCGCGCAAGGTTCCAGGCCAGTTCGGCGTCCGTCGCCATGCCTAGATTCTACTCGCCCCTGATCGCGAAGTCCGCCGCCTTCCGGCGCGAATCCGGATAGGCAGGGCCCCGGCGGGGCTATAATCGCGGTATGCGTGGCCGACAGCGCCTGCTCTTCGCTGCCGCAGCGATCCTCTCCGCGGGCAGGGCATCCGGTCACGGCACTTGGAACGAGCTCGCCGGCACCTACTTCGACGAGCTCGAGGATACGGCCGGACTCTCCCTGATCCAGGCCGTCTCCGTGGACGCGCCCACGACCTCGGTGGGCGTCGCGGCCACCTGGACCTGGGTCCAGCCGGGCCCGAGGGCCGACACGACGACGGACACGCTCTTCTCGGCCCCCGGGACCGCCACGCTCTTCGTGCAGGCGGTGGCGGGAGCGCCGTACGGCGAGGGAGTCCGGCTCTTCCAGCGGTTCTTCTCCGCGGCCGACGACATGCGGTGGTCGAACGACTGCGTGACCGGAAACCCCGTTTCTCCCAACTGTCTCGTCTACCCGGTTTCCGCGGCCGGCGTGGAAGCCCTCCACGGGGCGCGGTCGAACCAGGTCCTCCTCGTCAACGACGTAGTGCGGTTCAACGACTGCCAGACGAATATTACATGCAGGGGGTCGGGCGACTACACGATCGCCGAGCTCGTCCTCGACCAGGTGGTCAACCGCGACCTGTTCGTCTCCGGCCGCGCCTACAACGCCACTTGGTGGATCCGGTCGCCCGGGCAGAGCCCGAGTCCGCCCCCGGGGGGCTACAACGACCGGCTGGCGGGATTCGAAATCAGCTATGCCTACCTCACGGGCGGCTCGCCGCGCACGGACTACTTCGGCGGGGCGACCGGCGGATGCATGAACCCCGGCCTCGGCCCCTGGTGCCAGGACCGCACCCGCGGGTGTCCGGTCCATGTCCGGCTCGCCGACCCTCCCGAGACGGGATCATCGACCCTGTACCGGAACGACCCCGGCGCCCCCGCGCAGTCGCCGTACACGCCATTCTCCTTCGGCTTCGCGGCCGGAAGCCTGACCGGAGCCGCGAACCCGTGGGACGTCGGGAACTGCGCGGCCGACCCGTTCGGCGGGATGAACGTCGCGCTCTGCCACGATCCGCCCGAGGGCACGTGGACCTTCGCCATCAACACGGCGGGTACCTCGGGGGCCAGCAACGTGCCCGGGGCCTCGTGCGGCTCTCCCCTGGTCCCGTGCCTGAACTCGCGGGCGGCGGCGTTGCTGTACGTGGACGGTCTCACGATCACGGCGGGCCAGGGCCGGTACCTGTCGCCCGCGTTCGACTCGCTGAGCCCGAACACGAAGTGGACGGCGGTCTCGTGGATGGCGGACCTCAACCCCGAAGCCGGCACCGTGCGCACGCCTCTCGAGTTCGACTGGCGGGTGGCGGACACGACCGTGAACTTCACGCCGTCGTCCATGGTCTTCCTGGCCGGAACCGTGTTGTCGGACGAAACCGGAATCTTGCCCTTCGCGGGCCCGCCCGTCCAGGGCCGGTACTTCCAGTACCAGGCACTCCTGACGTCGTGGGACCTGAACGCGGCCAATCCCCCGCCGCCGAGCGGCACGACGGACAACTGCCTGCGTTTCTCCATGGCTTACGACGGATCGCTGACGCCCCGGGTCCGCCAGTTCGCGGCAAGCTACCAGCCGGACGCCGGCCAGATCGTGTCGAACCCCGTTGCGCCGGCCCGGCTTTGGCGGTGGGACCGGATCGAGTACCGGAAGGACGATGGCGCGGGCGGCCGGGTCGTTTGCGACATCCTGGACGAGGCGGGCGGCATCGTCCTCGGCGACATCGCGAGCGGCGGATCGCTGGGCGGGATCGATCCCGGGCGCAACCCCTCGATCCGCGTCCGGTTCCAGCTCCTGCGCAACGGCACCACCGCGGACCCGCGAGTCTACTGGTTCCGCGTCGGGTACCGGCCGCTCACGAGCTGTCTCGCCCTCAACCGGAACGGCGTCCGCCTCTCCGCCGGCGAGGAGGTCTCCGTCCGGTTCTGCACCCGCACGACGGGCACGGTGGATGTCACGGTCCACGACGCCGCGGGTCAGCTCGTCAAGCGGCTCTTCCACGGGGAGATCCGGGCGGGCGACGTCTGCCAGAAGAACTGGAACGGGACCAGCGATCCCGGCGGACGCGCCCCCGCGTCGTGCAACATCAACGACACGAACCGGCAGGGCCGCCCGGTTGCGCCCGGCCTCTACTTCGTGACCGTCACCACCCCCGCGGGCCGCGAAACCGCCCGCGTCGCCGTCTCCCGCTAGGGGGCTTATTCCTTCGTTATCGTGAAGTCCGCGAACCGGACTTTCTCGTCGCGCAGGCCGGGGGCCATCCCGCGGTAGATCCCCCACTTCGGCCGGACGAACTCGCACCCGTCCCGCCACATGCGGATGGGCGAGGCCCGGTACGCGACCACGACGGTTCCGTCCAGCTTCGCGACGGTCATGTCGATCGACCCGGTCTCCCCCCAGGTCACCCGGCACCGGGCCGAGAGCCAGACGCCCTTGGCGTCGGCCAAGGGGTGCTCGGCAACGTACCGGTATGCGTTCTTGTCCGGCGCGCCGACGCAGTACCGGATCTCGATCAGCTCCCGCTCGCCCATCTTCCTCGCGCTGATCGTGATGACCGGCATCCCGTCGTCGGTCCCGCCGAACGGCTTCAACTGGAAGAAGTGCGTCCACTGCTTCGTGACCTTCAGCCCGCGGGCCAGCCGGAACTTCCACTCGTAGACGAAGGTCGTCCCGTTGAACCCCTTGAGTCCGTCCGGCGACAGGTCGAAGACCTTGATCTCGTTGCGCTGTCTCGTCTTGTCCGTGGGGCCGTCGGGGTCGCCGTCCTCGTTCACGTGCAGGTGAAAGACGAAGACCGGCTTCCTGAGGGTCCTGTCCACAGTCCGGGTGATGTGCGGCCCGAACGAGGGATGGAACCGGTCCGGCGACTCGATTACGCCCCTGCCCAGCGACGCCTCGATGGTCTCGTACACGCTCCCCGACCCGGCGGCGTCCAGGTGAACGGTGGCCGACTGCCCCGGCCCCGCCGCCAGCAGGAATGCAGCGGCGAGGGCTCCGGTCACGGCTGGACGCGCTCCCAGTTCCGGAACAGCCGGCCCCATTTCGTCTTGAGCGCGCGGCGCGCGCGCCAGAACCCGACGAGCGGGTACCAGAAGACGTCGTGGTACAGGATCGAGGCGAGGTAGGACCACGGGACGATGACCGTGCGCAACAGCAGTTTCTCGAACCGGTGCAGGGGCCCCCAGTAGATGAGCTTCTGGCCCCGCGAGGCGAGCGTGTCGCCACGCTTGAACCCCCAGTTCACGCCCGAGATGTCGCACCCCACGACCTCGATCTCGCGGACGTCTCCAACCCCCAGCCCAGCCTCGTGCGCGAGCCGGATGAACGGGAGCGAGAGCGGGTCGAACCCCATCAGCTTCGCCGCGATAGCGTCGATCGCGACCTGGTCCGCACTTGCGAGAATGAGATCCTTCTCGTGCCACCTCATCGCGCGCGGCCCCGGGCCGTCCCCGGCCAGCGTCCCGTCCATGACCGCGAAGACCCCGGGGTGGATCTCCTTCTGGATCGCGAGCAGGTCCACGAGCGTCTCGTCGATGACCGAGTGCGTCCAGTGCCGCTTCTCGAAGAGGAGCCCCCCGAACGCGTTCTTCATCGCGCCCGTCATGCCGGTGAAGACGTGGGTCTTGACCGTGGGCAAATGGATGATGTTCGCCCCGATCAGGCGCTTGGGAATGCGCAGCCCCTCCGGGTACATGTCTCCGAGCACGCGCATGGACGCCTTCGGCTCGTACCGCACCCACTCTTCCCCGGGCTCGTAGAGGTGGATGTCGGGGATGCCCAGCCGATCCGTCGTGACCTTGTGCTTGTTCAGCCGCTCGCCCAGCCGCGCCGAGACCACGACCGTCCGGTTGTGGGCCGCGGCCAGCGACTCCCGCGGGTACCCGGCATCCAGCAGGGCCTTGGCCACGCCCGCGATCTGCCATGGAGTCGTGTTGCACGCCGGGTACCAGAAGTGCCACGTGATGTTGACCTTGAGGAGAGTGGGGTGACCCTTCGGGAGCGCGGCCGCGAATCCCGCCAGCGACATCGCCCGGCCGATGTCTCCGATCACGGTTTCCGGCGTCGCCCGGACGACGGCGACGGTGGCGCGCGCCAAAAGCTACCTCACGGCCAGCAGGACCGCGACCACGTAGAGGATGACCGTCCACCGGATGGGGCCGTCCCGGACGAGCAGGGCCTCGGGTTCTCCGCCCTCGTCCCGGCGGTAGATCAGGTGGAGGTACCGGAAGAGGCCGAACATGACGAAGAGGCTCGTCATCGGCATGAGGTGCGACGGGAACTTGCGCATCGTGGCCTCGGAGAAGGTGTAGAGAACGTAGGCCATGAGCGTGCACGCCGTCGTGACCGCGATCATCTGGTCGAGGAGGGCGGGGGTGTAGTCGCCGAGCACCGGGCGCTGGACCGCCGGGGCCTTGGCCTGCAGGATTTCGTGGCGCCGCTTGGCCACCGCGAGGAACAGGGCCAGGAGCATGGTGCAGATCAGGAGCCACGGCGAGATCTCGACCTCGATCGCGAACCCGCCCGCGGCGGCCCGGAGCACGAACCCGGAGGCCACCGCGAGCACGTCCACGATCACGACCCGCTTGAGGAAGAGCGAGTAGGCGATCCCGAGGGCCAGGTAGCCGATCAAGGCCTCGTGCGCCAGCGTGTTCAGGGACCGCGCGGCGGCGAAGGCGGAGAGGGCGGACACGACCGCCACCACGAGGGCAGCGGCAGGGCTCAGCACCCCGGAAGCCACCGGCCGCAGGCGCTTGCGCGGGTGGCGCCGGTCCGCATCGCGGTCGAGGACGTCGTTCAGGGCGTACAGGGCGGAGGAGGCGAGACAGAACGCGACGAACGCGGCCAGCGCCCGCAGTTCCTGTCCCGGCTCCCCGTACTGCCGCGCGAACAGGAGGGCGGCGAAGACGAGCAGGTTCTTCGTCCACTGGAGCGGCCGACACAGGACGAACACGGCGCGCACGTGTCGCATACAGTCAGTCTAGCATCCCGCCTGCGCTACAATGGGGCACCATGACGAATCTCCTGCCGCTCATTCTCGCGCTCACGGCGGCCCGCGCCGCGGACATCCCCGCGACGGGCCGCGTCGCCGCCGTCACCGTCTACGCCGACCGCGCCCTCGTAACCCGGACCGTCACGGTCCAGGTCGAGCCCGGCGAGCACGCCATCGTCATGTCCGGCCTGCCCGCGGCGCTGGTCGAGGATTCGCTCTCGGCGTCGGTGAAATCCGGGCCCGTCCGCCTCGGCGGGATCGAGCTCCGCCGCCGGTTCGCCCCCGAGGCCGGGGACGAACGCGTTCGCGGTCTGGAGCGCGAGATCGAGAAGCTCGACGCCCGGCTCAAGGATCTGGCCAACAAGGTCGAGGTGGACCGGAAGATGCTCGAGTTCGCCGACCGGCTCCAGGCGCTCGAGGCCGAGAAGGCCGGCCGCGACGCGGGGTCAGGGCGTACGCTCAACACGGCGGAATGGGATGCGGCGATCAAGTACCTGTCCGGCCTGCGCACGGCGCGGATGAGCTCGATCCTGGCCACCGAGGCGGACCAGCGCGAGCTGACGCGGACGATCGAGGCGAAGAAGCGGGAGCTGGCCCAGATCCGGACCGGCCGCCCCGGGGAATCGCGGACCGCGGCCCTGCTCGTGACCGCCAAGGACGGCGGCGAGGCCGTCATCGACGTCCGGTATGTCGTCCCGGGCGCCGGGTGGCGGCCCGCGTACGACGCCCGCGGCGACGTCGCGAAGAAGGAGGTCGAGCTCACGTATTTCGGGATGGTGATCCAGCAGACGGGCGAGCCGTGGGAGGACGTCGACCTCGCGCTCTCGACCGCGCGGCCGAGCCTCGGGGCGTCCATGCCCGAGCTTTCCCCCGTCTTCCTTTCCGCCGCCGCGTTCGCACCCAAGCCCGTGTACCGGGCCAAGTCGGCGCGGGCGGGAGGCGCCATGATGGCCGAAATGCCGTCCGCCGCGCCGATGGACAGGGCGGCCGGCTTCGAGGCCCCGCCGCCGCAGGGCGGCTGGGAGACCGGCGAGGTCGAGACCTCGGGCGTGAGCGCGGTCTACAAGCTCCCGCGCCGGCAGACCGTCCCGTCCGCGAACGAGCCCCGGCGGATCACGATCGGGGTCGACAAGCTCGCGGCGGACCTCGCCTACGAAACGACCCCCAAGCTCGCGCCGCTCGCGTACCTGCGTGCCAAGTGCACGAACACGACTTCGGCGCCTCTCCTCCCGGGACCCGTGAACGCGTTCCTCGCCGGCGACTTCCTGGGGCAGTCCCGGATCGAGATCACCCCGCAGGGCGCCGAGCTCCCGCTCCAGCTCGGGGCGGACGAGCGGATCAAGGTCAAGCGGGAACGGGTCGCCGAGAAGGCGCGGGAGACCTGGTGGGGCAAGAAGCTCGTCATCGCCCAGGCCTACCGGCTCGTGGTCGAGAACTTCACGGGGGCTTCGCAGACGGTGACCGTCATCGACCAGGTCCCGGTCAGCCAGGAAGCCAGCATCGAGGTCCGCGCCTTCAAGGCGGAGCCTGCGCCCACCGAGAAGAGCGAGGAAAAGGGGGAGCTCAGGTGGAAGCTGAACCTAAAGGCCGGCGAGAAGCGCATCGTTGAGTTCAGCTACGAGGTCGTCTTCCCCGAGGATCTTTCGAACCGCCCCGGCGGCCGCGAGACGATCCGCCGCTACCAGATGTCGTTGTAGGGCTCAACACCTATGGAGTCCGTCCTCTGGGGCGCCTAGCGTTGTTGATCTTCCCGGGGCATGACCGCTGGGATGTAGCTATCTCGGTGTGATCTCCGCGGCATAGCGAAGAAGAGCATCCCGGTTGGATGCGGAGAATGGGTCGTTAGGCAGCGCCTGGGCGTACACCATCGCGGCTTCAGCGAATCCAGCACGAGCGGCAAGCACTGCTGCATTCAGATTCCCAGCTTCCAACGCCGCGGTTACCTGAGGTGCAGCACGAGTCTTGCGGAAAGGATCGCTCCGAAACGCTCGATCAATCAGAAGTGCCGCGCTCCTCTGGTCCCCCGCCATCAGTTCTACCCTTAGCAGGTCCGACCAAGAGGGCACGAAAGCTGGATCGAGGTCGAGTGCGCGCTCAAGCGGTCGCTGGGCCTCCTTGATGAGACCTGATTCCGCAAGCCAGTTCCCAAGCGCTGACCAACCAGACGGGCTGTCTGGATCAAGCCGGATCGCCATATGGAACAGCGACGCGACATCCTGCGAGTGCTGCGTGTTCAAGTGTCCTGCGAGTCGAATCGCGAATCCTGCAACATGAGATCCGAAGATATGTCCAGTTTCACCTGAGAAGAATGCTCGAGTCCGCATCCGCCGAAACGCTCCAAAGGAACGGGCAGGAGTTAGCGGTGCACCGCAATGCCCGCCAGCGGGGAGAAAGAGGAGACCCGATGGGGTGAGGAGATCGGGGGTAGCAATGAACCCGGAGATCGTTCCGACGAAAAGGCAAAGCTTACTTGCATTGTCGCGGATGAGATGGTGCAGGATCGCAGTGGCATCGTCGCGGTCGGTGAATGCGAGCGTTGTTGTAGG
>Ga0315281_10008398_pt1 | contig 14456 bp, 8 predicted proteins | sample YL17G07_0_MG_FD_204540 | JGI IMG/M metagenome (GOLD analysis project Ga0315281, IMG submission 204540) | Sediment microbial communities from Yellowstone Lake, YNP, Wyoming, USA - YL17G07_0 | ecosystem: Environmental > Aquatic > Freshwater > Lake > Sediment | place: USA: Wyoming | collected...
TGCTGGAATTCCTGGCGATGGTGGACGAGTGGAAGATGTGGGTGCTGTGCGACCGGGAGCCGATCAAGGGGTGGAGCAAGGGCCGCGTGGTCCTGCTCGGGGATGCCGCGCACCCGATGCTGCAGTACCTCGCTCAGGGCGCGTGCATGGCGACCGAAGACGCGGTCGTTCTGGCCAACAAGCTCGACGCGGCCAACGGCGACTATGCGTCGGCGTTCGGGGCCTACGAGAAGGAGCGCTATCTGCGCACCGCGCGGGTGCAGCTCACCGCGCGCTTCTACGGCGAGGTCTATCACGCCACCGACGTGAAGCGCGACCTGCGCAATTCGTTGCTGAAGAACGCCTCCCCGCAGGGGGCGATCAACGGCGCGGCCTGGCTCTACGAGGGCATCCCGGTCTGACCCCCATTATTCCTGCTGGCGCAGCTTGAATCGCTGTAATTTCCCGGTCTCGGTGCGGGGCAGGCTCGCGACGAATTCGACCTTGCGCGGGTACTTGTAGGGCGCGATGTTCGCCTTCACGAAATCCTGCAGCGCGCACACCATCTGCTCGTTGGCGGTGTAGCCCGGCTTCAGCACCACGAACGCTTTCACGATCTGGCCGCGCTCCTCGTCCGGCGTGCCGACAACGCCGCACTCCGACACGGCCTCGTGCTCCAGCAGCGATGACTCCACCTCGGGCCCGGCAATGTTGTAGCCCGCAGAGATGATCATGTCGTCGGTTCGCGCCTGATAGTAGAAATAGCCGTCCTTATCCATCTTGTAGGCGTCGCCGGTGACGTTCCAGCCCTTTTCGACGTAGATCTTCTGCCGTTCGTCGGCCAGATAGCGGCAACCGGTCGGCCCCTTTACGGCGAGCCGGCCGACGACGCCGGGCGGGCAGGGCCTGCCCTTCTCGTCGAGTACGGCGGCCTTGTAGCCGGGAATCGCGTAGCCGGTCGCGCCGCGGCGCACGCGCTCGGGGGTGTGCGAAACGAACACGTGGATCATTTCGGTCGAGCCCAGGCCGTCGATGATCTCAATGCCGGTGGCGCGCTTGAAAAGCTGCCGCGTTGCATCGGGCAGTGGCTCGCCCGCCGATACGCATTTTTTCAGGCCCCCGAGCTTGTAGTTCTTGGCGAGGCCGGCCATCTGCCGATAGAAGGTCGGTGCCGTGAAGCACACGGTGGCCTTGAAGTCCTGGATGGTTTGCAGAAGGGCGTCGGGCGTCAGCCTCTCGATCAGCACCGTGGAGGCGCCGAAGCGCATCGGAAACGCAAGCAGGCTGCCCAGACCGAAGGTGAAGGCGATCGGCGGCGTGCCGCAGCAGATGTCCTTTCGGGTCGGCAGAATGCACGAGCGCGGAAAACAGTCGGACATCGCCATGACGTCCCGATGGAAGTGCATGGTTCCCTTGGGCTGGCCGGTGGTGCCCGAAGTGAAGGCGATCAGCGCCACGTCGTCCGCGGCCGTGTCGACGTTCGGGAATTCGGCCGGGTGATATTCGAGCAGATCCTCGAGCGAGCCGCGCCGGCCGTCGTTGAAATACAGGATCTGCTTCATGTCCGGGCACTGCGACCTGGCGAGTTCCATCTCCTCATTGAGGCGCAGATCGCACAGTGCTGCCGAAACCCTGGCCTTGTCGATGATCTGTTTCAGTTCCCTGGCGCGCAGCAGCGGCATGGTCGCCACGGCGATGCAGCCGGCCTTGATGACCGCGAACCAGCAGGCGAACATCTCCGCGTTGTTGGGGCCGCGCAGCAGCACGCGCGTTCCGGGAACGAGCTTCAGATCCTGCCGGATGACGTGCGCAATCTGGTTGGCGCGTACCATGAGCTGGCGGTAGGTGCAGACGTACTTTCTGCCGTCGATCAGCGTATGGATGACCGGCCGGTCCGCATGACCGCCGGCGACCATGCGGTCGAGAAGTTCGGCGGCGCAGTTCATGCGCGCCGGGTATTTCAGCTCCGGCAGCTCGAAGAGGAACTCGGGCCACTGTCTTTTCGGCGGCAGATTGTCGCGTGCGAATGTGTCGATGTGCGCCGTGTATGCCATCATATGTTTCCTCCTAAGCTGCCATGGCCGGAACTGAACAGGTCGGCCCGCTTTGCCTTCCAAAATCTCCGGATCTTGCACAGTTGCGCAGTTACAACTGTGCAAGATCGGGAGACATATAAACCCCAAAAGCCTCCGCCAATGTTGTCAACACCTAGGGTGCCCGGTTTTGCCTTTTTCACATCTCGCTATTTTGCGCGGTTGGAACTTCATAACCGCGCAAAACAGCGAGACATATACAACCCAAAAACGGCCTTAGCTTGTCCAAAGACGGACTCAACTCGTCTTTCCCTCCGCTCGCAGCTTCGCCGCAATGTCCTCGCGCAGGTCCTTCTTGCTGATCTTGCCCACGGTCGTGAGCGGAAAGCGGTCGACGACCTCCAGCCGTTCCGGCAGCTTGAATTTCGAAATTCCGGTAGCGTCCATGAACTGGCGCAGCTCTTCGAGGGACAGTATGGCCTGCTCGCGCGGGATCACGTAGGCACAGACTTTTTCACCCAGCACCGGATCGGGCATGGCGACGATGGCGACATTTAATACGGCAGGGTGGCGAAGGACGAGATTCTCCACTTCCTCGGCCGAGATCTTTTCGCCGCCGCGGTTGATGAGGTCCTTGACCCGTCCCTCGACCGATAGATTGCCCGAGGCGGTAAGACGCACCACATCGCCGGTGCGATAAAAGCCGTCGGCGGTAAAGGCTTTTGCGTTGTGGTCGGGGGCCTTGTAGTAGCCTCGTATCGTGTACGGTCCGCGCGTGAGCAGTTCGCCGGGCTCACCCGGCGCCGCGGGATTGCCGCTCCAGTCGACGATGCGTATTTCATCCGCGGGCGACATGGGTCGGCCCTGGGTGTTGTACAGCACCTCCTGCGGATCGTTCACGTGCGTGAAGTTGAGCAGCCCCTCCGCCATTCCGTACACCTGCTGTACCGTGGCACCCAGCAGGGGCTTGATGCGCGCGGCGACTTCCGCGGACAGCCGCGAGCCTCCGACCTGGAGCAGGCGCAGCCAGGACAGGTTGTACTTTTCCCGGAGCGGCGAGTTGAGCCATTGGATGGTGACCGCAGGCACATGCGCCGTCATGGTGACGCGCTCGCGCTCCACCACGGGAAACGCGGTCTCGGGGCTGGGGCTCGCTGCGAGGACCACGCGAGCGCCGCGCGAGAAAACGCCCAGCGCACCCGGGCTGCCGAGCGGGAAATTGTGCGAGATCGGCAGCGCGATCAGATACACGGAATCGCCATTCAGGCCCGACACATCCGCGGCCGCGTCGAAGTTGTATTCGTAGTCGTCATGGGTGCGCGGGATAAGCTTCGGAAGTCCCGTCGTGCCTCCGGACAGCAGGAAGAAAGCCACGTCCGATGAGGATGGGCGCTGTCGCTCGGCGAGCGCGGCGCCTCGAGGATCCGGCTGCGAGAGCATGTTCCCGATCGAGTGGACCCCCGGCGGCAGCCTATCGCCCGCAATCAGGAGATGCTTCAGCGACGGGGTCCCTGGCCCGATCTTGCGCACCATGTCGACGTAGTTGAAGCCGCGGAATTCCAGCGGTGCCGCGTAGGCAACGGCACCGGAGAATTCGATCAGGTACCGGATTTCTGTTTCGCGGTGTGCCGGCAGTGCCATCACCGGAAGCGCGCCGATTTTGAACAGCCCGAAGACGAGGTAGAGGAATTCCGGAACGTTGTTGAGCTGCATGACGACGCGGTCGCCGCGGCCGATGCCGAGCGCCGCGAGGTGCGTCGCCGCATTCGCCGCCCGCGCGCCAAAATCACTGTAGCTGATGCGCTCCTCGCCTGAGACGATGGCGATGCGCCCGCCGAAGCGCGCCACCCATTCGTCCAGGTGTTCGCCGAGCGTTTTGCCTTTCCAATAGCCCTTGCGGCGGTATTCCTCGGCGAGCCCGGCCGGAAATGGGACGAAACCTTCGAGCGTGTGGGGTGTCATGGGATGGTTATGCGCTGACCGTGCGATGACTAGGCGTTGAGTGCGATCTGCGCGGCGCGCTGCAGGTTGCGCTCCAGCTGCGCTCGTCCCGGCACGTACTGGCTGGGCCAGGCCTGGTCGGTGTAGCCAAGCTGCGCCGCTGCGTGCAGCGTCCAGTAAGGGTCGACGAGATGCGGCCGCGCGAGCGCGCACAGGTCGGCGCGGCCGGCGGCGACGATGCTGTTGACGTGGTCGGGCTCGGTGATGGCGCCCACCGCCATCGTGGCGATGCCCACCTCGTTCCTGATCTGGTCGGAAAACGGCGTCTGGTACATGCGTCCGTAGACCGGACGCGCCGCGATGGAGGTCTGCCCGGTGGACACATCGATCAGGTCGGCGCCCGCTTCCTTGAAGGCGCGCGCGATTTCCACGGCGTCCTCGGGCGTGTTGCCGCCCTCGGCCCAGTCGACAGCGGAGATGCGCACCGACATCGGCCGTTCATCCGGCCAGGCGGCCCGCATCGCGCGGAACACCTCGAGCGGGAAGCGCAGCCGGTTTCCGAGCGATCCGCCGTAGTCGTCGGTGCGCCGGTTGGTGAGCGGGGAGATGAAGGCCGAGAGCAGGTAGCCGTGGGCGCAGTGCAGTTCCAGGATGTCGAAGCCGCAGACGGCGGCGCGCTTCGCCGCCTGGACGAACGCCACGCGGACGCGGTCCATGTCCTCGCGCGTCATCGGCCGGGGCAAGCTGTTCTTTGCACTCCAGGCGAGCGCCGAAGGCGCGATGAGCGGCCAGCCGGCCGGCCGACCCCCAGCATGGGCCAGCGGCTCGTTTTCGCCTTCCCAGGGAACGCGGGTTGCGCCCTTGGGGCCGGCGTGACCGAGTTGCATCCCGATTTTCGCCGGGGTCTCGCGGTGAACGTAGTCGACGATGCGTCTCCATCCCGCTGCCTGCGCGGCGCTCCACAAGCCGGTGCAGGCCGGGGTGATGCGCGCATCCGGCGCGACACACGCCATTTCCGTGAATACGAGCGCCGCGCCGCCGTGGGCGCGCGCGCCGAGGTGAACGAGATGGAATTCCCCGGGCATGCCGTCCGTGGCGCAATACATCGCCATCGGCGACACCACGACGCGGTTGGCGAGCTCCATGCCGCGCAACCTGAACGGCGTGAACATGGGCGGCAGGGACGCCTCGCCCGAGCCGGACTTCTTGCTGAGCCAGGTCTCGATCCTCTCCACGAAGCGCGCGTCGCGCAGCTTCAGGTTGTCGTGGCCGACGCGCTGGCTGCGCGTCATCAGGCTGTAGGCGAACTGCATCGGCTCCAGCGCCGAGTAACGCTCCACGTTCTCCGACCACTGCATGCTGTTGCGCGCCGCGCTTTGCAGGCGCAGCACCTCGGTGCGGCGCTCGGATTCGTAGGCGGCGAGCGCCTCCGGCACCGAACCATGCTTCGCGATCGCGCGCTCGAGCGCGATCGCGTCCTCCATGGCGAGTTTGGTGCCCGAGCCGATGGAGAAGTGCGCGGTGTGTGCGGCATCGCCCATGAGCACGATATTGCCGTGGGCCCAGCGCTGATTGAGCACGCGCACGAAGTTGAGCCACTGGGAGCCGCGCGGGTGACGCGCATTGCCGATCATGCTGGCGCCGTCGAGCAGCTTCGCAAACACGCGCTCCGAGAAGGCCAGCGACTCCTCGAGAGTCATTCTTTCCAGACCGTGCGCGAGATAGGTCCTCTCGTGGCACTCGACGATGAAGGTGCTCATCGTGTCTTCGTGGGGATAGACGTGGGCCTCGAACCAGCCGTGTTCGGTGCGCTCGAACGCCTTCACGAACGCGTCGTAGGACCGGTTGGCGCCGAACCACATGTAGCGGCACTTGCCGAGTTCGAGATCGGGCTTGAAGTGCTCGGCGTAGCGCGCGCGAATCCCGCTGTTGATGCCGTCGGAGGCAACGACCAGGTCGGCCCCGGCGAAACGACTGTCGTCGTTTGCGTCGGTCTCGTACTCGATCCGCACGCCCAGGCCTTCGGCGCGCTGCTGCAGGATGTTGAGCAGGCGCCGCCGGTGGATGCCGCACATGCCGTGGCCGCCGGAGACAATCACCTCGCCGCGGTAGTGGATGTCGATGTCGTCCCAGTGGCGAAAGCTGGCGAGGATGTCGCGGTGCGTCTCGGCATCGGCTTCGCGCAGGTTGTCCAGCGTGGCATCCGAGAACACCACGCCGAAGCCGAAGGTGTCGTCCGGGCGGTTGCGCTCGAGAATGGTGATCTCATGGCGCGCGTCCGCGAGCTTCATCAGGATGGAAAAATACAGCCCGGCCGGGCCGGCGCCTATACATAAGATGCGCATCGCACCATCCCTAAACCGGACAAGCCGGAACCAAACAGGCTGGCTCGTTTTGCCATTGCATATCTCCCGATTTTGCGCAGTTGTAACTTCGCAACTGCGCAAAATCGAGAGACGTATTCAACCCCAAAATCTTCTCCACTTCTTTCGACACTTGGCTTGCAACTGACTACTTCAGGGTCTCGCGCGCGATGATGAGCTTCTGCACTTCGGTCGCCCCTTCGTAGATGCGCAGCGAGCGGATTTCGCGGTAGAGCTTCTCCACGGGCTGCCCGCTGACCACGCCCAGGCCGCCGAATATCTGCACGGCCCGGTCGATCACCTGCTGCGAGGTCTCGGTTGCGACCATCTTCGCCATGGCGGTTTCGCGGGTCGTCTTTGCCTTTTTCACATCGCGCAGCCATGCGGCGCGGTAGGTGAGCAGGGCAGAGGAATCGATGCCGGTGGCCATGTCGGCGATCGCCGCCTGCGTCAGCTGGAAGTCGGCCAGGACCTGGCCGAACATCTTGCGCGATTTGGCGCGTGCCATCGCCTCGTCGAGCGCGCGCCGGGCAAAGCCGATTGCGGCCGCAGCCACCGAGGCACGGAAGATGTCCAGCGTCTGCATGGCCGTCTTGAAGCCGCCCGCGGGTTCACCCAGGCGCTGCGCGGCCGGGATGCGGCAGTTGCGGAAAGCAAGCGTCGCCAGCGGATGCGGGGCGATCACGTCGATGCGCTGTGCAATTTCGAGCCCCGGGGTGCCCGCGTCGACCACGAACCCGCTGATGCCGCGCGCGCCGGGGGCTTCGCCGGTGCGCGCGAACACGCAGTAGAAGTCGGCGATCCCGCCATTGGAGATCCAGGTCTTCTCGCCCTCGAGCACGTATTCGTTTCCCTCGATGCGCGCGCTGGTGGCCATGGCCGCGACGTCCGAGCCCGAGTCGGGCTCCGAGAGTGCGAACGCGGCAATCGCCTCGCCCGCGGCCACCCTGGTCAGATAGCGGCGCTTCTGGGCGTCGTTGCCGGCGATCGAAATCGCCCCCGAGCCCAATCCCTGCATGGCGAACGCGAAGTCGGCGAGGCCGTCATGGCGCCCCAGCGTTTCGCGCAGGATGCACAGCGAGCGGGAGTCGATCTGCTCGCATGCCCCGCCGTAGGCGGCGGGCACGCAGTATTTCAGCCAGCCGGCGCGGCCCAGGTCGCGCACCAGCCCGCGGCAGGCGGCGTCAACGTCGCTGCCATGGCCGGCGTGGGATATGTGTTTTGCGGCCCAGGCGTCGACATCGCGTTCGAGCGCGCGATGCGTGTCGTCGAAGAACGGCCAATCCAGATAACTCTTGTCAGACATCGTGTCTCCCCGACCGACATTCTTCGCGCGGTCTCACATCACCTCGCCGCCTGCGACCGATATCGGCTGGCCTGTGATCGCCTCCGATCCGGGCAGGCACAGCCACAGCACTGCGTTGGCGACCTCCTCGGGGAGCACCGTGCGTCCCTGCGGATTGTGGCTGGTGAGCGCTGCACGCGCGTCGGCCTCCGACTTGCCCGTTTTCGCCATGATGTTTGCCACCGTGTTCTTGACGATGTCGGTCTCGGTGTAGCCGGGGCAGACCGCATTGACGGTCACCGCGGTCTTCGCCGTTTCCAGCGCGAGTGCGCGGGTGAGGCCGATCACGCCGTGCTTGGCGGCGCAGTAGGCCGATACGTAAGCGTAGCCCACCAGGCCCGCGGTGCTTGCGATGTTGATGACGCGGCCATAATCCTGCTTGAGCATCGCCGGCAGCACTTCGCGGGCGCACAGGTAAGTGCCCGTGAGGTTCACGGCCAGCATCCGGTTCCAGAGTCCGATATCGGTGCGCGAGAACGGGGCGCTCTCGGCCTGGCCGGCGTTGTTGACGAGTATGTCGATGCGGGGGAAGCGCGCGCGGATTTTCGCAAACGCCCTGGTGACCGATTCCGGATCGGTGATGTCGGCCGGCGCGACCAGCGCATCGGCCGAGAGTTCCGCGGCCTGTTTCTCCAACCGTGCCGCGTCGCGTCCGATGAGCGCCACGCCCGCGCCCTGGCGTGAAAGCGCCGCCGCGATGGCCGCTCCAATACCGCGGCCGGCGCCGGTGACGACTGCGACTTTGCCTGCCAAGGGAAAACTCATCGGCGCCTCAGGAGATAGTCAGTGAAAGCCGCGGGAAGCGGCGAATTCGGTCCCAATATTCCGGTCCGAATATATTAGGTGTGAAATCACGCTGTCAACGCGAAATGTCTCACGGATGCCGCGCCAGGAAAGCGCCGATCGCCCGATTGAAGGCCTTGGGTTGCTCGATGTTCGACAGGTGCGCTGCGGAGGGGATGATGACCAGCTCCGCCCCGCGTATTGCGGCATGGATCTCGCGCGCCATTTCGACCGGTGTGCCGGCGTCCTGTTCGCCGACGATGACCAGGGTCGGGCAGGAGATCTCCTTCAGCCTCGATGTGAAGTTGATCTTCGGGATGGCGTGGCAGCAGCCCGCATACCCCGCCACGGGCGTCGCGCGGATCATCGCCTCGACGCGGTCGCAGACCTCGCCCCGCGTGCTGCGAAAGCCGGCGGTAAACCAGCGGGAAAGTGTACCCTCCACCAGTGCATCCATGCCCTTCGCATGGACCGTCGCAATGCGTCCGTCCCACAGGCTCTGTGCCTCGGGGGGATAGCGGCTCGTGGTATCGGCGAGCACCAGCGTCTTGAATACGCGCGGGTAGCGCAGGGCGAACGCCTGGCCGATCATGCCACCCATCGACAGTCCGACCCAATGGCAGGACTTGATGCCCAGGGCGTCGAGCAGTCCCTTGGCATCCTCGGTGAGCATCTCGAGCGTGTACTCGCCCGCCGGTGCGTCGCTCATCCCGTGGCCGCGGGTGTCAAACCGAAGCACCGTGTAGTCCTTCGCGAGCATCGCGACCTGCTCGTCCCACATGTGCAGGTCGCAGGCAAGCGAGTGGCTCATCGCGACCCAGGGCCCGCTACCCTGCACCGTGAAGTTCAGTTCGATGCCGTTGCTCTTGACCTTCATCGTTTTCCTCTCAAGTCGCTGCCGGGCACTCGGGCCTGCGCCCATACGTCAGAAAGTTGAAATATTACCCTGCAATGACGATCCGTTCTTCCGGCCCGCCCGCCGGCGAGGCGTCGCTGTGCTAGTCTGGCAGCCGGAAGACCGTCTATTTTCCGTCATGGTCGAAAAAGCACGCATCGTGAAATCCCTCGGCGAGGTGAAGCTTGCCCTGCCTGAACTGGTCAATGCCGGGCTCGCCGCAAACGACCGGGCCAAGTATCTCTTCGCGCTGCTGCAGTCGGCAAAGAGTCATGCCGACAATCCGGCGGCGGCTTTGTCCACCCTGTCTGCCGAACGCATCCAGGCGGGCATCGACGATGCTTCGCTTGACGAGGTGGTGGCAGCGGCGGCGGCAGTGAGCGAAGGCTACCGTGTCCCGGCGGCGACACGCATTCTGGAGGAAGTGTATCGCAACGTCGCGCTCATGCTGGAGCCGATAACCTCGGCCGGGGCCGAAGAGGGCGAGGAAGCGGAGGTGGAGACCGGGGCGGCGGCGTTCTCGGCGCGCTACGAGAAGCTGTCGGATGCGCGGCCCCGGGTGGCCGACGACGTCTTGTCCGGGGACGCAATCGATGCCGTGGTTTCCGGACGCCGGGAGCAGGGCGACAGCCTGCATCTGCTGGTCATGGACTTGCACAAGGCGCTGAACCGCTTGCAGCAGCGCATCTCCTCGGAGATCATCGACGGCGCCTGCGCCTACGACATCGCCGACGAGGACCGGCCGCTGATCCGCGCCTTCATGCGCGGCGTGGAGGAAACGTCGCGGCTACGCTTCGATCACCCGGGACTGGGAACGACCGCAACCCGCACCGGTGCGCGGCTGGTGATCCAGAACGACATCGGCACCACCGACGCGCACGTGCTGGTGGTGCATATCGAAGGCTTGACCGTCAGCGTCACCTATACCGACGTGCACCTGCAGCGGCTGCTGTTCTTCCAGGGCCTGTTCGAGCGTTACGACGTGCGCTGGGACGATACGCGCTCGCGTCGCGACGCATCGATCGGCGAGGATCTGTATCACCTGTCTCTAGGGCACTTCGCGGCCGAGGACCGCGACGGGCTGGAAGCCTTTCTCGCCTTCCTCGGCTCGCGGATCGTCTTTCTGATCGACTGGAACCGCGCGCGCAAGCGGCTGCGCCTGTTCCTCCAGAAAAAAGACGCGCTTGCCCTGCTTCACTGGGCGGCGGCGCACAACCACGGGCACATGGCGTTCCTGCGCTGCGGCGCAGAGCAGCTCATCTACGACGCCATCGAGTTTGCCGCGCATGGCCAGCTGAAGTTCGGCCAGGGCCTCGAGGAGCTGCTGCCGCGGGGCGAGGCGACCGATTTCTTCCGCTTTGTGCTCAGGACCTGTGCCGAAGGGCTGCTCGGCGGGCGGACGGAGTCGCTGGTGGTCGACGAGATCCGCACCGAGCTGCTCAACCACGTGCGCACCTTCCGCCAGGGGCTGCTCGACATCACCGCGGAGCACGCCGGCACGGTCGTCGAGATCGCCTCCGGCATCCGCGACGCGCTGCTGCGGATGGGCGGCACCGATACAAGGCCGCTGCTGGAGCGCAACGCCGAGCGCGCCAAGCAGTGGGAGAGCCATGCCGACGAACTCCTCAACCGCGTGCGCGCCTCGAGCGGGCAAGGCGACGAAAGCGCCTTCTTCGCCGAGCTGGTCAGCACCGCCGACGACATCGCCGACGACCTCGAGGAAGCCGCGTTCCACCTCACCCTCCTGCCCACGCTCGAGCTGCAGGGAGAGCTGCGGCGCAACACCGAGCGGCTCGCCGAGCTGCTGGTGCAGGGCGGACAGGAGTACATCAAGGTGATCGAGACTGCGCGGCTGGTACGCCGGGGCGGCCAGCGCGAGGACATGCAGGACTTCCTCGAGGCCATCCACCACATCATCGCCATCGAGCACCAGACCGACGAATCGCACCGTTCGATCAAGCGCGCGCTGCTTGCCGACGGTCACGACGCGCGCACCATATTCGTGATTTCGGAGACCGCGCGCAGCCTCGAGTCGGCGGCCGACGACCTAATGCACACGGCATTGCTGCTGCGCGACCACATCCTGCGCCAGGTGCAAGTCAGCTAGTGCTTCGCATGGCAGAGCGCACGCCCGCCGAGGAAGTCTTTGTCGTCGCCGAAGGCGCCGATCCCCGCGAGACGCCGGAGGTCATGGGGTTCAAGGCGTACAGCCTGCTGCGCATGGCGCGGATCGGGCTGCCAGTGCCTGCGGCTTTCGTGCTCGGCACCACGTTCTGCAGGGACTACTTCCAGCGCGGCGGCAGGCTCGCGGCGGGTTTCCGTGATCTGCTGGCACAGAATATCCGGCGCATCGAGAGTTCCTCCGGGACGGGATTTGGCAGCTCGCGCCGGCCGCTGCTCGTGTCGGTGCGCTCGGGCGCTGCCGTGTCGATGCCCGGCATGATGGACACCGTGCTCAATGTCGGCCTGTGCGAGGGCGTGCTGCGCGGAATGCTGCGCATGACCGGCAATCCGCGGCTGGTGTGGGATTCCTACCGTCGCCTGATCGAATCCTTCGCCGAAGTGGTCGCGGGGTGCTCCAAGGAGCCGTACCAGGCTGCCGTGACACAGTGCCTGCGCCGCGAACGCCTGGAGCGCGCGCGGGATCTCGATTTCAAGACCCTGGAGCAACTCGCGGCGGACTACCTGGACATCTACCTTGAGCAGACCGGCCACGCGTTTCCGCAGGACCCGCTTGACCAGCTCGAGGCCGCGGTCCAGGCCGTGTTCCGCTCCTGGCAAAGCACGAGGGCTGCCGCCTACCGGCGCATGGCGGGAATCGACGATGCGCTCGGTACGGCAGTCACGGTGCAGCGCATGGTATTCGGCAATTCCGGGGGCACCTCCGGCGCGGGCGTGGCATTCACGCGCAATCCGGCCACCGGCGAAAACGAGCTGTACATGGATTTCGCCTCCAATGCGCAGGGAGAGGACGTCGTTTCCGGGCGACATGCGCTGCACGAACCCGACGTGCTCGCCGACATCCTGCCCCGGGCTTTCGAGGCGATCCTTGCCGTGCGTGCCAAGCTGGAGCGCGAGTTCGGCGATGCCCAGGAGTTCGAATTTACGGTGCAGGACGGGCGCCCGTACCTGCTGCAGACCCGCAACGGCAAACGCACGCCCTTCGCCGCTCTCCGCGTGGCGGTCGAGCAGGTGCGCGAGGGACTGATCGAACCCCGGGAGGCCCTTGCACGTCTCGCCGGCATCGACCTGGCCGCGATCCGGGACGTGCGCGTAGCCGCCGATCCGTCGGCCGCCCTGTGCCGGGCCGTGCCGGCGAGCGTCGGCGTCGCGACGGGCGAGATTGCGCTGGACTGTGCGCGCGCCGCTGAGCGCGCCGCTGCCGGTGCTGCGGTCATTCTCGTGCGCGCGGATATCGCGACCGAGGACATCATCGGCATCGATTCGGCACGCGGCGTGCTCACGGTTGCCGGAAGCCGCACGTCGCACGCGGCGGTGGTGGCAAGACAACTCGACCGGGTGTGTCTGGTCGGCTGCGAAGCGTTGCGTGTTGATATGCAGGCGCGACTATGCACCATCGGGGGCCGCGTGTTTCGCGAAGGCGAACTGCTCACCCTCGACGGACGCGCCGGCCGGGTGTTCGCCGGCGCGGTGGAAGCGGTCAATGAGGTGCCCCGCGAATACCTGGACGAAGTGGCGCGTTGGCGGGGCGAGGTCCGTGCCGCGCACCCGCAGGAAGCGGCGGCGGAAGGGGCGGCAGAAGCGGTAACTGCGACGCACTAGTCCTCAGCCCGCTTAACCGCCCATCACCACCAGATCGACCGCGACGAGCGTTGCCGCGATCAAGAAATACTGGGTTTCCCGGCCAGATCAGTCGTCCTTGGTGAGGCCTTTCACGCGCGCAATGCGCACCACTTCCTGGACGTGCCGCAGCGCGCGCATCATCTTGGCCAGATGCATGCGGTTGGAGACCTGTACGGTGAACAGGTTCGTCGCGTACATGCTGCGGTCGGTGTCCACCGACACATTGGCGATGTTGCAGCCGGCGCCCGCGATCGCGGCGGCGACCTTCGCCAGCACGCCGCGCTGATCGAGGACCACCACGCGGATCGTAACGTCGAACATGCGGTCGGTGTCCGGATCCCACTCGACGTCGATCCACTTGTCGGGGTCCCCTCGCGACCTGCGGGCCGTCAGGCAGTCGTGGGTATGCACGATCAGCCCCTGGCCTTTCTTGATGAAGCCGAGTATCGGATCCCCGGGGATGGGATTGCAGCATTTTGAGAACTGAACCGCCATGCCCTCGGAGCCGTGAATGACGATCGCGCCCGGCTGTTTGCCCTGCGCGGGCGGGTGGTCCGACAGCGCGAGCAGCTTGCGGGCCACGATCGCGGCAAGGCGCTTGCCCAGCCCGATGTCGGCGAGGACCTCGTTTCGCGATTTCGCGCCCGACTCACGCAGCAACTTGTCCCACCGTTCGGCCGCGATCTCCGTGACCATGGATCCGAAGGCGCGCAACTGCTTCACGAGCAGGCGCTCGCCCAGGGCGCGCGACTCCTCGGCCTGCATGGTCTTGAGGAAGTGGCGGATCTGCGCCCGGGCCTTGGCGGTCTTCACGTAGGACAGCCAGGCCGGGTTCGGCGCCGCATTGGGCGCGGTGACGATCTCGACACGGTCCCCGTTATTGAGCTCGGTCCGCAGCGCCACGAGTTCATAGTTGATCTTGGCGGCGATGCAGCGGTTGCCGATGTCGGTGTGCACGGCATAGGCGAAATCCACCGGGGTCGCCCCGCGCGGCATTGCCATGATCTTGCCCTTCGGGGTGAATACGTAGACCTCGTCGGGGAACAGGTCGACCTTGATGTGGTCGAGAAACTCCGCCGCGTCACCCGAGGTGCTCTGGATGTCCAGCAGCGACTGCAGCCAGTTGTGGGTGCGCTGCTGCGCCTCGCCGATCTCGGCATCGGTGCTCTTGTAGAGCCAGTGCGAGGCAACGCCGGTCTCGGCGACCCGGTTCATGGTCTGGGTGCGGATCTGGATTTCGACCGGCATGCCGTAGGGGCCGATCAGCGCCGTGTGCAGCGACTGGTAGCCGTTGATCTTGGGGATGGCGATGT
>Ga0315281_10008399_pt1 | contig 14455 bp, 10 predicted proteins | sample YL17G07_0_MG_FD_204540 | JGI IMG/M metagenome (GOLD analysis project Ga0315281, IMG submission 204540) | Sediment microbial communities from Yellowstone Lake, YNP, Wyoming, USA - YL17G07_0 | ecosystem: Environmental > Aquatic > Freshwater > Lake > Sediment | place: USA: Wyoming | collected...
CCGAGCGGCTTCAGCGCGCCGTGGGGTTTCGCAATGTCCTGGTGCACGAATACACCGAGGTGGACTGGAAGATCGTGATGCAGGTCATTCGTACCGGCACACGCGACCTCGCTGTGTTCGGCAAGGCTGTACTCAAGATGCTGGAGGACCGAACGTAGCGCTTGCCGGGCAGTCCAGGCCGCGCCTCGATGGTGCGCTGGCCGGCCGCGGCGCAGTTCATCGAGGCGCCGTGCACACAATCAAACGGAGGCCCTCGTTCCGCAGTCGCGTTGTCGCTGGATGGTCGTCGCAAGAGGCTGCAGGCGGACTTCCACAAACCGGACGGTCATATGTCGCGACCCACAGCAGCCGGTGGCATTGTCGGGAAGCGGCCGTTCGTTAATTGTGTGGTCAAGCCGCATCTGGGTGGGGCCTTCAACAAGCAAAGGCGGGAACGGCAAGCGCAGTCTGTACCCGATCCAGTATCACCTCACGGCAGCAGACGCAGATCGACGCAGTTCGCCATCGCCTCGTAGCCCTTGGTATTGGGGTGGATATGGTCGCCACTGTCAAACTCGGCGCGTAGGTAAGAGGGCGCCGCCGGGTCGCGCAGACAGGTATCGAAGTCCACAACCGCATTGGGCACGCCGCTACCGCGTATCCACTGATTGACCTGCTGGCGGGCTGCATCCACTGAAGCACGGCCATGCAGAAAACCCAGAGTCCCCTGGGCCGGTGTGATGGTGCCCACGATAACGCGCAAGCCAGCACGCCTGAGTTGCTCGACCGCCGTCTTGAGGCCCGCAATCAGCGCGTCAGCGCGGGGTTGCAAGCTCACACCCAGATCATTGATGCCGATGAGCAGCAGCACGTCGGTCGCACCTGCGACCTCCACCACATCACGCTGCAGCCTGCTCAGGCCTGATGGGCCGCCGGGGAAAAAGCCGTGACTCAGCAACCGGTTGCCGCTGATGCCCGCATTGACCACAGCGACCTGCCGATTCGCCGCCAACAGACGACGCGCCAGGAAGTCCGGATAGCGCTCGTCCTTGCCAAACGTGTTGGTACTTTGGAGAATCGGAATACCGTGCTTCGAGACGAAGCCATCCGTGATCGAATCACCGAAGGCCACCAGCACGCGCGCCGGTGTTGCAGCCTTGACATCGACCTCGTCAATCAGCACCCACGAGGGCTCCAGCAGGTTGTTGACGCGTGTAAAGGCTTGGCCTCGCTCGGCGCCCGAATGATTGCCCGCGGCGCGCCACAGGAACTCGTTGCCTGTGAAATGCCGGCTCATCGACTTGACGCCCCCCGCTGCGTAAAAACTGATCGCCAGTCTCTGCATAGGCTGAACCCGCAGTGCCACCTCGTCGCTCAACACACTGGTACCCGGCGCCAGCGTCACCCCGGCATGACCACCAAACAGAAGACGCTGCGTAGTACCCGGCACGACGTCAGCGTCGACGGCCGACAGCCCGACCTGCACCTCGTTGAGCTTCACCGCTTCTCGCCCGTAGCGGTTGCTCAGCCGCACACGCACGGCTTGTCCTGCCTGATGCAGGGTCACCACCTGCCTGATGGTCTGGTCGTGCAAGGACAGGGACAAGAAAGCATCGCTGTGCGGTGCTGTCCACGCGCCGATCCATGCACTGGACTGCGCGAGCGTAGGCCAGGCGGCGAGCGCCCATGACGCGACACACACTGCCAACAGCCTGCGGAACCAACAATAACAAGACTGCTTCATTTTCAGATTCTTTGGGATCGACGTAACGCTCCCGCACTGTACGCGCATGTGCCGATGATCAACATCAGATGTGTTCCCTACCTGTAACGCGGCCTGACCAGTGCGGAGGCCGCTCCCGCCAATGCAGTAACCTGCGAGATTGACGGCAGGACGTATCGAGGTACCTACTGGGTGGCGGGAAAGATTCTCACCGTCTCTACTGGCACGGGCGGCAAAAGCAAGCAGGTCGGCACAATACCCGCTGACACGCTAGCCGAGCAACTGCTTCGCGAACTGGCGAAGCAGGGCAAGGCGTAATTGCACAAAGCAATCTTCCTCAACGGCATTCTCACAGACCCCGCTTCGGCGGGTTCGTCGTTTCTGGGATGCTTCGAACCAGCAAATCGGACAAAATTCAAATGTAACGGTGAGGGGCGGCTTTTGGCCTCAAAATATCCGTCATTGAATAAACCGGTCATTGGTTTGGAGCCCGCCAGCTCCGTTGGTATCTTGAGTAGCCAAGAGTTCCCATTAGTTCTGCGCGCCCTGAGTAGCGAGGCAGCGCCCGGTGGGGAGCCTGATCGACTGAGTGACTCCGGCTGCCGAGGCGAAGGCGGCGCTGGAGGGCAGCCGCAGCCTCCAAAGGCTATACATTCTCAGACTTATGTAAACGAAACGCCGCGCCAGGCGTGACACGGCAGCCGATCGTATTGCCAAAACTGACAAGCCACGGCGCAGCGTGACGTGTCAGACCATCAGCGCCGTCCTGACCTTCCCGTAGCGCGCAGCGATCGCTTGTTCTCCCGCGTGATGGCCGTCGCGCACGACCCAGCGGCCGCCGACCATCACGTGCCGCACCATGCGCTCGCTGCCGCAGAAAACGAGCGAGTCGAGCAGGGCGTCGCCGCGCCGTCCAGCGAGATTGATATGCCCGGCATCGAGAACCACGAAGTCGGCGCGCATCCCGCGCGCGATGGCGCCGGCCTTGCGGCCGAGCGCCTGCGCGCCTCCGGAGGCCGCCTCGCGCCAGAGGGATGCGCCCACCGAAGGACTCGATTCGGAAGCCGCGATGTTGCGCCGGCGCAGGGCCAGCCGCTGGCTGTACTCTAGCCAGCGCAGTTCCTCCACCGGCGTCTGGGACACGTGGATATCCCCGCCGATCGCGAATCGGCCCTCCCTTTCCCGATAGCGGGCGAACGGAAACGTACCGTCGCCAAGGTTCGCGCCGGTCGTCGGGCACAGCCCCACCACTGCGCCGCTGGCGGCGAGCTTTTCGGCTTCCGGTGTGCTGACATTCGTGCAGTGGACCAGGCACCAGCGCGCATCCACAGGCATGTTGTCCAGCAGCCACTGAACCGGGCGCTTCTCGCTCCAGCTTAGACAGTCATTCACCTCTTTCACCACCTGGGCCAGATGGATGTGGATCGGCGCGGCCGGATCGAGCGCCGTTGCGCCCGCGTAAAGCTCCTTCAACATCGCCGGGTTCACCGCGCGCAGCGAGTGCGGTGCCACGCCCAGCCGGATTTCCGGATCGCCGGCACAGGTGTCGCGTAGATCGCTCAGCATGGCAAGCAGCGATTCGGGCGTCGTGGCAAAGCGTTTCTGGGGGCCCTTGAGCGGTTCTTCGCCGAAGCCGGCGTAAGCGTACAGCGAAGGCAGCAGCGTGATGGCGATGCCGGTCTCCTCCGCGGCGCGCAGGACGGCCAATGCCATCTCGATGCTGCGTGCGTAGGGCTTTCCGTCCGGGGCATGGTGCAGGTAGTGGAATTCGCCCACAGCCGTGTAGCCGTTGCTCAGCATCTCGCTGAAGAGCTGGGCCGCGATCGCGTAGACCTGATCCGGATTCAGTTGCCGCAGGAAGGAATACATCACCTCGCGCCAGGTCCAGAAGCTGTCCTCGGCCGACCCCATGCGCTCGGCCAGGCCCGCCATCGCACGCTGGAAAGCATGCGAATGCACGTTTGCCATGCCTGGTATGACCGGGCCGCCGGCGTGCTCGGCGCCGCCTGGCTTCTGGCGGACGCGCACTGCGGCGATGCATCCCCCGTCATCGACCTCGATGACGACGTTGTCGCCCCAGCCATCGCGAAGCAGGGCCTGTTCCGCAAAAAAGGATTTCATGACGCGCGGCGGTCCCCCGGTACCCGCATCATCATAGCTACCGCGCCGCCGGCAGTCATTTCCGGTACAGTTTTCTCACCTGGCGCAGCACGTCGGTGCCGGAGGCCTGCAGGACCTGTCTGAATACGCCGAGCACGTAATTGTCCTCGGGCAGCATCTGGAAACCGCGCCAGGGCGTCGCGAGCACCGTGTCCATGCCCAGCGGGCGCGCGAGAGTCAGAAAGGCGCATTCCAGCTGCAGCTTGAGATCGGAGCCGTCCGCCGCCTTGGGAGGAAGCTGCTGCGCGATGTTGCTCAGGCCTCCCGAGATGTGTATCCCCTTCAGATCCGGATCCGAACCGATCAATCCGATTGCCGCGAGCGCCTCGCGGTTCATGCCCGCCGTGTCGGCGATGAGGGCGCTGATCGATACGTCGATGATGACATCGTCCAGCGCCAGGCCGTGCTCGCGCACCAGGCGCAGCGCCGCGCGCTTTGCGGTGCCGGCGATCTCGGCGGCGGTCTTGTTCGGCTTGCCGATTCCGTCCTCGAGGCGCTCCGAGGCCATGAGCATGACCCTGCAGGGCCGGATCTTCAGCAGATCGGCCATGGCCCAGCGCGTCTCTGCCATGGAATTGATGATCGGTTTGGCGCCTCCGGCCTTTTCGGGATCGTAGGCCCTGAGGCAGATTTCCTGGACCGCAATCTCGGGGTAGTCGAAGCAGATCGGGGCGGCCACGGCCGCCTGAACTGCACGTATGACTTCCACCAGGAAGCCGGAATCGTCCTTCGCGCGCGGGCCGATGGTGAAGTCGAGCGCCGCGGCCCCCGCGTCGACCTGCCGTTTTGCCAGTGCCTGGATGCCGGCCATGTCGCCGGCTTCGAGCAGCGCCTTGGTGCTCTTGAATCCCGGATTGATCCGGTCCCCGATGATGGTGAACAGGGGACCGTTCGCATTCGATGCGCCTGCTTCATTCAAATCCGATTCTCCTCATGAAAATCCGCTGAAAGTCGGGCAGTGACCCGAGTTCGAGATAGCGGCAGCGCCCGGCGAGACCGCGCGCGCGATCGCGCAGTGCTGCGGAGGCGAGTGCCATGCGAACGCCGACGCCGGCGGCGTTGCCGACCTGCTCGATGCGCGCGAGCGGCAGGGCCGGCAGCAGGCCGATCCGCACCGCGCTTTCCAGCCCGATGTAGGCGCCGAAGGCACCGGCGATGACCACGCGCTCGATCGCATCCTCCTCCAGCCCCGCTTCGCGCAACAGGCAATCGATGCCCGCGCGTATCGCAGCCTTGGCGAGCTGGACGGCGCGCACGTCATTCTGCGTGAACGCCACTCCCGGGGCGAGCATGACCTCGCGATGGTCGCCGTCGGCGCGGATTGCGGCATGACCCGTAATTATCCTGCCGTGCCGGTTGACCAGCCCCAGCTCGACCATCGCAGCCAGGGCGTCCAGTACGCCCGAGCCGCACAGGCCCACCGGTTCGACGTCTTTGCCGATGACCTGGATCTCGAGGCGGCCATTCTCGACGCGCACGCGCTCGATCGCCCCTTCGGCCGCGCGCATGCCGGCTCCGATGTGTCCGCCTTCCAGCGCCGGACCCGAAGGGCAGGAGACGGTCGTGATGCTGTCGCCGTGCAGGCCGCGGATCAGGGAAATTTCGGTGTTGGTACCGATGTCCATGACGATGGTCGCGGTCTCGGCCCACCGGTTCTCGGTGGCAAGCAGCGCAGCGACATGATCGCCGCCGACGTAGCCGCCCACGTTGGGCAGCAGGTGCACGTACGCCCCCGGCGAGGTGGCAAGGCCGAGGTCGCGCGCCTTGATGTCGATCGCTTCGCACATCGCCGGGACGAACGGAGCGCGCCCGAGCTGGGAGACCGGAAGCCCCAGCAGCAGGTGATGCATGGCCGTGTTGCCGCAGACCGCCACCTCCACGATCTCCGCGGTGGGCGCGGCGACCGCGTCGCACAGGTCGCGCGCCAGGCCTGCGACCGCCGTGACGGCGGCGTGCTGCAGTTCGCGGCTCGCGGCCGGAGAGCGGATGGCATGGTTGACGCGGCTGACCAGGTCGGCGCCGTAGGCTGCCTGCGGATTTTCGATTCCCAGGCTGGCGATGCGCGCGCCCGTTTCAATGTCCACGAGAAAGCCGGCGCAGTTGGTGGTCCCCAAATCGATCGCGAGGCCCAGTCGCCGGGTTCCGGACGGCCGCACGCCGATCACCTCGTCGCCGCGCACCAGCGCCTGCAGGCGCCAGCCGGTGCCGCGCAGCAGTCCGGGCAGTTCCCGCAACGCGTACAGATCGATGCGCGCGGCCCCTTCATGGCGCAGCGCTTCGATGACGCGGTCGGCATCCGCGCCGCTGCCCTGTCCTTGCCCGCCGGATCCCATGATCGCCGGCGACAGGACCACGTCGTGCCCGCGCACGATGGGGTCGGGGGTGATCGCGACTTCCTTTCCGCCGACCTCGGCGCGCACAACCGGAGCGATCGAGCGCGGCGCGATCTCCACCACGCAGTCGCTCGACGGGCGCACCAGGCACGCACGCACCCACTCCTTTGCGCGTAGTGGCGCACCGGCGCCCGGTGCGGCTGGGCGAGCGGCATCGATCTCGCCCGACGCGACGTGCACGATGCACGTGCCGCAGACGCCGCGCCCCCCGCAGGCGCCGACGATCCGCACCCCGGCGCGCCGCGCGCTATGGAATATCGTTTCGCCTTCGTTGCACTGCGCCTCGCGGTCCAGATTCGCGAAGCGGATCTGGTACCAGGGTGCCGGCGGCTTTATTTCACCCGGCATCGATTTCTTGAAGGACAGGAGTCACAGCGTCCCGGCGCCGGGCGCGGGCCCAGGCCGCGGCCCAGGGCGATCAGTATGGAGAGCGATTTCACGGGGGAGAGCATCGACGTACCCGAGGCCGACACGGCGATGCGGGCGGCGCCGGCGAGAACGAGGACCGTGGCCTGCTGATCGAGCGGCACGCCGCGGTCGCCAGGGCTCGCCTCGATCCCTGATTCGAGACCCTCACGGCGTGCCCTGCGCCGGATCGTTCCGATCGAGCGGTCCGCAAGGCGAAACAGCAGTTCATTGCCGATGTCATCGAGCGCCAGCGCAAGCGAGCGGCGGCGCGCGGCGAACAGGGCCGAAATGCGCCGCTCCAGCGCCGCACCGAGCGTGCAGACTGTTGCGGCGACTGCCTGCAGCTCGCCCGGCGCATCCGTCAGCCCGGGCGAATGAACGGTCATTCCGTCCAATTCAATGTATGCTCCGATTACCCGGCTCACCGGAACGATGCAGTACGCGATGGCGGGTGCCGCCAGATCCTCGCGCTCGATCATCGCCAGCGCCTCCTCGCGGGCCTGCGGACGGGCGGGACGTGCGCGCACCGGCAGCACGTCAGATCGGATTGCGCGCATCAGAGCGGTGCTGAGGATTGTGGGCATCAGTGTCAGTGTTTCCGCGCCGCCTCGTCCGCCTGTCCGCGAAGTATATAATCAGCCCCGGATCCGGACAATCTTGGGAGGAACGCGATGAAAGCCATGATGATCAGGGTGTTGAGCCTTGTCGCCGCATTGATCGCGGTTTCTGCCGCGAATGCACAAAATCCCATCAGGGTAGGGCTCATCATGCCCTATTCGGGTCAATTCGCGGATACGGCGACACTGATGGACAATGCCATCAAGCTCTACATGAAGGAGAACGGCGACACCGTTGCCGGCAGGAAGATCGAGATCATCCGCAAGGATACCGGCGGCATTGCGCCTGACATTGCCAAGCGCTTGGCGCAGGAACTCGTGGTGCGCGACAAGGTGGATGTGCTCGCCGGCTTCGTGCTCACCCCCAATGCGCTTGCCGGATCCGACGTGTCGGTGGAGGCGAAGAAATTCATGGTGATCATGAATGCCGCAACTTCGATCGTCACGACGAGGTCGCCCTATTCGGTGCGCACTTCGATGACCATACCGCAACTGAACGAACCGCTCGGAGCCTGGGCCTACCGCAGCGGTGTCAGGAAGATCTATACGATGGTTTCCGACTACGGCCCGGGTCATGACGGCGAAAGCTCGTTCCATCGGGCATTCAAGGAATCCGGCGGGGAGATCGTCGGCTCCGTGCGATTTCCGGTGGCGAATCCCGATTTCGCGGCTTTCGTCCAGAGAGCCAAGGACATGAACCCGGATGCGATCTACGTCTGGGTGCCCAGCGGTGTGCAGCCGGCGGCGGTAGGAAAGGCGCTGGCGGAACGCGGCATTGATCTCCGGAAGACCAGGGTATTCGGAGAGGGCGAGTTGACCGACGAGAGCGCGCTCAAGAGCATGGGCGATGCCGGTCTTGGCATCGTCACCGCGTTTCACTATGACTACAACCACGACTCCGCAAAGAATAAGGCGTTCGTGAAAGCCTATAACGAGGCATACGGGCGCAACCCGGATCACTTCTCCGTTGGCGGCTACGATGGCATGCATATCATCTACGAGGCGCTGAAGAAAACCGGCGGCAACACCGATGCCGAATTGTTGATCGCGGCGGCCAAAGGAATGAAGTGGGAGAGCCCGCGCGGCCCGATTTCGATTGACCCGGAAACCCGCGACATCGTCCAGACCGTCTATATCCAGCGGGTGGAGAAGATCGGCGGCAAGCTGCGCAATGTCGAGATCGACAAGGTCGAGAATGTCAAGGACCCGGTGAAAGCCCGGATGAAGAAGTAAGCGACGCCTCTCTCCGATCCTTGGCTCTAGCATCAGGGCGAGTATTTCCTCGTCGCCGCGAACATGGCCCTCACGTTTTCCGGCTTCGATTCATCGGGAATGCCGATGCCGCAGTCAAGGATCAGTCCGCCGCCCTTGCCGACCTTTTCGATCAGGCGGCGGCTGAACGCATCTACTTGATCGGGTGTTCCGGTGGTGAGCATCGAGGCCGGCACATTGCCGCGCAGACAGACGACGTCGCCGAGTATTTCCTTCGCGCGGACCATATCGGCACGCTCGATCCAGTAAATCGCCTTGCCGCGGGGAATGTCGGCAATGGTCTCCAGGCGGGAGGTGCAGTCGCCCTCCCAAAACGGCATCGGTATGAGCCCCGCTTCGATGAGGTCGAGCATGAGCTTGCGCAGCGAAGGCCAGAAGAAGAGCTTGAACTGGTCGAGCGACATGAACCCGTCGAATGCCCAGTGCAGCGGGATGAAAACGATCCGGCTCGTGCTCGCCTTGCAGGTCGCGATGGTCTGCCGGGTGAGGAAGACCGTGGCGCGATCGATTGCCGCCAGCAGCTTGTCCTTGCGCCGGTACATGTCGAGCATGATGCCCCTGGAACCGCGAAAGTAATCGGCAAAGAAATCGAACGGAGCGGGCGCGGTGGCGCCATTGCTGAGAGGAAACCCCAGCTCGGCCATATCGGCAGCGAACCGGGTGGCGTGCTCGGCAAGCCGCATCGCCTCGTCGCCGGTCTCCTTCAGTGCGGCGAACGCGCGCTGCACGCCGGGACTTGCAAACTGGCGCGAGGCCACCACCAGCCGCATGTAATACAGGCCCGGGAACATGGGCAGTTGCTCCAGACCCTGAAAGGCCTCGCCGACGCGGGGCAGGTAGGTGTGCAGATAGAAACCGGTGGGGTCGAGCAGATAGTCGTCGTATTCTTCCGCTTTCATGTACTCGCGGTCGACATATTGGTAGGACACGTTCTCCGCGGTGCCATGACCGGGCCAGTCGAGCTGCTTGTACCCCATCTTTTCCATCACCGGGCCGACCGCGGTGAGCAAATGCGGATGGGCGTACATGTCCGGCTGCAATTCGAGGAAGGCCCGCCGCGCGATCTCGGCCAGGCGGTCGTAGCTGTACATCGCCTCGCGACAGCTGATGCCGCCGTAGCGCGCGAGCCAGAACATGCTGAAGAAAGCCACGGGCACGCGGTCCGGCTGCCGAAGTTCGACCGCATCCATGATTCGCTTCATCCGCTCGTTGTACGCCGTGGTTCCTTCACTCGTCGCCATGTCGGTCTCTCTCATGATGGGCCGTATCTGCGCGCGGCCTCGAACATCGCCCTGACGTTCTCGGTTTTCGCCTCGTCCGGAATGCCGATGCCGCCGTCGAGTATGAACCCGCCGCCTCTGCCGACCGTCTCGATGAGCCCGCGGCAGCAGGCGTCCACCTGCTCCGGGGTACCTGTGGTCATCATCGAGGCAGGTACGTTGCCGCGCAGGCACACGACGCTGCCCAGCACTTCCTTCGCCCTGGCGAGGTCGGTGCGCTCGAACCAGTAGACCGCCTTGCCGCGCGGAATGTCGGCGATGACTTCCAGGCGCGAAGTGCAGTCGCCTTCCCAGAGCACCATCGGAATGAGTCCGCCGTCGATCAGGCCGATGAGCAGCGTGCGAAAGGAGGGCCAGAAAAAAACCTTGAACTGGGCGAGGGACATGAACCCGTCGAACGCCCAGTGGATCGGGATGAAGACAAACTTGCTCGGATTGTGGGCGCCCGCGGCCAATGCCTGCCGGAGAATGAAGACGCCGGCCTTGTCCATCGCGGCGATCAGCTGATCCTTGCGGCGGTACATGTCCAGCATGATTCCCTTGGAACCCCGGAAGTTATCGCCGAAGTAGTCGAATGGTGCGTTGGCGGCAGCACCCTGCGCCTGCGGGAAGCCCAGATCTGCCATCTCCTTGCCGAAAGCTGCCGCGTGGCTGAGCATCCGGCGCGCTTCCTCCCCGGCTTCGCGCATTGCGGTGAGCGCGCGGGTCACCTGGGGGTGAGCATAATGGCGCATGCCGAGTATGAGCCCGATATAGTATTGCCCGGGCAGATTCTGCAGTCTGCCGAGCCCGTCGAATTCGGCAGCAATGCGCGGCAGGTATTTGGCCAGATAGAAGCCGGTCGGGTCGAACAGGTAGTCCTCGTATTCTTCGGCCTTCATGTACTCGCGATCGAGGTACTGGAACGAGACATTCACGTCGGTACCGTGGCCGGGCCATTGCATCTGCCGGTAGCCCATCCGCTCCATGATGGCGCCGAAAACGGTCATCGGATGGGGCAGGGCGTAGGTATCGGGCTGGAATTCGAGCACGATGCGCCGCACGACCTCGCCAACCCGGTCGTAGTCGTACATTGCATCCCGGCAGGTCATGCCGCCGTAGCGCGCATGCCAGAACATGGTGTAGAAGACGGTGGGCACGCGGTCGGGCTGCCGCAACTCGACCGCGTCCATGATGCGCTTCATCCGCTCGGCGTAAGCCGCCGCGGCGTTGCCCGCAATCAGCGCCGCGTCACCCATCGGCATCACTCCTCTGCATCGTTACTCGACGGCCGGCATCCATTGCCGGCACAGCGTCACGGCCGCCACGGCATTGCTCCCGTAGGCATCCGCGCCCGTGTAGGTGCGCACCGCCTCGTCGACCTGTCCGCCGCCGATCATGATTTTCAGTTCGCGGCGCAGACCGGCCGCTTCGATCGCCTGCACCGTTTCCTTCATCGAGTCGAACGCCAGCGTGAGAAAGCCGCTCAGGCCCACAACGGAGGGCTTGAATTCACGGATCTCCTCGACGAACTTCGCCACCGGCACGTCGATGCCGATGTCCTTGACCTCGAAGCCGTTGATGTCGAGCATGAAGGTGACGATGTTCTTGCCGATGTCATGCAGATCGCCGTGCACGGTACCTACGAGCACGCGGCCCAGTTTCTTGGTGGCGGCGCCGGATTTTTCCTGGATGAGCGGCTTGGCGATTGCGCCGATGTTCTCCAGCATCTCGCCCGCCAGCACCAGTTCCGGAAGGAAGTACTCCTGTTTCTCGAAGCGCTTGCCGACGATGTCCATGGCTTCGCGGCACAGTTCCAGCACCCGCACCGGGTCCTCGCCGCGGTCCAGCATCGCCTTGGCGAGGGCGAATGCCTCCTCCTCGCGCATTTCCGAGATCGCCTCTACCAGCTGTTTTTCATTGTCGATCATTACCCACCTCGTTGGAAAATGGACGTGCCCGCATCCGCGCCGCGCACTCGTATCATGTTACGCCGGGCAGGCTGGTCGTGTTGTTGCGCTCCTGCGTCAGCCCCGAGTCGCGGAGAATCCCCGGCACCAGATTTTCGTTCCGGTGCGCCATGACATGTACGCCTGCGATCCCTTCCATGCGGCGCAGGGCGCGGATCAGCTCCACGCAGATCTTGACGCCTTCGCGTTTCTGATCGGCCGACTGCTCGATCCGGTGCAGGATTTGTTCCGGAATGTGCACGCCGGGAACGTGGGCCAGCATCCAGCGGGCGGTGCGCGCAGAGGGCAGCGGTCCCACGCCGACGAGAATGTGGCAGCGCCGGTCGAGCCCGCGCGATCTGACTTGCCGCATGAAGGCTTCGAGCATGGCGAGATCGAAGCAATACTGGGTTTGAACGAATTGCGCCCCGGCGGCAATCTTCTTCGCGAAATTGATTAGGCGGTCCTCGAACGGCGGTGCGAACGGATTGATCGTCGCGCCGAGAAAGAGGTCGGGGCGCACGGCCAGGGTCCGGCCCGACGCAAACGCCCCCCGATCGCGCATGCCGCGCGCGATTTCCAGCAGCGATACGGAATCGATGTCGAACACGGGACGGGCATCCGGATGGTCGCCGTTGCCCACGCCGTCGCCCGTGATGGCGAGCAGGTTGCGCACGCCCAGCGCTGCGGCGCCCAGGATGTCGGCCTGCATGGCGATCCGGTTGCGGTCGCGGCACGCGACCTGGAACACCGGCTCGTAGCCATCGGCAACCAGCAGCGCCGAAGCGGCGAGGCTGGACATGTGGCAGTTGGCGCCCGCGCTGTCGGTGACGTTGACGGCGTCGAGGATCCCGCGAAACGCGGTGGCACGGCGCAGCTGGTCCTGCGGATCGGCGGAATCCGGAGGCGAAAGTTCCGCCGTCACGACGAAGCGGCCCGACCTGCATGCAGTCTCGAGGAGGCCGCGTTCGCGCGCGCCGTGGCCCTGGCCGTGGCCCGGCGGCGGGTCCTGCGGCACGGCATCCTTGCCCATGATGGTCCGGACCCATGCAGAGGACCCGCGCAGACTTGCATCGGCGGGAGGCTGGATGCTGGCGAACTTGTCGGCGCCGGTCATGCGCCGGGAGCCGTCCAGCCCCTCCAGCCATACGCAGCGCATGCCCGGGTCGATCTCGCAGCTGCCGTCTGCGGCGACGCCGCCGCAGGGGCCGTTGCGGTGCCGCTTCGGGCAGTTCATCGGGCACGCCATGCCGGTGGACGACAGCGTGCAACGGCCGCACATGTGGCAGTCGAAGAAAAGACCCTTCAGGGTACGCTCGGCGGGGGCGACCAGGCGTTCCACGCGCTGCGGACCCAACCAGGCAACGCCCCTGCGCAGCCGCGGCGCCACGCGCATGAACAGGCTGTGGAGGATTTCGAGCGCCCCGGCGTGCCTCACCGACCAGAGGCGAATGCTCCTCATTCGACCCTCGCGCGGGCGATGTGCAGGTCCGACAGGGCATGACCCGACCCTGTCTTCGAGCGTGCCATCACCCTGGCCGTGTTGCCCATGTAGCGCGCGTCCTCCATTCCCTTCGCCCCGACGGGCAACACCTCGTCAAGGGCTCAACTGTTTGTTAGGAGCTCAACTGTTTGCATTTCAAACAATCGGCTCCGCCGGGGGTTTGATCTGCATCAAGCTTTCCGGCAACACCGGCGCTGCGGGCACGGCGCGTGGGAGGACGCCCACCGGCAACCACCCGCGGCATCGCGGCGACTGACCAGCAGTTCGCCGAAGCCGGCCCGTTTGTCCGACCCCTGCTTTTGGGATATGATTTGCCATTCAACATCCCCGTTCGTAAATGGCGAAATATGTGTTCGTGTCGGGCGGCGTAGTTTCCTCGCTGGGGAAGGGGATAGCCGCCGCCTCCCTCGCCGCGATCCTCGAGTCCCGCGGCATCAAAGTCACACTCCTCAAGCTCGACCCCTACATCAACGTCGACCCCGGCACGATGAGCCCTTTCCAGCACGGGGAGGTGTTCGTGACCGAGGATGGAGCCGAGACCGACCTCGACCTTGGCCATTACGAGCGGTTCCAGTCGGCCAAGATGAGGAAAAACAACAACTTCACGACTGGCCAGATCTACGATTCGGTCATCAAGAAGGAGCGCCGGGGCGATTACCTGGGACGCACCGTGCAGGTGATCCCGCACATCACGGACGAGATCAAGGCCTTTATTGTGCGCGGCGCGGGCGAGGCCGAGGTGGCAATCGTCGAGATCGGCGGTACGGTGGGCGACATCGAGTCGCTGCCGTTCCTCGAGGCGGTGCGGCAAATGCGGCTGGAACTGGGCGAACGCAACACGTGTTACATCCACCTGACGCTGGTGCCCTTCATCAAGAGCGCGGGCGAGATCAAGACCAAGCCCACCCAGCACTCGGTAAAGGAGTTGCGGGAAATAGGGATACAGCCCGATGCACTGCTATGCCGCGCGGACCGGCCGATCCCCGAGGAGGAAAAGAAGAAAATCGCGCTGTTTACAAACGTGCAAGCCAATGCGGTGATCTCGGTCTGGGACGTGGATTCGATTTACAAGATTCCGTGGATGCTGCACCAGCAGATGCTGGACGAGATCGTCTGCCACAAACTCAACATCCTCGCCAGGCCCGCCGACCTCAGGGTGTGGAAGCGCCTCGTCGAGGCGCTGGAGCATCC
>Ga0315281_10008400_pt1 | contig 14454 bp, 15 predicted proteins | sample YL17G07_0_MG_FD_204540 | JGI IMG/M metagenome (GOLD analysis project Ga0315281, IMG submission 204540) | Sediment microbial communities from Yellowstone Lake, YNP, Wyoming, USA - YL17G07_0 | ecosystem: Environmental > Aquatic > Freshwater > Lake > Sediment | place: USA: Wyoming | collected...
ATGTGACGGGAGAGAAAAGTATTTGCCTAAACTTTCAAAAAAGTGGAAAGAGATACGCGCCTACAAATCAAAGAGACAAGAAAAATCACTCGCTATCTTTAACTCACACCCAGATAAGTTGACGAAGTACGATGTGCCCGCAGTCTTGGAGTACATTCACTATAATGCAAAAGTGCTCAAGGATGACAAGAAATTCAAAGCGATAATTAAGTTTATAGGTGGGGTAGCGAAGCATCAGCTCGTGGAGCTCATGTACGATGTTGTGAATGAGCGGCCGATCGAGGATTTCTTAAAAATAGTTAAGGGAGGAAATTCTGGAGAATTAGTCCCTAGCCAAGATACCAAAAATGTTCCAGACATTGTTGATATGAGCATATATATTGCTCCTCAATTAGGAATGTCGGGTAAATTCAAAGAAGCTCTGCAATTATTCGATTTCCTTGTCGAGATACCAGATTTAGATCTCACGGTCTACAATAATGCTCTTTGGGCGGTCATGCATGACAATAACAAGTTGCCCATTGATCCAGTCCGGGACAGAAAGTATCTTAAAGCATGTCTCCCCTACGGACCTCAAAATCCTGCGATCTTCTATAATGCGGCCTGTATTTACTTCGAACTCGGAGAGTTAGACAAAGTATTCGAAAACATCAAACTCGCTATTAAGTACAACTACGAAAACATAGAAGCGCTTCGTACCGAACCTCTTTTTGCACCGATTGTGAACGATCCAAAATTCATAGAGAGCTTCGCTAAAGCTAAGAAGTAATATAAGAGAGAAGACCCCAGGATTGGGGAGTGCTGAAGTAGAGAGGACATGAACAAAACAAAACCACTCCAACATATTGGAGTGGTTTTGTTTTGTTCGGAGAAGTTGTTTAACCGAGGGGGTCGATCTCTCCACTCAGGTTTGATGGAGCAGTTGTCGATCCCGTACTGTTGGTTGCCGTAACCCGTACCCTCACTTGGTGAAGCACATCGGCTTCTTGTAATACGTAGCTTACGGATGTCGCACTGGGAAGATCAACGCAGTTGCCTCCGTTCAGATCACAGCGCTGCCACTGGTATGCGTAGGTAATCGTCGGTGTGCCACCCCACGTTCCGGTTGTTACGCTCCATAAAAAGGTTGGTTGTTTTTCAAGTCCGCGAATAAGTGCGGGGGCGATGGTGTTTGTGGGGGCGGTCGAGCCGATCACTATCGCCGATACGGCGCTCGATGCGCTTGTGCCACCAGCACTGTTCGTCGCCGTAACAACACTGCCAAGCGTCATGCCGACGTTACTACTCTGTACGACATACGTCGATGCGGTCGCTCCAGGGATGTCGGTACATGAAGCACCTGTCGCGTCGCACTGTCGCCACTGGTACGAGTAGGCGAATGGTAATGTGCCGACCCATGTTCCGTTCGTGGTCGAAAGGATTGAGCCGGTGTTTGCGTTGCCCGAAATCACGGGTAGTCCCGTGTTGGTAGGTGCGATAGGACCGGCAGGTGCGGCGACGGTAAGGGTTCCTGTCGATGTCGAAACATTCACGGGGTCTTGGAAGCTCGTTGTCGAAGGGGTGACGGTATCAAGGTAGGTTCCGGCAACAAGCGTTGTTGGAACACTAAGGAGAACGTCAACGCTTACTGACGCACCTGCGGGCATTGTACCAATCGTACAGGTTGTTCCGTTGTATTGCTTGCGGTTGAATTGCACGGTTACATACCATGCTGCACACGATGTTCCTGCGGGACCCGTCGCGCTTACGAAGGTCGTTTGGGGTTGATAATTTTTGAGGGTTACGTTTGCCGCGTCTGCGGTGCCGTCGTTACGAACCGTGATCGTGCGTGTGAATACGGTACCAGGTGCGACCGCTGAAACCGGATTCACGCTTGATGAATGGAGTCGGACAACCGCATCGGTCACGTTGACCGCGCTTGTTGCCGTATTGTTCGTTTCGTTTGTTTCGAGGATGACATCACCGGTGTCAACCGAGGCGGTTGCGACATACACGCCGGCAATCGCAGGAACATCGTAGGCTATTGTCAGTGATAACCAGCCACCGTTTGCAATGCTTGTTGCGCAGTCAACCTCGCCGCCGGTCGACGTGCAACTCGTCGTGGGGAGTGTAGAAGGTGTTACTGACGTGACTGTCCCAGGGACGCTCACATGCGCGGTAAATCCATTCGCCGATGAATATCCGTAGTTCCAAATTGAAACCACGCTCGTCGCTCTTTGTCCGATGATGACTGGATTGGGTGTGGTGGAAATGCTTGGCACAAGATCAGCAGGACCGCTTCCCACCCATTTCCACAGCACATTCACGGTGTTTGTGGGACCAGTGGCAGAGGCTGAGGTCCCTACTCCCGTATAGGGGATGACCGTCGGACCCGTTGCACGATAGGTCGCGACCGTTCTCGATGCGCCAGGTGCGAGGGCGGGAACGGTGCAGGTGCTTTTGATATTGCCGGAGCGAGGAGTTACGGTCGTGCAGGTGATCCCAGGGACGACACCGAACGATCGGGTAATTCCGGATCCAGAGCTGATCGATCGTGGGTAGGATACAACGACGGTGCTTGTGGCGCTGTCTGCATCGCCGGTGTTGGTAAGCGTAAATGTCGAGGTAGATGATGTACCAGCCCCGAGAGGGTTGACCGGTTGGGTTGCGGAAACAACAAGGTTTGCTGTCGCAGCGTGCGCGAACGGTGCCCATGCAAGCATGCTACTTGCGGCTACGATAAGCATCGCCCCTAAAATTATGTGTCTCATAAGAAAACGATACGCTCCTCCTGTTTGTGTCATAAATATATCTAATGTTAAATAACTAATAATTCAATATAATTCTACCATACCGTTTTGTCGTCACCCAGCCATATTGCGTAGTTTTTTCCACAGAGCCGATCTGAAGAGAGCTTTCCCGTAGTTGCTGGTGGATACAAAAAAATGACCGAGAAGAACTCGGTCATTTTTTTGTATTGCGCAAAGCATTAAGCGAGACGAGTACTCGCTTTCGCTCATCTTCTTGCGGACTGTGTCTCGCCGAAGCCGAGCTTCAACGAGGCGAAGGCGGATAGGGTGAGATTCGAACTCACGGTCCGGTTGCCCGGACTCTTGTTTTCAAGACAAGTGCGATAGACCAGCTCTGCCACCTATCCCTGTTTATTAAATTTTTAACTTACTGCAAATAATGTTCTTCGCAATGACAATTTGGGCAAATAAGTTCTAAGTTGCCAGGGCTGTTATTGCTACGGTCCCTATTTTTGTGGTGAACCTGCAGTATTTTAAACTTGCTGTAACCACACCGCTCGCAATTCACCCCTCTTTCTTCCGATAAGCTTATTTTTAAAGCTTGTTGTGATTTTACGTTGTCTCTTGGGCTATTGATTTTGTATTTGATGCCCGCCCTGTGTGTATTTGAACAACCCCTGCTACAAGTTTTTTTATTCAAACCTGACAAAATTAATTTCCCACAGACTACACAGGGAGTTTCTTTTCTGCAAGATGCACCATAACAAGTTTGCCCACAAAAGACTCTCCCTTTATTTTCCTGTATTTGCTGAGGCCTTTTATAAATGGGCTTGGCGCAAATAACACATTTAGTGTTTGGGTTTCTTTTGTATTCCTCAGTCACTCAACCAGTATACCAGAGAAATTTTATGAACACAAACTCCATCTACTAACATTTGCACCTGACTATCCTAGCAGAATTTATGCAAAACGCAACGTGCCACCCATATTTTGCACTTTTGCACGGCGATGATATGCTCTTTATTATATGCGTACCAATATCGTACATCCGGGGGCGGACGAGCTTACTTATGAAATCCGCGAGATCATGGAGGTCGGGCGCAAGCTCGAGGCGCTCGGCGTGCCCATGGTTTGGGAAAATATCGGCGACCCGGTGGCAAAAGGGGAGGCACTGTCGCCGTGGATCAAGGAGATCATCGCGGAGACTATTGCGCGGGACGACAAAGCGTTTGCGTATTCGCCGACCAAGGGGCTCCTCGAGACACGCGAGTTTCTGGCGAAGCTTCGCAATGCCGAGGGTGGCGCGCAAATCTCGCCCGAGGACATGCTTTTTTTTAACGGGCTCGGCGACGCTATCTCAAAGGTCTACACCTACCTCCATCCTGCGGCGCGTGTCATCGGACCCAACCCCGCATACTCGACGCACTCCTCTGCCGAGGGCGCGCACGCCGGGTCGCCGCACATCACCTACAACCTGAACCCACATCGCAACTGGCTCCCCGACCTCGAGGACCTGCGCAACAAGGTAAAATACAATCCCAACATCGCAGGCATTCTCATCATCAACCCCGACAATCCAACAGGCATGGTGTACCCCGAAAAAGTACTTCGCGAGATCGTCGCCATCGCGCGCGAGTTCGGACTTTTTATTGTCTCCGATGAGATCTACGGCAACATTGTGTACGGCGAAGAAAAATTCGTGCCGCTTTCGCAGGTGTGTGGTGACGTGCCGGGTATTGCGATGAAGGGACTTTCCAAGGAGATTCCTTGGCCGGGTGGACGCTCGGGATGGGTTGAGTTTTACAACAAAGACAAAGACCCTATTTTTGCCCGCTACGCAAAGTCGCTCGTCGACGCCAAGATGCTCGAGGTGTGCTCGACGACACTTCCGCAAAAAGTGCTCCCCAAGATATTTTCCGATGCCCGCTACAAACCCTACCTTGCGGAACGCGCACACACGTACGGCAAGCGCGCCGATGTTGCATACGAAATGTTTCGCGGCGTAAAATGGGTCATCGCACCGAAACCAGCAGGGGCGTTCTATTTGTCGGTAGTTTTTGAGGATGGTATTTTGAACAACACGCAGTCGCTGCCCATCAACGACCTCAACGTGAGACAGCTCGTTGAAAAGGCGGTCGAGGGCGTCGCCCCCGACAAGCGTTTCGTCTACTACCTCATGGCGTCAGTGGGCATTTGCGTGGTCCCGCTCTCTGGTTTCAATTCAAACCTCCACGGTTTCCGCATGACCCTCCTCGAACCCGACGAGACAAAGTTCAAAACAACCCTCGAGACGATTGCAGGTGCGATCAAAACGTATAGCGCATCATAAAACAGCGCAAAACATAATTTTAGGAATAAACAGATTGGAAATCATTAGTTTTTGTGCTATTTTCAAAATATGAGTAAAAATAAGATCATATTCGCCAGTATTTTTCTTTCTGTTGTTACGGGTATTTTTGTCGTTCTTCAAAACAAGAAAACACCAGAAGGACTCCCGCCTATTCCATCGACTCCTGCGGAGTACACATCGCCACCACCAACACCGATATTTGAATATTATAAACCGACATACACAGCTGATGGAAAGATCGATACTCGTGACTGGGTTGTCTACCGCGACGAAGAAGTCGGTTTTTCGGCACGAGCACCAAAAGGTCAGATATACATAGGATCAACCGAGGATGCGTACAGAATATTTTTATATACCACCAACAACAAGAATGATCGTCTCGTTATGAGTATGATAGAGAAAAAGCCCACAAGTAGCTTACGTAATTGGATAGCTTCGTATGTCAGCGCATACCCCGAGGGGATAGTCCACAAAGAGTTTGTGTCCATCGGGAAATATGAGGCTTTGCAGTTTGACATTGAAAAACCTGTTCAAACTGAAGGCAAACTTGTGTACTTCAAAAATACCCCATATTACAAACCTAATAATTATCGTACGCCAGAACAGTCAGATAGTTTTATGCCTGATTCTCATAATTATGTCATCGAAGCAGAGGACAGGTATCTTCTTATTCGATATTCATTGACGGAAAATAAATCATACATTGATACCTACAACGCTATCGTTGCCTCTTTAGAAATTTTCCCTCCGAAAAAGATATAGTTTTTACATAGAGTGCTTGTGCTCTGCCCCCCCCCATATGCTAGTCTACGTAAGGAGGTAGCATCAATGTCGATGTTGCCCTTTTTGTACCTTAAATAAAGAGAGGTGTTAAATGATGAAGCTTAAAGAGTTGTTTGTGGGCATGATGTTGCTTATTTTTTCGTCAACTACAATGGCGTCAAACGAAGCAACGGGGTTTGCCTACCCGGTGGGAAATCAAAATTCTCCGCCGACCGAGCAATCAGGAAATACAAATGGATTTAGAATCAGCCAGGGATTCAACACAAGCTCTGTTGGTGGCGGTGGTGTCAATGATGGTTGGTGCGGGATAAATTTTGACCCAAAACCATACAACGACCAGACTACTTGCGAATCCAATGGATTTAAATGGTACTATGGACACACTGGCATTGATCTCTCAAATGGAGCGGAAGGTTCGATGATCACGGCTGTTGCTTCGGGGGTTGTGTATCGAGTGTTGAACCAAGATGCTGGCTACGGCAATGTTGCGATACTGCAACACATCCTGCCAAGCGGAAGGAGAGTGTATTCACTCTACGCACACATGAAAGATCAAAACACCCTGGTTCAGGGGGCTACAATACAAAAAGGAGCTGTAGTCGGGCATGTTGGTAAGACAATAGGGGCCTCCACAAGTCTGCCTCCCCACTTGCATTACGCACTGTTTGACGAAGTTTTGATTCCAAAGATTGGTTCGCTTGGGTTAAACCAGGTTTTCGGATATCTCTACGGAGACAATGGGGTAACGAGTCAATCTGGGAATACGACAATGCCAGCAAACTTGTTTCGGTATATGTATGACCCGCTTTTGTTTGTGGACGACCGAAACAACGACTGGCAAGCAACGCTTCCCGGAACAGGTTATTGGTCGGTGAACTTTTCGAGTACTCAGTCAGTAGCGACGCGAACAGCGTATGTTGTTAACAGTACGGGCGATGCAAAGTCGCTCCAAGCTGCGGTAGATGCCGGATGGATAAGTTCCGATGTGTGGTGGTGGAGCGGTTCCTCGTGGATTCACTATACGAATCCTTGGCCAATAGATTCGTACACCATTTCTGCCGGCGTTATCTACGCGTTTAACATGCTTCGGTCAGATCTTACACTGCACTGGTTCGTTCCTGGGAATAATTACCTTGATGCACGGTGGCGGCAGGATATGTCGGAATTTACGAACGTCAACGCCAGTCTTGGTTTTGGGCGTGGACTTCGTGAGACATACAGCAACAACCCAAACTGGAGTACCACCTACGGTATTACGTATATGTTGTATGAACAACCCGTAAGTGGCACGATGTATTATGCAACCATTGCCGTCGCGTATTCAAAGACCGATCCACTGGTGCGGTACGTGTGCTACTACAATTCCCAGACCAGCGTTTGGTCAAGCTGGGTTCGTGTGTATTGATCAAGCTCCTCTTTCTTCTTTGGGCTAATGCCTAAAACTCGTTCGCTTTTTGCGAGCGAGTTTTTTATTTGGTGTTAATGACGGTAATGTCTTATGATTGGCGTACCAGGTAAACCCCCGAAGCGTGCTATCATACTCTTATGCGCCACTTAGGCATTGATTATGGTACCAAGAGGGTAGGGGTCGCCGTCTCGGATGAGGGCGGGACGATGGCTTTTCCGTACGCCATCCTCGACAATAGCAAGGGGCTCGTGGGGGAGATAAAGACTATCTGCGCGCACGAGTCGGTCGAGGCGATCGTCATCGGCGAGTCAGTGGACTACAAAGGCAAACCGAACCTCGTAATGAAAGAGGCGGATAGGTTCATTGCTGAGCTCAAGGAAGTAATCTCGATACCAGTGCTCAGTGAGCGTGAATTCCTCTCAACACAGCAAGCGCGATTCTTCCAAGTTCACCGCAAGCGCGTCGACGACTCCGCCGCCGCAATCATTTTACAAAGTTATTTGGATCGCAAACACAGTAAACCAATACTAGAAACCCTGTAAGTTTTTATGCATATAAATTTTACCAATCATGCAAAAATAAGAATTACCGAGCGTGATGTTAGTATTTTGCATATTGAACAAACATTAAAAAGTCCCGATACTGCCACTCGCAGTTTTGACGGAACATTTCTCGCCCGGAAATCTTTTGCTGGAAAAATTCTCGAAGTAGTGTACACTGAAGGCAAGAAAGGATTTACGGTAATAACTGCGTACTATCTATGAAAATTCAATACGACAACGTTGCCGACGCAATGTATATCTACCTTAAAAAAGGTAAAGTTGCCAAAACTGCCAAGATGGCAGGGCGTCTTTTGGTTGACCTCGATCGTTCAGGGAAAATCATTGGTATCGAGATTTTGAATGCCTCAACACAGATGGCAAAGAAACAGATGGGGAATATCGAGATTGGTATGCCCGTGATGGCACACGTGTAGTTTTTAAAGGAGAGCAAAAAGCTTGACAAAATAGGCATTTAGTGTATACTGTTTGTAGTTCTTGAAGTTACGAAAGGCTCGTTTACCCGAACGCAGAGGGGTTATTCTGAAAGGAAAAATCATGAGTGAAATCATGGGCGTAGATTCGGCCAACAAATTGGCTGGTTTGCAAATAGACCTGCTCCAAAAGTATAAGGCAGGGCATGTCACATTGGATCACCTCGAATGGTTCAATAACCTCAAAAAAAGCGAACGAGATGCCCTCTTGGGGAATAAAACCCCGAAGAATGGGATCCTCCGCCTGCTCTCCGCTGGCGAAACCATCTCCATTCCCGCCTGCGACGGCACATGCTCCTTGGCGCAAGCTAAGGATGTGTTCAAATCTGGCATCGACCCCGATTTCAAAAATTGGGGGCTTGATCAGACCGGGAAGTCAACCGAAGAAACACAGGTACAGGTGCATGAGCTCGTGGAAAATGTTACGTTTGCAAAAATATTCGGTTTCCTGGGATCCGATCTGGACAAGCTGTGTCTCACACAGCACCAGATAAAGACATTCTGCGAAAAGCATTCAAATTGGCTTCGTACCGACGGCTACGCAACCCACTTCCTGTTCAAGGAAAACAATGAGTTCTTCGTTGCCGGCGTGCGCGTGCTCTCCGACAGCTTGCGCGTCCGCGTGCGCCGTTTCGAGGACGACAACGTCTGGAATGCCGACTACCACCACCGCGTGGTTGTGCCGCAACTGGCTGTTTGAAACTTTGAACCCCGGGGTCTTTGACCCTTAATCCCTCTGACACTTTGTCGGAGGGATTTTATTTTGTATACTGAGCACACGATGACTGAAATCACTTTTGATGAATTTAAAAAAGCGGAGATACGGATTGGGACGATACTTTCGGCAGAAAAAGTGCCTGAGGCGGATCGGCTGCTCAAACTTATGATCAACCTTGGGCGAAAGAAGGTTGCTCCTCAGCCTATTGTTGTTGCAGAAGGGGAGGTGTCGCCAGAGGTTCCAGAAGAGGTAAAAGTAGAGGACGATATTCGCCAGATCCTCTCGGGGATTGCCGAGCATTATCCAGACCCACAGGTTTTAGTGGGGAGGCAGGTGCCCGTGCTCGCAAACTTGCCGACGCGTACGATTCGCGGATATGAAAGTCAGGGGATGGTGCTCTACGCGGTCGGCGAAGGGTTTCTCACGACAGTCGAACCAGGTCGCGAAGTACCAAACGGCACGCCGGTACAGTAAGAGGGGGAACAAGAAGAACAGGGGGAACTACTAACAACTGACAAATACAAAAGGCGGAACCACTCAAATCAATGCGGCAAAAACTTCAGACATTCAAAGATTACCTTGTTGCATGGACAGTGCGCCATGCGGAGGGGCGCCATGCAAAGTGGTGGCTCTTTGGCGTGGCGTTTGCTGAGTCGTCGTTTTTTCCTGTCCCTCCCGACGTGCTCCTGGCGGCAATCCTCATGACTCGCGAGCGAGTTCGAGCTTTTTTCTATGCAGGTATCACAACCGCGGGCTCGGTACTCGGCGGACTCTTTGGATACGCAATTGGTTATTTCTTTTTTCAAACGGTCGGGGTTTGGCTCGTTGCCACGTATCACCTCGAAACAGAAATGGTCACGGTGCAAAAGCTTTTTGTGGACAATGCGTTCTTTGCGATCTTTGTTGCGGCATTCACGCCGATCCCGTACAAAGTCTTTACCATCGCAGCGGGGCTTTTTGGCATCAGTATCCCCACGTTCCTTCTCGCGTCGATTCTGGGTCGTGGTGGACGCTTCTTTATGGTCGCGTCGATCATGCGTTTTTTTGGCGGGCACATCACCCGCGTGCTCTATCGTTACTTCAATGTCATCTCGCTCATCCTCGCACTATTGCTGGGCGGTGTCCTCTACGTTTTCTTCTTGCGGTAGGGTATACTATATCTAATGCAGCGGAGTAAATTTTATCAATTTTTCCCGCCACCGCAGTTCTTGCAAATGCCCGCGGTCGGCCTCGACATCTCAGACACCTCGATGCGTTTTGTCGAGCTTGTCGAAACGCGCCACGGGCTCGTCATCGGACGTTTTGGCGAGCGTGCGATTCCGCACGGGGTCATTGAGTCAGGCGAGGTGAAAAAACCCGCCGACCTCCGCGCGATTTTCAGTGCCCTTAAAAAAGAACACAACCTCGATCTGGTCGCCGTCTCACTCCCCGAAGAAAAGGCATACCTCTTTGACCTGCACTTGCCCAAGATGAAATACCGCGAGATTCGCGGAGCCATCGAGCTCTCGCTCGAGGAGTATGTGCCCATCAAAGCTTCCGAGGCGCTCTTTGACTACGATATCGAAATGGAGACCGATACGAATATCCAGGTGAGCGTGTCGGTTACGCCGCGCACACTGGTCGACGGCTACCTCGAAGCATTTTCAGGTTCGGGTATCACCCCCACCGCGTTTGAGGTCGAGGCTCAGGCGGTTGCGCGGGCGATCGTTCCCGAAGGAGACAAAAACACGTACATGATCGTTGATTTTGGAAAAACACGCACTGGTATCGCTATTGTCGCCAATGGGTTTGTGCAGTTTACCTCAACCATTCCCATTGGCGGGGGAGCTCTCACCGAGGCGGTCGCACGAAATTTGAACATCTCCTACGAGGAGGCAGAAAAGATAAAACGCGAAAAGGGGGTCTCGGGAGGTGCCGGAAACGAAGAGCTCTCCCTAGCGCTCATTTCCACGATCTCTGTTTTGCGCGACAATGTAAGCAAACACTACACCTACTGGCAGACGCACGATGACTATGGCAAGAAACACGCCCCCATCCAAAAGATCTATCTCTGCGGAGGGGATTCCAATCTTGCGGGGTTCATAAGCTACCTCGCTTCGGGTCTTGAGGTAAAGGTCGAGCTTGCGCAGGTGATGGTCAATGTGAACCCGCTCCATCGATATGTGCCAGAGATAAGTTTTGGTGATTCGTTGCGTTACGCCACCGCGATAGGGCTCGCACTTCGCCGCCCCAACTAACCTTTTGACCATGTTTAACATCCTCCCCCAAGAAGAAAAGAAAAAAGTCCTTACGGAGTACCGCCTGCGCCTTGCGGTGGTCGTTGTTTTTGCGGTGGCGGCGCTTGTCTTGTCCAGTTGCATTCTCTTGGTGCCTTCGTACCTGCTTGCGGTATCGAAATACAACTTTGCGGCAAAGGAGCTCGCGACCCTTGAGGGGAAACAAGTCGACGGGGGCAAGGAAAAAGAGATAGATACGCAGATCAAAGCAGTGAACAAAAAGATCAGCTTGTTCCTCGGTGATAAAAAAGCGATAGCGCGCACTCCCTCGGAGGCGATACTGAGCGTACTCTCGGTGAAAAATTTTTCCATAAAGATCCGATCAGTCTTGTACGACGTGAATCCCGACCGCGAACACTTGGTTTTTATGGGCAGGGCAGAGGACCGAGACAGTCTCGCAAGTTTTGTCGAGATACTCAAAAAAGATCCCTCATGGAACAGTGTCGACCTCCCGATAGGAAGCTACGTAAAGAGCACCAACATCGATTTTACGATCGTACTTGAGCGAACTATCCGCATTCCCCAAGAAATAAAATAGCATCATGAAAACCTCCAACAAAACGCTTCCATTACTCATTATTGCAATCGTGCTTACGCTCGCCCTCTGCGGTGCCTACCTGTTTTTCTTTATCGCAATGAAGAATAAAACGGCAGCAACGGCAGAGCTTTCGGCAAAAAGTGCAGAGCTCTCGGGTAGGCAGTCGCGTATCATTGGCACCCTCGCGGTGATCAAGGGGGAAGGGGAGAACATTGATAAGCTCTCGACCTACTTTATTAAGGAGAGCGAGATCGTTGCCTTCACCCAAAAGATCGAGCTTTTGGGCGCAGAGTCGGGGACAGCCCTTACCCTCGAGGGGTTGGATCCAGGAACCGGCGCGGCAGGCGAGCCTATCCTCAATTTGCGCATCTTGGCAAAAGGAACATTTCAGGATGTGATGCACCTCATGACGCTCCTCGAGAATTTCCCCGCAAAGTTCGAGTGGAAGACCGTAGAGATCTCTCGCGATGACAGCTTTGTCGGTCAAAGCCAAACGGGAGCAAAAAATAAAACGATCCCGGTCGCGCCACAGTGGCGGGTCGCCGTGTCCTTGACGGCACGTAACTTTGTAAAAGAATAATATGCAAAAAAAAGATTGGAACAAAGAGTTCAAGAAACTGACCGCCTCGAAAGGGTCGGATCCGTCCAAGATAGCGGCGAGCCCCTATCGCGACTGGCGCATCGTGGTGGCAGGATTTTTCATCGGACTTGTCGCGCTTTTGGGTTTTAACATTTACATCTCATTTGAGATCAACCAGGACAATTTTTCTTTGGTCACACCAAAGAGTGATCAGGGGGTATCCTTCAATAACGAAGGTCTGGCAACGGTCCTCGAAGGTCTTGCTGCCAAGGAGACCACCTTTGAAAGATTAAAGATCGAAGGAGTACCCGTAGTTGACCCATCGCTCTAGGGCTGGTAGAGTGGAGTTCCTCGTCAGTTATCAGTTGTTTCTCGTTAGTTAAATGTTCCCCAACGCCCCTGTAGTTAAATGGATATAACTGCGGACTTCTAAGCCGTTATTCGAGGTTCGATTCCTCGCGGGGGCACAATTCATAACTTGGTCGGAAAATTCCCCCGCGCGCTTGCGCGCGGTAATGAGAAGGGGGTGGGCGAAATCCGAATTGGTCTTGCAAGCAAATGCGAATTCGGTGGGCGGGCAAAATGAGACGGAGACGGATTTGTCTCGCAATTGTAGGTTCGTTCCAACTTTTTTGAAATAGTCACGAATTTCAAAAAAGTTGTCGCTTGAAACCAATTGCGTGGCTTTTTTCATATCCAAAATCCATTCCCGCAAAGGTTCGACCCAATTCTTTCTCTCCTGTCGAGCGGAGTCCGCTTTGTGAGCGAGAGAGACTTTTTGCAAGAGAAGCTCGTCCTTTTTAGCGAGATAATTTGCTTTTGGAATATCGCCATCAAGATAGAGCGTAACCAAATTATCTAGCTTCTCTTGCGTCTCTCGCTCATTGCCTCTAATCCGCTCGACAACGCTTCCCGACGATACATTTTCTTCTTTTTCCCATTCGTCCGTTTTTCGTGTCATGTAGTCAATCCAGTCGTCGGGAAGCGTGATTTGTTGAAGCCGTTCTCTGATTTGAGAAACGAGCTTTTCTTCTCGCAAATATCCTTGTTCACATTTTCCATTCTTTTTCGTGCACCGATAATAGCGATATAAACCGCCATGACCTTTTGCCCATTGCGCGGTTATCATTCCTCCACATTCTCCACAACGAAAAAGTCCGGTAAATGGAAAATCGTGATGTTTCTTTGATTTGCGAGGTTTGGCTCGTTCTCTCAATCTTTTTTGCACGGCTTCAAATAAATCAGGAGAAAGAATTGGCGCAAATGTGCCGTCATACCATTCGCCGTGATGCTTTACAAAACCGAGATACGCCCGATTGCAAAGCATGGCGGAGACGGCACATTTGCTAAGTGGCGTTCCATTGCGAGTAACAACGCCGTGATCCGCCAAAAACTGCGAAATAGATTCGTAACAATGTTTTCCCGTGGCGAATTCCTTAAAAGCGCGAACAACAAGACGAGATTTCAATTTGTCAGGTTCAATATTTCTCGTCTTAACATTATTTACATATCCAAAAGGCGCTTTTGTCAGCCATTCGCCACGGCGCAGTTTTTGGCGGATTCCACGCTCAACATTTTGCTTAAGATTGTCAGAATAATACTTGCTTTGTCCGAACGCCACTTGAAGCATAAAGAGACCTTGCGGGGTTGGTTCAAACCAAAATGTCGGAAATCGCAAAGAAACGATTCTGGTCGTGTCCACGGCGTAGATGATGCGCCCGCCGTCAATGGAATTACGAGCAAGACGATCTGGGTGCCATGCGAGTATGCCAATACCGTCCATTGACTCAATGCGGGACATCATCTCGCCAAATTTCTCACGACCCGGTTTCTTTGCGCTTTTTGACTCTTGAAATTCCTGAAGAATTTCAAGATTTTCTTTACGCGCGAACTCACGAAGCTCAAAGAGTTGAGCTTCGATGCTCATAATTTGTTTATCATCGTCCTCCGTGGACTTTCGCGCGTAGAGAAAATATTTTGGTTTGTTCATATATGTTTTTGGATTATGAAAAAAGAAGAATCCGTTGCCGTCTCATTTC
>Ga0315281_10008401_pt1 | contig 14453 bp, 12 predicted proteins | sample YL17G07_0_MG_FD_204540 | JGI IMG/M metagenome (GOLD analysis project Ga0315281, IMG submission 204540) | Sediment microbial communities from Yellowstone Lake, YNP, Wyoming, USA - YL17G07_0 | ecosystem: Environmental > Aquatic > Freshwater > Lake > Sediment | place: USA: Wyoming | collected...
GCACGTTCAGACCGAAGTCGATCATGGCGACGTAGGCCTGGAGCTGGATCTGCGGCTGGCCGTCGGCGCCCATGCAGCCGAACACCTGCCACAGCTTGTCGTCGCGGAAGGCGAGCGACGCAATGAGCGTGTGCAGCGGGCGCTTGCCGGGCGCGAGCCTGTTCGGATGCGTTGGGTCCAGCGAAAAATAGGCGCCGCGGTTCTGCAGCACGATGCCGCTCCTGCCCGCGACCACGCAAGAGCCGAACACGCCATAGAGGCTGTGGATCAGCGAGGCCGCATTGCCCTCGGCATCGACCGTGCAGATGTACACGGTATCGCCGGCGAGGCTGCCGTAGGAAGGCACTTTGTCCCAAGGCAGCGCGCGCGCGGGATCGATCAACGCCCGCCGCTCGCCGGCGTAGGCGTGCGACAACAAGCGCTCCACCGGGATGCTGGCGAAAGCGGGATCCGCGATCCAGCGGTCGCGGTCGTGGAAAGCAAGCTGCTTCGCCTGCACGAGAAAGTGCACGTGGTCCGCGCCCAGGTATTCCATCGCCCCAAGCTCATAGGGTTCGATCAGGTTCAGCATCTGCAGGACTGAGATCCCCTGCGTCGGCGGAGGCGTCTGGTACAGCCTGACGCCGCGATAGTCGATGGCGATCGGCTCTCGCCATTGCGCGCGCTGGGCTCGAAAGTCCGCTTCGGTGAAGAATCCTCCGTTTGCGCCCGCATAGTGCGCGAGCTCCTTCGCGATCTCGCCCTCGTAATAGGCTACGCGCCCGCCGGTGCCGACCGCCTCGATGGAACGCGCGAGATCTGCGTTGACCAGACTCTCGCCCGTGCGCGGCGCCCTGCCGTCTTTCAGAAAGATCGCGGCGGCTTCCCTGTTCTGCGCCAGCTCCGGCGCGGTCGCGGCAATCCAGTTGGCCAGGCGCTCGGTCACCGGAAAGCCCTCGCGCGCATAGCCGGCGGCCGCTGCCAGATTGCGCGTCAGCGGCAGGCGCCCATGCGCCGCGTGCGCTTCGCACCAGCTCGCCACCGCACCCGGCACGGTGAGGGTCGCCGGCAGGGTGCCGCGGAACGGGATTTCGTCCATGCCGCGCGCGCGGAACGTTTCGATCGAGGCGCTTGCCGCGGCGCAGCCGGCGCCGTCGAGGTGGCGCACGCAGTTCCGTTTCGCGTCATAGATCAGCCAGAACGCGTCTCCGCCCAAGCCCGTCATATGCGGATAGAGCACGCTCAAGGCGGCGCTGGCGGCAATGGCGGCATCGACCGCCGAGCCTCCCGCTTTCAGAATTTCGACCCCGGCTTCGGATGCGAGAGCGTGCGGACACGCTACCATGCCGCGCGAGGCGAGAGTAGGCGGCCGGCCGGTGTGCATTTCGATCATGGTCTTGGCTTTTCCGTGTGACAAAGCGTCGTATGGGAACACAATCGAACAAGACAGGCAATGCGTGCGTGCGGCGGACCAATCTGGGGCGCGCTGCCGCGCGCGGCTGGGAATGCCGGAGCCATGCGGAATATCCGAGTTTCGGCCCGCAGCCGTGGGTATTCCATTGAAAATCCGGAAAAATCCGTTGCCGTCCCCGGCTATCCGCTCCCAAAAAGCCCTTGCCAATGAGTGTCAAATCGTCGTAGAATCGCGCTCTTTTTCGAGTTTCGGGACAACGATATGGTTGTGATTCGCCTCGCCCGCGGTGGCGCGCATAAACGCCCTTTCTACAACATGGTGGTGGCGGACTCGCGCCGGGCCGCCGGCGGCAAGTTCATCGAGCGCGTCGGCTTCTATGATCCCAAGGCGCCCGAGGGCCGCGAGAATCTGCGCGTCGCCATGGATCGATTGACCTTCTGGCAAGGCAAGGGCGCCCAGCTCTCTCCCACGGTCGCAAGGCTGGTCAAGCAGTTTGGCAAGAAAGTCGTCGGTACTGTCGCAGCCGCAGCAGGGTAGGCAAGCTGCGCGCCTGATCGTGATGGGGCGGATCGTCGCCCCGTACGGCCTCAAGGGCTGGGTCAGGATCGAGCCCTACAGCGCGGTTCCAGACGGTTTGACCGCTTACCCTTCGTGGTGGGTCGGCAGAGGTGGCGACTGGCGCGAATTGATAGTTGCCGAGAGCGTGCTGCAGCATGGGACCAGCCTGGTGGCGCGCTTTGAGGGCTGCGCCGAGCGCGATGCGGCACTGGCCCTGAAGGGCAGCGAGGTCGCGGTAGAGCGTGCGGCGCTGCCGCAGAACGCGAAGGATGAGTTTTATTGGGCCGACCTGGTCGGCCTGAAAGTGGTGAATGTGAAGGACGAACAACTCGGCGTGGTTGCCGAACTCTTCGAGAACGGCGCGCATCCGGTGATGCGCGTCGTTGCTGGCAAGACCGAGCGACTGCTGCCTTTTGTCGAGCAGGTGGTGCGCCAGGTGGAGATGGCCCAAGGCCGGATCCGCGTGGAGTGGGAGCTGGACTGGTGATCCACTTCGATTGCGTGACGCTGTTTCCGCAGATGTTCGCGGCGCTCACCGAATCGGGTATTACCGGCCGCGCGCTGAAAGCGGCGCGTTACAGTCTGGAGTTGTGGAATCCGCGCGACTTCACCCGCGACAACTACCGCACGGTGGACGACCGGCCATATGGCGGCGGGCCCGGCATGGTGATGCTGGCCGAACCGCTGGAGGAGGCGATTCGCGCGGCTAAAGCGCGCGTCGCCGGCAGTGAGCGCAAGGTGATTTACCTTTCGCCGCAGGGCAGGGTGCTCGATCACGGCCGCGTGATGGAACTCGCGGCCGGGCCCGGCGCAGTGTTGCTGTGCGGACGCTACGAGAGCGTGGACGAGAGATTGATCCAGCGCGCGGTCGACGAGGAGATATCGGTCGGCGACTATGTGCTCTCCGGCGGGGAGCTGGCGGCGATGGTGCTGATCGATGCGGTGGTGCGGCAATTACCCGGCGTGTTGGGCGACGAGGATTCGGCGGCGCAGGATTCGTTTGTGAGCGGCTTGCTGGATTGTCCGCATTACACCCGGCCCGAGGAGTATGCGGGCGAGCGTGTGCCGCCGGTGTTGCTTTCCGGCAACCACGCCGAGATTGAACGCTGGCGCCTGAAGCAGGCGCTGGGCAGGACCTGGCTTAGACGGCCGGATTTGCTGGCGAAGCGCGCCTTGAGCGCGGAAGAAGCGAAGCTGCTTGAGGAAATCAAGCGGGAACAGAAACAGGAACAGCAAGGAGCACGATCATGAACCTGATAGACAAACTGGAACACGAAGAAATCACGCGCCTGGGCAAGACCGTTCCCGTGTTCGCCCCCGGCGACACCGTGATCGTGAACGTCAACGTGGTCGAGGGCGAGCGCAAGCGCGTTCAGGCTTACGAAGGCGTAGTCATCGCCAAGCGCAACCGCGGCCTTAATTCCTCCTTTATTGTGCGCAAAATTTCCGCGGGCGAAGGCGTGGAGCGGACTTTCCAGACCTACTCGCCGCTGATCGCCTCGGTCGAGGTCAAGCGCAAAGGCGACGTGCGCCGCGCCAAGCTCTATTACCTGCGCGACCGTTCCGGAAAGTCGGCGCGCATCCGCGAGAAACTCACCAAGCGCGCGGTCGTGGTGCCGGAGACGGCTGCCGCGGCTGCCGAAGAGGCGGCGGAATAAGCTTTACCCTTCGCATCGAAGTGTAACGGGACGCCAAGAGCGTCCCGTTTGTTTTCCGGAAGTCCTGCTTGCGCTAAGTTACGCACATATTGTCGAGCAGCCGCTCCATGAACGATTCGCACAGCGCCACCTGCTCCAGCGTTACGTACTCGTCCGGCTTGTGCGCCTGTTCGATCGAGCCCGGGCCGCAGATGATGGCGGGGATGCCCGCCTGCTGGAACAAGCCGCCTTCGGTCGCATAGGCCACCTTGGCGGCGGACTTGTTGCGCGACAGTGCCTGGGCAAGCCGGGTGACCTGGTCCTGTTCGGCCGTGTTGAGTCCGGGGATCTCGGCCTTGGTCTCGATGCTGATGCTGGTATTGGGATCGGTCCTGTGCATCTCCGGCAGGATTACGCGTTCGGCGTAGTTCCTGATCTCGCGCTCCAATGCGTCCGGGTCGGCGCCAGGCAGATAGCGGAACTCGAACTGAAAAATGCACTCGCGCGGCACGATGTTGACGGCGGTGCCACCGGAGATCACCCCGGTCTGCAGGGTGGTGAAAGGCACGTCGAAACCGTAATCGCGCGGCTCGCACGCCTGCAGGCGCTCGGCCATGTGGCGGACGTAGGTGATGATTCTGGCGGCGTATTCGATGGCGTTGACGCCTTGGGGCGTGAGCGCCGAATGCGCCTCCTTGCCGCGCACGCAGCACTTGTAGGTGCGTTTGCCCTTGTGCGCGATCACCGGCTGCATGCCGGTGGGTTCGCCGATGATGGCGCCCGCCGGTCGGATGTTGTTGCGCACCAGATCCTCGAGCAGGCCGCGCGCGCCGATGCAGCCCACTTCCTCGTCGTAGGACAGGGCGAAATAAATCGGTGCCTTGAGATTCGCCGCGGCGAAGCGCGGCGCCATTGCCAGGATTACGGCGAGATAGCTTTTCATGTCGCAGGCGCCGCGGCCGTAAATCTTGTCGCCCGTCACTGTCGCCTTGAACGGATCGCCGGCCCAGTCCTGGCCGTCCACCGGCACCACGTCGGTGTGGCCGGAGAGCACGATGCCGGGCTTGTCCCCCTTCTGCACCGTGGCGAACAGATTCGCTTTCTTGCCGGTGGCGTCGTAGGTGAGGCGCGACGCCATACCGTGGCCTTTGAGGTAATCCCGCGTCCACTCGATCAGGCCGAGATTGGAGTCGCGGCTGGTGGTGTCGAAGCCGATCAGGCGTTCGATCATGGTCAAAGTTTCGGGCTTGATGGGTGGCATTTGTGTGCGGTTCGCGATGAAGAGTGCCTAACAAAACGAGAGGGCCAGGCCGGGAAAGGAAGGAGCCCGCCCCGTGCTTAACCCCTCGTGTTCCTCTAAATCAGCCATATAACGGTAGTTCTGCCGGGTGTTCTAAGCTCTGTCGTTCAGATGGCAGGCGGACAAATGCAGCGGCACGATCTCGCGCAAACTGGGTTGTTCGATTTTACACCGGGGCATGGCGTGCGGGCAGCGCGGGTGAAAATGGCAGCCTGGCGGCGGGGCCAGCGGCGAGGGGATTTCGCCTTTGATCGAAACGAAACTCTTCCTGCGCAAATCCAGGCGCGGCACTTCGGCGAGCAGCGCCTGGGCGTACGGATGGTTGGCCCTGGCGTAGATCTCCCCGGTAGGCGCGGTCTCGACCACTCGTCCGAGGTACATGATCACCACGCGGTCGGAAACATGCTGTACCACGCCCATGTCGTGGCTGATGAACAGATAGGTGAGGTTGAATTCCTCGCGCAGTTTGATGAACAGATTCAGCACCTGCGCCTGAATCGAAACATCCAGGGCCGCTACGGCCTCGTCGCAGACCAGGAGTTCCGGTTTGACCGCCAGCGCCCGCGCAATGCCGACGCGTGCGCGCTGGCCGCCGGAGAACTGGTGCGGAAAGCGGCGCAACAGCGAGGCGTCGAGACCGACACGCGATAGCAACTGCGCCACGTACTCATCCCGCTCGCGCTGCCCGATCAGGCCGTGCACCACTGGCGCCTCGCCGACGATATCGGCCACGCGCATGCGCGGATTGAGCGAAGCGTAGGGATCCTGGAAAATCATCTGCACATTGAGCTGAATGGCGCGCCTTTGCTCCGCCGGCAGTTGCGCGACCTCTTCGCCGCGCCACAGACGTGTGCCGGCGGAAGGATCGAGCAAGCCGACGGCGAGGCGTCCGAGGGTGGACTTGCCGCAGCCGGATTCGCCCACCAGTCCCACCACTTCGCCCGCCTGCACGGCGAGATCGATCCGGTCCACGGCGTGGACGATTTCTTCCTTGGCGTTGGCGCCGAGCAGGTTGGCGAGCTTGGCGGCGGCGTCCAGCGTTTTAGCGAAGCGCTTGGACGCCCCGCGGAGTTCGAGCAGCGGCACCGGCAGCGCGCTCATTGGACTACCTTGTCGCTTCGCGCCAAGGATTCGCCCTTGGGGCGGCCCGTCGGGCTCATGCGATCGCCCCTTCGGTCAGGGGATGGAAGCAACGCAGCTGCCTGCCGGTGACGGGGCTGGATAGCGCGGGATCCTCCACGCAGGCGCTGTCGGCGCGGCCGCAACGCTCGCGGAAGGCGCAGCCGGGGGCGAGATCGAGCAGCGAGGGAGTCATGCCCGGGATCTGCCGCAGCGGCTCGCCGCGGCGGCCGCGGCTGGGCACCGAGTCTATCAGTCCGTGCGTATAGGGATGCAACGGGGCATCGAGCACCTGATCGACGCTGCCGTGTTCGACGAGGCGCCCGGCGTACATGACACAGATGTCGTCGGCGAGACCGGCAATCACCGACAGGTCGTGGGTGATCCAGATGAGGGCGGTGCCGGACTCGCGCGCGAGTTTTTGCATCTCGAACAGGATCTGTCCCTGGATGGTGACGTCGAGCGCCGTGGTCGGCTCGTCGGCGATGATCAAATCGGGTTTGTTCAGGAGGGCGATGGCGATGGCCACGCGCTGGCGCATGCCGCCGGAGAACTGGTGCGGATAGGCCGAGAGGCGTTCCCCGGCCGAAGCGATGCCGACGCGCTCGAGAGCGTCGCGCGCGCGTTCGAGCGCCGCTGCCCGGCTGACGCTGGCATGCGCCTGGATTGCCTCGATCATCTGCGTGTCCACGCGCAACACCGGGTTGAGCGTCATCATCGGATCCTGAAAGATCATGGCGATGCGGTTGCCGCGAACCTTGCGCATCTCGGCCGGCGCAAGCGTGCGCAGGTCTTGGCCGCCGAGCAGGATGCGGCCGGCGACCACGCGCCCGGGCGGATCGATGAGGCCCATGATGGAATAGCCGGTCATGGATTTGCCCGAGCCGGATTCGCCCACCAGGCCGAGAATTTTTCCCGGCTCGACTGAGAAGCTGACGTCCTCCACTGCCTTCACCACGCCGCGCCGGGTGAAAAAGTGGGTGCGCAGATTCTCCACGCGCAGCGTGGGTTCGGTCATTTCTGCAGCCGCGGATTCAGCACATCGCGCAGTTGGTCGGCGACCAGGTTGATGCTGACGATGGTCAGCAGCAGGGCAAGGCCGGGGAAGAAGCTGATCCAGTACTTGCCCGAGAGCATGTAATCGAAGCCGTTCTTGATCAACAGGCCAAGCGAGGGCTCGGTGATGGGGACGCCGATGCCCAGATAGGACAGGGTGGCCTCCAGCGCGATCGCCGCCGCCACCTGCACCGTCGCGATGACGATCAGCGGCGGCAGGCAATTCGGCAGCAGGTGGCGAAAGACGATGCGCGCGGGCGGCAGCGCCAGGCACATTGCGGCTTCGATGTACTCTTTTCTGCGCTCGACCAGCGCCGTGCTGCGCACCGTGCGCGCGTAGTAGGCCCACTGCACCATGATCAGCGCGAAGATCGTCTTGCCGATCCCTTGCCCGAGCAGAGCGAGCAGGATGAGAGCGATCAGGATCGCGGGAAAAGACAGCTGGATGTCGACGAAGCGCATGATGACGCCGTCGGTGCGTCCGCCGAAATAGGCGGCGCAAAGCCCCATGGCGAGGCCGATGATCAGGGCGCAAAAGGTGCTTGCAACCCCGACCCCGAGGCTGATGCGCAGGCCGTAGAAAATGCCGGACAGGATATCGCGCCCCATATCATCGCTGCCGAGCCAGAACGTCAGTCCGGCGTCCGATCTGGAGCCGGGCGGCAGGCGGCTGTCCTGCACGTCGAGCTGCGCCAGGTCGTAGGGATTTTGCGGCGAGATCAGCGGCGCGAACAGGGCCACCGCCAGGATCAACGCGAGCACCAGCAGCCCTAAGAGCGCGAGCTTGCTCTCGGAGAAGTCGGCGACAACGCGCTGCAACGGAGTTTGTTCGCGCTGCATCGACTAACCCTTCGCCTCGCCGAGGCGGACCCGCGGATCGAGCAGCGAGTAGATGATGTCCACGGTGAGGTTGATGAGGATGAACAAACCCACGATGATGAGCAGGTAGGCAACGATCACCGGCCGGTCGAGCACGTTGATCGAGTCGATGATCAGCTTGCCCATCCCGGGCCAGGCGAATATCGACTCAGTGACGATGGCGAACGCAATCACCGAGCCGAACTCCAGACCGATCACCGTGACGATGGGAATCAGGATGTTCTTCAGCACGTGCACCCCGACCACGCGCGCGTTGGACAAACCTTTGGCGCGGGCGAATTTGACGTAGTCCTGCAGCAATGCCTCGCGCGTGCCTGCGCGGGTCAGACGGATGATCAGCGAGAGCTTGAACAGCGCCAGGTTGGTGGCCGGCAGAATCAGGTGCCGGATGCCCTCCCAGGAGAGAAAGCTCACCGGAACCCCGAGCAGCTCGGTGGTCGGGCCGCGGCCGTTCGAAGGCAGCCAGCCGAGTTCGACGGCGAACAGCATGATCAGCATCAGGCCCACCCAGAACGTGGGCAGGGAGAAACCGAGGATCGAGCCGGTCATGATCAGTTTGCCCGGCCAGGAGTCCGGTGCCAGGCCCGCCCACAGCCCGAGCGGAATGCCCAGCAGCACTGCCAGGCCGGTGGCTGCCAGCGCGAGTTCCAGTGTCGCCGGCATGCGCTCCAGGATCAGTTGTATCGCCGGGATGTTGTAGGCGAATGACTTGCCCAGGTCGCCCGCCAGCGCCCGCTTGAGGAAAATCAGGTACTGCTCCCAAAGCGGCTTGTCCAGTCCGAGCGCGGCGATGGCGCGCGCGATGTCGGCCTGGTCGGCTTGCGGGTTGATCAGGATGTCCACAGGATTGCCGATGGCATACACTCCGACGAACACCAGGAGCGACATAAAGTACAGCACCAGCACGCTTTGCAGCAGGCGGCGGATGATGAATACGGGCATGGAGAAACTCAGCGCCCGGGGCGAAACATGCAGGCTGCGCGGACAGGGCGGCCGCCTTCGCATCCACGCCTATGCGGGCGGCCCCGCGCTGCTTGATTTTCGATCATTGGGGCCGGAAGTAGTGGGCGAAAGTGTACTCGTCGGTGCGAGGGTTGTAGGCGATGTTTTTTTTCATCGCCCAGGAAGCAAGCTGGTGGTGCAGGAGTATCACCGGCACCTCTTTGAGTGCCAGGGTCGCGGCTTGGCGTGCCAGCGCCTCCCGCTTTGTTTCGTCCAGCGTGGTGAAGCCCTGCTCGAGCAGGGCATCCGTCTTCGGATTCGAGTAATGGCCCCAGTTCCAGGCGCCATAGCCCGTCTCGGCATTAGGCGTGGCGACGAGCGCGCGCAGTGCCAGGTCGCCCGAGAACGAACCCCAGCCGAGCAGGGCCAAGGAAAATTCCCCCGCGCGCGCCTTGCCGAAATAAACGCTCGCGGGCATGGTTTCCACTTTGGTTTGGATGCCCACCCGCGCCAGCATCTGCGCCACCGCCTGCGCCACCTGGTCGTCGTTGACGTAGCGGTCGTTGGGCGCGTAGAGCGTGACCGCAAAACCGTCGGGATAACCGGCTTCGGCGAGCAGCTTTTTCGCCGCTTCCGGTTCGTAGATTTCAGGTTTGATCGTATCTACATGGCCAAAAACGGGCGGTGACACCAGGTTTCCCGCCGCGATGGCAAAGCCTTCCATCACGCGCTCCACGATCGCCCGGCGGTTGATGGCCTTGGACACGGCCAGCCTGACCCGCGCATCCTTGAAGGGGTTTTTCGCCAGAGGCTTGCCCGATTTGTCGCTCAAGTGGGGCGGATTGTCGCGGTATTGGTCCATGTGCAAGAACAGGGTGCGCCAGGAAACCTTCTGCTCCAGCCGCAAATTCGCGTTGGCCTTGAGCCGGGTGAGATCGGCGGTGGGAATGTTCTCGATCGCGTCCAGGTCGCCGGCGAGCAGCGCGGCGATGCGCGCCGTATCCGCGGGCAGGATGCGCAGCGTCACCTTGTCCCAGGCGGCGAGTTTCCCATCTTGCCCCCCCCAATAGGCGTCGTTGCGGCTGAGTTCGATGCGGTCGCCGCGGGCAAAGCGCACGAGTTTGTACGGCCCGGTGCCGACGGCCGCCTTGCCGCTGTTGAAATCCTCAGTGCTCGCGCCGGTGGCTGCCTTCTTCGACACGATGAATATGGAGTTCAGGTCATAGGGCAGCATGGCGTAGGGCGTGGCGGTCTTGAGCTGTATCGTCCAGGGGTCGACAATTTTCTTGGCCACGATGGGCTTGACGAAACTGGTGAACGGCCCCGGGCTCGCGGTCAACGTCGCCGGGCGCTCCAGCGAAAAGATCACGTCCTCGGCGGTGAAGTTCGAGCCGTCGTGAAACTTGACGCCTTTGCGCAGCTTGAATTCCCACGTGGTCGCATCGATGGCGCGCCAGGAGACGGCGAGGCCGGGCACGATGCGCGCATTTGCATCCACGTGCACCAGGGCATCAAATATATGCCAGGCGGTGTTGTTGTTGGGTGCGACGTTGAGGAAATGCGGATCGATCGAGGTCACGTCGGAGCCCAGGCCGATGCGCAGGTCGGCGGCGTGGACGGTGATCGCGAATGCGGCGATGACTGCAAACAGGAAGCGCTTGAACGGCATGTGCATGTCTTGGTCCTTTTCGTCATCCGCCGGGGAAGGCTGGTTGCACCGCCCTTGGTGCAGTTTTCTATCCACGAAATCCTTGGTCGCCCGCGATTATAACGGATAGGCCGGTGCGGGTGGCCAAGCATGAACCCCAACGAGCAAGGGGGGATGCGCGTGCGGCGGCCGCGTCGGTTACAATTGATGATCAACGAGTTGAGGAGTGGCAATGGGAGCAGTCGTTGCGTTGACTGGACAGGTCGGGGGCGCAAAACTCGCCGAGGGGTTCCGGCGGCTGCGCGGCAAGGATCTCACTGTCATTGTCAATACCGGCGACGACTATGAGGTCTTCGGTCTGGCGTTCTCGCCTGACATCGACACCATGCTATATACGCTGGCCGGGATCGCAAGTCCCGCGGCCGGCTGGGAGCCGGCCGGCGAGACTTACGCGCGACACGACATGCTGCACCGTCTCGGCTCGGAGCATCGGGTCCGTATCGGTGATCGCTCGCTCGCACTGCCGCTACTGCGCACCGAGGCGTTACGGGCGGAGTTGCCGCTCACTCAGATCACGCTCGGTTTCTGCAAGACGTTGGGGATCGAGGTGCGCGTGCTGCCGATGAGCAACGATCCTGTGCGCACCTTGGTGATCACCGACGGCGGGCACGTGAGTTATCACGAGTATTTCAGCGAACTGGACTGCGAGCCCGTAGTAAAGGGCATTCTATATGCTGGTGCCGACGAGGCGCGCATCCCCGACGAGGTTCTGGAAGCGCTGCATATGCCCGATCTCGAGGCGATCGTGCTGTGCCCCGCCAACCCGTACCATACGATTCAGCCGATCCTGGCGGTACGAGGCATGCGCGAGCTGCTGCGCGAACGCGGCGCGCCGGTGATTGCGGTGAGTCCCATCGTCGGTGATAAGGCACTTAGAGGGGCGGCCGGCAAGATGATGCGGGAACTGGGCCATGAGGCGTCGAGTCGCAGGGCGGCGATCGAGTACTACCGGTTCATCGACGGGCTGGTGATCGACAATGTGGACGCGGCGGCTGCCGAGGGCATCCGTGCCTGCGGCATAGACGTCGCGGTTGCGCAGACGGTCATGCGTTCGGAGGAGGACAAGGTAGCGCTGGCGCAGGCGGTGCTCGATCTCGCCCAAGTGGTGCGCGTGCGCAAGGAGGCGGAACGCGGCGATTAGTGGAGGGCACGCGCGTGTCTGCCGTAGTCAGTCGAGCGCTGGTGGCGCTCGCCCCGGCCCTGCCACCGTGGGCAGTCTCGTTTCCACTGACGCGCATTGCGCTTGCGGCAGATTCGCGAAACGCCTACTGCGAGAGTTGAGCCACATGCAACGGCAAAATAAGTTTGCACTTCGCATCGGTTTCATCGGCGCGGGCCGTGTAGCCAAAGGCCTCGCCTGGGGCTTGGCGCGAAGCGAGCACCGAGTGGTTGCCGCGGCGAGCCGCAGCCTTTCGTCGGCGCAGCAGCTCGCTGCGCGTATCGAGGGATGCGTCGCGAGCGCGGATGCGCAGACGGTGCTTGATTCGGCAGATCTCATTTTTCTCACCGTTCCCGATGATGCGATCGCCACGCTTGCTGCGAGCCTCGTCTGGCGGCCGGGAATGGCTGTGGTGCATACCAGCGGCGCCACCGAACTGGCGGCGCTCACTGCCGCGGCGGAGCAGGGCGCGCAGACGGGCGGCTTTCATCCCTTGCAATTCTTCGCCGACCCGGAGGTCGCGCTCGCCGGATTGCCCGCCTGCACCATAGGCATCGAGGCCCAGGAGCCGCTGCTTTCGAGGCTCGAGGGACTCGCCGCGGCGTTGCAATGCCGGGCGCTGCGTCTGCCGCCCGGCTGCCGCGCGCGCTATCACGCGAGCGCGCATTACGCCGGTGGTTTCGTCTTCGCCCTGTTGAAGGAAGCGACCGACATGTGGCAGAGCTTCGGCGCCAGCCGCGAGGATGCGGTGCGCGCGCTGGTGCCGCTCCTGCGTGGTACGGCCACCGCGGCGGAGCAGTTGGGTCTCGCGCGCGGGCTGGCCGGCACCTATTCGCGCGGCGACCTGGGCACGGTGAAAAAACACATCGAGGATCTTGCGCGCCTCGGCCCGGATGTGCTGCATCTGTATTGCGAACTGGCGTTGCGCTCCATTCCCCTGGGCCTGGAGCGCGGCGGCTACGATGAACGACGCGCCGAGGAAATGCGCGTGCTGCTTCGGGCCGCGCTGGAAGGGTAGTTTGCCGAAAAGCCGCGCCAGTATTGGCTTTGCGGCTGTTTCGCGACCGGAGAGCAAAGCCAGTTCTGACTTTTCGAGCGATTGCAGTGCCCGGTGTTACTGCAACTGGAGCATTTGCTCGACGAGCGCGTCCGTTCCGGTGACTCGTTCCGCTGGCCTCAGGCGGAGTTCTTCAAAGCGGACGCACGTAGGTCGCAGATCGACCCACTGCGGCCCCACGACCCTGCGCAGCTCGGGTGTCCGGTTCCGGCAGCAGCAGACATACTCTTATCAGCGGTAGCGATCCAGATCAGGCAGAATCCCGTTTTCCGCCCTGCCTGTTGGCAAAGCGCGCCACCGCATCGCACAGTTCATCGACTGTGTCGGGTTTGTAGATGAGTTCGCGTATGCCCGCCGCGGGCGCCTTGGCGCGCAATTCCTCGGTGATGTGGCCCGAGGCCAGCACTACCGGCAGGTCGGCGCGAATGTCCCGCAATGCGGTTGCCACGTCCAGCCCGGACATTTCCGGCATGTTGTAGTCGGTCACCGCCAGATCGTATTGCGCGGAGTCGGCGCGCACCGCGGCCAGCGCTTTTTCCGGGTTGGTGAAGGTGCTCACGCGGTAGCCCTGGCGCTCGAGCAGGCGCTGCATCAGGAACACGATGGCCTCTTCGTCATCGATGTAGAGAATGTGCTTTCCCTGTCCGTTGGCGGGCGCGGTGGCCGCGGCGGTGGCCGTGGCGGCGGCGACCGATGCGTCGACGGCGGGAAAACAAATGTGGAACGCGCTGCCTTTCCCCGGGGCGCTTGCCACCTCGATGCTCGCCTCATGCGCCTTGACGATGCCGTGCACCACCGACAACCCCAGACCCGTGCCCTTGCCCATTGGCTTGGTGGTGAAGAACGGCTCGAAAATGCGCGCGCGCGTCGCCTCGTCCATGCCGGGGCCGTTGTCCTGCACCGTCAGGCAGGCATAGCGGCCCGGTTGCAGATCGCCGCGCGCCTCGTCCTGCGCGTGGACTTCCAGGCGCACTTCGATCAAGCCGGGGCGCCCTTGATCTTGTACCGCCTGTATGGCATTGCCGCACAGGTTGAGCAGAATCTGCTTGATCTGCGATGCATCGGCGAGCACCGCGGGTGTGTCGGACTTGCACTCCACCTTCAGGCTCACCCCCGCGGGCAGCGTGGCGCGCACCAGGCGCGCCGCCTCCAACACCACCAGCGAGAGCGTGGTCGGCTTGCGCAAAAGCGGCTGGCGCCGGCCGAAGGCGAGTATTTGCTGCACCATGTCCCGCGCCCGGCGGGCCGCCTTGTTGATTTCCTCAAGGCTATCGAGCGCGATGTGATCCGGCCCCACGTCCTGGCGCGCCAGCTCTGAATTGCCTGCGATCGTCGCGAGGGCGTTGTTGAAGTCGTGCGCGATGCCGCCGGCGAGCGTGCCGAGCGCCTCCATCTTCTGCGACTCGCGCAGCTGCGTTTCGAGCTGTTCACGCGCGGCCTCTGCGCGCTTGCGTTCGGTGATGTCCATCGCCACGCCTCGAATCGCAACAACGGCCCCCCCCGCATCGCGCACCGCTTCCCCGCGCGCCAGCATCCAGCCGTGGCTGCCGTCAGGTTTGAGCGTTTCCAGCTCCAGCTCATAGGGAACGCCCGACTCCACCGTGCGGGGCAGCGCGCTGCTCAGGCGCGCCCAGCTCTCGGGAGT
>Ga0315281_10008403_pt1 | contig 14451 bp, 17 predicted proteins | sample YL17G07_0_MG_FD_204540 | JGI IMG/M metagenome (GOLD analysis project Ga0315281, IMG submission 204540) | Sediment microbial communities from Yellowstone Lake, YNP, Wyoming, USA - YL17G07_0 | ecosystem: Environmental > Aquatic > Freshwater > Lake > Sediment | place: USA: Wyoming | collected...
GGAGTTTCCAAATTTCATTTTCCCATGTATCTTAAAGAAGTGGAGTATCGATTCAATCACCGCAGCGAGAACCTTTTCAAGTTATTATTATCAATCTATTTTGGTTACGTTTCCCACTAATTACCTTGGAATTTATTAGGTGGTAAAGATGTATCTAAACGGTATAAAGAATTACACGGCGATATATTCCAACACTTGATTGAACTTGAGGACAGGGTAGCTACGCTTGAAAGAAAGTTCACGGAAAAAGAAGAAGATGCTATATAAGCAATGGAACCATGTTTGAAAAAAATTATTTCATACTCTTTTGACAATCTCTAAGTTCATTATAGTTCGAAATGTTCAACCTGGCATCACTAAGGTTACTACCCGTAGTGGGTGAAGGCGAATTGGCTAGCGGTCCGCAATACGAGGCCGATTATGATTTTGTCGGTATTTTCACGAGACATGTTGTGTAAGTTTATGGATTTGATAATTGGTTATAACTAAAACGCGCCGATCTTTTTGGGACTGGCGCGTTTTGTGTGTGAGCTTTTAGATAGCGGTCAATTTAGTTTAAGAATTTAAGACATAACATTTCGCCTCGTCGTTTTTAAGATCGTCAACAACCTCTTTTAATACATCTCTTAATGCAATGGTCATGCTATAATCAAGTTGTTTTATTTGAACCGTTATTTGTGACGGCGTTGCGTTTGGATTAATGCCGCTAGCCTCATACAGCGCATTTATTGTTTTGACTGCATGCTCATGTGCATCCATCAGGCAGATTTCTAAGCTTTCTTTCTTACTTGCTTCTTCTTTAGCACGCAAGTCATATTGGTAGTCCATGACTTCTTTTTCTTTATTTTTTTGAGCTTCAATCACTGCCACTTCTTTAATCTGTTGAGCATCTATGGACTTTTGGCTAATAACAGCGGTACCACAACCCGTTAACGAAAAAGCTGCAACTATCAATAATAGATATTTTTTCATATTCATGTTGTATATTACAAGGTATTAGTCGATAATTAACCAATAATAATAGCATATTTTACTCCTTTTGTCAATGGTCTTATGTGCTCAACATAGCCAAAATTTTACGTATTTTTGTATGCGCCACTTAGGCTATCCTAGCTATTTCAACTCCGATCTCAAGGCTTATCGCGGTTTATCAGTGTGTCGAGCCGTAAATGACCTTCACGCTTCGATTACTGCACGATAACGACGTTATCCGACTCCATGCCTTTAGCCTTATGGTTTGTCAGGAAGTGGACGAATTCCACGGCGTGCGATTCAAAAAAACGCCCGTTACTTGTCCGGAGACGTGTGGCTTCGTTTCGACAATCTAAAAAGCCACGTGTGGGTGGTGAATCCCAATTAAAAATGCTGGATGGCGCATATATCGGCTGGGGCTGCAATGTCTTCGTGATTTATACAAACTCTCCTGAGCATATTGCTATTAGCCTGCTAATGAGAGATAATTGACGTAATATTATGGCAAAAAAACCCGTTTTGAAGCACGTCACTAAAGCCGGCATCAGTCCTGAGATGGAAACCCAGATTGAAAAAGTAAAAGGCAAGCGAGCCAGAGCGGTCATCGATCATATCTTGAAGCATGGACATGTAACTACCGAAGACTTGGAAAAAATGGGGTACGCTCATGCGCCACGCGCCGCTCGTGATGTACGTGAGAACGGTATTCCCCTAAAAACTACTAGAGTACGCGGAGAGTCTGGCAAGTTGATCGCTGCTTATGAGTTTGGCGATTCAGGTCAAATTAAAGATTTTAAATTAGGAGGCCGAAAAGTTTTTTCAAAGCCATTCAAAGCTGCCCTGTTAGAAAAATACGGTTCAAAATGCGCTGTTTGCAATGTGAGTTATCCAGAAATCTATTTACAAATCGATCATCGCGTACCCTATGAAGTTGGCGGCGATCCAGGCGTACACTTAGTGGAAGACTTCATGCTTCTTTGCGCCACTTGTAATCGAAAGAAAAGCTGGTCATGTGAACACTGTCTCAACTGGACTAATAAAAAAGATCCTGATGTTTGCCAAACCTGTTTTTGGGCAAACCCGGATGCGTATTCACATATAGCAATGAAACCCATCCGTCGCGCAGAAATTGCTTGGACGAATGCGGCTGAAGTTGCGGATTTTGAATCTACAAAGAAACAAGCTAAAAAATTAGAGCAGCCTTTAAGCGAATACATTAAACGGGTACTGCGAGAGAAAAAGTAGGTAGAATCACACGCCTTGTAATTGTTGGGGAGATATACAGGGATTCAACCGTCATTTCTTCTCTACCGTGAAGAGTTGCTGTAGTCGATCTCCCGGCGTGGATATCCACGCGTCTTAGCCCCAAGCTATTGGGTAGATCGGAGCCATATTTTTTTGTCCCACAGACACCATCGAAACTAATCAGAAAATCGACACCTCTGCTATTAAGATTATCAATGGATTCGATGAATTTTGCGAGGTCTAGACCCTGATGATACCTCGAGTCCCTTGCTGTGCTAGTACCTTGATAAGGAGGATCCATATAAACCAAGTCTCCTTTTTTGACCATCCTAAAAATATCACCGTAGTCTAAATTCATGACCGTAGTTTTATTTTTTAGCAAAGTAGATGCAATTAAAATCTGTTTGCTCATATCGGCAGGAGTTCTGCCCAAACGCCGATTGTCTGGTGACTGGTTAAAGCCGCCACTCGAGTTGAAACGTATCGCATTTTTTACGCATCTAGCCATCAGGTATAAAAACTTAACAGGGTCGTGGTCCTCATTGAACTTAGTTCGTATGTCAGCATAATATGTTCGAGGATCTTCCTGTTGAGCTATCCAAAGTTTCTCGTATCCAATTATACATTTTTGTGGATTTGAAATAATCAGTTTCCAAAGTTCAACAAGCGGTTGGTATGAATCGTTAATTAGGTACTCTTGTGCCAGTCCTCGATTAGCCACAAAAAGCGTCATTGCTGCTGATCCGGCAAAAGGCTCAATCAGTCGCGAAAATGCACACGGTGCGTGTCGCATAATTTGCTCCGCAATCATCCGTTTGCTTCCCTGATACGGGATTGGTTGAACACTTAGAGCCATATAAATATCTTAGGTTAGTAGAGAAAACTACCGAGGCGAACTGTCATTGCCTGCGTGCTCACGTTGTATTTGTCAGCTAACTTTTTAACCAGTTGGTTCAGTGAAGCATCCTCAGTCGGTAATCCGTCAGTGATATCCTTTGCTAGCATATCACTTGGCATCAGTAGCTCGGCGGCGAAATTATTCGCTTGTATTTCTTTGGGATCAACAGACAAGCTGCTATCTTTCTTGCGAAAGAAAACCTTTTCATTTGTTGTGTCTACAAAAACATCATGCATTGAATGTAAAATATAATGACCAAGTTCATGAGCAGCTGTAAATCTTCGTCGTTGTTCTCCGTGGCTCTTATTAACAACGATCACGGGTTTATCATTTTTTCCGAGTCGTTTGATAAATCCAGATAGATCGTTTTCAGCTTGATCGGTTTCAATGTATTCAATCTCAAGATTTGAAATAATTTTTTCAATGTCAACTGGAGCGGATTTAATGTTCGCTTCAATTAGAATTTTTTTTGCCGATTCTTGGGCGATGAGCTTGAGTTGATCAATCATACTGTTTCAATTAATGAGCGAGTTTTTGGTCTTTTATACAGAGTGGTTTCAAGTGTAGATTTTTCTTCACCCAGATTTTTAGACACGTCCATAATGATTTCAGCGGGCCGAAAATTGAGCACTTTCGCCAAGCGCAAAAACTGATGAAGGCTTATCTGTTGCTTTCCTTGTTCGATGCTGGAGATGGCCGATCTCGAGAGGCCTAGACCCGATTTTTTAGCAACCTCTTCGAGCGTTAGGTTCTGCGAATTACGACCGGTTTTGAGCAGAGCACCAACGGCGCTGTAAAAACTTCTTTCAATCATGTAATAAGCGTATGCCCTCCTCAAAAGCTTGTCAAATGTAGTTGGTAGCGTCGTATGAGGCTTGACCTCGTTCGGTGATAAGCGTATAATTTTATATTAGAAAACCGCCTTTCCTTTTTTCGAGAGGTGGAGGCGGTTTTCCCACATTACCCATAACAGGTAAATTGCTTGCCGCTCTCGCGGCTGGCAGGGCGAATTATACCAGATCGTACCGGAACGGACTACGGGCGGTGTTGAGGGTTGAGTGGTTTACAACAATAACAACTGGTCCGTACCGCAGGTGTTATATGTATATATTTGGATATCTCTTCGAAGGTCCTTATTCACTCACAACCTCCTTCAATGACGTCCCTGGTGTTTATCTTATAATGGATGCCATGAGGTGCGTTGTGGATGTTGGTCAAACCGACAAACTCGGTAAGCGGATCACCTCTCATGATCGCGAACCATGTTGGACGCGTAACTCTGCCAACCAACTTTGGTTCGCGAATGAGACTTCCGAGCAAAACCGCCTTACACTCGAATCCGCTATGCGGAAACAATACAACCCGAAGTGTGGTATAAGGTAAAAAACCTACCAATTAAGAAGATCTTCTTCGCCCGAGGATCTTTATATTTGCGGATTTGTAAAAATCAAGGTAAACAAAAAACGCCACATGGCGTTTTTTGTTTGATCGCGCTTGACATGATGCTCGAGCTGAGCTCGATGGTAGCCTCTAGGGGAATTGAACCCCTGTTAACGGCTTGAAAAGCCGCTGTCCTAACCATTAGACGAAGAGGCCGCGAAATAAACAACAAACTTCAAACAGCAAATTCCAAATTGAAGCAACGGGCGTATTTTAAGAGGTTATGGGGTTATTGTCAAGACAGGGATGGACTGACGATAGATATCAAGTAAGCCTGTGTTTTTGGCCGGAAAAGGGCATTATAGGCACGAATTCGGGCAGGCGGCGTTTAAAGCTGTAGCCCATGGCCGGGCGATGTGCGGCGCCTTCGGTAATCTTGCCCGCTTCTTCCAGTATGTCCAAATCCAAGATGCGCTTACGGAAATTCCTGGCATCGAGTTCGGTTTTTAAAAGCGTTTGATAAAAATGCTGGAGTTGGGTCAAGGTGAAAACTTTGGGCAAAAGATAGGCGGCGACCGGTGAATGATTTACGATTTCACGCAAATGATCGACGGCGTCGGACAGAACCTCGTCATGGTCATAAGCCAGATTTTTCACTTTTGAGACTTGCACCCAGCGTGCGTCCTGGCGTTTCTCGAGCTGCTCGGAAACCTCGAAAGGCATCAGAGCAATGAAGGCGAGCGAGACTACTCTGCCCCGTGGATCGCGGTCGATGCGGCTGTACAGTTTTTGCTGGCGCATCCAAACGCGGGACTGGTCAACTAAACCGGCTTTGGATTTCAGGATTCTGACCGCAGCCTGCTCGGCTGTCTCGCTGGGCAGGATCAAACCGCCGGGCAGGGCCGGCTCGCCTTTGTATTCGAACTCGCTGGTCACTTTGATTAGCAGTGTTTCTAAAACTCCTGCGTTGTAGCGCAACAGGCAGATATCCGTGGCCAAAGCCGCGAATCGGATCTCTTGTTCAATGGTTCTTGGCATACTAGTCATATCTTATCAAAAAAACGCAAGGCAAGCATTGCCCGCGTTTAAGCTGCGAGTGAGAACGGCCGCAGTATCCGTTCGTGGTTGGTGGAAGGTCCGAATGAAATGAGCGAGACCGGGACGCCCAGAGCTTGCTCGATATACGGAATGATGACCTGGGAATCGAGCTCCGGACGTCCGGTGAGCTCGAATTTCTCGTACTGAGGAATGGCGCTCATCAGCTCGTCCGTGATGCCGCGTTGATTTTCGAGATCGTGCGTGGCGCTGAAGTGAATACTTTGAGCAAAACCGTCAGCGTCATGTTTGAAGCAAGGTGATAGGCCGGGTTTGGAAAGTTTGTAGCTCGTAGCCGCTTTCCAGTTTCTCCAACCCGCCAGACGGTCGAGATTGGTGATGGCTAACTCGTCAACCTGTCCGACGGCATCGAGCGCGTAGCGAGTGGCCAGCATGTCCATCCAGCCGATGCGGAAGTTGCCTTGCCACGGGCCCAGCACATTGCAGGCGTCGGGCATGGTCGAACTAAGCTCGGTATCTTCGGTGACGAACGGACCGGCGCCGTGGCGCGTGGCATATGCTCGCATGACCGCGATCGTTTTGACGTTGCCGTCGAAACCCGAAGCTACGATCAGCTCACGAGCTTTTTGTGCCGTGGTCGTACTGCGAGTCGCGTAGGGAAAGAATCCGTACCACTCGTCCAGCAGAACACCCTGCGAGCCTTCGAAAACAATGTCACCGATTGTGTTCATGAGTTGGAACGCTAGTTCGCGGCTCACGATGCGCATGCGCTTCGCAAGATCGAACATGCCGTCTGCGCAGCGTGACGCCAGTGACGGATCTTCGAAGATGCTGATTTCGCTGCCCGCCTCTCCCCTGCTCTTGAGCAAGTCGATGAGCGAGGCAATCTCTACGCGTTTCGCTTCGCCGATCAACCGCAGCTTTTGTTCAAGCGCGTTGTGATCGTGCAAATCCGCGGCGCGGACAGCTCGTCCCACGAGCGAGTCGCTCACGGTTTCGCTGATGCCCATGCCGCACGATCCATGACGGCCTTGACCGCGCGCCGTCTCGCGAAGGCGATTCGCAGCCTGATGGTACGGCGTGATGACAAGCGCTTGTTCGTCGATGAGCGTGCGTTCGAAAGCGTCGTTCACGCCGAGTGACGCGAGATGTTCTTCCTCCACAGCCATGGCCAGCGGTTGCAGGATCATGTTCTGCGAAAGACATGTCTGCACGCCGGGAAGGAAGGTCGCACTGCCAAACTGCGAGAACACGTGTTCGCGGCCGTCGGGCATCACGACACGATGTCCAGCTTGCGCACCGCCGTTGTAGCGGACCACGAGCTTGGCGCCCGTGCGCTCGGCGATGGAATGAGTGAGCTTGCCTTTGCCTCCGTCTCCGTAACCTGCGTCAACGATGATAGTCGCGTTTTTCATGATTCTGCTCCTAAAAGGGAAAGGCCGCGCCCAGAGTTTGAGCGCGGCCGAGGTTTTCGCGTTTATCGCGAGGGTGAGTTACAGACGGATGCCGCGCCTGGCGGATGCGGCGACTGGGAGGTTGCCGCTGGCGCGAGGGATTCGCGCCAAGCCGGTGCCCGCGGATCGAACCGCGTTGCCTACGGCTTTGACGATGGCCGTGCTCGTGCCGTTGGCACGCAGGTCGCTTGCCATGTCGTCCCACTCGCGGCCTTCCATGCCGCCGATGGTCGCTGCGATGAGCTCGCACACGCCTTCGGGTTCGGCCAGGTGCAGGGCGCGCTCGCCCAGCAGCTTGCGCCACGCCGCGAGGATCTTGGGATCGTCGCCGTGGCTCGTGCCGCCGCCGATCACGATGTGGAACACGTGGTACATGCGGGAAGCCTGTTCGATCGCCTCCTTCATGCTCACGGCCTTGGAGATCTTGGAACCTCCAAAGACTTCGCGCAGCTCGTCGGCCGGCATGTTGAGCCAGGGCATTTCGTCGCCCATGGTGAACAGGTAGCCCTTGCGCTGGCGCTTCTCGAAGCAGTCCATGGCCGTGTAGTTGGCCGCGAAGTAATGCGCCAGGCCATACGACTCGCTGACCTGGCCGCCGCCTCCGCCTTCGAGGTAGATCTTGGTCAGCCAGGTGTCCATCACCAGGCTGGATTCGAACTGCCCGATCTGCAGCGGATAGCGGTCGCAGGTGGCGTCGCCGATGGCGCCGAACAGGATCTGCGGATGCGCGACGTAGCCCTTGGACACGATCAGGTTCATGAGCCCGCCCAGCTTCTCGCGGGCGAACAGCTCGGGAACCCCGCCCATGGAACCCGTGACATCGAAGAACACGGCAATGGCGTTGGACTCCGGATGATCGTCCGAGTCGCGGCTCTCGCGCATCTTCACGCCCCTTGAGTTCATGGCCGGATCCGCCGACAAAACGTTGGTGAAGATCTGGTCCACGGGCGCGCTGGCTCGCGAGCTCGAGATGTACTGATACGACTTGTCGCTCCAATTTCCATAACCCATGGTCATCTCCTAGCTGGCCGAATGTTTCGGCATGGCGAACGGCCGGAAAGTCGGCGGTCCGTAAAGCTCTTTGAGCAGTGACTTGAACTCAAGGTAAGCCGAACGTCCGTTCTGGAAGCGTGACGAAGGCCGGGCCAAACGGCAGGCATCCAGGAAACCGGTAAAGCGCTTGGGAACCGTGCGCGGGAAAGCTCCGCGTTTCGAGACGCGACCGCCAACCAGGACCGAAAGGCACTGGGCGGCCATGTAAACGTCGAGCGCGGGCGTTGCCGCCTGGCGCTGTTCGACTTCGGGCGGATAATAATCGGTCCAATCGCCGCTCATGACTGTGATGCGGTCCGTGCCGAATTCCTTGATTGATGCACACCAGCCGATAAGCTTGGCCGCATGGTCTCGGGGACGAATCAGGATGTGGCAAGGCAAGACTGCGCCGTGAACTGCCTGATTTTCATGGATCCACGACAGGATTTCGAACACGCGATTGCCCATCCACGCCGCGTCGCGCGGATCGATTCCGCCGGGAAATACATTGAGCACTTCGGTGAGCGGAAAGAATTCGGGTTCGTAAGTGAGAACATGCAGTCGTCGTGAATCAGGCAATTCAACAGCTTCTACGAACATCGGAAGATACTTGAGGAAATGGTCGGCCCGGTCGCCGGTTTGGGACCAAAGCGACTTGAGCACTTTGCGCTCGTTGTCCAGCAGGTCATTATCCCCTGTCTGAACCAGCGACTTGATGACGAACTCCTGGTTGTCACTCACGCGAATCGCGCGGTGCACGCTGCAGAAATCGCCTGCTCCTAAAAGATCCTGAATGGCGTATGAAGCCTTGGGAGTTTTGATGACGCTGATATTTTGCGCCGGGTCGGGGTTTTGAATGGAATTGGAATCGGGGTTGATCACGCCTTCCGCGCCGGCATGCAGCTCGATGAGCCGTTGGAACGCGATTTTGGCACGTTCGCTGTTGCCATTGTGGTCGGGGTGAACCAGCCGGACCAGGCCGTGGAACGCTTTCCGCAATGCTTGTGCGCGTTCGCTTGGATTGGTGCCAGCCAGTGTTCCGAAGATATCTTGGGGCTTTTTAGCCCTTTCAATGCTCTGGAAAACCGCTTCCAGATTGTTCATGATTCCCTCCGGTCGCAGTATTTTTCGAGGTGCGCTCCCACCCGAGGCAATCTCGTTTGGAAGATATTGTAATTATTACAGTAAGTAGAACGTTTGTCAAGTACCACGAATAAAAAGAATAAAGTTATCAGGTTATCAGGTCAGAATCGGCACTTGATAACCTGATAACCTTTTTCTCGATTTTGCAGGTATTGACATAGCGTCAATTTTCTGCTAATCTCAGGCCAATAATAAACACGCCCTTCACAACCTGATCAAGAGTTGGGGATCAAATGGAACTCGAAAAACTCGTTGTAGCCGTACATGACGGACAGATTCACGGCGACGAAACTTTCGCTATCGCCGCACTGAAACGCCTGTACAGAGTCCATGTCATGCGCACGCGCCAGTTCCACTATCTGGCACAAGCGCAAATGCGTATCGATGTCGGCGGTTATTACGATCCGGATACGGGCGACTTTGACCATCATCAGCCCACTGCTCCGCGCCGCGGCGTGAAAACGGCGTGAAATACGCGGCATTCGGACTGATCTGGAAGTCCTTCGGCGCCAAGATCTGCGGAAGCAGAGTCGTGGCCGAAACGATCGACCGGATTTTCATCCAACCCGGCGATGCGGCCGACAACGGCGAAACGCCCTGGAGCAAGTGCGGCAATCCGCAACCTTTCACGGTCGCGTTCATGATGGAAACCTTCCATCCCACTTGGCTCGAAACGGAAAAAGATGACGCGGCATTCGACAAGGCCGTGGTAATCGCCGAAGTTATCCTGGACCGCGCCATCGCTTACGCCCGATCCATGGTCGAGGCGCGTAAAAACGTGCTCAACGCCGCCAGACGCTACAAGGATCCGCATATCCTGATCTTGCCCAGGAAAATCCCCTGGCAAGAAACGGTGATCAACGAACTTCCGCAAGTCCGCTACGTCATTTACAACGACGGCGATTATTGGAGCATGCGCAGCGTGCCCCTGGCCTTCGGTTCTCCGGATCCCAAATACACGGTGCCCCAATCCTGGGCCGGCAAGGTCGCCAGTGAATTTGAACGGGAAACGGGCGTCCCCGGCGCGTTGTTCTGCCACATCAAGCGCTTCATCGCTACGGCTGATAAAAAATAGCAGCATCACGGCCCTGGCCAAACTCGCACTCCGAACCATGGAGGAATCGGCTTGAATATTTTGATCATCGAAGCTAAGGAGATCAAGGATTTGACCGTATGGAGCAAGCGCCCCGAGGCGCTGGATACGGAGTTCCACGATTGCCCGATGTGCCAGAAGCGGCAGGGACACTACCGTGAACCCCGTTGGCATTTCTTACCGGTGTTTACGGCCACCTCAGCGGTGACGTTGCTAACGGTATTCAGCCCCGGAGCTGCCTCGCTGGGCGACGGTGTCATAACTTTCATCACCGCCTACCTGACATCCCTGCTTGGCGCGGCATACCTCGTTGCCCACCTCGAAATCCGCGCCAGGCGCAAGGCCCACTCGACCATCCTGAACAGCCTGCGGCCCGCTGCACGCGCCTTGCATGCCATGGCTGCGCTTATGACAGACATTCACGCCAGGACCGTCGGACCTCGCGGATCGCTCAGCCAAATCTTACTGCATATGGCCGATCCCTTCCTCCAGCGGGCCATGAACGCTCAGTACGAGCTTCTGCAATCCGGCGGAGACAAGGAATTGCGCTCGGCATTGCTCTCAGCCATCGGTCGTGCGCGACGCATCAGACAGCATTTGACCGAATACACAGAAACCGCTACCCGCATTCTGGATGTCCGCTTGTCCGAAGCCAGGGAGCTTTCTACCGAAGCATCGTGCATCGGACCCGTGGGTATGAATGATTCGCTGGGCGAGATGTCGGCCTTTGCAGCTGAATGCGAACTGCTAGCAATAGCCACAGCCGCTTACGCACCGTCCAAAGCCTGGTGCGATGAGGTCCAAAAAGTTTTCAACGACCACAACGCACGCTACGATTTCGATGTGGCACTGGGTAAAGAATTCGACCACGGCACAGCTTTGGCCATTCTCGAAGATAAAATCTCTAAACTACCTCCCCTGCCCGCCTCGTGATAAACGGGGCTTTTTCTTTATCGAAAAAATGCGTCCATCAGGTCCATCACGTCGCATGTCCGTCATGTCGCGACCTGATCGCGTTAAACGCGATGATAGACATGATGGACTTGATAGACCTGATAGACGCTTGAGTTTGTGTTATACTGTCCCCATGCTGCGTTGGATTCGAGCGATTTTATTGGGAGACATGTTCTATCTGATGGCGTTCGGAATGATCTCGCCGATTTTTGCGTTATTCCTGCAGGACAGGATTCCGGGCGCCACGGTCATGGGCGTGGGCATGGCCGAAGCCGCCTTCCTGCTCTCGCTGGCGACTCTGCGTCCGTTCGTCCATCTTTCAACTCGTAATGACGGCCGCGGCTGGCGCACGCAATCGCATTTGTGGTTCGGCAGCTTTCTGACAATTCTGGCGCCATTCCTTCTTCTGCTGGCGCGTGACATGCTTGACGTAATCGTCATCCAAATGATTTATGGCACGGGCGTGGCGTTTGCCGAACCGGCATGGAGCAGGCTGATGGATCGCACATGCGGAATCGATGATGCTTCAAAACAAGAACCTAAAAACGCGGCTAACACTCTGCTGGCCGCAGGCATTGCCGTTCTTGGAGGATTCATCGCGCAATACGAAGGCATGCCGGCGTTGCTATATTTTCTTGGCATGACGCTAATCGGCGCAGCCTTGATCATGTCAATCCTGTATCATCAGCTGGGACGTTTTACGCCCAGAAAAACAGTATGACGTTCCATCGTTCAACAGCGATTCTTGCAGCGGCCGACTTGATGGCCGTCAGTGCTTTTGGTTTGCTTTTACCCATCTTCGCGCTGTTTTTGCACGACACGATTCCGGGAGTAACAATATTGAACATAGCCGTGGCCCAAGCCGTATTTTTAACGGCCAAAGCGGCTTTCGATCTGCTCTTCTCGATTTTCATCCACGCAAAAAACTCCGACAAGAGGTCATGGAGCGCTGTTGCGATCGGTTATTTGGTCATGGCGGCAGTACCGTTGGGTTATGCCTATGCGCAAAACATGGGCCAAATCTTTTTGTTGCAAATCTTACTGGGCCTGGGCGTAGGACTCGCCGGGGCTACCTGGCACGATCTGTTTATGGCGACAGGAGATACGCGACATCACGGCACGGTTTATAAAATCTACAACACGGCCGTGGCTTTTGCCTGCGCGGCTGCGGCGATTCTTGGCGGATATCTGGCGTACAACTTCGGATATCAAACCTTGCTTTTCCTCTTGTCCGGATTAGCAATCTGCGCCAGCCTCATGACGCTCGTGGCGGCAGTCTTTTTTCCTCCCGCCAGGCAGCAATCTTTGCATGGTCGCCGCTGAGTAAAATTTTCGGGACTTTCCACTTGTTATAAACTTCGGGCCGCGTGTATTGAGGATATTCTTTTTTATCTCCATCGCTCCACGATTCCTCGTCCAGCGACGCAGCTTGTCCTAAAACTCCGGGACGCAAACGTGCGACGGCGTCGATCATCACCAACGAAGCAAGTTCACCGCCGGTCATGACGTATTGACCGATGGACAATTCTTCGTCTGCGAGTTTTGCCGCGACGCGCTCATCCACTCCTTCGTAACGTCCGCAAAGAAAAATAAGTCGATCGTACTTGGACAGGCGCTTGGCGTCTTTTTGAGTGAACATCTTGCCCTTTGCGCTAGTAAGAATTATTCTAGTTTTTTTGCTGTCATCCTCGTCCGCCGCGGCGGAGGGATCCATCCGATTTTCTTTTTGTTTATTTTTCTGGATTCCCGCTTTCGCGGGAATGACAAATAGTGATTTTAGTGCTTCGGCGAACGGCTCGACGCGCATGACCATGCCTGCGCCGCCCCCAAAAGGCCGGTCGTCAACGTGACCATGTTTGTCGATGGCCCATTTTCTGAGTTGATGCGCGGTGACTTTGAGCAAGCCGGACTTTTGTGCACGTCCAAGAATCGCCATATCGCAATACGCGTCAATCATTTCGGGGAACAAAGTCAACACGTCTACATCTAAAATCCCCCCTGCCCCCTTTAACAAGGGGGAGTTGCGGTTTTGAAGTCCCCTTGTCAAAGGGGATTTAGGGAATTTCTTTTTCATAAGTGGTTGCATCATGGCACAAATATCCTCGATTGTCCACGCTGGGAGCAGGGATTGACAAATAAGCATATCGCATTTAAGGTTTTTCCCATGCTCCTTTCATCAGACGTTTCGCAACGCGAAGTTTTGTGTTCAATCACCACAGCCGCCACGACCGGCTTTCCGTATATGGACTGGCGGCAGGCCATCAACGTCATCGGTCACCTGAGACTCGCGCGGATCGCGCTCTTCCTGACCAAACTCGACGCTACCGAGCGGCAGGAATGCTATGCGTTGCTGCGCAAGCGTCGTCAATCGTTCAAGTTCGAGATCCCCTTCGTTCATGCGCGCGGCGACATGCTGCCGGATGAGTACAGGATGTTCGTGGCCGAATTCGGCACCGAGCGTTTCAACCTGCATCCGATCAGACGGTCACCGCTGCCCGACTGCGGGTTGCCGACAGATCTGCGCGAGCTGATCTTCATCGAAAACGTGGGCAAGCTTGTCGAAAGCGACCTCGAGGGTTTTGCCGGATTATGTCTCGACGTGTCGCATCTCGAGATCACGCGCCGCACCTTTCCCGACTATTATCCGATACTGCTCGACGTGATCAGGCGTTACCGCATCGGCGCCAACCATGTCAGCGCCTACGTTTTCACCGAAGGCGCAGAAGGCCGCGACGATCGGCATCACTACGCAAACCTCGAAGAATTCTCATATCTGGACAGTTATCCCAACAAGTTCTACGGCCGCTTCGTGGCCATCGAGCTGACCAATCCCCTGTCCTCGCAACTCGCCGTCCAGGCCATGCTCAAACGCCGGCTGGGACTAACCTGACCTTCCCCGACATCCGTCGGGTTTTTGTTATTCACAACAGTACTATTGACATCCGACTAGAAATATGGAACGGGGTATAACGGAGTGCTATTCTTTAAATCCTTTCATATGAGCAACGAACCATCTATAAAAAATGTCTTAACCGCCGTTCAAGATCTCAATTATACGGTGCAGGGCCTGCAATCCGACATCCATGAGGTCAAGACAGAGGTCAAAGACCTTAGGACTGGCTTGCAAGAGGTCAAGACAGAGGTCAAAGACCTTAGGACTGGCTTGCAAGAGGTCAAGACAGAGGTCAAAGACCTTAGGACTGGATTGCAAGAGGTCAAGACAG
>Ga0315281_10008405_pt1 | contig 14449 bp, 12 predicted proteins | sample YL17G07_0_MG_FD_204540 | JGI IMG/M metagenome (GOLD analysis project Ga0315281, IMG submission 204540) | Sediment microbial communities from Yellowstone Lake, YNP, Wyoming, USA - YL17G07_0 | ecosystem: Environmental > Aquatic > Freshwater > Lake > Sediment | place: USA: Wyoming | collected...
ATCTCTTTCATTTGCGTCTAAGTGTTTGTAGGTTTTTGGCATCATCCCGCAATCATAATGCGGAAGTCCTAAACCTAAAAGTGTTGCACTTGCTTATTGAACCTGGGATTTAAACTGTCCATAAGAAGGCCGAAAATTTGATTACTCCGGAGGCATCATGCACACTTTCACTCGTTAATCGTCAATTTTCACTGCCCATAGATTTCAACTCTTTGTAGGTGAAACCGCCAGTCCAGCGACGTTATCTTTTTCTATTTTGACTCGGAGGAGGACTGGATAGGCAATATGTTTTTATGTCCGTTTAAGGATAACTTTTCTAAGTCAGTCCTGAGACTTTTGGCGTCACTATGCAGGTAATACTTTTCAGTCACTTTAATGGAAGAGTGTCCCATCAACTTAGATACTTTATAAGGACTGGAACCCATATCTATCAATTGACTTCCGAAACTATGCCTTGTAGCATCATACAACCTAAACGACTTGATAATACCAGCCCTTTCCTTGATGCTATCCCATACCCTTTTTAGGGTCGTTTCAGAATAATGTTTACCAGTATTGGGATTGATGAATACGTAAGCCTCTGGCAGGTTATTCTTAACCCTGTCAGAAATAAAATCCAACATCTCTGGATGGATCGGGATTTCATAGGACTTAGCCCCCCTTCCCTTCCTTTTTTCCCTGTAAACACCATCTGAAAAAGTAGCAGAGACGGTAATCAAGGAATCCCTGAGATTCACGTCCTTGCATCTTAAAGCCCTGGCTTCTCCTGGACGGCAACCTTGAAGCATTAAGAAGGCGATAATTGGTTTATGTTCGTTCGGAACCGACTGGAAGAGCTTTGCCTGCTCTTCGGAAGAAAGCCATTGGTGTTTATATGAGCTGTCCAGTCCCTGAAGTTCTTCTTTTGAGAGAAAGATCACTTTTTCGATGTACTCTTGTTCGTTCAACCATCTGATAAATGTCTTTAGGAACATCAGGATGTTTTTAATGGTCTTGGGTTTAAAGGTAAAATCCTTTTCCAGGTGACTCTTGAAATTTCTAATATCAGGTTTCCGTATCTCTCTCACATCCTTTGTCCCGAAGAACCCTTTGCAGAGCTCGGTCATTCGGGAGTACTCTTTCTTGTAACTCGGTGCCAGGGAATCCAGTTTACTGTCCCTGAATTTATCCAGAAGGGTCGTTGCCCAGTACTCTCTCACTTCAGATTTGATATACTGCGTAGCATTGAAGGTGTGATTGGAAATCTCGTAACGGATATGGGAGAGTAATGCCTGTGCCCTATCGTAACTGTCCAGGGACATCCCTTTCTTATCAGAAAACAGCCTAACCCTTTTCTTCTGATGCCATAAGTCAATATAGAACTTTTTGGGCATAGTCTTACACTCTGGGCAGGCATAGCCTAGCTTCCTGAAATATTTGAAAGGCTTTCCGCAATTAGGGCATTTTCCCCGGCACCGTATTGTTCCCATACCCTTTTCATCTTCCTGTGCAAGAAGTTCGAGAACGTCCAGACCCGTATCGCCGTTTGCGACTGAAGTCAAGCGATTTTCATTTTGCATACCCCTACTGAACACTTTGGTTAAAAGTCGCAATGTTCCGTAAGGAAGTGCCTTTATCCGAGTCGTTACGACCTTCAGGGAAATTTTCCTGAGGGTCTAGGGTGGGATTTTAGTTTCGGCATCTGGGATGGGGGAAATACTGCGAGAAGAGACCATTTTATTTTGTGAGAAATGAGAATATTTGCGAAGGTGTTCTTGCGGTCATAGCCTCAACTGAGTGCCTGTCGGTTGGGATTTAATGCGGGCGACCCGCCTAACCAATCGCTCAGCGGAAGTCTCACCTTACCTTAACTTAACTGCAAACCGTCTACGCGTTGACGGGATTGGATTTTGTGACTCATTAATAGGGTCTTTTAATCGCCCGCATTTCCAAACTCCACTCATACACAGATTGCTCCATTCCCTTTTCGGGGGGACGAGCCTACCGCTTAATTGGGCGAAAGCCAAATCGAGCCTTGGCTCCCTTCCGTCACGGCGGCTGGGGAGTCCTCCCTGAAGGGTGATACAGGGTGATAGGGTGATATTCCACTCCCTTTTGAGGGGAGCAAAGGAAGCAAGCGGATTTCTTTTAAGGGTAATAATGGGATGGCCTTTTCTTTAGCATAGCGGGCAATAATTTTCTGATACTCAGCTATCACCCTATCACCCTGCTCACCCTCGTCCCCGTCGAGCCTGATCGTAACCCAAACTTTGCTACCGTAAGCCCCCTTCTGTTTCCCCTTAATCCATCCCTTCAAAACATATCTCTGATACCGCCCCCGTGCACCAGCAGGCGAGATTTGAAACTTTTTGGAGATTTCTTTTTGGAACGCCTTTATTGAAATTCCGGAGGCTCTATATGAAAGAGCCCCTTTTCGTTTTAACCACTCGATTATCTCAAGATCAGTTCCCGTGGGTTGATTTTGGTCTTCATAATCCAATGAGCCTTGGACTTTTCGTTCTACATACTCGAAATTTGAATCCAAGAATTCAAGCAAATCCACGAATGCCATTTCTACATCGAATATTGAAGCTTCAGTCCTTTTGTGACTGTTCGCAAGGATCGCGATCATTTTCAAGAACCAATTTTGAAGGGAAAAGCCGATGATCTCAGTAAAACTCGAAACCTTCTTGCTGTACCCCTCTCCAAATTCGATCAACAACAGATGCAACTCGTTGAATCTTTCAATCGCTTCCTTCGAGAAGGTAAGTTTCGGCGATCCTCCGCCCTCCCTCAATTTTTTTAAATGATCGAGGACGGTATCGAATGCTTGGGATTTGAGAGTCCCGTCGCTCAAGGTCTTCTGCGAAAAGATTTCCCTGGAACGTTCTATTTCAGGGAGAAGAAAGAGAAAACGTCTGGAGAATCCGCTTTTTACTACCTCGCCAGAAATCGTGAATGGCTGCAAGAGAATTTGGATACTACAGTTCGGACAATAACGTAAGGCGTGTCTACGAGGTATTCCAGTTGGCCTCTTTGTTATTAGATTGTCTCCGATTGGATCAAGCGCCTTAATAATATATCGGCGACTCTCTCGGTAAAAAGCCTTCTGGGCTTTCACCAGTTCGATGGCATCGTCAAAAATGAGAATATCATCACCGAGGTGCCCTTTAATTTGGGAGTATTCCCCTGTTTTCCGTTCTTTAACTACCTTTCCTACCAACTGTTCGGGGTGATAAGAAGTGGGTTTCGTAACCTTCTCTCCCAGACCTGTACAGACCTTCGTGATGATATCCTCAATTTCTTTCTTCCCCCCACCCGATCTGAGGATAAATGTGAAATTCATTCTGCAATCGGTTTTAATGTCACCCAGAGTAACAACCCTCTCTTTTAGGATCTGAGCATGGAGGACATACCAGATGGCCTTGATGATTGGCTTATAAGGCTTACCATACAGACCGGTTGCTCTTCCGAGATGGTCGAAATTTTGGAGATGGTCAGTTGGGTATAATAATTCTGAGTTCACGGGTTCTTCATCGAGACCCCTCTTTTCAATTAATTTCTCCGCATTTAAATGGTTGCTCATAGTTTTCATTTCACTTTCTCCTTAAATCCTTCCAACCTATCTTTGGGTTGGTGATGTTTGACCTTAATTTTCCATATTATTCGGAACAATCTTCGCCTTCATCTTCAAATTCATGGGTTGCTTGATAACAGATCTTGACGAGGCTTGCCTTATCAAAATTCCTTGACCCCTTTGAAAAATCATCTATTATCCTGATAGCTTTTTCTCTTTCGGCTTCACTTGTTGCTTGCAAAAGGAAGTCGGCCATATATTCCATGATCACCTTTCGGATTTCTTCAGCAGGAGAATTAAGCCTATTTAGAATTTTCCGAATATCTTCCCAATTAGTATTTTGTTCTGTCCTCGATGGTTCACTCACCAATATTCTACAGAGATCCCTTATCCCATCTCTAGAAGTCACTTCTAGGGATGCATCCAGTAGCACACGTTCCTGCTCACCCTTATCTAAACTGATTATTTTCTGTAATAACATCAGAGCCGCTCTGGGAATCCCATCTGATGCCTTAATCAATAATTCAAGTATCTCGGGTGACAACTCGGCTTTTTCTTCCTGCAAAACATGAAGGACAAGAGCTCTCATCGTATCTTCATCCAATGGGTTCAGGGAAAAGATTTGGCAGCGATTTTTCAAAGTGCCCAGCATATCTTCAGGGTTAGTTGTGCAAAAGATCAGATAAACATATCTTGGGGGTTTTTCGGCAAGTTTAAGTAGGGCTTCGGCTGCTGCTCCTGTTATTTGGTGGGCTTCAAAGAGATAAACTTTAACTTTACCCATTGTAGGAACATAAAGGGATGATTCTATCACTTCACGGATAGTATCTATCCCTCGAGTGTTAGCAGTATCCAATTCAAAAAATTCAATATCGTGGCATCCGAGTTCTTTGTCAATAATTCTTGCTAAAGTCGTCTTCCCCGTTCCGCTGGGGCCTATAAAAAGGTAAGTGTGCGGATGGCCCTTTTTCTCCAATAAACTTTTTAAACTTTTGACCATTGGCTCATTACCTAAAAACTCATCAAAGCTTTTTGGCCGATATTTGTTGTGGAATGGTTGTTCCGATTCCTTAGATGCCAGGGTAGAATTTCTTTTTTTGTTATCCTTAGTTTTTTCCAATTGTTCTTCATTTTCCATTTTTCATTCCTCCATTTTAAGATTTTCGATTCACCCTACTTACCTACCTCCCTTTCTGACGGGATGAATCCTAATGTTGACCTCGATAGATATAATATTGGTAACATTAATAATATAATGTTACCTAATTAACTAAAAATTTTTATTAAAACTCCTTCAATATTTTTTTGACCTCGCCAATCGCCCTATCCTGATTTGTGGCTGCCGATATCGCTCCTTCCAACCAACCAATGGCCGATTCCCTTTCGCTTTCCGAACTCTCTGGGTTCCTTAAAATGGGAATGGCCCTCTTGATGAGGTCTGCAATATTCCCAACGCCCCATTGCTGTCCATCTAAGGTTTTAGAGAGTAATCTCTCACGGGAGCCTTTCTCATCTGCCAATAATCCGCAGATATTTATGAAAGGTGGGTACACTAATAGAAATGGAATCTCTTCACCTAGCATCAATAATTTTCCAAAAAGCTCTTTCTTTAATGAAGAACCATAATATTTAATCTCATCATCCATGAACAGGTTGGGTTCATAATCTTTTAAATCATATTCAGGAGGGAAATCAGTTGAACCATAGTATTCCCCAAAGACTTCATCCTTCTTGGCCCATTTCTTAAATTGGTAACCTATAAATAGGGGAGCAAATTCCATTATGTGTTTTTCAATTTGGCCTTTGAAGGGAGTTTCGGTCCGCCATTTCCTGATAAGCCCATAGGAAACTTTTGACCTTTCACTTATCCTTTTTAGATTCATCGAGGTTAGCATAAAAAGGGATGCCTCGTACTTCTCTAATGAGAGACCAATGATTTCTCCCCGGGGAGTGCCCTTCCTTGAAGGTTCGACATAACTTTCTCTCTTCTCTTTTATGAACCTTAGCAGCAATCCTTTTACATCAGCCCTTATCATTTGAATGAATTCCTTTCTAATTATGGTAACAGTATATCATATTTGGTTACCCTTGTCAAGTTTATGTTGCTGGGCAAGCTCTGCAAATAATAATGGCATCATTCAAAAACTACCGAATGACATCTCATCTGTATAATTTCATAGGTTACAATCGTGGGGTAATACCTCACCTCCTTTCCTGTCATTTAGCGAGACCCTTTCTATTTTCTTTCTGAATTCGTAACTTTGCAGATTCGATATCCTGCCTAAAAATTTCAAGGGAGCTATCATTCTTTCCCGAGAAAACCCTTCTCCCGAGATATCGGGGTGTTAATTCTTCCGAACATGCAAGACAGATTTTGAATCCTAAATCGAATCTTTCTTTCGGAAATAAATCACCGCAAGATTCACATTTTACTTTCATCCCTTTTCACCTCCTTTCTCATCCCCTACCGCTTGCTTGAAAGGAACGCTTCTAACTGCCTGCCCTCCAACTTATTAGTTAAACTGACCTTAAGTTAATGTAGATACCTTTTTACCCTTTGAAGATTCTTTATGGATTCGTAGTCAGCGGCGGAATCCCGTTGTGCTCAACCTCGTCAAGAAGGCGGTCGGATCTTTTTCGACTATACCCACTAACAGCGGTGTGTGAAAAGTAAAAAGGGATTCCCCTGCTCGAACACATGTCACGAACATTTCTAGCCCATTGTAGATCAAACGGTCTGGGTTCAACTTCGTTGCAACCCGTTTCTCCCGATGCAATCACCCATCCGAAGCCGTCGATATGCTCGGCAAGTTCAGGCATCAAATCTTCTAGCATCGGGGCTAAGTCGAGCCACCTGAGCACGCAAGGTATCTTTCTCAAATCGTCGAGGCGTGACAGATACTTCTTCAATTCGGCACTGGTTCCCAGCCAGACATTTTTGTAACCGTTGCCCCAATCCGCCGGAAGTCGCTCTGCAATCAAGTTTGTTCTTTTGCTTGCCAGCTGCCAGACGAGATTGGGTGTTTCACGAATGAGTGCCCATGCGTCGTTTCGCCAGGCGTCGGCTTCGGGCAAGAAGAAATCCGAATAGGAACATGCGAAAACGCTCCTAAGCTCCCCCGCTTCCTCCGCTTCCTTCTGCCATTTGAGCGGCTTTTTCCAAGTCGTAGTGCATAACCTCACGTTTTCGGGGTCTATGGTTCTTCTTTTTTGCTCATTGAACATATAGCAGTTTTTGCAACCTTCGCTGAACCTGTGGCAGCCGATCCAGAAATTGAAAGAATAGTCGTGCTGACCGTGCTGACCAGACTTGGATTTCACCATATTTTTTCTAGGTTCTTCAACACTTTCAATTTTTTCAGCCGGTTCTTCATCAGGAGGATCAGGCGGAAGATCATTACCTGTGATAGCCTTGTAAGTATTAGCCACATCCTGTCTTTTTGTTGTTCTAAAGATCAAGCAATAATAGGGTTTTTTCTTATCTTTAGAAACTTCAATGTCACTAAAAGGTAGCGTGACACGCCCGATCAGCTTATTTGTGGGTTTTTTACCGCTTTTACTTTTTTGACTAATTTGACTAATCAGTCTTAAAGCACTTTTGATCGACGAAACGACACCGGTGTTGATCTGGTCAGCTATCAGATCCCTGTTTCGATCTAAGCGTTGGTATATGCGACGTTGGGTATCATTGACGGAGCAGTTGATGCGACACCATTTGCCGAATTCGCCTATTTGATCTTTTTTCAGGGCTTTGGCTTCGTTAAAACAGGATCCCATAATCAAGGCATTATCAAGAGTGGCTTTATCACAATCTTGGGATGCACGATATCTTTCATTGATAGTTTTGGCCAGGGCATTTAGTCTAGGTAGGTCGTGGTTTGTCGCCGCAATGGCGAGCAGGGTTATCGTTTCTTGGTTACTGGGTAGTAAGTGATATTCTGTTTCGCTTGATAAAACCTTTTGTTTTTTCATTTTTTATCCTCCTTCGTTTAATTATCTAAGACGAGTTTACACTATGGGAGGAAATAAGGCGAAGACTGCAAAAAGGGGAAAATCCGGGTTTGGAATCCAAATCTGGAGAGAATAAATGAAGCCTCTAATCAATAAGTAGGTGGGATTTCTCTTTGAAGAAAAGCTTGAATGCTTCGATAGGGTTTTCGCTTTTTCTTATGTAAGGCTTGAATTCCTCGAAAAGAAGCGACCTCTTTATATAACAAGTCTTAAAATAAGAACTAGTGTCCTTTTTCATCTCGCTTATATCAAGATAGGTTCTTCTAAAATTGGCTGGGTCATCAACCCAATTCCTTCTTATCGAAAACTTTTTCTTTTCCTTAGTAAAAATTTGGTCTAAGACGAAGGCTGTCAACTCGTGGGGTTTTGGGTTTTTCCATTTTCCGCGAGAGCCGCCCGGTATCGGCCCCCCAAAAGCCTTCACGAGTTTTTCATAAAAATCTGTTTTAGAATAGTCCTGTATAAGACCCGAGGTAAGAATGGCTATACGTTTCATCTTTTGAACGAAATTGAATTCGTCCTTGGATAGACCTCTGGAGAGATTCCGGACCGAATTTTCAACTTTATCTTCTGCTTCAAATAAAGCCCATCTAAAAATTCTTAGCTTCACGGTATCATTAAATGATAAGAGCTTTTTCCAATCATTTAGCGGAGCGCGGATAAGTAAATGGACTGGACCTTTGGGACTTTCAAAGTCGTTTTCCACCGTTACCGGCCCGTTTTTTCTTTCTTGACGTACTGTCATTTCATTGCCTCATTATGCTCCGAAATCTACATTTTTCAGTCCAATTTTGTCAATCTCACATTGCTTTCACAGACGAGTCCTCATGGTATAAGCTCTAATCTCAATCCTAATCAGTTTTCCCCCTCAATATCTTCTTCGTCATATCTCCCTCTCGTTCGTAAATTCATATTCTTGACAAATTTTCTCAAATACGAATCGGTAGGTCAAGGGGTACTTTTGTAATAAACATTGGTGGGGCAAATGTTTGCCTCACCATACTAATCGAACGCGCATACTCGCTCATCATTGATAGCTAATACGAAATGCGAGGATATTTACGAAACACGGATTTTCGTATCGTGTGGCTGAGCCAGCATGAAATAAAGGATTAAATATAATTTCAAACGTTTATAAACTTTCTCAAAAATCCATAAACTTCGGAAAAAAACGAGAACTTGATTATTATATAAAAGATATACGAAAGAGGCGAAATATGGATGACGAGAACCAGTTATTGCGAGTATTGCAGGTGGCAAAGATTCTCAATGTCTCCCCGGCCACCGTCTACACTTGGGTGGAACAGGGGAAGTTTCCTTGCTTCAAATTCATCGGGGCCATCAGGGTAAAGCGATCGGATCTGATGGAATGGTGTAAATCAAAAAAGAGAGGAGGAGTTAGTGAGGGATTGAATTCTGGTGAATCTTCAAAATCCTTTATAGGCAATCCGGGCCAACCCTGAACTTCGCCCGAGGAGTGGAACTCCTAAATCGCACCTAAAATCACAGGTGGGTAAAAGACCTAGAGAGAGGTGGTGAGAAAAATGTAATGTCACGGAGGAAAGAACAGTATGGAAAAGAAAGATTTTGTCGTAGAAGAGATCGTTGACCTGAATTTAGCGGCTTACCTGATTGCCTCTGGGTTCCAATTACTCAGACCACCATTATCCATCCCAAACAAAAGATACAGGATATTCCAATTCCAAAAGACCCCGGAATTAGAGCAGGCTTGCGTCAAATATTTCAATCGCAGGGCACCTGTGGACGCTCTAACCATCTGCGAGACCATCCGGTCCCTTCTTGCAGCTTCCAAAAGTAAGGGAGAGGGGAGGTAAGCAGAGATGAGTAATGAAATCTATTTAGCGGCGAAGAAATTGCTCTCCGAAGGATGCTCAGTAGTTCCAATAGCGATGGGTAAAAAAGCTCCCTCAATCAAGTGGGAGATATATCAGCGAAGACCTCCTACTGAGCGAGAACTTTACAAGTGGTTCATAGGAACAGATAACCAACTTGGTTTGGTTACAGGAAATGTAAGTGGAGGTCGCTTTCTTGTAGATTTCGACGGGATGGTCTGGGAAGAAGAGATTCAGGAATTTATGGATAGGTTTCCTGAATTCCTAAACGGTAGGGTAGTACAAACTGGTTCCGGAAAGCCCCACATTCACGGGAAGTACCCTGATTTACCAGTAGACTTCACCCGTAAAGTTAAACACTATTACGATGATGAGAATCAGCAAATAGGAGAAGTGGATTTGCGAGGCAACCGTCATCAGAGTCTTGTTCCTCCTTCAATGCACCCCTGCGGTACTGTCTATAATTATGTGGATGAGAATGACCCTGTTACAGAAATAACCCGTGAAAGATTTCTGGAGATTCTTGATTGGATGGAAGAGGACCAAAGGGCTGGTGGTGCTGAACCCCCTCAGGAAAGTGATAACCTTGAAGCCGAAGAACTCACACCGGAGCAGAAATCGAAAGTCGCAGATTACTATCTCCGAAGGATATTGAGACAGGTACTTATTAACCGGGCTAATCGTAACGACAAGGGTTATGAACTTGCCCGGGCTTTCAATAATCTGAAATTACCTTTAGAAGAAGCCAAGAGCATAATGCAGAAGTATGCGGATGAGGTCCCTCAATGGAGTGAGAAGGAACCTTATACCGATGGAGAGGCGATGGCTTCCTTGCAATCAGCTTATGGTAATAAGCCAGAATCTCCTTGGATTCCTTGGGGCTTCCGTGAAGAATTTTCAAAGGAAAGAGAAAGGGATGAGGTCAGCATAGAAGTTCAAGCGGAATCCGAACCTTCGGAAGAGCCTCCAACTACTGAGCCATTTGAATTAAATCTTGAATACCCGAAAGATGCCTTTAAAGGTTTTTTAAAGGACTTTGCCGATGCATACTCATCTTACCTTGAAAGCCCTTACCCTTTCTGGATTTTCAATGCCGCAACCTGTTTGGGTAATATCCTTTCAACCAGAGTCAAACTGAAAACCTCTCTATATACGGAACCTCGCATCTTCAATATTTGCCTTGGAACATCCGGGACAACCAGAAAATCAGAATCGGGCAGGCAGACCGTCAATTTCTTTGAAGAAGCTATTTCAAATTACGAAGGAGAACGACTCGGCAGTAAGGGGGAGAAGTTACCCAGTCAATTTTTCAATACCCTTCACGGTTGTGGGTCGGCAGAAGGGTTGATGGACCGACTTGAGCTTACTCCCAATCTTGTTCTTGTCTATGATGAGCTAAGGGCTTTCGTTCAAAAATGCGATATAAAGGGGAGTAATTTGCTTCAAGCAGTAAATACCCTATTTGAAAGTAATCGTCTGGAAAATGCGGTGAAGGATAAATACCGAAGGGTTGATAATGCCCACCTATCTATTTTAGCTTTCAGCACAACCGAAACTTGGGCGACCCTGTTTTCTCCTAACTTCATAGATATAGGGTTCATTAACCGCCTATGGATTGTTCCGGGGGAAGCCCAGAGAAAGAATTTCAACCCTGAACCCATCCTGCAATACCGAAAAGATTTATTAAAGGGAAAGCTTAACAAGTTATTGGATGACTTCCCGTCCAATGAAATCACCACCATTGAGATGGATTACGATGCGGAACTGCGACTCCAAGAATGGTATCGTTCTTTTGAGCAGACGGAATTCACAAGAAGGCTGGATGGGTATGGTCTTAGACTTCTCCAGATTATGGCTATTAGCGAAGGTCGAAAAGCCATTGACTCTGATATGGCAGAGCGGTGTATCTCTCTGTTGGAATGGCAAAGGCAGGTACGGGAAGCGTACCAGCCTACTGAATACACCGATGTGATGTCACGGATTCAGAATCTTATTCGGGGGGCAATTAAGAGGCATCCGAAAATTACCAGAGGTAGGTTGATGAGTGCCATCCATTCTGAAATATTTGATTCTTGGAAAGTAAATAAGGCATTGGAGAATTTAATCAATAATGAGGACATCAAAGAAATACCATCTGGCAAAACCCGTAAATATACGATGAATAAAAAAGCTGATTAGGGAAGTTGGAGCGAACATACACAAAGTGTTAAACAGGGTTTTGTGTAAGCTCTAAGCCTTGATAGTATTGAGTTTGAGGGCAATTTCAACAATAAAATGGGCCTACCGATATATAAAGGGGGTAGTCATTGTAATAAGAAAATACGGCAGCCTAGGTTTAATGTTTAAGTAATAACCTAACTAATCAATATGATTAGAATAAGTGTTACACAAAAGGCTGTTTAAGAGTTTGTGTATGTTCAGGGGGGCGGTTGGCAAATCAGGAAGAAATAACGAGGGAGGATATTCTGCGAGACCGACTGGAATTCCGCCGTCTTCTCCATAAATACCATCTGCTCGATTTGATAGGCGATTCAAGTGAATCTGTCGAATGGTTCCGCCAGATAATGCTTGAGCTTGCTGGATGGGTAGGTGACAAGGAAAGGGCTCGGGAGATATTGCGAAGATTCAGAGATGAATGCGACAGACAGAGGGAGGAGCAGGAGAGATTTGAGAGAGCGGTGGCGACTGGATTCCCTAACCCGCACATTGGAATGAGATTTAGGAGGATAAATATCTTACCACCGGGATTTACGGAAAGGGGAGAAGACGCTTTTATTATAGAATTCCTATCTATCACCTAAAACAAGCCATATGTGTGAAAAACCAGTAAAAACGTCCCTTGCACAGCCTGTCTTAACCATTTGAATTTTGTATTCCTTTTGTGTGCAGCATCCATAGCTCAAGTTCCTTTTTTCGATGCAGATGGTAGAGGTTGAAGGCTCAGGGCCTCTTAAATCTCTCCTTTTCTATTCTCGGTATCGAGAAGCTCCCTTTTTCTTCCCTCAATCCAATGATCAAGATCACCTTTTTTGAATCTCAGCAGACTGTTAAGCCTATAATGGGGGATTTTCCCACATTTAGCCCAGGCATACAGAGTCGGTTTCTTGATGCCTAAATACTCGGACGCCTCTTCGACACTTAAAAAGATCCCGTCCATTCTTTTCCTCCTTTAGCGAAATCGTATCCGTTAGGTTCTTCTCGCTTATTTAGAAGGTATATAAAGACCCATCTAATTTTTATATTTTTACGAACAGTAAAAAGAAGAGAGTTTTTTATAAGAATTATAATGAACGAAGGAAACGAGCCTTTCTTCTACGGTTTTACGAACCTTCGGGAAAAATTTTCCGAGGGTTTAGGGCTTTTCGTTATTACGAAAACTGCCTTTTTAACCTTAGTGTTAAATAAAAGGTGAGGAACGAGTATTTCGTAGACGATACGAAATCTCACAAAAAATTCATAGATCAGGAGGGAAAAATGAAAAATCAGAAAGAAAAGAAAAAATGGAATCGGGTCTCGCACGGTCAGCACGACTATTCTTTCAATTTCTGGATCGGCTGCCACAGCTTCAGCGAAGGTTGCAAAAACTGCTATATGTTCAATGAGCAAAAAAGAAGAACCATAGACCCCGAAAACGTGAGGCTATGCACTACGACCTGGGAAAGGCCGCGCAGATGGCAGAAGGAAGCGGAGGAAGCGGGGGAGCTTAGGAGCGTTTTCGCATGTTCCTATTCGGATTTCTTCTTGGACGAAGCCGACGCCTGGCGAAACGACGCATGGGCACTCATTCGTGAAACACCCAATCTCGTCTGGCAGCTGGCAAGCAAAAGAACAAACTTGATTGCAGAGCGACTTCCGGCGGACTGGGGCAACGGTTACAAAAATGTCTGGCTGGGAACCAGTGCCGAATTGAAGAAGTATCTGTCACGCCCCGACGATTTGAGAAAGATACCTTGCGTGCTCAGGTGGCTCGACTTAGCCCCGATGCTTGAAGATTTGATGCCTGAACTTGCCGAGCATATCGACGGCTTCGGATGGGTGATTGCATCGGGAGAAACGGGTTGCAAAGAGGTTGAACCCAGACCGTTTGATCCTCAATGGGCTAGAAATGTTCGTGACATGTGCTCGAGCAGGGGAATCCCTTTTTACTTTTCACACACCGCCACCGCCGGTCGAGAAAGATACCCCGACCGCCTTCTTGACGGGGTTAAGCACAACGGGATTCCGCCGCTGACTACGAGGCCATAAAGAAAGAGTATATAAATTCTATACCCAGTTCCCGTGATAAGAAAAAGAAAGGGGAATAGGATATTTATATTTATCTCTTTACTGGTAACTAGAATTCGATTCCCATTACTTTTTATAGTATGGGGAACTGGGAATCGCATTTTAAGATTCAATTACGAAAGAAGAAAGGAAAATGAAAGTCATTCTTATTTAAACTTATGAAGGACGAACAAAATACCAATGCTTGCTTGATGGAAGCCCGACTAACATTCAGGCAGTTATTGTCAGGGCACGGATTAATCTCACTTGCGGGAAGCGAACAATATGCGCTCTCGTGGCTCGAAACCCAAATCATAGAATTGGCGGACTCGGTTAGCAGGAGACAGCGATTCCGGGAATTACTTCAGCAAACGAGAGAGGTGTTGCGAGGGGGACAACAGCGATGTGTAGAACCGCCGGGAGCTGAAACGAAAGGAAGGCTGAACCCATACGTCGAGGCGAGATTTAGGAGAATAAAAATTTAACCAAGGGGGATTTGCGGAAATCGGAGATGATGCTTTTATTATAAAAATAATTCTTACACCCCAAAACAAGGTACTATATGAAGAATTAGAAAAAAGAGGATTGCGAGTAGGGTTGCGAAGGGTATGAAGGCATTGGAAAAAGTTTTTTGAGGACTTCACCTACCTATACGTAACAAAATTGATTGACCGTTATAACGGCTAAAGGTCATTATCTATCCTGCTTTTTCTTGAAAAAGAAAAGGAGGAGAAATGACCAAGGTAGAGCCGATCCCTAATGAGTC
>Ga0315281_10008406_pt1 | contig 14446 bp, 28 predicted proteins | sample YL17G07_0_MG_FD_204540 | JGI IMG/M metagenome (GOLD analysis project Ga0315281, IMG submission 204540) | Sediment microbial communities from Yellowstone Lake, YNP, Wyoming, USA - YL17G07_0 | ecosystem: Environmental > Aquatic > Freshwater > Lake > Sediment | place: USA: Wyoming | collected...
GCGACGGCGCGGGGGCCGAGGAGATCCACATTAACGGTGGCGCGGGGTCCGCCCGTATCTTGCGCTTCCGCTCGGGGGGCCTCACGCGGTGGTCGTTCTATGTAGACGCCACCGCGGAGGGGGGTAGTAACGCCGGGTCCAACCTCTCGATCGAGCGGTGTAACGATGCCGGGGCGTGGCAGGGCACTCCCATCTTCATCCGGCGCTCGGACGGCCAGGTGGGGATCGGAAACACCGCGCCGGGGAAGGCGCTGGACGTTACCGGCGACGTGCGCGCTTCCCTCCAGCTCATCTCGACCGTCGCCACCGGGACCGCGCCGCTGGCCGTTACCTCGACCACCAAGGTTGCCAACCTCAACGCGGAGCGCATCTCGGATACCTGGATCACCAACTCGGCCTTCGAGGGCGCGGTCTTGCTTGGCACCGCGGCTCCGGGAGCGTACTGGGGCACCCCGGACGGCGCGCGAGTCTATAACTCGGCCGCGGAGACCATTGCGAACAACACCTTGACGGCGCTCACGTTTGACAGCGAACGGTACGACAACGGCGGGCTCCACGAGTCTGTCACCCACCCGTCGCGGCTCACAGCAGTCAAGGCGGGCAAGTACCTTATCAGCGCTCACATTATGTGGGCCAACAACGCGACGGGGAAGCGCATGCTGCATCTCGCCCTCAATGGTACGACCTACCTGGCATCCGACATCCGGGCTGCGGCCATCAGTGAGTACCTCGCAATTTCTGTCAACACCGTGCACCACCTCGCCGCGACGGACTACGTGGAAGCCATGGTTTATCAGAATTCCGGGGGAAACCTCGACGTCCTTGCGAACACCAACGTTTCCCCCGAGTTCGCCATGCAGTGGCTGGGACCGTGAAAGGGTGAAGGGTAAAGGGTAAAGGGTAAAAAGGGGGTACTCAGGTATGGCTGACCCCGAGAAAGACGCTCCTGGTGGCAGCCAGGCCCTAAACCGGGCGATTTGGTAACGCTTGCAGGAAAGAAGCCGGGGCTCGGGGTTCGGGGCTCGGGGTTCGGGCTCCCGAGTCCCCAGTCCCGAGTCCCGAGTCCCGAAATAGGAGGCTCTACATGGTCGTACTAGCAACGTTTTTGAAAGTTCTCAGCGGGATCTTCAACGTGCTCCCCCTGGCCGTCTCGATTGTCGAGACGGTAGCCAAGCTCTTCAAGCCGGGGCAGAAGACCGGACCGGAAAAGTTGGCGGCCGTAAAGCTGGTGGTCCGCAACGCGCTCCAGGCTTCGGAGCTCCTGGCGGGGAAGGAAATCGTCAACGAGGACCTCCTGGACCAGGGGATCACCGAAATCACCAACGGCGCGGTGAAGGTTCTGAACAGCATCCGGCAGTAGGTGCTGGGTGCTGGGTGCTGGGTGGTGGCATGGACTGGTTGGCTAGGCTCGATGTGCCGACGCTCTCGGCCGTGGTGTGTGTGGGCTGGGCGCTCTCCCGCGAGATCCGCGGCCTGGGCGAGCGCGTGACGCGCCTGGAGACTGAGGTCCGCTTGCTCCTGGGCGGGCATAAGGTGGTGAACTGTGGCGCTAATCCCGCGCCCCGTGTGGGCTCCGCTCCCGGATCCTCCGGGCCCGGATCCGGCGACTGAGACGCAATTTCAGCAGCTCGCCGCGGAAGAGCTCGAAGGGATCGAGCCGGGGTGTGACCAGGCTGGAGCTGGTCTGGCGGTCACGGCTGCGGCTCTCACGGACGCTGAGTCGGCCGCTGACCAGCTCGGCCTGGACCTGGCGGAAGGCGCCGTGGAGCTCGAAGGGATGACGGCGGAGGCGGCGGCGGATACCCTGGTCCCGGAACTCGAGGCCGCGGCGGAGCAGGATGCGGAGCTGGGCAGCGTGGCCGATGAGATCGGCGGAGCGTTGAGCTAGACTCAGAAGGCTGAAGGCTGAAAGCTGAAGGCTGAAGGCCAAGGGAGGTTAACATGGCAACACCATTGACACCAGTAGTGACGCGGGTAGTGCAAGACTTCCGCCTAACGCCCACCGGGATGGACCGGATGGTCCGCATCGAGTACATGGTGGGCGCGGACGGCCCGTTCAGTCTCTCGCTCCCCGAGGCGGAGTTCACCGCGGCGCGCGTCCAGGAAGAAATGGACAAGCGCGCCGCGGAGCTTGGTAAACTGCCGCGCGGGTGATCTCCGTGCCGACGGAGGGGGTGACAACGTGAACGCGTTCTGGCAAATTATCCAGCAAATCTTGGCGATGATCGAGGCGCTGGGCAACTATCTGCTCAACGTCATCATGTGGGTGTGGAACAACGTCCTTTCTCTCGCCCAGTGGAGCATCAACGCCTTCAAGGCCGTCTGGGACGGCATTGTGTGGTTCGGGCAGCACCTCTGGCGCGGGATCACGGCCCTCCGCCACCTCAACTTCTCCAAGATCTGGGCGAAGATCAAGGCGGGCTACAAACGCTTCAACGATGCCCTCGACTGGTATCGCCGGCACGTCCTCGCGCCGCTCGACCGCCTGCGGAAGCAGATCTGGCAGATCTACCGGACCTTCTTCAAACCCATCATCATGTTCATCGACTCTCTGCGCGTCTTCACCCGCATGATTGCCATCTTCAACCGCAAGCTCGCCGCTCGCTTGGACCACTACCTGATGTCGCTCGAGGGGAAGCTCCTGGCGCCGATCACCGCCCTGCTGCACCGCATCAATGAGATCTCGAGCTACTTCACGGCGCTCATCACCACCGCGGGGCGCCTGGCGCGGCCGCTCCTGCTCGAGTCCATGCGCCGCGACGCGCTGCTGGTCTGGGAAGTCCTCACCAATCCGCGCGCGCTGCTCTACAACCCGCCCGAGCCCGCGCTACGACCCACGATCGCGGCGGCCGGCGCGGACTTCCGGGAGTACCTACACTCTGGCACCGGGCCGCTGGCCATGACCGAAGTGGAGGACCACGCCAGCTTACTCCAAGGCTTCGAGGAGGCGAGCTAACATGGGAGACTACGTACCGACAACCCCTCCGCCGGCAGAAGAGCCGCCGCCGGAAAACGCCTTCGACGTTCAGAGCTTCACCCAGCAGATCCTCGGCGTGCTCCAGGCGCAAGGGTTTGCCCCGAAGGCCGACGCGGAGGGCCATCTCGCTGAGCCTAGCCTTATGGGCTCGGAGAAGGCCGCGATCTTCTTCCGCATCCTGGGCCACGTGGTCGGAGACTCGCCCGAGATCCTCCAAAAGCTCCTGCAAGGCGTGGCCGGCATGGCGACGCCCTTCCTGAAGGCCCTGGTGACGATCGCCACGGGGCTCTTGAAGCCCGGCATGGACGTGCTGAGCACGCTCACCCATGAATACGTTGTCCAGGTGTCCGGGCAAGGGCTCGAGAAATCGCCGGCGGGGCTCCCTGTACCCGGTGGGCCGGCGAAGGACGCCACGTCAGTCGTCTTCGATCAAATCATGGCCCCGCTGCTCGGCTTGCTCACGCCCAGCTCTCCCGGCAAAGTCGGCGCGGGCGAGGAGAACGCCCAGCACATTCTCGGGACCATCATCTCCCTGCACCTCTCCACCTGGATGGTCAATATCTGCTCGAACCTCACCGGTCTGGGCTTCTTGAAGTGGATCAACTCCTTTGACGACGCGATCACCGCGGGGATCTCGGCGCGCGGCTTCTCCCGCATGGCCACGCGGCCCTATCTGGACAAGTTCGTCGTCACCCCCGCCAAGCGAGACTTGAACATCCGCTACCCCCTCGACATTGGCGGCGTCGCCGCGCTTTTGAAGCGCTACATCCGCGGGAATATGACGGCGGAAGCCCTGAAAGCCGCGCTGCGCGGTCAGGGGTACGATGATGAGACGGTCGGGGATCTCCTGCTCGACAACCTGAAGCTCTTCGGGGTTGACGATCTTGTTTACCTCATGGATGGCGGGGTCTACACGTTGCAAGATGCAGTAGATGCCCTGGTGCAACAGGGCTACCCCGAAGGCGTCGCGCGCACCAAGCTCTGCAAGCCCTATTGGGACCTGGTGGACTCGCAGTACCGCTCGCTCGCCAGCTCGCTGGTCGCGGCCTTCATCGACCGCCGCCTCGACAATGAGACGCTGCGCTACCTTCTGGGAAAATGCGGGTTCTCTCAGGAAGAAATTAACGCTATGGTCGCCCGCGGGGCCACCCTCCAGGAGATCCCCATCCGATTGTCTCTCGCCCAGGTCCGCGAGCTCTACAATGAAGGCGTGGAAGATCTCCGCTTCGTCCAGAACTTCCTCCAGGATGAAGGCTACAGCGCTGAGGATGTAGACCGCCTCGTGCTCCTCTACTTCACCAAGAAGGAGGAGCGTGACGCCCGCCGTGCCGAGCTGGCGGACCGCGCGCGCAATCGCGCCGAAGCGCAAGCCAAGAAGGACCAGGCCGCGCTCGCCGCCCAGCAAACCGAGTCGCTGCTCCTCGGCTAGCGCGCCGCCGCGCGCCGGCACCTCGCCTCCTCCCACCCCCGCCGCGGCGGCTACCCGACTCTACCCGGCTCTACCTCGATCTACGGCGCCTTCGCCGCCGCCCCCTCCGAGCCCGTTTATGCTTTCCCATAGATGCTGCCAATTTCTGTCCACACCTCGCATCTATCTGATTTAAGGCGTTTTTAACACCCCGTGTTTTCAAGCACATAGGGGGGGGAAGGGCTCGCGTCGCGCGTATCCAGAACTTTAAGGGCCATAGAATCAGTGATTTAGAAGGGATAATTATTACATCAAACCGTATTATCCGAGAATTGGAATGGGTTGACAAACGGCGCGGTTTTTCGGCGGGCCGGGGAATTTCAGAACTGCCGGCGATCGCGGCGAAAGGAAACGGGGGCGGAGAGACAGGGGGGAGACGGTGTTACGGTGAAACCCACCCCGGCCCCTGAGTGGCCGGCAAGAATTGTGCGGGGAGCTTAGGCAGGCCGGCGCCGGGGAACACGAACGCCAGGATCCCCGCCTGCGACACGACGGCGGCCATGTCCGCGCCGAGGAAGCGGCAGACCAGGGCGGGGATCACCTTCTCGCGGATGTCGGTATCGAGCAGGAAGTCCTCCGCGTGCCGGGCCGCGATGACATCCCGCCGCGGCGGATTGCGCCCCTGATAGAGGGGGAGCACGTGGGCATAGAGCTGGAGGCTGCCCAGGATCTTCGTGGAAGGCCGCTCTGCGACTTCGATGCACCAAGTCTGATTCTCCCGCTCCCCCACCACGTCTATGCGGAGGGCTGTCAACGCCCACCAATCGCGTTTCAGGGCATCTGACATTTCCCCTGGAGGCCTCACCCCAGCGCCCACCCGGACGTTATAGTAGAAAGCCTCGAACCTGTCCTGGTAGAGCTCGAGCCAGCGTCGCCACAAGGCCACGCTCGCCTCATTCAAGCCGTCGTAATAGGAGCGTTCTGACTCTTTCATTTCCGCTCAGTAGGTACTAGGTATCGGACCGGCTCTCGCGGCTTTGCCGTTCCCTGGTCCGGGCCCGCGAACTTTCCAGGCGGCGCTGCTGTATCGGAGACGCCGCTCTTTTCTCCTCCGCGCATCAGTTCCCAGCGGACACTCGGCGGCGCTGGTTCACCGCGGGCGCGCTGGTCCACGACCGTGAACCAGCCCTGGGCCAGACCGATCCCCCGCTGCTTCCACATCCAGCGCCAGGCGGCGATGTATATCATGCCCACGATGCCCAGCAGGCCCAGAAAAACCAGGAAGCCCAAGAATACGTCAACCCCTGTCCGCCCCTCCATACCTCACCCCCCCTTCGGCTTCTCCGGCAACGCGAATGTCACGACTTCTTTGTGGCACTCGCCGCAGACCAAGCGCAGCCAGTTCGCCCCTGGGCTGTACTCCGCGCACAGTGTTCCGCCCGGATGGCACTTCGGATGAATCCACACTGTCTCGCTCTCATGCCCACAGCTTGGAATTACCCTTGCGGTGTCGGCCATCACTCACCACCCCTCCTCCTCGTCGTCCATATCCTCGAGCTCGTCTTCCTCGTCGCGCGCCCGGCGCGGCCGGTCGTCCTCGCGGGGGTCGCCGCGGTCCTCGCGCACCGCGCGCGCCTCGCGCAAGATCCGCCCCAGCAATGCTAGCGCAGCAGGCAGCCCCATCGCAACTCCTAGTTCGGCTTCGGCTCGACCGGCTTAGGCTGCACCAATTTCAACCACTCCTCGAAGAGGAGGAGCGTACACGCCCAGCACAGCCGCCGCTCCGTCAGACCACTCCCCAGCGGCGGGGTCAGAATCACACCCCACGGCTGGCTTTTCAGCGCCTCATTCTTTTCTGTCGCCACCGGGTCCCGCTTGCAGAGATCGCAGATTACCATCATGCCCCCTTCCTCACCACCGCCTCATAGTCCGCCGGCTCGAGCTCCACCCCCACCGCCTTGCCCCACGCCTGGAGGAGCCCGCGGCGAAACCGATAAGGCAGGCGCGTCGCCTTAATCCAGGCGCTCACCTCCATCTTCTTCTCGGCCCGCATGAACTCGACCGGGATCTGGTCCGCTAGATTCTTCACGTCAACCCCAGCACCGGCCTACGTAGACGGTGACTCGGAAGTGGTGGATGGTCGTCGCGGTCTTTTGCCTGCCCGACGAGGCGGACTGTCAGTCTCAGGCTTCTCCCCACCCCGCTCCACCCAGCACGCCTTGAGGGTGATGGTGGCGCTGCTCCCTTGCTTGCGCAGCGGGACCTCGCGCACCCACCGCTTCACCGCGCGTCCTACCCGGAGCGCCAGCTTATCCAGGTCGTCGAACGTCTTGATCACCTGATTCTCGGCGATCTCCACCCCACCCAACCCCGTGACTACGATCTTTAGCTGCATTGTCTCCTCCTTTGCTTCCCTCACTCTCCCGGAAACCCCGGGCTCAACGCAAACTGTAAATCGTTCCGATAGCCGATAGGCTTGACCTTGACCTGAGCCCCGCGCCGGCGCGCTTCCTCAGCCGTGGTGGTGGTATGGTCGCCGCCACTGGCGCCCACCACCAGGCCACCACCCAGAGCCAGCATGACGTGGGTGAGGTGAGTGGGCGCCGGTCCATAGAACACCAGGTCACCCGCACTCGGATTCTGATTCGCCTTCGCGCTGCGATGAAGGAACCACCCGCTGAGCCCGTGCGCCGTCCAGTCGCCCGAGGGCAGCAGCCCGAACACCTGATAGAGCCAGATGATGAAGCCCGAGCAATCGAAGCCGATCCAGGGATTCGCCCCGCCCCAGATGTACGGACACCCCACCAGCTTTAGCGCTAGGTTAACTAAGTGCTCGCGCATGACGAAGCCTCCTTTAGGTGCTGGTCGAACTCCTGGCCTACTTCTTCCCATGTCCGGTTGGCGTTTGAGCTCTCCCATCCGCAAAGGCATGAGATAAACGGGGTCTGGCCAGGCCCCGGCAGATTGCAATACGCGCAAAGCTCCGGCCCGTGTTGAACCTCACCCTGGTCGGGCATCTCTCGCTGCCTTCCGCCTTCAGCCTTCAGCCTTCAGCCTTCTACTTTTTCCTGAGCTCGTCTGGGTGTCTGAGCGCCGTCGTGCCGTCAGCCAGCTTCACCACCACGTAAGGCACCGGCTCCAGGCCCGGCACTTTCACTTTCCCCACCGGCTCTGCTTTTTCTTCGGGCATCGACGCCCTCCTTTGAGATAACCCACCGCGGCATCCCCAGCCTGTCGCGGTAGAGGTTGACCTTCTCCAGCAGCCACCGCATCTGCAACTCGTACCCGCGCAGGATGGCTCTATGCGGGTCCTTCAACTTGCTCCACGCCGGAGCCGACAACCTCTACCTCCTGGCCGGTGACGGTATCAATCACCTTCTCACCGACCACAAACCCGATATTATGCAGGTCGGACAGGAGTTCGCCCGGCTTCGCCACTTCACCCAGCCTCGCCCGCGCCCGCCGCCGCCCCAGCTCCAGCTCGCCGCCTAACACTCGCGTGTCTGTCATGCTTCTCTCCTTTTCTTCGAGCAGTTGCTGGTAGCGGGGGCCAGCTGGGTCGTAGTTTGGGTTCATAGCTTTCCCCCCGAGTCCCGAGTCCCGAGTCCCGAGTCCCGCGCCTCACACATGCACGCACCCTCTCTTCGCCGGCAGCTCCTCGCAATCCACGCAGTAGGGGACGGCCGTTTCGATCGTCTCTCCGTCGCCCTGACACCCCGGAAGCTCGCGGTTATGCACATCAAGCGTCACCGCCTGGGCGCGGATCACCCCACCACACTTGACACACTGCAACCCCCCCGTCGTCGGCCAGGCTATCGTATTCTTCTCCAGCCACTCCCGGCGTTCTTGCCGATACTCTTCGAGTGTCACCTTCACCGGCGTCTGCATCACTTCTCCCTCGCCGCCTGACAGCATGGGCACCGCCATGAGCGCAAGAGCCAGTGGAATAGGCGGCCGTACCATCGCCAGCTCCGCTTCTTATCCTCGTGCTGAGCGATCGCCAACTTTTTCGGCAACCAATCCGGCATTTTAATGTCGGTTGTTACCCGCTCCGGGGTCTGCATGGCTACCACCCTTCAAATTCTGGCAGGCTCCGAAATTGCTCTTCTGGCATCTCGACCACACAAACGGTGTAGCTTGCTGGAACGTCGCTTTCCATGAGCATGGCAGCGACCTCTTCAGGGTTAGAGCAGATCAGCCACGGCCCGCCGATTGAGGGACGCATCTTGAATGCCCGCATCGTGCTACTCCTTCGCACTCGCCGCCGTCTCTCGCGCCCCGCGGGCGAGCAGGGACACCAGCAGCTCGAGCTGCTGCACTACCGGGGCGTCGGGATCGAGCTCGAGCTTCTCCAGCACCCGCCGGATGCGCTCTCGGCAGCCGGGATGCGCGTGCCAAAACTCCAGGCCCACCTTCGGCTCAGAGTCGCCACAGTAGATGCACGCGAAGATATCCCGCCCCGGAGCCGATGGCGCCCCCGGGGCGGGTTCGGCCGGCGCAGGGGAAATGGCACTGGAGGATGCCATGTTTCGCGTCAGCCGATACTGTTTGGCTTGGGTGACGGTCATCTGCCCGTTACGCGCCCACATCAACCCTTCCGCGCGCGCTTCCGGCTGGACGATCTTATTCAACTCCTCCGCCACCCCCAGCGAGATCTCATGCTTCGCCACCGCCGCCACCACTTCCGGGTCGCCGTGGAGCAGGTTCAACCGCGACTCGACATAGTTCCTGCTCTGCTTCACCAGCGCGGCCAACTTATCGCAGTCGTCACCACACTCGGGCAGGAGCTCAGCAAACCACGCCGCTTCTTCTACCGGCGAGAGTTCCTGGCGATAGAGGTTTTCGTGGAGCTGCAGGGCATGGGGATCGGGATCGCGCGCCGAGCGCACCAGACAGGGACAAACCACCAGTCCAGCTCTTCGAGCAGCCAGGAGTCGTCGATGTCCGGCCACCACTTCGTATCCACCGTCCACCTCCTGGACCGTGAGGGGGTTGATGATCCCCAGCTTCTTGATGGACGCTGCGAGCTCGTCCAGGCTGTCCTCGTCCAGCACCGCGCGCGCCACTCGCGCCGGCTCTCGAATCTCGTTGATGCTGATTTTCGCTAGGTGCATTTTCCCCTTCTTACCGCGTCACCGTGAACACCACGCCCACGCCGTGCCCCCCAATCGAGATCGTCTGCGGAAGCCACCACAGTCGCCGCAGACGCCGGTGCTGGCTCTTCTTCAGCCGGTAGCTGAGATACGCCAGGCCAAGGTTCTCCGCGGCCACCGTGCCGTACATGCGCGTGCGCGACGGCCGCGGCCCGAAGATTGGGTTGAGCTCTCGATGCCACGGCTGGGTGTGCAAGTAGTGTTGGGTGAGCTCGACATCGAGCACCGCCACGCTGGCCGTGGTGGCCGTCAGGAGCCAGAAGTTCTTGTCGAGCGTGCGCCCCCGCGGTGGCCCCGCAGACGCCGGAGCACCCGCCAGGACCGCCGCCAGGAGCACCATCATCCCCGGATACATCATTCACTCCCCGAGTCCCGCGTCCCGAGTCCCGAGTGCCGGCCTTACCGGGACCACTCCTGGCATAAACCCGCCCACATCCACGCGCTGCACGCACATCACCTGGCCCACCAAGTACACGCGCACCTCGTCACCCACCTTGATGCCCACCGCGCGCGCAATCGCCTGCGGAATCGTCACCTGGCACGAAGCCCCCGCCCGATGCACTCTGCGAGTTAGAAACCTTTGCCCGTTCTGCATTCGAGTCCCGAGTCCCGAGTCCCGAGTCCCTAGATTTTAAGTACGTGCCACGCGCAGCGAAACCAGTCCCAGCGCCAGCGCCTGAGCCCGTGCGCGACGATCTGCGCGGCCGCAATGAACTTGTACACCGGCCAGGGCAGGGAAAGCCGCATTGAATGTCGCCTACTCATGTCCATCTCCCTGCGGGGGTGGCCCCCCGTTTCCCTGAATCAGAATCCCGCGGCGCAGCTCCTCCCACAGGGTCACCGCCATGCGCGCCTTGAAGAAGTTGCCACCTTCCGCCGCCGCTTCTTCGAGAAACTTCTGGAGCTGATACATGCGCTTCCCCGAGAACTTCACCAGGTACTCCTCGCCCGCGTGCGCCCCGTGGCCTTTACCCACCGCCAGCCGACCCTCTAAAGCATCCTCCACCATCCACATCGCAGTTACTCCTTCTCCCCCCTTCGCTGCTGAGTTCGATGCAGATTGTCGTAGGTGTCAATGCCGCTCGCGCGGTAGCTCTCGCGGACCTGTTGGAGCACATGCGCGTCACGGGCGCGCTGGCGGACTATCACGCGCGCCGCGTCCAACGCGCCGGCGGGCAGGTGAAGAAGGCGCTCTATTTCAGTTTGCCTTTGGGCACGCGGTGGGGGTGCAGCATCTAGTGGCGCCGGCACCGAGGTGTGTTTTCTGGGCGGCATCGTCTCTCCCGCGCCCCGCCGCTTAACATAAGATACCGAATCCGGCGGGGCTTTCTACGCCCCTACAATAGTAAATCTCCTACACGCTTGTCAAGAGGAAAGATTGTCTGAATTGGCGGCGGTGGGACTTTTTGCCGACTTTCGCCATTTCTTCGCTATAAGAAGAGAAAAGAGCATTTCACCGGCTAGCGCTTGCGTCGCTTGCGCCACCGACCCACTTTAAGGGAGTCGGTGGAGCGCATGCTAGCGACGCAGCGAAGCGCTGTTCAGCCGGTGGGGATTATAAGGGGAACCGGCCCGAGCTTGTCAAGCCCTTTCTTGGGATATTTCGCCAGCCCACCGATTGGCCTCCAAAGCTCGCCAAAACACTATTTATAGTGGCCCCACGACAATTTGTCCCATGGGTATATTCACCATTAGCGAATTCTCTTGACATCTTCTTCACTTTTGGTTAATTCTGCCTCGAACGGGAGGGAAGAGGGGGCAGGTTGGAGAAGACCCCTCTTCCCCAAACCGACCCCCTCACCTCACCGTGAAACCACACGGGAGGTTTCCCATGGCCATCGAGATGAAAGACACGGCCACCATCGCGCGGAAGTTCGTGCAACGCGCGGGCGCGGCCGGGTCTGAGTTCAAAACCGGCGTTACCGGCAAGGGTGCCAAGTGGCAGTCGGCCACCATGGCCGCCGCAGAGACCTTCGGCCAGGCAGTGACCGCCGCGGTCGGTCGCGGCGCTTTCGCCAAGGGTGTCGCCAAAGCCGGCGGGGCGAAGTTTGAAGACAAGGCGAGCGGCGTGGGCGCGGTCCGCTACCCCCAAGGCGTGGCCGGCGCGGAAGCGGCCTACGCCAGCGGCTTCGAGCCTTACGCCGGGGTGCTGAAAGGCGTGGCCCTGGCCCCGCGAGCTCCCAAGGGCTCTCCGCAGAACCTGGAGCGGGTGCGCGCGGTCACTGAGGCTTTGCACAACAAGAAGATCAGCGGCTGATCGGACCATCGGCTCAGCGGACCATCGGCTCAGCGGCTGAAGACTGAATCTCCTCTCAGGAGGAACGCATGAAAGTACGTGATACTTATCTCGTCAAGGCCCAGACCTTGACGGATGCGGGCACGGTGACGATCCCCATCCTCAAAGGCCTGAAGATCCAGCACCTCCGGGTGAAGATCGCGGCGACGAACGGCGCCACCTCGAACACGGTGGGCAAGGTCTGCGGCATGGTGTCGAAGATCGAAGTGGTGGACGGGTCCGACCTGCTCCACTCCGTCTCCATGCGCGAGGCACAGGCCATCAACGCCTTCCAGAACTACTTCTTCCCGCGCAAAGAGCTCTCGGCGGGCGCTGGCGTGGCCATCTTCGAGGAGGCGATTGTCAACTTCGGGTTGGGTTACAAGGATCGCCGGCTCTACCTGGATACTTCCCGCTTCAGCAATCCTCAACTCAAGATCACCTACGCGCTCACCATCTCCGCCACCGCCGGCTTCGCCACGGGCACGGGAGCGCTTTCGGTGATCGCGCGGATCATCGAAGACCAAGCCCCACCCTATGCGGGCTTCGTCATGGCGAAGGAGGTAGATAGCTGGGCCACGGCCACCTCCGGCGACCACACCACCCTCTTGGCGCTCGACTGGCCCTACCTGGCCCTGGTGGTCGCGGCGCTCAAGACCACCGTCGATCCCCGGACCCTCATCACCAACTTCAAGCTGCAGCGCGACGCGGGTGCCTTCATCGACTACGACATCACCTCCGAGGATCTGCTCTCTGACAACATCGCCATGTGTGGCCTGTTCGAGGAGAAGTTCCGGCCGCTGAAAGACACCACCTTCACTTGGCTGAGTGACCTCTACTCGAAGACCGGCGCTTGGATGGATATTTCCGGCGCGACGGGCAAAGGCCAAGTGACCACGGCGGTGGGTGAATCCATCGGCGGCGTCTTCACCACGGGTGAGACGGTGGACCTGATGGAAGCCCTCGTGCGCGGCGCGGCCCCGCACGCCAGCTTCTACCTGCCCTTCGGTGACGGGCAGACCCCGGACGACGCGCTCAACCCGGCCGGCTTGAAAGAGCTGAAGCTCATCAAGACCCAGGCGGTGGGCGCCGCGGTGGGCACAGTGGTCGCGCTCCAGATCCGGCAGTAAGGGGCGAGGGCACCATGAACGGCGAAGAGCTCGCAATTCGTGTGGCCGGGGCGACGAACACGACCGCCCCGGTCCTGCTGGAGACGCAGCCAGTCCCCCCCGATGAGATCTGGGTGCTGAAGTTCGCGGCGCTCCACAACCAATCGGGCGAGAGCGTCACCCACCAGTGGGCGCTCAAGTGGGGCTCAACCCTGGTGCTGGTGAGTGCCGACAACACCGTGGCGGACGGCAAAGCGGTGGGCACCGACATGCTGCCCACGCTGGCCGCGGGGGAGAAGTTCGCGGCCCAAGTTACGGGCACCGCCAAGATTGGCCCGGTAACGCTGGTGGTGAGCGGCTGGCGCTACAAGCGCCAGAAAGCCGTCGCGGCGTAGCAGAGGAGGGGCGGGGCAGTGTTCTATGTCTTTCCGCTCACGATCCCTGCCAACACGCCGGAGACGGCCAAGCTGAAGACGATCCTGCCGCTCACCGCAGGGACCGTGAAGCGGGTCCAGATTGAATTTCCCGCCGGGCATGTCGGGCTCACCCACCTCCACGTCAACCGCGGGCTGAATCAGGTCTGGCCTACCAATCCTGACGCCAGTTTCAAAAGCAGCAACGAGACGATTCCCTGGGAGGAGGAGTACGAGCTCTCGACTCCCCCTTATCAGTTCGAGGCTTACACCTGGAATGACGACGACACTTACGAGCACACCATCACCGTGCGGCTCCAGCTCGAGCCGCTGGCGGTGGCGCGCAGCCTAGTCGAGGAGGTTAAGGCGTTGCTCGGCCTGGCTGAAAGCTGACGGCTGACGGCTGAAAGCTGAATCGTATGGCCCGCGGCTATCCCGACTACCGCTACTTCAGCTTCCCCGTTTCGGTGAACGAGGGCGGCTCGGGGGTCAGCGCGCTCACCCTGAACGGCGTCCTCATAGGCAATGCAACTAGCCCACTGAAAGTCTCGGCGGCGGGGGCCGCGGATGAGGTGTTCCGCGTCCCCGGCGCCGGTGGCGAGCCCGCCTTCGGGGCACTCGACCTCTCCAAAGCCGCTAGTACCACGGGCATCTTGCCCGTGACGAAGGGCGGCTCCGGCACGGCCACACCTTCCCTCGTCGCCGGGGCCGGGATCTCGATTTCCGGCTCCTGGCCGAATCAGACCGTTACCAATACCTCGCCCGCCTCTGCGCTGGGCGATCCCGTCACCGTCGCCCACGGCGGCACCGGCACGGCCACCCCGGCGCTGGTGGCCGGGGCCAACATCACCATCACCGGCTCCTGGCCCAACAACACCATCGCGCTCACCTCACCCGTTACTGGCATCTTCACCGTGGGCGACGGCGCGGGGGCCGAGGAGATCCACATTAACGGTGGCGCGGGGTCCGCCCGTATCTTGCGCTTCCGCTCGGGGGGCCTCACGCGGTGGTCGTTCTATGTAGACGCCACCGCGGAGGGGGGTAGCAACGCCGGGTCCAACCTCTCGATCGAGCGGTGTAACGATGCCGGGGCGTGGCAGGGCACTCCCAT
>Ga0315281_10008407_pt1 | contig 14445 bp, 10 predicted proteins | sample YL17G07_0_MG_FD_204540 | JGI IMG/M metagenome (GOLD analysis project Ga0315281, IMG submission 204540) | Sediment microbial communities from Yellowstone Lake, YNP, Wyoming, USA - YL17G07_0 | ecosystem: Environmental > Aquatic > Freshwater > Lake > Sediment | place: USA: Wyoming | collected...
CGCCTCGGCCCCTTACTGAAGATCATTGCCGAAAAGCGGTAGGGCGCTGTCACCTTAATCAATCATATTGGCTTGGCACGGACGGGACGAATGGCGCTCGTGACCTGCTACTGAATATTTCCTCCGCGCAGAGTTAGAGTCCTGCGTGTACCGCAAACCTCATCCGGCGATGATTTCGGTTTTGGCAGGCGAAAATTCCTGTTCGCGGATATCATTTTCGGAAAGGATAACAGTATGGGAGCGTTGGCAACGCCAGCGAGCTATGCTTTTCTTGTCTGCCGGAATGACGCGCAATCCATGACGCTGGCATAAATGGGGGGTACTGGTGCGCACGCCTGCCTGTCTCGTCTTTACCTTGATGCTTTTGCTCGGCCCGATTGGAATATTCGGGGCGATCGACGCCGGCGGGGCGACCGCGCAAGCCGCCGAGCTTCGCCGTTTTGTCATCACGATCAAAAACCGGACGGTCGATCCGGCGCAAAAGTTGGTCACAGTAACGCGAGGCGACACGATCGAGCTTGAGTTTACGACCGACGAAGTAGCCGAACTGCATCTCCATGGTTACGACAAGCAGATCAAGGTCGAACCCTCGGCGCTGGCCGTTCTTCGTTTCGATGCGACGATTGCCGGACGTTTCTCGATCGAAGCGCACGGATTTGGATCCGGAAAATCCGGACAGCGTGGGCGCAGCCATGTGGTCTTGCTCTATCTCGAAGTTTATCCTCGGTAGATACAAACACGGGACTTCGTTGACATCTGCATGCCGCACGACTGATTGGCGCGCTCCTGCTGTTCGCATCCGTGTATTTGCTGGCGTGCTGGTAGATGGGGTCCCAGCCGATCGTCGAAACGGCAGGTTAGTGACATGCCCGATTGGCATGGATAGGATTGCAACCTGGAGTTTGTTGGGCTTCCTGTGACCGGGCGTACAGTGATTGGGCGCAGGAGCGGAAGGTCGTCGCCAAAAAGCAGTTCGACCTCGCTGACTGACTCACCGGCGCCATGCCGGAAGGCGATGGGAGAGGAACATGAGATTACGTCTGTGGCTCGCCGTTGTTGGACTGATCGCCGCTATCGCGCCCGCGGCGGCATTTCCGGACAAGCCGATCACGCTGATCATCCCGTTTCCGCCGGGCGGATCGACCGGCTTCACGGCGAAGGTGCTGGCGGAGCAGATGTCGAAGGTTGTTGGACAGCCGGTCAACGTCGAAGCGAAAACGGGCAACTTCGGCATCAATGCGATCAAGGAGATTGCCGGCAAGAACGACGGCTACACGCTGATGGTCGGCAGCGTCATCACCAATTCGATGACGCCGGTGATGCATCGCGACAAGATCGGTCTTGATTACGACAAGGAAATCATCCCGATCACCAAGCTCGCGGCATTTCCCAGCGTGCTGATGATCCAGCCGGCAAATCCCGCCAATAATGTCAAGGAGGCGCTCGCGCGTTTGAAGAGCGCCTCGGGAAAGCTCCGGTTCGGGACGGATTTTCCCGGCACCTATGTCGACATCGATTTCATCATGCTCGGCCGAACCGCGGATTTGAAGGTCTCAATTCGCTCGGCGAACGGGGCAGTGGCCATCCTTAACGACCTGGTCGACGGCAAGATCGACATGGCGATGCTCAATGTCGCGACCGCCAGCGCCCAACAGGGAAAATACAAGCCGCTGGCGGTCACGAGCCCGGCACGCTTGTCGAATTTCCCAAACGTTCCGACCATGGGCGAGGCCGGATTCCCGGACATCGGCACCAGCAATTGGCAGGGTCTCTTCGCCGCGCGCGGCACTCCGCCGGAGATCATTCGCGCCCTGCATAAGGCGGCAATCGAGGCGATGAATTCGGCCGGCGCCAGGGACGAAATCGCCAAGGTGAACGCCGGGGTGACAGTCAGTCCATCGCCGGAAAAATTCGCGGCCGACATCAAAAGCGAAATGGCCACATGGGAAAAACTGGTCCCCGAAGTGATGGCCTTGCCGCAGGAGCAGTGACAACATTATCCTTAGGAGTAATCCGTACCATAATCACAACGGGAGGACACGATGCGCATGAAGATGAGACTGTCGATTCTGAGTTTGCTGGCCGCGGCGGCGATCGCGGGTTCCGCGAGCGCCCAGCAACAGGGGCAGCGTGAGGGTGAGAACGTCACGCGCGGTATCGAAGCGGTGGAGCGTGCGCAAACAACGAGCGCCAAGGGCAAGTGGGAGCCCTCCAAGGCATTCCCGATGCCAATGGAGGAACCGGTCGGCGTGGCGGTGAACGGAAAGCTGTACATCTTCCAAGGGCTGACTGACGGCGGCTTCCAGCCCATGGGCGTTGTTTACGTCTATGACCCGAAGTCCAATGAATGGGCGAAGAAGAAGGACATGCCGCAGCAGCTGCATCACGCGATGACGACGGTGCATAATGGCAAGGTCTACGTCTTCGGCGGATTTTCCCGGCCGGGCAAGGAACTGGCCTGGCAGCCGGTCGACAATGCCTGGGAATACACGCCGGATACGGATTCGTGGAAGGCGCTCGCGCCGCTGCCAACCCGGCGCGCTGCCGGCGGAGCCGCCGTGGTGAATGGCAAGATCTATGTCATCGGCGGCGCATCGACCTTGCCGGGCGCGACCGATCCAGCGATCCGGTTCGACGGCCAGCCGCGCGACAATGTGATCGGCACCAACGAGGAGTATAATCCGGCGGCAAACACCTGGAAGAGCCGGGCCCCGATGCCAACGGCGCGCAACCATTTCCTCACGGCGGAAGTCGGCGGAAAGATCTACACGATCGGCGGCCGGCTTGGCTCGACCTTCGTCGGGCGATCGAGCAATACCGAGATCAACGAGGAATACGACGTAGCGCAGGATGTCTGGCGCACAAAAGCGGCGATGCCGACCGCGCGCAGCGGCGTTGCCGGCGGCGTCTATAATGGCAAGATCTATGTCGCCGGCGGAGAATTCCAGAACGACAAGATCATGGCGGCGTTCCGCGCATTCGAAGGCTTCGATCCGGCCACCAACGTTTGGGACCAGAGTCTGCCGCGCATGCGCATCCCGCGTCACGGCTTCGCGGGGGCCGTGATCGGCGATCAACTGCATGTCGTGGCGGGGGGCATTCAGACCGCCGGCATTCCCGGCGCGGTGGTCTATACCGACACGCACGACATTTTCGATTTCACCAAGAACTGAGCGATATCGAGAGCAACAAGCCGGAGCCGTCGTACGGCTCCGGCAGGCGATGCCGTCAGAATCCACCACCGGGCGCTGACCAGGCTTTGTGGCGCGAACGGGCGCCTAAAAACTGCGGAAATTTCCAACCATCAATGTTGACGTAGAGGATGCGATGAGCCGACAAAACGATATCGCAGCCCAGGCGAGTGCGCCGAAAACGCCGGGCGCCAAGCGCGCCGGGCCGGGTGAGTACTATTTCGACATGGCCGAACTCAATTCGATCATGGGCGGGCCGGAGTATTCGAGCGTGTTCGGCGGCTGCGTCGAGGGCGAGCGGATGATCGTTGCGCTCATGCGCATGCCGGCCGGTACCGGGTCCGAGCCGCATTCACATCCCAACGAACAATGGGTCTTCATCCTTGAAGGCGCCATGGATTCGATGGTGAACGGCAAGCATCAGCTCGTACGGCGAGGTTCGGCCATCTACATTCCCGCCAATACTATCCATCATGCGAAAGCGACTCCCGACGCCGACGTTGTGTTTTTCACAGCCAAGGATGCCTCGCACGGACTGCACGGCATCAAGGCCGGCGCCGGCTGAAGAGACACGGGACTGCCTCCTCAGCTATAGAGTTCAGAAGCCATTCGGGAATTCCCGGATGGAGGGAACCGCATCGTGAATCGCAAACAACTCCTGATATTCGTCATCGCCGCCATGGGCGCCACGTCCATCAATGGTGCGATGGCGCAGGCTCAGTCCTATCCCTCGAAACCGATCCGGATTGTCGTGCCGGCGTCGCCGGGCGGGCCGGCCGATGCCGTGGCCCGTCTCGCCTCGCAGTTCCTGTCGAAGCTGGGACAGCCGGCCATTGTCGAGAACCGCGCCGGCGCGGGCGGCGCGCTCGCCGCAAGAGAGGTCGCAGGCGCGCCGCCGGATGGCCACACTTTGCTCGCGGGAAACACCAGCACTCTTGCCGTGATCCCGGCAACCTCCGCGAGTGCGGGTTACGATCCAGTCAAGAACTTCGTGCCAGTCGCCTTTTTTTGGGAAAGCTATCAGTTCCTGGTGGTGCATCCTTCGCAGCCGTGGATGTCAGTCAAGCAACTGGTCGATGAGGCCAAGGCCAATCCCGGCAAGCTCACTTATGCACACGCAGGTCCTGGCGGATTGCCGTATCTGTCGGGCGAGTTGTTCATGGCGCGCGCCGGAGTTGATCTGGTTGCGGTTCCGTATCGCAGCGGTGGCGAGCTGGCGACGGCCGTGCTGAGTCAGGCGGTGCAACTGACCATTGGCGATGCCGGGGTTATGCTGCCGCTGGTGCGAGAGGGCAAGTTGCGGGCGCTTGCCGTGACCAGCAGAACGCGCACTCCGCTTTTCGCTGAATTGCCGACCATGATTGAAGCCGGCGTCCCTGATTACGAAGTGATATCATTTTCTGGCATCGTCGCTCCCGCCGGGACACCGGACGACATCGTCAGAAAGCTGAATGCCGCCCTCAATGAGGGGCTGCAAACTCCCGAGGCGCAAGCGATCATTGCCCGGCTGGGCGTACTGTCGCGGCCCGGCTCGCCTGAGGATTTTGCAAGCTTCATTGCGGCCAAGAGACAACATTGGGAGAAGGCCGCCCAGGCCATCGGCGCAAAGGTCAATTGAACGCGGTTCGCGCATATGAGTAATCTTGAATAATGAGGAATAGTGTGAGGAAAAAATATCAAGTCGTGATCGTGGGCGGAGGTCCCGTGGGAGTGGCGCTTGCCGTCGACCTCGGATTGCGAGGCGTTTCATGCGCGCTGGTGGAAACCCGTACCGAAGTGCAGCAGATTCCCAAGGGACAAAACCTTACCCAGCGCACGCTCGAACATTTCTATTTCTGGAGCCTCGTCAATGAACTTCGCGCGGCGCGCATCATGCCGCCCGGTTATCCGATCGGTGAAATTACCGCCTACGGTAACCTGATGAGCGAGTATTGGCACGCACCGGCGGGCCGGGAGATCGTACGCCCCTATTACTTTCAGGACAACGAAAGGCTTCCCCAGTATCAGATGGAGATCGTGCTGCGGAAGAAAATGGCCAGTCTTCCGAACGTGGAGAGCCGGTTTGGATGGTCGGCAAAAACCATTGAGCAAAATGCCGATGGGGTGCGTGTCGCTATTGCCGAGACAGACGGAGCTGGGAGCGACATTCTGGAATCCGACTATGTCGTTGGCTGCGACGGAGGCCATTCCCTGGTGCGCGACCAGATCGGCATCAAGCGGGGCGGGACGGATTTCGATCAGCTCATGGTGCTGGTGGTGTTTCGCTCACGCGAATTGCATGAGAGTATCAAACGTTTCCCTCCGCGCTCCACCTATCGCGTGATGCATCCCGATCTGAAGGGCTATTGGCGGTTCTTCGGCAGGATTGATGTCGGCGAAGGCTGGTTTTTCCATGCGCCTGTGCCGGCGGATACGACGAGAGAAAACTTCGACTTCAGGGACTTGATCTACAAAACAGTGGGATTCGAGTTTGCTTATGAATTCGATCATGTCGGTTTCTGGGATCTGCGCGTGGCTGTCGCGGAAAAGTATCAGGTGGGACGCGTTTTCATTGCAGGGGATGCGGCTCACAGCCACCCGCCCTATGGCGGATTCGGCCTCAACAATGGCTTGGAAGACGTCGCCAATCTTGGATGGAAATTGGCTGCACGACTTGATGGCTGGGGAAGCGACGCCTTGTTGCGCTCATACAGTGAAGAACGGCGCCCGATTTTCAAGGAGACGGCCGAAGATTTTATTGCCGCACGCATCAAAAAGGATGGGGAATTCCTCGCCCGCTACAACCCCGATCGCGACCGGCGGGAATTTGAGCAAGCGTGGAAGGGGCGGGAGACCGACGTTGGATCCAGGGTGCAGACCTACGAACCAAACTATGAGGGCTCGCCGGTGATCATGGGTCCGCCGAATGGCGTTTGCAGCGCTCACGGCACGCACGCGGTCAAAGCCAGAGCCGGCCACCACCTTACCCCGCAGCTCCTGTCCTCCGGCAGAAATATCTATGAAGAACTCGGGCAGGGCTTCACCCTGCTCGCGTTCGATGCGGATGATCGAACGGTTCAGGCATTCGAACAGGCGGCGGACTCGCTCGGCATTCCGCTGAAAGTCATCCGCGACACCTATCGGAATGGGCGGGAAGCCTATGAGGCGCGCCTCTTTCTCGTTCGTCCGGATCAATATGTCGTCTGGACCGGCGATAGTCCGCCCGATGACGCGAGCGCGTTGATCCGCAGGGCTGTTGGGCGCGTCTAGAGCGCTTTCATGTTGAGTGGAATCATGAAAGCGCTCTATCTCTTTGCTTGGTCGCATTTTCTGCGGCGAACCGGTATCCACTTCGCCGGAAAATGCTCTAGCGCCTTGTCGACTTTTGTAGAGAGAGCCCGTTAATGCGGGCTTCTTTGCGATGTCGCAGATCATCCTGTCAGAGACCAGACTGGCTGGCTGGGGGACTAGGATTCGAACCTAGATTAACGGAGTCAGAGTCCGCTGTTCTACCGTTGAACTATCCCCCAACGCGGCGCTTCGGTATCGAGGCGCGCGCAGGTCGTGCGGCTATTAGCCGATCCGGCCCGTGGCAGGCAAGGGCCGTGGAATCGCGGCCCCGCCGCCCCGCAGCCAAATGAGCTTACAGGCTCGGAATGATCTTCAACACCGGAAACAGGGTGCCGAGGAGCGTCGTCGGCCAAGGCACTGAAAGGAGTTGATCGAACACGATATAGATGAACAGCGTGAGCCCAACCGCCTGCGGCAGCACCAGCTTCCAGGGTTCGCTGTTTTCGGTCCGCATGAACGCGATCACGAACATCGGCACGGTCGGAATAAGACCGATGACCGCCATCGAGGCCATGAAGCCCGCAAGCCAGCCGAAGAAAATCCCGGCGCGCAACAAGAGCGATTTCAACGGCACGTGATCGGTATCGGAAGCAAGATCCATATGGATCTTCTGGCCGATCTCGGCCTTGGCCGCGTCGGCCATGCCGGCCGGCGACGGACTGGCCAGCACGCGGAACATCTGATTGAGCAGGCTCGTGACCGCGAAGGCAAGTGCAAGGCTCCCGACGATCATCGGCACGATCTTGGCATTCAACGTCCAGGCGGAGGCTTCGAGCAGCGCCAGGGCCAGCAGACCAATAATGAAAACATAGAGCAGGTCGGTGGGATGGAATCGCGGCCGGCCAAAATCCGTGAGCATTCTCTTGAGACCGCCATGCACTTTCACATCCTGCAGCATTGGCCGCACCAGACCGAGAACCGCGAGTGCAAGCAGGATAATGACGATCGGCCGGGACAGCCATGACAGGCCGTAGCGTTCGACCGAGATGAACATGTAGCGTTCGATGGTATCGCCCAGAACCACGCCGAGGAGCAGCGGCGGCCGCGGCCATTTGAGCTGCTTCATCACCCAGCCGATCACGCCGAAGATGAAGAGCGAGAACAAGTCGCCCCAGTTGCGCGATCCCTCGAAAGCGCCGATGTAGATAATTCCGAGCACGCAAGGCAGGATCAAGGTGTACCGCAGCGTTGCAAGCTTCGCGAACTGGCCGCTGAATGTGTAACATAGGCCCGCGCCAAGAATATTCGCGAGCGCCACGCTCCACACCATCGCATAGGTAATGCTCAGGTGCTTGCCGAGCATGTCGGGGCCGGGCACAAGCCCGTGGATCAGGAATGCGCCGAGCAGGATCGCCATGCCCGCGCTGCCCGGTACGCCGAACGCAATAGTCGGCACCAGCGCGCCGCCCTCGCGCGCGTTATTGGCGCTCTCGGAGGCGATCACGCCGCGCACGTCGCCCGTGCCAAAAGTCTGATAGGCGCCTTTCTCGGTGCGGATGGCGTGACCATAGGCGAGCCAGTCGATCACCGAGCCGCCGATGCCCGGCACGGAACCGAAGGCGGCGCCGATCCAGCTGCAGCGCAGCACCAGCCACCAATGCGTGAAGCAGTCCTTGGTGCCCTGCCACATGCCAGCCTTGATGTCGTAGCGGGTGTTTGATGTAATCGAAGTGCGCGTAATAAGGAGATCGCACAGCTCTGGCAGAGCGAACAGGCCGAGCACGATGGGAACCAGCGGCAAGCCATCCCAGAGATAAAGCGTTTCGAATGTCCAGCGCAGCGTCCCGGTCTGCGGGTCGGTGCCGATCATTGCGATCATCACGCCGATGCCGGCCGCGGTCAGCCCGCGCAACGGCGTGTTGCCTGAGAGCACCGCCACCATCGAGATGCCAAGCGCGGAGAAGGCGAGCAGTTCCGGTGAGCCGAGGTGAAGCATGATCGGCCGCAGCAGCGGCAGTGTGCAGCCCATCAGCAGCGCACCGAACACGCCGCCCATCATCGATGACATGTAGGCGGCGGCAAGCGCGCGGCCCGCTTCGCCGCGCCGCGCCATCGGCAATCCGTCGAGCACGGTCGCGGCGGATCCCGCGCCGCCCGGCACGCCGAACATGATGGCGGGGATCGGGTCGCCGGTCGCGGTGGTCGAGGCAAGTCCCAGCAGCAGCGCGAACGCCGTATAGGGGTCCATTGTATAGGTAAAGGGAAGCAGAAGCGCCGTTCCGGCGAGCCCGCCGATGCCGGGGAGGATGCCGAGGATCAGCCCCATGACAACGCCGGCCGACAGAAACATCAGCCGGGTGGGGTCGAGGATCATGACGAGAGCGTTCCACGCCGCCTGCAACATATCAGATTACATAACCTAGTCCTTCGGCGCTGTTGAATATGCTGCGGGTATCGATGGGTATATCATTTTCAATACACATGTCACGGTTTGATGAGTTCCCTTGCTCGCGCGACGATGTCCTTCGGTGTGGCGTAGAGCTGTTCCACCAAGGCTTGAATTTTCTCACCGGACGCGGGCGCTACATCGATCCGGCTTTTCTCGGCGTCTGCCAGGAATAACGGATCCCGCATCGCTGACATGAAGGCATTGCGCAAGATCGCAACCTGCTGTGGGGGCGTTCCTGGCGCGGCGACATAGGGGCGCTGGAACATCTGCTGGCTGACAATCAACTCCACGGCTTTACGATCCCGTTCTTCGGCAATGTAATTCCAGATACGGGGCACGCCCATTTTGGTCAACTCGGGGTCCGGTTCGAGTCCGACCTGGACAAGGATGTTAAGCTTGCCGTCGCGCAGCCAATCCGGCTTTTGCGATTTTACGCTCGAAAAATCCCAGCCGCACAGTCCATCGACCTCGCCCCGCTCCATGGCGAGCGTGATGTCGGCCGTGCCTTTGTATCCCATCACGATCTCGAACTGCGCTTTCGTCGTTTTCTTCTTGAACTGGACGTAATCCCGCGTGGAGGCGCCGGTTGCGCTTGCTCCCATGATGGTCTTGTACTTGAGCGTATCGTCGTAGGTCTTGATTTTCGAGGTGTGATAAGTCGCGCAGACGCGCACGCCCGTGTCGGCGGTCGCGAGATGCGTGAATTTGGTTGGATCGAACAGGATTTCAGAGCGCTCCTCGAGCAGCGGCCCGATGATCGCACCGGGGAAAAGAGCGCCGATGGCGGTGCCATTCTTGGGAGCGACTGAATAGATGAAGGCCGCCGCCCGGCCGCTGCTCGCTCCCGGCATATTCTTGACGACGGTTGCTGGATTGCCAGGGATGTGACGGCCGAGATGGCGCGCGATCAAGCGTGCGTAAATGTCATAGCCTCCGCCGGAATCCGCGCCGACGATGAACTCAATCGTCTTGCCGGCATAGAAATCGGCGGCATGCGCTGGGGTGGATATGGCAACCGCGCAGGCGATCACGCGGATCGCGACGGAGTGCGATCTCCAGACGATCGAAGACATCTTTTCCCCTCGGTAGCCTTGAATTGAACCGGGTTCAATCTGGCGCTTCCCCGTTTTTGCGGACGAAGGCTAGATCAAATTCATGTTTCATGGAAACATGAATTTGATCTAGCTTTTTTGTTTGCACTTTCGGACGGAAAACCGGATTCCACTTTTCCTGAAAGTGCTCTAATGCAGGCCAGAACGGCGGACAATCGCACGGGGGTGCGTCATGAAGCGCTTTTCGCTGCCTGGATCGCCTGCCACACGCGTTCGGGTGTTGCCGGCATATCGATGTGTTTGATGCCATATTCGGACAGGGCATCGACGACCGCGTTCATGATCGAGGTGAGACCGCCGGCGCAGCCCGCCTCGCCGCAGCCTTTCACCCCGAGCGGGTTGCTCTTCGCCGGCACCGGGTGGTGCCCCGTGGAAAAGTCAGGCATGTCGACCGCGCGCGGCAGGCAGTAATCCATGTAGGAGCCGCTGAGGAGCTGGCCGTCGGCATCGTAAACCGTCCGCTCCAGAATGGCTTGGCCGATCGCTTGCGCGATTCCGCCGTGAATCTGACCTTCCACCAGCATCGGATTGATGATGGTGCCGAAATCGTTGACCGAGGTGTATTTCACCACTTCGGTCACGCCGGTGTCGGGATCGATTTCGACTTCCGCGATGTGACAGCCGTTGGGGAAGGCGGAGGGCACGCCATCGCTTACATGCTTGACGTCGAGCGAGGCGGGCGCGCCATCCGGAAGTTTAAGTCCGCCGCGGATTTTGTCCGCGAGCTGCATGATGCCGACCGCGCGGTCGGTGCCGGCAATGACGAAGCGGCCGCGTGAAAATTCGATATCGGAAGCCGAGGCTTCCAGCACAATCGAAGCGATCTTTTTGCCCTGTTCGATCACTTTGTCGGCGGCTTGCAGGATCGCAGCCCCGCTGGTCATCATCGAACGCGAACCGCCGGTGCCGCCGCCGACGAGAAGTTCATCGCTGTCGCCTTGCAACAGCCGGATGCGGTCGAATGGGACTCCGAGTTGCGCGGACAGTACCTGCGCGAACGGTGTGGCATGCCCTTGGCCGTAATCGAGCGTGCCGGTAATGATGGTGACAGTACCATCAGCCTCGAAGCGGATGCCGCCCATCTCCTTGTTCATCGGCGCGGTGACTTCGAGGTAATTGCCAAGGCCGAGGCCGCGAAGTTTTCCGCGCTTCCGGCTCTCGCGTTTGCGCTTGTTGAATCCTTTCCAGTCGGCTGCTTCGAGCGCCTGCTTGAGGACGGCGGGGAAGTCGCCCGAGTCATAGGTCTGGTCGGAGGCGGTCTTGTATGGAATTTCGCGCGGCTTGATGTAATTTCGCTTGCGCAACTCGACGCGATCGACGCCCATTTCGCGGGCGGCGGTGTCGATCAGGCGCTCCATGAAGTAATTGCCTTCAGGCCGGCCGGCGCCACGGTAGGGATTGATGAAGGTGGTGTTGGTGAAGACGCATTTGATCGAGTGCTCGATCAGCGGTGTGCGATAGAGGCTCGCGGCGTTCTTCACGATATTGAGAGTCGCCATCAGCGGCGCCATCATGCCGAGATAGCCGCCCATGTTGCCATAACCGGAAAGCCGCAGCGCGAGGAAATGTCCTTCGGCGTCGAGCGCGAGTTCTCCCGTCACCTCGTGATCGCGGCCATGATTGTCGGACACGAAGCTGCTGGAGCGCTCGTCAGCCCATTTGACCGGACGGCCAAGCGCGCGCGCCGCATGCAGGATGCAGACATATTCGGGATAGGGCGCGGCCTTCATGCCGAATGAGCCGCCGACGTTGCCGGTGAGTACGCGCACCTTGTCGGCTGGAACGCCGAGGATTTCGACCAGCTGACCTTTCAGTCCCATCACGCCCTGGCTGCAGGAATGGAAGGTGAAACGTCCGCGCGCCGCGTCGAATTCGGCGATCGCCGCGCGCGGCTCCATCGTGTTGACGATCACGCGGCTGTTGACGAGATGGAGTTTCGTAACGTGCGCGGCGCGGGCGAAAGCCGCCGCGACTTTTTCGGAATCGCCATAGTGCCAGTCGAGCGAGAAATTACCCGGCGCATCGTCGTAGATGAGCGGAGCGCCCGGCTTCACCGCCTCGTCCATTTTGGTGACGGCGGGCAGGGGATTGATGTCGGCGGCAACGGCTTCGGCCGCGTCCCTGGCTTGGGTTGGTGTTTCGGCCAGAACGCAGGCAATTGGATCGCCCACGAACCGTACCTTGTCGGTCGGCAAGGCATGCCGGAGCGGCTTGCGCATGGCCGAGCCGTCACGATTGGGGAATGTGACGGCGCATTTGATGGGGCCGTAGCCGGTCAAGTCCGCGCCGGTATAGATGGCGAGTACGCCGGGCATGGCTCGCGCGGCGGTCGTGTCGATTTTGCGGATCACGCCATGAGCATGGCGGCTGCGCACCAGGACCGCATAGGCTTGCCGCGGCAGGTTGATATCGTCGGTGTAGCGGCCTTCGCCGCGCACGAGTTTGGGGTCCTCCATACGCGGCACGGGCTGGCCGACAGCGAATTTCTCAAAAGCCAAGGCGTTGGGATCATTGCGTAAATTCATGGTGCTGCCAGTGTCAGGGGGTCACGAAACTTGGAGGGCCTCAGATAGACGAGGCCGCGCGCTTAAACAAGGACGGATACGGATGTCAGCTTTGCTAGCGCGTGATCAGGCTGAGTGGAATCCGGTCAGCCGCACCCAGATCGGCTATAGCCGATCTGGGCATTATATCTGCCGATCTCGGGTAAACCCGAGATCGGTATCACGCGCTAAATCAAAAAGTTAGAGCGCGAACCGCAGATAAGTTTACGCAATCTGCGCAAGCTTGATTGCTTTCCGCAAAACCGGGTCCCACTTTTGCTGATCGCGCTCTATGTGCGGGGCTCAATTCCCCGTCACGCCGTGGATTTCAGGGAAGAACATCTCCTGCCAGGCCTTGGGCCGCGTCTTGATCGAGCCGACGTCGGCCATGAAATTCGCGTATTTCATGACGTTCTCGGGCGAGGTCGTGTAGCGGATGTCCGGCTCGCCGAGCAGCGCCACGACTTCATCGCGTTTCCAGATTTTGCCTTCGCTGGTGGCGAGGAAAATGTCCGCCGCCGCCTGCTTGTCGGTATTGATGAGCGCGATGGCTTTTTCCAGCGCCTTGAGGATGGCGCCATAAACCTTCGGGTTGTTGTCGTGAAATTTGGTTGTCGTGTAGACCATGGTGAAGGTGCTCGGACCGCCCATCACTTCGTTCGACGTCATGACCGTGCGCACATCGGGCGTCTTGCGCTCGTAGTTGTGGAATGGCGGCGAGGCGAAATGGGCGGTGATTTCGGTGCGGCCGGAGAGCAGCGCGATCACCGCGTCCGGGTGCGTGAGCGACACGGTGTATTTGTCGTAGCGTGTGTAGTCCGCGGGACCAAACTCCTTGATCGCCGCCATCTGCATGATGATCGCCGGGATCGAAACCTTTACGGCGGTGATCGCGATCTTGTCGTTGGGGCCGAGATCCTTCAGCGATTTCAGCGTTGGCGAGCGCGTATTGAGATACATCGGCAGCGCGGACATCGCCGCGATGCCCTTTACCTTGATGTTGCCGGTGGTTTTGTCCCACAGCGTGAGGAAAGCCGGCGGTCCCGCGACCGCGAGGTCGGCGTTGTCCGACAACAGCATGTCGTTGACCACGGACGGGCCGCCGAAGTTGATCCAGCGTACCTTGAGATCGGCGATGCCGGCTTCGCGCGCGGCCTGTTCGATCAGGGCGTGTTTTTCCATCACCAGATAGGGCAGAAACCCGAGGCCGCCCGCGCCCAGCGGAATGCGGACTTCCGTGACCTCGGCGAGAGACGGGCCGGGAGCAAGCATGGCAGCGCCACACAGAAATCCGATCAAATTTCTTAGCATTGGGATGCTCCCCATTGATTATACGAGGCTATTTTAACTTTGAGTTGCGCGGTCCGCTGACGCTGTTACACTTCGTTTCGATTGAACGAAACATTGCCGCGGCTGTCGAGCCCCGGAGAGCTGGCTTCGGTCACGGCAGGAAGGTTTTCGATGGACGACGAGGCCCGGGAAACCGGCAGCCTCGGTTCCGTGGGACGGGATGACCGTCTCCACCGGGGCCGGCGCTCGCCGTTCCGGCATTCACGCCGCGATCATGAAAATGATCGCGATCGGCCGACCTATGCCGCGCTCGATCTCGGCACCAACAATTGCCGTCTTCTGGTCGCGCGTCCCGCTGGCGATGGCTTCCGTGTCGTCGATGCTTTCTCCCGCATCATCCGTCTGGGCGAGGGGGTGTCGGCCTCACGCCGGATCAGCGAGGCGGCGATCGACCGCGCCATCTCGGCGCTATCGGTCTGCCGCGACAAGATCAAGAGCCGCGGCGTCACGCGCGCGCGGCTGATCGCGACGGAAGCCTGCCGGGCCGCCGAGAACGGAGACGACTTCCAGGCGCGTATCGCCGAAAAAGT
>Ga0315281_10008408_pt1 | contig 14445 bp, 18 predicted proteins | sample YL17G07_0_MG_FD_204540 | JGI IMG/M metagenome (GOLD analysis project Ga0315281, IMG submission 204540) | Sediment microbial communities from Yellowstone Lake, YNP, Wyoming, USA - YL17G07_0 | ecosystem: Environmental > Aquatic > Freshwater > Lake > Sediment | place: USA: Wyoming | collected...
CGTGGATAAGGCGCGCCGGCACGGGCTTTATCAGTTGGGATACATCCACAACGTAGAGGTCGGGACTGTCGGCGATGGCAATATGGGCAGCCAGTGGGCCGCAGGGTTTGTCGCGTACTTGTTGGCTTATCGAAACAGTTTTGTTTTCCTGACGCCGGAAGATGCGTGGCTTATGACCTACGGCCGCGCTGGGCCGATCTATGTGTCCAGCACGAACGAATGGGTCTACCGACAGGACGGCAGTCCGGTGGTGTAGCACAGAAAGGAGCATAACCTATGCACGTAAGAGTTGCTGGTGTGAGGTGGAGGATACGGGACGAGGCGATAGACGGGGTGTGTGACCACGACAGCAACACCGTGTCGGTGGACCCGCATCAGCGACGACGGAAGAGGTTGGATACGTTGGTGCATGAGATGCTACACGCGACGAGGCCTGAGATGGGAGAGGAGAACGTCGCCGCAGTGGCGAAGGTGCTGACGACGGTGTTGTGGAAAGACGGGTGGCGTTGGGGGCGGCGGAGACGACGGAGACGACAGCGATGATAAGTGATCATGATTTGCTCGTACGAATCGACGAACGGGTGCAGAAGATAGACCGATGCTTGGGGAATCATCTCGCGCATCACTGGGCGTTGACGTTAGCGATTGCAACAGCGTTGGTGGGTGCGGTGGTGACGATATGGGTGGTTAGGTAGATAGGAGAACTGAACATGAAGCGGATGATGATCGTGGCCCTCGTGGGGCTGGTGCTGGCGGGATGCGGTGGGGTCTGGATGAACGCGGAATACTCCGCGCTGCTGACCTCGACGGCGAGCCTGTCGGCGGAGACGGCGCACAGGGCACAGACCGGGCAACTCTCGCCGGATGAGATGAAGAGCGCGCTCGTGGATCAGGCCAACACCTGGGCGAAGTTCGTCGCGGCGCGGGACGGGTGCGCGAGCACGCAGCCGGCCAAGTGAGCGATCCTTGAGGCCCTTACGGGAAGGTGCAAACAATGAGTGACGCAACGATAACCCTCGACGGCCTGCTGGCCAAGACGCCGGACCTTCTCAAGCCGGTGGTCCAGAAGTACGGGCCGAGTCTGGTGGTGATGACTGCGCAAGAGTTCTGCGATTGGTTGGAGATGATGCTCAACGGCGACGTGGACGCGGCCTGGCGGGCATTGCTGGCGAAGATGCCCAACGCGGACCTTCTGGAAGTTTGGAAGGACAAGAACGCCGAGTGGGACGCTGCGAACGCCAAGAACGCTGCGCGCGTGGCCCTGCAGCGCGAGGCGACGCTGGCGGTGCTGAAGGTGCTGCTCGGGGCGGCACTGACCATGGTGGGCCTTTAACTCCGTGGTGGCGGTGTCCACTGCGAGGAGAATAGCGATGACAGAGAGCAAACCCTGGTATCTAAGCACGACGATATGGGGAACCGTAACAACGCTGCTGGCGCTTGTCGTACCAAGGGTTGTAGACGCCTTGGGTGGTGGAGACATAGCCACAGACACGCTGGTGCAAGCCGCACAGGCCGTGGCGGTGCTTGTAGGTGTGGTCGCGACTGTGTGGGGTCGTATGAAGGCACAAGGGCCGCTGACGCGGTAATAACCACAGGAGTGATACACAATGCCGTTCAAATCACAGAAACAACGGGCGTGGATGTATGCGAGACACCCAACGATGGCGAAGCGGTGGGAGGCAGAGACTCCGAAGGGGAGGAAGCTCCCGAAGAGAGCGAAGAAACGGTGACGGACGGGAGACGGGAGACGGGAGAACACGATGAGCTCGAAGAAGACGACGGCACAGGAATACCTCGATGAGATCACCGCAGGGCTCGCATACCGACGGCGCTTCGGGCTTGAGGATACGTGGCTGGACATCGAGGCGAAGTTCTACGGGGTGTCGCTGGCGACGGACACAGGGCCGAACATTGTCCAGAGTCGTGGAGACGCCCTGATCAGCGCCCTCGCCACCCCGGACGTGGCTCCGATGGTTGAGGGACTGTCCGAAGACGCCGCAGCGGTCGCTCCGGTCGTCGAGGCGTTCGGGACAAAGATGCTGGGAGTGCTCAACGCAGAGAGTGTGATGGAGGAGGCCCTGACCCATTCGTATCTCTTCGGCGTCGGGCTGGTCAAGATTGGCTTCGACAGCGAGTACGGGTACGACCCGCGGTATCGCATGGGACCGTTGGGTGGGACGCTGACGCAGTTTGACAACAAAGGAAACCTGATCGAGAGTGGGCTTGCACAGAGTGGGCTCCCGTGGATTGCGCCGGTGCTGCCGCATGATGTTGTGGTCCCGTGGGGGACGCGGCGGATCGAAGACGCGTCGACGGTGTGGCATCGGGTTGTGCGGCATATCGACGACGTACGGGCGGATGTGAAATACAACGCGTCGCGCAACCGGGTGAGGCCGACGGTGTCGATGAGAGACATCGTTATGGACTACGGCAAGGTAAAGAGCCGGGTGGACGAGCAGACACCGAAGGACGTGACTGCAGACGGGACAGACGACGAAGCACAGTTCGTGGAGCTATGGGAGGGTATGCGACGGAGGACGGGGAGGATTATCGTAGTCGCTAAGGGTGGAGAGGATGAGCCGGCGCTGACGATTCGCGATGAGCCGAATTCGCTGCAGATCGGGACAATGCTACCGTGGTTAGACGTTAGGATGAACCTCCGGGCACGGACGTTCTGGACGACCCCGCCGGCGTTTTACATCGTGTCGCATCAGAACGAGCTCGACGACATCTACTGGCAGGCGAAGATGCAGCGACGGGCCACGGTGCTGAAGCTGGCAATCTTGGAGGGAGCACTAGACGAGAAGGGAAAGGCAAACCTCGCGTCGGCGAGACCGGCGCTGTACGTAGAGATCAAGAACGAGAGGATCGACGACGTCCGTGCAGCAATCGCCGAGCTTGGGACGAACCCAAACGTCAACACAATGCTACACATGGAGGCTGATTATATCCTCGGAAACGCACGGGACACTCTTGGGCTGAGCCAGAACATGTCCGGGGAGTACGAGAGCAAGAACCGGAGGCCAGCAGCGGAAACCCTGGCGGTGGAGGCCGGTGGAGCACTGCGCATCGGCCGTAAGCAAAAGGCGTTCCGACGATCGTACGCGACGCTGCTGGAGAGGCTTGTGGGGGTGTGCGCCGCGCACTGGGGAGCGCCAGCCGCGGTGGAGTACATCGGCCTGGACGGAGCACGAGCGTGGGGGATGGTGTCGCGGGAGGTGCTGACAAAAGGCCCGTTTGCCTTTAACGTCAGGTTCTCGCCGACGCATTCGCAAACGCCCGAGAGCAGGCTTCAGGAGGCGCTTGCCCTGGCGCAGGTCTACGGGCAAGACCCACGGGTGGATCAGGCTGTGTTACTACAGAACGTTATCGCTGGAGCAGGCGGGCGCGTGCAACCAGCGCAAGGAGCGACGAACAATGCCAATTTACGAGTACCAGTGTCAGGAGTGCGGGGAGACGCAGGAGGAGCTAGTCCCGCGCCCGGTGGGACCGCGGGACCGGCTGCGTTGTAGGGTGTGCGGAGGGGACGCGCCGCCGACGGTGTCGCGACCGCGGGTACAGACGTGGAAGCCGTTGTTTTTGGAGCACGTCTGCCCGGAGGGGAAGCTGTTCGAGACGAAGCGTGCACTAAAGGATTACTGCCGTGAGCATGGACTTGAGAGTAATGCGTTGTTGTAGGAGACGACGAAGATGACGAAGACAACGAGTATGCTTGATGTGACGGCACCGGTGGCGTCGCAGACGATCCCGCAGACGGTCCCGCAGGAGCCCAACCCGACGATGGTTGTGGCAAAGACGCCAGAGGGCTCCTGGACCGCTACCCTTACGGGGTACGTCACCCCACGGGACATCGCAATGGGTCAGCGAGCACTGCTGCTAGCGTTTAGGAATCGTGTGTTTCAGATGCGTTTAGACGAGGCGAAGGCAGTGGCTGACGCCCAGGAGACGAAGAATGGCTAAGGATGAGGATCAGAATGATGAGTTGGTGACAGATCAGGACGCCGTCGACGCCCCGGCCGCGCCGGCCACGCCCACCCGCGAGGAGTACGAGGCGCTGAAGGCCTCCGCTACACGCAACGACGAGTTGCTCGCACGGCTGTCGAAGACACTGACGGACCCGGACGTCGCCGAGGTGCTGAGGGCGAAGGAAGAGGGAAGAGCCGTCAGGCTAACGGTCGGTGCTGGAGACACAATGCAGGACACCTCGGTGGTGATGCCGTCGGACGTCGACCTGGATGCGATGTCTCCGTCGCAACTTGTGAAGGAAGTGCTGAGGCAGCTCCCGGCGGTGGTCGCCCAAGGCGTTAAGCCCCTGGGCGAGGCTGTAGACAGCTTCGCGGCGGAGCGGTTGGCCGAACGCAAAGCAAGCGTCAAGGCCGAGGCCGAGGGCCTTGTCGAGAAGTACCCGGATTTTCTAACGTATCGTGACCAGATCAAACAACTTGTGGCGGAAAATGGCCTCAAGTTGGAGGAAGCTTATGTAATGGCGAGGTTGCGCGACGGGAAAGGCGTTCCGACGGCGAAGCGTCCCCCGAGCGCCGAGCGCCCGTCGGGAATGGAGGTTACGTTTCGGAGTGGGGAGCAGTCCCGACACCGAGGCCCAGCGCGTATGGGTTCGAGAGGTTTCCAGGACATGACATCTGAAGTCCTGGATAGCATGGTCATAAACGCGGGCGGGATGCCCGTAGATGGGTGGTAACACATGGCTGTTCCAAGTCTTCCGACAACTCCGATCAACTCGCAGATTTTGGACACGATGTTTTTACACACGTGGTTCAAGATCCGTGGCGAGGCGATGGATAATATTCTGAATGGGAATGTAGTGACAGCGGCCTTCAAGGCCAATGGGTGCTTCAAGACGCAGGTCGGGGAGAGGCATATCAGCCGCCCTGTCCGATATGGCGTCAAGACCGCGTACAACGTCGCGAAGGGTGATACGCTGGATAGCACCGAGACCGAAGGCGAGACCCTTGCGCTGTGGAACTGGAAGACCACGGTTGTGGACATTACACGGTCCTTCCAGGACGACCAGATGAATGCTGGCGCCGGGAAGCAGAAGGACCTCGTCGCGACAAAGCTGCAGTGGGCACGAGATGCCCTGAACACCGCGATCGAAGATGCAATCCTGGCACCGATCGACATCACCGGCATAGGAGCGACCGCGGCTACGGGTGCTCGTGCTACCCGTGACCCGTACTCGATCCAGAACATCCTGCCGGTGGTGACGGCTGGCACCGCGGGTGTGCCGACGTCGAACTACGTGTCCCACGCCACCGCCGGAACGTATACCTACGGCGGGATCGACACCTCTGACGCGAATCCGTGGTGGTGTCCGAAGGCGGTAACGATGCATGCCCCGATGCTGATGAACCTCGAGAAGGACCTGCAGCAGTTGTACAACTACTGCGGAGACCAGGGTGCGGATACCCCAGACCTGATCCTCATGCCTCAAGCAATGTTCGAGGCATACGAAGACATCTGTGCCAACCGCATCCAACTTGTGGCGGATGTTGGCTCGACGTTGGCAAAACTTGGGTACGAGGTGCTGAAGTACAAGGGTGCTCAGGTCGTATGGTCGGCACACACGGCCCTAACGACCGGACGGAACACCAGCGCGTACTACCAGGCGATGATGTTCAACACCAAGTACATCGACGTCGTGTACGACCCAACGTCGTGGTTCCAGATGATCCCGTTTATGTACCTACCGAATCAGCTGGAGCGTGTTGCCCGGATCGTCTGCTCGTGGGCAGGAGCGATCACGAATCAACTCCGGCGTCACGGCGTTACGAGTGCATATACATCGTAAGGGGTGTAGACGGACGGCGGGGTGAGGACGCGTAACCCTCACCGCCAAAGATTGGCTTTGAGCGTGGGCCGGTGAGCTCACAGAAAGATATAGAACTATGACCGCGAATATGGCAGTACGGCAGAGTTTCTTCACGGCGTTGACGGACACAAAGACGACTGACGTCGAGGGTGTCGGCACGCTGAGGACGGTGCAGAACGGTGACATTTACCGTTGGGTCAAGAACAAGAGCATCACGAATGCGTCCAGGGCAGGTGCGCCGGCGCTGTTTGACATTAGCGCCAACGCCGGAGCAACACTCAAGAACGAGTGCGTTGTGGGTGAGGATGCGTCGGGCGATGAGTACGTTATGGGTGGCGTGTGGATGGCGGCTGTGCCGGCGCTGAGCTACGGATGGATTCTGGTGCGTGGTGTCCACGCCGGGATCAGGTTCACCGATGACGTTACCTGCACGATTGGGGATATCCTCATCCCGAATCTCGCAACGGATGTGTCGCTTACCGCTGCAAAGTGCTACTCGTTCAAGATTGGTATGACCAGGGCGAACGCCGTGGCTACGGCGTACTGGACTGGTGTGCACTTTGATCCGAGCGATCCACACGTAACGGTGCTGAATGCGTCGGGGACGACCGCGACGGGAACGACCGTTGCGTCGGACTGCGTCGGGTTTGTGTGGGGCTTACTGTAGCCGAAGGCCTGCGCGGGAGGGGTCACAAACCCCTCCCGCTGGACACAAGGAGTGCTTATGAGAATTGCGATTGGTGTACATACGACGGACAGTGTAAACGCAACAGTCTACTTCAACCATGTTATGATGGTCTCGAAGTGGGCGAAGGAGCATGACCTGGCGTTTGTGGGTCTGCGACGTGTAAAGATCGAGCAGGCGTGCAATCTAACGGTGCAGACTGCGTGGGCGTTGGGTTGCACGCATGTGCTGTTTGTGGATGATGATCATATCCTCCGCGAGGATATGTTGCCGTTGCTGCTGGAGAATGCTGACGCAGCGGTGGTGTCTGGACTGATATGCCAGAGGCTGTTTCCGTACACGGTCGTTGCATTCAGGCGCGATGGCGATGGCAAGTTGCAGCAGTTGTATTTAGATGCTGGTCAAGGTGTGCGAGAGGTTGACGGGTGTGCGTTTGGTTGCACGTTGGTAAATCTGGAAAAGCTGAAAGCACTCCCCATGCCGTGGTTTGAGACAGTGCAAGGGGCAAGGTTTGATGTTAATTTCTTCAACAAAGTACGGGCAGCAGGAGAGCGGATACTTGTGGACACACGCGTTAGCGTAGGGCATGTCAGTGATCCTGAGGTTGTCTGGCCAGAGAATGCGACGGAGCTTAGAGCGATAAGGATACAGCATGTGCAAGACTCGCGTACAGATATCGTTTGACGATGGTTGCTCGGCCCAGTATAAATGGGCACGATGGATGGCTGAGGCGGATGTGCTTGGGATGTTCTATGTGTGTCCGGGACTGCTGGATGGGTTTGATACGTTGTCGCTGGAGACACTGGAGAAGATTGCTGCGTTAGGGCATAGGATTGGTAATCATACGTGGGGGCATGAAGCTCCGTCTAAACAGACGTGGCCGGTGGTGCTAGAGAGCATACGAAGATGCCAGAGGTGGTTGGATGAACGAGGATGGGATGGACAGGCGCTGGCACTAACATACGGCTCACAAGGCGGTGGATGGTCAGAGGCAGGAGTGTGTGAACTGCGCGCACAGGGGTTTGTGCTGAGAGATGTGCGCTTCGCAGACGAGCCTATTGGTATGGGGCATGCGGCCCTACAACTTGGTACGAGCGATAGCATTGTAGTGCCGGGTGTGGATAACTACTTCTATGCTCATGGCAGTCATGAGACGACGGATGATGCATTCTGTGCGTTTCTGCAGGAGATGGTAGACGCACGAGATGCTGGAAAGTTAACGTTCTTCTAGGAGACTAGATAGATGACACAAGCATTGGGCACGAATATGACGGTAGACCTGAGTCCAGAGGCGAGGGCGTTGTCGCTGGCGTTGAATAAGTATCTCAAGAAACTGAATAGCCTTGCGATTGCGGCGGGGTCAACCGTCGCGACGGTATACGACGGCTACCCAGCATGCCGTGTGTTTAAGAAGGCAGGGGCACCAGTAAATAACACTGCTGCAGATGACGTTGGTGGAGATTGCTGCTTTGTGGTGGACACGACCAACTACGATCTGTATGTTATCAGCGCGTGGACTGCCGTAGGAACGTTCACGAAAACGCTCATCCGTAACACCGTAGCGTAAGGGAGGCGTCGAGCATGAGCACCACAAGGGCAACGCTGCGTACACGCGTTCTCGCAAGCCTCGAGGGGCGGACGGATGCGACGATGGTAACTGCCGTTGACGCTGGGCTGGACGAGGCGTGCGAGGTGCTCAGCGCGTGGGAGTGGAAGGAGATGACGACACGGACGGATGCGTACGTCACCCGCGGGTACGTCGGGGCGTGGGCAGACGTGACGGGGTACGTCGTGGGCGAGATCGCCCTGGACGAGGACCTTACGACGTATTGGAGATGTCTCGTCGCACACACCAGCGACAACGACGCGGATGGGACGTTCGCAGGGGAGCGGACGGCGCATCCTACGTACTGGACAGCGTCAGTGCTGGCAGACGTTGCGTATGTTACAGTCACGGGCCTGGGCGAGCTCTACCGTGTCCAGGTCGTAGACGGCACGTCGTCGTACACCGTGGAGATCCGGCCAAAGCTGGCGGTGGAGGATACGGTCCCGGTTGCGGAGGAGCAAGCTGCTGGACGCCCTGTTGTGTGCTACGCTGAGGCTGACCGGGTTTACTTCGCACCGGTCCCAGACGCTGTGTACAGTCTACGGGTACACTATAGACAGATACTGACACTGACTGGAGGAGGTGCTACGCCCACAGCGGACGCTCTGTCCCTCAGCGGTTTCGACAGCCTCGTTGCTGCGTACGCGACAGGGTATGCGTTTCTCACTGTCCGCCATGCTCCGCAGCATGCTGCGGCCTGGATGGAGCAGTTCAACCGCCTCGTTGTGCTGAAGCGCAGGGGACTTGGACATAATGGCACCGTCGAAGGCGCTGACCTGCGGTGCTCCCCAGCGGACGACGCAGCCGGGTACTACGACCAGACACGCAGGGGGATCGATCCCTTGATCGTCCGGTTCCGTGGAGGGCCAGGGTGATGGCGTTACTGACGAAACCGGACTCCGCCGTCGAGCGTGAGCACCAACGCGCGTACGCGAACCAGAACCAGGAGTACTGCCAGGGGTGGCAGACGTGGGAGTGCGCGCGGGGTGACGAGGGAGCGCTGGAGAACTACCTCTGGGCAGCCCCTTGGACCGTCAACGGCCATGTCATGATCACGAAGAGCGTGACGGTGCTTCCGCAGGGTGAGGAGGGACTTGCGATCGTGCGTGCCGCCTACGGGACGTTTTACAACCCTGCGACGCATCCGGTCGGGCGTGCGACTATCTCCGTGCGGACGTCTTCGACGAAGGTCAAAATGGTCGCAAGACCGATCCAGGGCGTGGAGGGGGAGTGGGCACGAGGGGTCCCACGGATGCTCCCAACGGTGCCAGGCGAAAACGACGGCTTCTACTACGACTGGGCAGCGGACTCCCCACCAGGGCCGACGCTGCAACATAACACAGTGGTCACCGTCCGCACGGCATACTACCGCAGCGGGATTAACTGGAACATGATATTCAACGCGCAGAACAAGGTCAACGCGTATGCACTGCCGAACCTGGGCAACGCTGCGGCGGAGACGATGAAGCTGCTTGGGGCCGCAGTGCCGGCGTATTATCTGCTGGGGAACGCCTACGACATCGTCCCGATCAACTATCTGCTACAGTACAACGAAGGGGGCTGGCCGACGGTGTATGCATCCGCACAGAAGTACAAACGCTTTGTGAGAGGGATGCCGTTGATTGCGGATATTGACACTGCGGGTGCTCCAACAGGGTACTACGACATTAACGGTGAGGCGTGCCCCAACCCCGCCGACGCACGGAAGGTGCCGACAACGATCACCCGTGCGATTGGGCCGGCGATACAGTGTCGCAGCGGACTTACAGTGGACTACACAACGTTCTCGCATTTGATGGGGTTGCTGACATGGATAGTGTAGACAAAACGTTACCGCGTGCTGGCGGTCGGGACAACATGCTCCCGCGAGCGGGCGAGAACGCTCTGGATCAACTCCGTGAGCGGGTGCAGTGGCTGGAGGGGCCAGAGGGTGTCGCTGCAACGTTCGACGACGAAGGCGAGCCGACACTGGAGCTCGATGAAGGCGACGAGGTGGTGTCGCGTCCTGGGTGGGTCGTATCGCCTGACGCCGACGACCGACGAGTGGCGGTGTCAACAGGAGACAAACGCCCGCATGTGCTGAGGCTGACGGCTGACGAGGACGCAGACCCGCCCACGAAACGCCAGCACAAGCTCATCGGAGACAACGAGGCAGACGCAGCAACAACCGAGCCTGTGCCGGCGGGGCAGGGGAGTATCTCCGTCGAGATCATCAACCCCGGAGCCAACGAACAGGCGAAGATTGTGCATGACCCTCCAACGGCGGAGGGTGTGATCATGCATGGCGTATGTGGGTCGTTGTATTACTTCAACGCGAGTGGACATTGCATTGGGTGGTATACGTTTGCAGTTGTGCCAGACCCACATTGGGTATGGACACCGCTGCATGATGCCCCACCGCCAGGTACAGGTGATCTATGACAAGGTTAGAGTATCTTCTGGAGAGTATGCATCCACTGTTTCAGGCTGCTTGTTCTCCGGTTGGAGCTGTGCGGTTTGTGCTTACGGAGTATGCGCCGTGCGCTGAACGCGACATGGTCGTGGCAACGGCGCAGCAGTTTGCAGCCGCGCAGCGTGAACTTTGTCGACTGTACAATAATATTCGATCACAGGTTAGCAGACTAGAGACGGTTTGTGGAAACGTTAGTCCTGCTTTTTACGAAGGTACTATACGAGAGACTGGCGAACTGCCGGCAGCGCATTGCACGTGCGCCTAGGAGACACAAATGGTATTGTCAATACACGAAGGTGACCATCACTTCACCGGAAGTGTGAGCATCGCGGGAGACTTCGCTGCAGCAGCGGGGTCGATCACAAACACGATGGTCGAGGCTGAGGCAGGGCTGGAGGTGAGTAAGCTCGACCATCGGATCGTTCAGACCTACGCCCAGGAGGCGGAATGTTCCGTTGTCGACGCATACCGTGTCGTCCACATCGCGCGCGCAGCGGGGGTGATCAGCGGCTTCAAGGTCTTCACCGATGGGATCGCCACCGGGAGTAGCAAGATTGAGATCGACGTCCTCAAGGCTGACGGTGCCGCCGGTGCGTTTGCGTCGACCTTGACAGCAGTCTACGAGGTCAGCAGTGCCGACTTGGCGCTGACGGTCCTGGACGCCATTACCAACGTGTCCCCGTCGACGTACGTCGCCAACGCTGTGTTCGCCGTCAAGGTCGACGTCAGCGTCCTCGGCGGCACAGTCCCGACGGGTCTGGTCGTCCAGCTTACGTTCGATGAGGAGGCATCGTAATGGCAACGAAGAAGAGCGCACAAGAGCGCCAAGACGAGTACATCGCAGAGCAAGAAGTGTTAAATCGCCTTGGGCGGACACAGTCTGGAGCGGAGTTCCCGGCTGTCCTGCCCACGTGGGAAGACTTAGCAAAACGACGGTATGCCTATGGACACGAGCCTCAATACGGCGTGCCTGACACAGCACAGGGCTCACTCGCAGCAAATGCTGCTGTAACCGCTGCAGTGCTGTCCAAGTTGGGCAAACTCCCACCGAAGGGGTCGGTGGCCTCAGCCCAACTGGGCGGGCAGATCGGCAACGCCGTCCCAGGACTGGCTACAGATCTCGTTCAAGGCTCTTCTACTCCCTACGGGAAACTCGTCGAAGGCTATTCTAATCCCTTGGACGAGACCATGGGTCAGGTGAACTACAATCGTGCGATGGACGATCTAGATCGTTTGCAAGAACAGGCCAACACACGCACAGGTCTATACGCAGACGTAGCACCGTCCATCCCTTACGGGAAACCAGACGTCGCGTGGACACCGCAGAACATAGCAGTGCTGTCAGAGGGGCTTAACGCAGCGTCGGAGGGGGCCAGTGTGATTGACACAGCACGCACGAACGCTGCTGCTGCGACAACGCAGCGTCAGAACGCTGAACGGTCAACCGGTGCGGCGACACAGTATCAAGACCTTGTAAACAGCATAACCAGCCCACAAGGTCCACAGTTCAGCGGTCCTGACAAGAGGGTCTATGTGGGTGACAAAAACTTCGTCGCAGGCTCCTACGACAAAACACTGGACTATGCTCTCTCAAAAGGCATCAGTCCAGACAGCATCACCCCCACCGATACTGGGTATATGATCAAAGACTACACCCCCGTAGCTCAAAGCAACGCCATGATCAAGCTTAAAGCCACGTTGGCAAGGAATCGTGTTATCGGCACGCAAGAGCTTGCAGATCTCATCAAGGCTACTTATACTGCATCGTCAACCTACGGCAAGACTCCTGAGCAGCAGGAAGACACAGCGTATGAGACTGCACTGCGTCTCAACGAGTTGCAACGGGAACGGATCAAGACCATGAGCCCTGCGGACTTTAGAGACTACGGCGATGCGTTTCACTACGCCCAACTCAACGGGATGAACATGAGCGAGGCCCTCAAATTCGCGAGCGACTGGTCGAAGATTGCGCAGCCAGGTGCCCCGTCTAACGCCCCGCGCGAGTCTGGTCTTTACGAGGCTCCTTCTGGCAAGGCTCCGGCGGCTAGTGCGGAGCGCTGGGCCGCAGAGAGTGCTACCCACAAGCTCGCCCGTGATGTGGCCCAACGCGTACAGGAGGGGATAAAGGCTCGGCAGGCTCCGGCGTCGGCTCCGGCACCCGCCACGGCCACGGCGCCCGCCCCACGCAAGCAGGAATCGGATAGCGAAATCGCTCGACTAACCGCCGCGCGGCTCCGTCGTGAGGCTGCTCCCGGTGGCAAAGAGACTGCCGAAGCTGACTTGGCTTCTTTGCATGTGCGAGAACAGGAGATGAAGCTTGAGACTCCTGAGAAGATTGCAGCGTTGCAATGGGCTGTTGCAAGCGGTCTCATAAGCAAAGCAGACTACGTGAAGGTTGAGAAGCTAGACACCGCAGACAAACTGAAGCTAATGCTAGAGCTCGTGCCGAAGTACAGAGCAAGGAAGAAATAATCATGGCTGAGTCCTTTGAGGAGCTTACACCGGAGCGGCTCCGAGACGCCGTGTTCGGACGCCCGGAGACCTGGCCCACACCGAAGCTTGAGGAGGTCGTCGGAACAGGGGACACCACCGCGATGGCTCATCCTCTGTGGGAGCGAGCGTATGAGGAACTCGAACGCAGGAAGATCGTCCAGCAACACCTCCCCTCCACCGCGTTTCTCATGGAGTCTGAAGCTGCGGCACTGAACGGGATACTGCTCCACGTCTCGTCCGCCGAGAACCTTGCCGGCTCGGCCCTCGCACGGGGCGTCGGACACGTCCTCGACTTCTTCGGGGCGTCGGACGCTGCTGCGTGGACCCGCGGGTACGCCGATGAGCTTGACCGTTACGAGCAGGACACGGAGAAGTATCGGACCAGCCTGTCGATGGTGTCGCAGGAACGCCGTGCCGCTGCGGTCACATCCGGCGAGACGTCCCACACCGTTGCGTGGCTTCGTCGTCAGTACGAAGGGCTCGCAACGTCGCTCGGAACAATGGCTACAGACCTTACCCTCGCTCGTGGTGCTGGCCTCGCAGCCAAGACCGCTGCACCGGGTGCGTCATTCGTGGCCAAACGCCTCGTCAACTTCTACAACCAACTCCCGCTCGGAGTAGGCTTCGGCGTGGACCAGTTCTCCCGATCATTCCAAGAAGGCCGCAACGCTGGTCTTGACCCCTCCGTCAACTTCCGCCAATCCCTGCGCCAGGGTTTCGTCGAACTCGCTGTCCAAAGCCTGTTCTCCCTCGTAGGAATGGGTGGGCTGGAGGATAAGTTCTCTGCTCCTGTCCGCGCCGGGGTCCGTCGTGAGGTTGGGCAACTCCTACGCGACCTGGGCGTCTCGTGTTTGCAAGAAGTCCCAGAAGAGCTCCTCACAAATGTTATCGAAACGACGATGGAAGCCGTCGACCTCAACCGTGGCGAGGGGCTCACGGCTGATGCCCTTGGGCAACTCGTCGTAGACACCATCACCCAGACCTGTGGCCTTTGCGGACTGACCGAGGTCGGACACTTTGGGCTCGAGCGTGCACACCCCGCTCGGTCTGATGCTCTGTTCGAGCAACACGCCGAAGCCCTGGACGCCCTCGCAAAGCGAACGGACATGACTGTCCAGCAAAAGTTTGAGGCGGCGTTGATCATCATCGGCAACCGCATCACAACCGTTCGCGCCGACGCCACTGAAGGCAAGATAGAGTTGGACAAGCAGAACGTCCAGGCCGAGATCGACGCGGCCAAGGCTCAGGTCAACGCGTCGGAGGCACCGGTGGCTCCATCCCCCGTCCCGTCCAAGCCAAAGATTGGCGTTGAGGGGGCGGCGGTGGAGGGGGCGGCGGTGGAGGCCCCACCGGAGACCCCACCGGAGACTGAAGAAGAT
>Ga0315281_10008409_pt1 | contig 14444 bp, 15 predicted proteins | sample YL17G07_0_MG_FD_204540 | JGI IMG/M metagenome (GOLD analysis project Ga0315281, IMG submission 204540) | Sediment microbial communities from Yellowstone Lake, YNP, Wyoming, USA - YL17G07_0 | ecosystem: Environmental > Aquatic > Freshwater > Lake > Sediment | place: USA: Wyoming | collected...
CTCGCCTTGCTCGGATGGGAACACATCCGCGCCTACGACGCCGCGATGGCGGAATGGGCGAACCGCGACGACACGCCACTAGTGTTGAACGGGCCGTAGGTTGCGAACAGGCGCCGGACTTAGGAGCGCCAGCTCCTCGACCGAGAAGGCGCTCGGGACCGGCCGCTACGTGGGGCCAACCCACGGGATGTCGAGCGTCTTCCCAAGGTTCACTCGGAAGTGCCAGACGAGCGCAGCGCGAGCATTTCGCCTGGTGGCCTCAGACGAGCGCTCGCTGACCCAGGTCGCAGGGTCAGGCTGCCCGTCACGCTTCCATCGCTCGACCACCTGCCAGTAGTCCCTCTCGGTCCTGGGTGAGAGCACCCCGACCACCCCCTCGTTGGTCCGGTGCGCCTCACGCAGGTCCGGTGCGTCACCCCCTTTCCGCCTCCTCTCCCACCGTTTACCCTGGTCAGAGCACCACAGCGCGAGAGTGGCGGAACCTGGCAGACGCGCCGGACTTAGGATCCGGTGCCCGCAAGGGCGTGGGGGTTCAAATCCCCCCTCTCGCACCCTGTGATGTGTCGGGACATCGTGGACGGGTGTGTCGGGACATCGTGGACGCCTCACGCCTGAGGCTGGTAGTCCCGCGTCGGGTCCAGGGTGAGGTGCCGTAGCAGTTCGCCGTCTTCGGACAGCACCCGCACGTCCAGCCCGTCGATGAGCATGACCACGCGCTTGCCCCTGTGCCCGTGCCCGATCCCGATGTGGTGCAGCCGCGTCCTATGCCGGAGCGTCACCTTCCCGTTCTTGTCGATCCGGTCCCTGCGAACCCTGACGCCCGCTCCGATCCGGATCTTCGGTCCCGATGGTCGTGCCTTGTCCCGCCCCTCGAACGCGGCTCGAGGCGTCATGCGTCCTCTCGCACGATGTGGTCGCACGTCGTTGTAGTAGGCGACGAAACGGTCGACCTGGGTCTGGAGCTCGGGGATCGAGGATGCCTTCGGCTGTTTGGCCAGGAACGACTTCATCGTCTGGTGGAAGCGCTCGACCTTGCCGCACGTCTGGGGGTGGTAGGGGCGGGAATGGCGGTAGTCGATGCCGAGAGCCAGCAGCTCGGTCTGCATCACGTTGGCTCCTCCGCGGTGCCACGTCGTGTAGACGCAGCCGTTGTCGGTGAGAAGCGCCGCAGGAAGCCCCCAGCGCTCGCCCGCCTCCAGGAACAGCGCCGGGACCTTGGGTGCCGTTGCACGGGGGAACACTCGGCTCGCCACCGCCAAACGGGAGTGGTCGTCGATGAAGTTCACGATCTCCATCTCGGAACCGTCCGCCAGGCGCCAGTGGGTCGCGTCGGACTGCCAGCGCTCGTTCGGCAGCTGCGCCTCGAAGCGCACCCAGGAGCTCCTCGGCCGTTTGTGCGGCTGTGGCGTCACGAAGCCGCGCCGGTGCAGCACCCGCCAGATCGTGGACACCGACGGGATCTGCTCATGTCGCAGGCTGAGGTGGTAGTGGATCGTCTGGGCCCCCGCGTCGAGGCCGAGGTCGGTGAACTGCTTCCGCAGCGCGACGATCTCATCCTCCAGCTCGACCGGGGTATGATGCGGGACCTCCCTCGGGGCTCGCGACCGTGGCTCGATCGCGCCGTAGCCTCCTTCCCGGAACCGACCCACGACCTTGCCGACCCAGCTCTTGGACACCCCGTGGGCACGGGCGACCTCCCGGTAGCTCCGACCCTCGAGCACCACCGCGTCCACCACGTAGCGAGCCAGATCCATCGCAGACCCCCGTCGTCGGTGTCCACGATGCTCCGACACATGTGTCCACTATCTGGTGAACTCGCACACCCCCTCTCGCACCCCTTCTGACCTGGGAATCTTCGCCTGGAGGGCATCCCGGGCAAATCCCCGAAACCCCCTTCTTTCTCACACGTGCTCACAGAAACGGAGGGAGCGCATGCACCGGACACTCTGTCCGATGCCCGGATGGGGACCCGACGGTTGGACGACCGACGGCCCGAGGTGTTGCCTCCTAACCCGCTGCGGCTGAGGATACGAGTGTGGAGATCCGCGACACCAGGTACGCCAAGACGCCGGATGGCGTCTACATCGCCTACCAGACCACGGGCGAGGGACCGATCGACCTCGTGTGGCAGTTCGACTTCACCGGAAACGTCGATCTCGTTTGGGAAGACCCGACCGTGGGTCCGTTCTTCGGCGCCCTCACCAGCTTCTGCAGGCTCATCCTCCACGACCGCCGCGGCACCGGGCTCTCGAGCCGCAACGTGCCGGCACCGAACCTCGAGACGCGAGTGAGCGATCTTCGGCTTGTGCTCGACACGCTCGGATCGGACCGACCCGTCCTCGCGGCGTATTCGGAGGGAGGAGCGTCCAACGTCCTGTTCGCAGCGACCGACCCTGAGCGTGTCCGCGCGATCGTGTGGCTCAACCCGTTCCCACGGGTCGTGTGGACCCCCGACTTCCCGTGGGGCGTGAAGCCCGACTACGTCGAGCACGAGGCACGCGCCCTCGATCTGTGGGGTACGAACGACTACGGAGGAGCGTTTGCTGAGACCGAGGCGACTGTAGGGCACGAGACCGCTCCGGAGGAGGCCCGGATGATGGGCATGAGGAGCCGGCACACCGCGACCCCGGACGTGGCCCGCGAGCTCGACCGGATCTGGTACGAAACGGATGTTCGAGGAGTCCTCCCGTCCGTGCAGGCGCCAGCACTGCTCATCGTCGAGGAGCGGTCCCTGGAGGACGTCGAGACGGCGGAGTACGTCGCCTCGCTGATGCCCGATGCCGCGGTCGTGCGCGTCGCGGGTTTCGAGCCGGAAGACCAGGGACCGATCCTCGACGCGCTCCGCTCGTTCTTGGGCGTAGAGCGACCCGCGCCCGAACTCGACACGATCCTTTCGACCGTCCTGTTCACCGACATCGTGGGCTCGACAGAGAAGCAGGCAACGCTCGGAGACCGGAACTGGAAGGACCTCGTCGAGCGCCACTACGCGCTCGTGCGCGAGAGCCTCACGCGCTGGCGCGGGCAGGAGAACGACACCGCGGGCGACGGCTTCTACGCGACGTTCGACGGGCCGGCGCGGGCTATCCGCTGTGCGCTCGAAGTTGCCGAACGGGTCCGAGACCTCGGGATCGAGATCCGGGCCGGAGTGCACACCGGCGAGTGCGAGGTCATCGAGGGCAAGTGCGGAGGCATCACGGTCTCGATCGGTGCTCGCGTCGCCTCAAACGCGGGTCCATCAGAGGTGCTCGTGTCGCAGACGGTGAAGGACCTGGTGGCCGGGTCAGGCCTCTCGTTCGAGGACCGAGGCCAACACGACCTCAGGGGCGTGCCAGACCGCTGGCGGCTCTACGCGGTCGCCGGAGCGGTGACGACGTAGAACCTCACGACCGCGTCCTGAGTCCGGGGATCAGCGCGGCCACCTTCTCCGCGGCGTCCCGCTGAAGACCCGGGATCGCGTGCGAGTAGGTGTCCAGCGTGATCGTGATGCTGGAGTGACCGAGGCGCTCGGAGACGACCTTCACGTGTACCCCGGCCTGAAGGGCAAGCGTCGCATGCGTATGGCGGAGGTCGTGCAGGCGGATCTGCGGAAGGCCGACATCCGCGGCGAGCTTCGTGAAGGTCCTGGAGACCACGTCGTGTCACGGCTTGAAGTGCCGCTCGAACTCGGACGCGTAACGGCGACCCAACTCGGGGCCCACATCGGTGAGCCAGTCCGTGAATCGGATCTTCCCGGTTGTCGGGGCGTCGCTGCACGCCTTCTCACTCATGAGACCACCGAGCTCATGATCGGTGAGGAGCACGTCGCGCACGAAAAGGCCGATCGCCGAAGCCGCGAGCCGCGCGAGCCTAGGGTCGACGTGCACGATGCGACACCGGCTGCCGACCGCACCTCGGATCTGTTCCACCAGCTCCTCGAAGGTGAAGGTGTCTGGCCCGACGGCATCGACGGTCGCCGGTGCATCCTGCGACGCGAGGGCGACGCAGAGCTCCGCCACGTCGTCCACGTGCACCGGCCGGACGCGGTACTTCCCATCGCCCGGCAAGACAAAGACCGGGAACCGCCGGAGGAGCCACGCGATGTTGTTCATGAGGATGTCCCCGGGACCGAAGACGACGGTCGGACGCACCACCGCCCAGGAGGGACACGTCGCTGCGAGCATCTCCTCGACGATCGCCTTGCCCCGGAAATACGGGAACGGCGAGTTGGGGTCCGGGTTCGTCACACTCACATGCACGATGCGCCGGACGCCAGCTCGCTTAGCCGACCCGAACAACAGTCCGGAGCACTCGATCGCTCGCTCGAAGCTCATCTCGCCCCGCTTGAACCGCACCCAGTAGGTGTTGTAGAAGGTGTCCGCGCCCTCGAGTGACCGAAAGAGAGCGTCGGAATCGACGAAGTCGTACGGCCGCACGTCGACGGCCGGGTTGTGCTGCCGCGCCGGGTGGCCCGTGAGCGTCCGGACGCGTCTCCCCCTTCGCAGCAGCTCTCGTGCGATGGCGCCTCCCGTGTAGCTGAAGGCGCCGGTCACAACGTCGAAGCCGTCGTCGCTCATCGGCGGGAACGATACGTCCCCCAACGTGGTGGCAGGTAGCGGTCACAGATCTGCTTCTTGCTCACAGTCTGCTCACGACAGGACGACACGGGACGGCACGAAACGACACCAGGTGACACAGGACGACACGTACGAGGAGATTCCGTGCCTAGCTGCACCAACCTTAGGATCCGGTGCCCGCAAGGGCGTGGGGGTTCAAATCCCCCCTCTCGCACTCAGGCGGTTTCCGCGGACGCAGCGTCGCCGAGGCCCAGCTCCTCGATCGAGATCTCGCGCATCCGGTATTTCTGGATCTTCCCGGTCACCGTCATCGGGAACTCGTCGGTGAAACGCACGTAGCGCGGGATCTTGTAGGTCGCGATCTTCCCGCGGCAGAACTCGCGGAGCTCGTGCTCGGTCGAGGTCGTGCCCTCCTTCAGCCGGATCCAGGCGCAGACCTCCTCGCCGTACTTCGGGTCGGGCACGCCGATCACCTGCACGTCGGCGACCTTCAGGTTGGTGAATAGGAACTCCTCGACCTCGCGCGGGTAGATGTTCTCACCGCCGCGGATGATCATGTCCTTGATCCTGCCGACGATGTTCACATAGCCGTCGTCGCGCATCGCCGCGAGGTCGCCGGTGTGCATCCACCCGGCGGGATCGACCGCTTCGCGCGTCGCCTCGGCGTCGTGCCAGTAGCCGCGCATGACGAGGTACCCGCGTGTGCACAGCTCCCCCGACTCCCCGCGCAGCAGCACCTTGCCCGTCGCTGGGTCGATGACCTTCGCCTCGACGTGCGGGTGGATCGCGCCGACGGTCGCGACGCGGTGCTCGAGGTCGTCGTCGGGCATCGACTGGAACGACACCGGCGAGGTCTCGGTCATGCCGTAGCAGATCGTGACCTCGGTCATGTGCATGAGCTCGATCACCTGCTTCATGGCCTCGACCGGGCACGGCGAGCCGGCCATGATCCCGGTCCGGAGCGTGCGCAGGTCGAACGACTCGAAGTCGGGGTGCTCGAGCTCGGCGATGAACATCGTCGGGACGCCGTGGAGCGCGGTGCACCTCTCCTCCTGCACGGTCGCGAGGACGGCGCCGGCGTCGAACGAATCGCCCGGCAGCACGATGCACGCGCCGTGGGTGAGCGCCGCGAGGTTCCCGAGCACCATCCCGAAGCAGTGGTAGAAGGGCACAGGCACGCAGATGCGGTCCTCGTCCGTGAGCCGCATGCGTTCCCCCACGAAGAACCCGTTGTTCAAGATGTTGTGGTGCGTGAGCGTCGCGCCCTTCGGCATGCCGGTCGTGCCCGACGTGTACTGGATGTTGATCGGGTCGTGGAAGTCGAGCTCGGCCTCGCGCGCACGGAGCGCCTCCGCCGGGGCCTCGTCGGCGCGCGAGAGCAGGTCCTCCCACGACATCGCCCACGGCGCCCCCTCGCCGAGCAGCACGGTGTGCCGCAGCTCGGGCAGCTCGGGTCGGACCTCCTCGAGCATCGCGACGTAGTCCGTATTGCGGAACCAACGAGCGGAGACAAGCACCGACACGCCGGACTGCATCAGCGCGTACCGCAGCTCGTGCGTCCGGTACGCGGGGTTCACGTTCACGAGGATCGCGCCCGCCTTCGCCGTCGCGTACTGGACGAGCACCCATTCGGCGACGTTCGGGCTCCAGATGCCGACGCGGTCGCCCTTCCCGACGCCGAGCGCCATCAGCGCACGGGCGACGCGTTCCACCGCGTCACGCAGCTCTGCGTACGAGTACCGCAGGCCTTGGTGCCGTGAGACGAGGGCCTCGCCCGACGCGTGCTCGGCGACGGTTAGGTCGAGCTGCTCACCGATCGTCCGTCCCAGCAGCGGCCGCTCGGACGGGCCCGAGACGTACGACGCCTGCGTGGCGGCCACCTCCGGGTGCATCGTCGCGCCGGCTGACGGGTCGCGCGCGGGCCGAACGGTCGGGCGCGTGCGGGCCGGGCGGCCGGGAAGTGGGCCGCTACCGGAGCGCGGGGGCCGCAGGCGCGGCCAGCGGCGGCGCCGAGCGGATCACGGCCCCGGGGAGGAACACGCGGATCGCCGTGCCGCCGCCTTCGCGGTCCTCGACCCAGGCGTTCCCGCCGTGCAGTTCGGCGAACTTCGCAACGAGCGACAGCCCGATGCCGGCACCCGAGCCGGCGGACCTTGCCGCGTCCCCCTGACGGAACGGCTGGAAGATCGTCTGCTTCAGGTCGTCGGGGATGCCCGGACCCTCGTCCTCGACGGATACCGTGACGCCGTCGGACCGCTCGCTCACGCGAACGACCACGGGCGTGCCGACCGGCGTGTGCTTCGCGGCGTTCGACAGGAGGTTCTCGAGGATCCGCTCGACCTTCCCGGCGTCGATGGAGATGAGCACCGGGTCGGCGAGCACGCGTACCGGATGCTCTCTCAGGAAATCGGCTTCGCCCACCAAGCGGTTCGCGAGCGCCGAGAGGTCGGTCGGCTCGCACTCGGGTTCGATCATCCCGCGGTCGAGCCGCTCGAGGTCGAGCAGGTCGCTCACCATGCGGTTCAGCCTCTTGCCGCTCACGGCGATCGCGTCGAGCAGACCCGTCTCCTGGTCGGGCGTGAGCTGCAGCTGATCGCGCCGCTGCAGCGCCTGCGCGGCGCCGAGGATCGCCGTGATCGGGCCCTTGAGGTCGTGCGAGACGGCATGAAGGAGCGTGTCCTTCAGGTCGTTCAGCTCACGCAGCTCCTCGGCCGCCTCGGCCTCCTGGGCGGCGAGCTCGCGCTGCCGCTGCAAGCTCTCCCGGATCGCCGCGAGGAGGAGCGCCACGACCAGGAACACGCCGAAGCGCATCAGCGCGTTCCAGTAAGCGACCGACGAGTGCTCCGGGTACACGCCGCCGAGCAGCTCGGACGTGAGGCACGCGATGGCAGACAGCCCGGCGACGAATGTCCCCGGCAACCGGCCGAGGCGCCACGTCACGAGCGCAACCGGCACGAGGTAGAAGAGGGACGGCGACAGGTTTGGCCCGGACAGCACATCGATCGTCCAGATCACAGCCACCAGCAGCAGCCCGACGGCGACCATGAAACCTTCGGAGCGCTCGGCGAAGAAGGCCTCGAGACGCAGCAGCAGCGAGCGGTCCAGGCGTGACGTGTCACGACCCCGGCCGTTCCCCGACGCTGGACGCTGTGTGGTCTCCATGGGCGTTCGGCTCCTACTGGTGAAGCCTCGGCGCAGGGAGACGGGTCCTTTAGCCTCACCCGCGCACATCCCCCAACGGCAGGATGCGGGGCTAGGCGTTCGCGAGCAGATCGCCGAGGGCTCGGAACGCCCGCCCGCGGTGGCTGATCCGGTCCTTCTCCTCGGGCCCGAGCTCGGCCATCGTCCGGTCTCGGCCGGTCGGCACGAAGATCGGGTCGTAGCCGAAGCCGCCGGCGCCACGCGGCTCCGCGACGAGCGTGCCCTCGCAGGTGCCTTCGGCCCAAAGCTCGCGGCCGTCCGGCCAGGCGACCGCCGCAACGCACCGGAACCGCGCCGTCGGGGCGGACCCCGGCACGCCCTTCAGCGCCACGAGCAGCTTCCGGCGGTTCCGCTCGTCGGTCGCGCCCTCGCCCGCGTAGCGCGCCGAGCGTGGACCGGGCGCCCCGCCGAGCGCGTCGACCTCGAGGCCCGAGTCGTCCGCCATCGCCGGCACGCCGAGCGCCACCGCGACCGAGCGTGCCTTCGCGAGCGCGTTCTCCAGGTAGGTGTCGTGAGGCTCGTCGGCCTCGGGCCACGGACCGACATGATCCTCGACCGTCACCCACCCCACCGGCCAGCCGGCGCAGATCGCGCGGATCTCGCGGAGCTTGTGGACGTTCTTCGACGCGATCGCGAGGCGTTCGGGGAAGGGCATCGGATCAGCCGAGGATCTCGCGCTGGGTGCGCGTGAGCTCCTTGATGCCGGCCTCGGCGAGGTCGAGCAGCGCGTCGAGATCCGCGCGCGAGAACGGCTCGCCCTCGGCGGTGCCCTGCACCTCGACGAGCCGGCCGGAGCCGGTCATCACCACGTTGAAGTCGACCTCGGCCTGGGCGTCCTCCTCGTAGGAGAGGTCGAGCAGCGGCCGACCGCCGACGAGGCCGACGCTCACCGCCGCGACGCTGTCCGACAGGAGGTCGGCCGGCACGACGTCGCGCTCGTGCAGGGCACGGAGCGCGAGCGCGAGCGCGACGTACCCGGCGGTGATCGAGGCGGTGCGCGTGCCAGCGTCGGCGACGAGCACGTCGCAGTCCACGGTGATCGTGCGCTCGCCGAGGCGGTCGAGATCCGTGACGGCTCGGAGCGAGCGGCCGATCAGCCGCTGGATCTCCTGCGTGCGGCCGCCCGGGCGCCCCCTGTTGACCTCGCGCATCGTGCGCTCGACCGTCGCGCGCGGCAGCATCGAGTACTCCCCCGTGACCCAGCCCTTGCCGGTGCCGCGGAGCCAGCGCGGCGCCTCTTCGGCAACCGACGCGGCGACGAGCACACGCGTCTTCCCCATCGAGAAGAGGAGCGAGCCCTCGGCCCACTCCTGGAACCCGAGCTCGTACGCGATCTCCCGGAGCTCGTCCGCGCGCCTGCCGTCGGGCCGGTCGCTCACGTCCCCACCCTCAGGCGCATGCCCTCGACCGCGGCCTCGATCGGCCCGTCGTAGACCTCCGCCGCCTGCTCGACCGACACCTGCCGGTTGAACGTGGGCCAGATGTGCGTCAGCACGAGCTTGTTCACGCCGGCCCCGCGCGCGTGGATCGCGGCCTGGCGCGAAGACATGTGGAACGGCATGAGGTCGTCGCGGTCCTGCCACGTCGCCTCCGAGAGGAACAGGTCGGCGTTCCGCGCGAGGTCCTCGACGCGGTGCGTCGGGCCCGTGTCGCCCGTGTACGCGAGCACGACGCCGTCTGTCTCGAGCCGGAACCCGAGCGCCGGCAGACCGAGGTGCGCCATCAGCTCGGTCTCCACACGGAACGGGCCGATCTCGAACCCCTCTCCGGGCGCGACCTCGCGGAAGCTGAACGCGGTTCGCATCACGACCTGGCCGTCGACCGACACGAGTTGGGCGAGCTTCTGCGTGAAGTCGGTCGGGACGTACACGGGGAGGCCGGGCGTGCCGAGCTCGCCGTAGTACCACGCGTAGAAGCACGGGTACAGGTCGACGAAGTGGTCCGGGTGCTCGTGGCTGATCAGGATCGCGTCGATCTCCGGCAGCGGGATGTGCCGCTGCAGGTTCGCGAGCGTCCCGGTGCCGGCGTCCATCCAGAGGTTGAACCCGTCGTGCTGCACGAGGTAGCCGGCCGTGGCCGAGCCGGCGTTCGGCCAGGTTCCGCTCGCGCCCAGGACGGTCAGCTCCACGAGATCCCCTCCACCGGGTGGGTGGCGAGCGTGCCGATGCCCCCGATCTCGGGCCCGAGGAAGCGCTGCGCCACCTCGCGGAACTGCTCCGGGTCGCCGGTGCACAGGAACTCGTGCCGCGGGTCGCTCGTCTCGGCACGGAGCAGGTCGATGGAGAAGAGCGTCGCGTACACGTCCTTCGCGGTCTCCTCGGCCGAGGAGACGAGCACGACCTCGTCGCCCATCACGACCTGGATGAGCCCCGAGAGCATCGGGTAGTGCGTGCAACCGAGGATCAACGTGTCGACCCCCTCGTCCCGTAGCGGCACAAGGTACTCGCGCGCGACGGCCACGAGCTCGTCGCTCGAGGTATCGCCCCGTTCGACGTGCTCCACGAACGCCGGGCAGGCGCGGGCAGAGAGTCTCACATCCGCGCCGGTGGCGGCGACCGCTCGCTCGTAGGCGCCGCTCGCGACCGTCGCCTGGGTGCCGATCAGCCCGACCCGGTGGTTGCGCGTGACCCGCACGGCAGCGCGCGCGCCGGGATCGATCACGCCGACCACCGGCACACCGCCGGCCTCGGCCACCTCGCGGATCGCGGCGACCTCGATGGAGTTGCACGCGACCACGAGCATCTTCACCTGGCGCGAGACGAGGTACTCGGCGATCTCGAGCGCGTACGTCCTGATCTCCTCGAGCGGCTTCGGCCCGTAGGGGAACCGCGCATTGTCGCCGACGTAGACGATCGGCTCGCGCGGCACGAGGTCGAGGATGGCGCGGGCCACCGTGAGACCGCCGACCCCGGAGTCGAACACACCGATCGGGCGGCTATCGGGCACCGGCTACCACCTGGCCATCGGGCACAGCTACCACCACAGGGACTCCGAGATGCCCTTCTCGGCCTGCTCGATCTCGGGCGCCCACGCCCCGGTCGACAGGTACTTCCAGCCTCCGTCCGCGAGCAGGCACACGACGTCGCCCTCCTCCAGATCGGCGACGACGCGCCGCGCGACGTGCACGACCGCGCCGGAGGAGACGCCGGCGAAGATGCCCTCGCGCTCGACCAGCTCGCGGGTCGCGCGGATCGCGTCGGACGAGTTCACGAGGAACTTGCGGTCGATGACCGTCTCGTCGAACACGGGCGGGACGAACCCCTCCTCGAGCGAGCGCAGACCGTAGATGAGGCCGCCGAGCTCGGGCTCGGCGGCGACCACGCGGATGTCGGGGTTGTGCTCGTGCAGGCGTCGGCCGGTGCCGGTGAGCGTGCCGCCGGTGCCCAGGCCGGCCACGAAGTGCGTGACCTCCGGCAGGTCGCGGACGATCTCGGCGCCGGTCCCCTCGTAGTGCGCCTGCGGGTTCGCGGGGTTCCCGAACTGGAACGGCATGAAGTACCGGTCGTCCCTCGCCAGCGCGCGGGCGACCTCGATCGACCCGTTCGTCCCCTCGTCGCCCGGCGAGAACACGATCTCGGCCCCGTAGAGCTGGAGCAGGCCGATCCGCTCCTCGCTCGCGTTGTCGGGAAGCACGACCGTGATGGGGTACTCCTTGCGGCGGGCGACCATCGCGAGTGCGATGCCGGTGTTGCCCGACGTCGGCTCGAGGATGACCTTCCCGGGCGCGAGGTCCCCCGAGGCTTCGGCGGCCTCGATCATCCGCTTCGCGATCCGGTCCTTCGTGGAGCCGGTGGGGTTCTGGCCCTCGAGCTTCGCCCACAGGCGCACGCCCGGCTTGGGCGACATGCGGGGCATCCCGACGAGTGGTGTGTTGCCGATCGCGTCGAGGATGTCCGGGTAGCGCACGCGGCGATTATCCCAGCGGGACGCCGAAGGGCCCGGCCGCTCCGAGGGAGGGGTCAGCCGCCGGCGATGGCGGGGAGGATCGACACCGTGTCGCCCTCCTTGATCGGCGCCTCCAGCGACCCGAGGTAGCGCACGTCCTCGTCGTTCACGTAGATGTTGATGAACCGGTGCAGACCGCCGTCTTCGGCGAGGACGTTCTTGGTGACGCCGGGATACTTCGCCTCGAGATCCGCGAGCAGCTCGCGGAGGGTCGCGCCGTCGGCCTCGACCTTGGCTTCGCCTCCCGCGTGCTTCCGGAGGATCGCCGGGAGTTTCACGCTGACGGGCATGGTTCCTTCCTTCCTGTCACTCGCCGGTCACTCGTCGCGGCTCCGCAAACCGCAGAACGCTTCGTAGTCGATGAGCTCGGTCACGGTCGGCTCCTTGCCGCAGACCGGGCAGTCGGCGTCCCAGCGGATCTTCACCTCCTGGAACTCCATCGCGAGCCCATCGACGATCAGCAGGCGCCCGATCAGCGGCTCGCCGAGACCGACGATCAGCTTGACCGCTTCGGCCGCTTGAACGCATCCCACGATGCCGGGGAGCACACCGAACGGGCCGGCGGGCGGACCGGTGCTCGGCGGGTGCGGGAACAGACACCGGTAGCACGGCGTGTCCCGGCCGGGCATGAACACCGTGGCTTGCCCCTCGAACTGGTAGATCGACCCGTGCACGAGCGGCTTGCCGAGCATCTGGGTCGCGTCGTTCACGAGGTAGCGGGCCGGGAAGTTGTCCGTGCAGTCCAGGATGATGTCCCAGGGCTCGAGGATCTCGAACGCGTTCGCCTGCGTGAGCCTCGCGTCCGTCGGCACGATCTCGATCGTCGGGTTCAGGCCCCGCAGCGTGTCGACGGCCGACTCCACCTTCCGGCGACCGACGTCGGCCGTCGAGTGCAGGATCTGCCGCTGCAGGTTCGACTCCTCGACCTCGTCGAAGTCGACGATCCCGAGCGTGCCCACGCCCGCTGCGGCCAGGTACATCGACGCCGGCGAGCCGAGACCGCCGGTCCCGATGCAGAGCACCTTCGAGTCGATCAGCTTCCTCTGCCCCTCGACGCCGATCTCGGGCAGGCTGATCTGCCGCGCGTAGCGACGGGCTTGTCCCTCCGTGAGGTCGATGCTCATGTGATGGATAGCTCCTCCTCCTCGACCTCGCCGTCCGCGATGCGGAACGCGCGGAGGACGGGGTTCTCGCGGTCCGAGAGCGACACCACGAGGTAGCGGGCGTCTGGGTAGAAGGCCTGCCGCCGGTCGGTCTCCGAGGGGTCGGCCTCCGAGTGCGTGTGGGTGTGGTAGATCGCGAACAGGTCCCAACCCTCCTCGTCCATCTCCTGGAAGACGCAGAGCTGCTCCTTCGCGTCCAGACGATAGGTGACCGGACTCGCATCGGCGTTGCGCATGGCGAAGACCTTCACGGCGCGGCCGTCCTTCCCGGCGACCAGCCCGCAGGCCTCGTTCGGGAACTCCCGCAGGCCGTGCTCCACCATCTCTTCGAAGTAGGCACCCTCGAGCTCGAACATCAGCGGCGATAATCCTACCAGCGCGGTGCTATTCGCTGACCCGCGATCCGATGCGGATCGACCCGGGTTCCCCTCGCTCGGCCCGGCCGATCCTCATGGCCGGCACACCCCTACTGACCAGGGCGGCCGCCAGGCGATCGTCGTCGGTAGCGGCGATCAGAAGCCCGCCGGAGGTCTGGGCATCGGCCAGGACGAGTTGCTCCGGCTCCGTGAGCTCGCCGGGATCGAGGTGCGGACGGACGAAGGCAAGGTTCCGCTTCGTGCCGCCCGGAACCAGCCCTCTCCGGGCGAGCTCGAGCGTGCCCGGCAGCGTCTCGACGGCCGAGGCGTCGACCACGGCCGCCACCCCGGAGGCCTCGAGCATCCTCTGCAGGTGCCCGAGCAGCCCGAAGCCCGTGACGTCGGTGGCGGCCTCGGCGCCGGCCTCGAGCATCGCCTCGGAGGCCGCCGCGTTCAGCGTGGTCATGAGGTCCACGGCGGTCCGGAGCTGCTCGTCGGTCGCCTTCCCATCCTTGACCGCCGTGCTGAGGATCCCGAGGCCGAGCGGCTTCGTAAGGAACAGAGCGGCGCCCGGCGGCGCGGTCGAGTTGCGCACGATCCGCTCCGGCTCGACGAACCCGATCGCGACCATCCCGTACTTGGGTTCGGGGTCGGTGATCGTGTGGCCGCCGAGCACGAGGACGCCGGCCTCGTTGGCCACGTCCTGGCCGCCCTGGAGCACACGGGCGAGCAGATCGACCGGCAGATCGTCGATGGGCCATGCCGCGACGTTCAGCGCGATCGCCGGCCTCGCGCCCATCGCGTATACGTCGCTGAAGGCGTTCGCGGCGGCGATCCGGCCCCAGTCGTAGGGGTCGTCGACGATGGGCGTGAAGAAATCGACCGTCGCCACCAGCGCCCGCCCGTCGGGCAGCAGGTAGACGGCGGCGTCGTCGCCGGTCTCCTCCGAGACCAGCACCTCCTCCGGCATCGCCGGGGTCTCGAGCAGGCTCAGAACCTGAGCCAGGTCACTCGGACCGAGCTTGCACGCTCAGCCGGCGCCGTGGCTGAACTTCGTGAGGCGCACGTCGTCCCGCATGTGCCGAGGATACGCTTCGGTCTCAGTGTCAGGGTGACCGAGCAGTGAGATCCCGAGCTTGCCTCGAGATAGCCTCCGACCGACGGCGGGCTGGCTCATACGCTTCGTGTCACCCCGCGAGCGGGATGACCTGCATGGGTTCTGCCGC
>Ga0315281_10008410_pt1 | contig 14444 bp, 9 predicted proteins | sample YL17G07_0_MG_FD_204540 | JGI IMG/M metagenome (GOLD analysis project Ga0315281, IMG submission 204540) | Sediment microbial communities from Yellowstone Lake, YNP, Wyoming, USA - YL17G07_0 | ecosystem: Environmental > Aquatic > Freshwater > Lake > Sediment | place: USA: Wyoming | collected...
CGTCGTCTCTATCATCCTGATCATGGGGCTGGTGCTGACCGTGAACGTTGCAGCCCGCTGGTGGGGTGGCACTGGTCTTGCGGTTGGCGAACTGCTTCTGATCTGGGGCATGGTCGGCATCGCGGGTGGCATCTGCTCGGCCGGGATCATGCGCTATTTCCCCTCCTGGATGGTCAGCCCCGCCTACTACGCGAGTTCGGGGAACGACTACCAGACCTATATATTGAAAAACCTGCCGGACTGGATGGTCGTCAGCCGGAACCCCGACCACTACGCCGTCCGGTGGTTCATGGAGGGCTTGCCGCGCGGCGCGAGCATCCCCTGGCGGATGTGGGTGACACCCATGATTTGCTGGTTCGGGTTCGCGCTCCTGATCTTCGCGTCGAACCTGGCCCTGTGCTCGCTCTTCTACCAGCAGTGGTCCGACCGCGAGCGCCTGATCTTCCCCATCGTGCAGGTTCCGGCCGAGATCTCCTCGGACCCCGCCCCGGGCCGGCTGGTCAACGAGTTCCTCCGGAACCGGTTCACCTGGATCGGGGTGGCGATTCCCTGCCTGATCCTCGGGTACAACGGCCTCAAGACCTACCTTCCCGGCATCCCGGCGTTCCCCCTGAGCTGGAACGTCTGGAGCGTCTTTCCCGACCGGCCCTGGAGCGAGTTCCACATCCAGGACATCAACATATACTTCACCGTCATCGGACTGACCTTCCTGCTCACGACCGAGATCGCGTTCTCGATGTGGATGTTCTTCATCCTCTACAAGTGCGTGCCCGTCTACGTGGCCTGGCTCGGCGCCGCGGGGGGGTTCTGGGCGAACCCGTCGACGGCGATCACGGTCTTCGAGTCCTCGGGCGCGATCCTGGCCATCGCCGTGTTCCTGTTCTGGATCGCCCGCCGGTCGCTGGCCGCGTGGAGCGAGCGCGCGTGGGCTGGCCGGTCCGACGAGGCGCTCGACCCCTGGTCGCCGCGGCTGGCGTTGATCCTGATCGTTGCGGGCCTGCTGGGGCAGGTGCTCTGGTTCCTGCTCGCGGGCGTCCAGTGGTGGGTCGCGGTCCTGAGCGTGATCATCTTCCTCGCGATCATCCTCGTGCTCACGCGCATCATCGCCGAGGCCGGGATCATGTTCGTCCAGAGCAACGTCATCGCCTACGACTGGGTGACCGGGCTCTTCCCCCCGGCGTGGCTGACGGGCCGGACGCTCTCCACGCTCCTGATGCAGAAGGCCGTCATCATGCTCGACCTGCGCGAGCTTTTCATGCCCTACGTCATGAACGGGCTCAAGGCCTGCGGGCAGGCGAAGATGAAGCTGGGCGCGGCGCTCTGGGTGTTCGCCGCCACGGCGGTCGTGGGCCTCGCCATCTCCGGCTACGGCCGGATCGTGACCTACCACAAGTACGGCGGGGTGAACATGGACCAGTTCGCGAACGTGAACGAGCCGAAGTGGCTCCTGGATGCGGCCGCGTCGTACCAGAAGAACCCGCCCAACTACGAGTACGTCCGGATCGGGGAGCGCCGGATCCTGCCCGTCAACGTCGCGCACTTCGCGGTCGGCGCCGTGCTCGCCGGGGCCCTCCTGTGGCTCCGCGCGATCTTCCTCTGGTGGCCCCTGCACCCGTTCGGGTTCGTCCTCTGCGGGGCGTGGGCCATGCAGGTCTTCTGGTTCTCGGTCTTCCTGGGCTGGGCGTTCAAGGCGACGATCATGACCTTCGGCGGGGCCCAGGCGTACCGGCGGGTCCTGCCCCTTTTCCTCGGGCTGGCGCTGGGCGAGTCCGTGATGGCGGGGTTCTGGATGCTGGTCTCGCTGGTGACCGGCCAGCCCGGGATCGCGATCCTGCCGCATTGATGCGGCTTTTCTGCGCTCTCCCGGGGTCCCAACCCGCGCTTGGTCCTGAGGCCCGGGCATCGTACCCTATTGGGGTGACTCTGACCCCCATTGCGGACTCCTTCCGGAGGCCCTCGTGAGCCCGGCACTTCGCCCTGCTCCGGCGACCCGCGCAGATGCGGGCGGCGGCCATGCCTGGTGGTGGTGGACGGGCACCATCCTCGTCACGGCGGCGACCCTCGTCTTCTTCCACCGCTGGGGCCGCCCCTACCTCAACGTCGAGAACGAGGGCGAAGTCCAGATCAGCCCCAAGGACTACGCGCGGGTCGCCGCGGGAGTTTCGCAGTCCCGCCTCGAGGCGACCGTGAAGGCGCTCGCGGAGTTCGGATCCAGGCTGTCGGGGTCGTCCGGGGCGGACGCCGCGGCCGGCTACCTCAAGGAGGAGATGGCCTCGCTTCTCGGGGCGGCGAACGTCCGGGAAGAGGCCTTCGACGTGGACAATCCCTACGACCTCGGATGCGAGATGGAGGCCGGCGGGGAGACGTTCCGAACGCACCCGATGTGGGCGCCCTTCCTCCGCACCTACCGCCTGCCGTCCGGGGGCCGCGAGCTTGGGGTCGTCGTGCGCATGACGCTGGCCGGCGTCCTGCGCGGCGACGAGAGGATGCGCGGTGGCGCGGTGGCGCTTCCGTGGATCGTGGACGAGGACCTGCGGCTCATCGTCCTCGAGGCGTGGCGGGCCAAGGCGTTCGAGCGCAAGCTCCGCGACCCGCTGACCAAGAGCGAGCTCGCACTATTCAAGCGGCTGAAGGCCGGCGCCCCGCGGAGCGCCGAGGACAACCGGATGCTCGACATCCTCGCGGAGAAGCACCAGGCGATCCTGGGCGAGATCTTCTTCGCGCGACTGACCGGCGCGGACGCGCGGACCCTCCTCATCCTCGAGCCCGCCGGGCCGCCTCTGCGGGTCGTGCCCAGGTCCTTCGCGGACCGGATCCTCAAGTATCCGTCGCCCCTGCCCCGGTACCTGGTCGCCTCGGGTCATACGGGGGCGGTCCGCAACGGCGTCGCCGTGCGCGTGCGCCAGGCGCATACGGCCCTGACGCTCGCCTCCGGCGAGGTCATCCGCGTCTATCCGGTGTGGCCGAACCTCGTGCGCCCGAGCTCGACGCCCCGCGCCGGGATCGAAGGGCGGCTGGTCTGGGCCGGCCGCGGCGCGCTGTCCGAAGTCAACGGAAAGCGGCTCAAGGACGCGATCGTGATGGTGGACTTCAACTGCGGCTACCAGTGGGTGGGGCTGGCGGACCTGGGCGCCGCCGCGGTCCTGTTCATCGAGCCGGCCGAGATCATGCGGGGCGAGTCCGAGACCAAGTACCTGTCGATGCCCGCGAACATCCCGCGGTTCTGGGTCCCGCGCGCGGAGGGCGAACGCCTGCGCGCGCTCGAGGGGACGAAGATCCGGCTGGACGCCCAGATCGTGTGGGAGCGCCGCCGCGGCCGGAACCTCGTCGGGGTGCTGAAGGGGACGGGGAAGGCCACCGACCCGGATCCCGTCGTGATCACGGCACACTACGATTCGGTGTCCGTGGTGCCGGACATCGCGCCGGGAGGCGACCAGGCGGCCGGGGCCGCCGCCCTGCTGGAGGTCATGCGGGTCCTGAAGGCCCATCCGCTCAAGAAGGACACAATCTTCGTGCTGACCTCGGGCCACGCCCAGAACATGAAGGGGTGGGTCGAGTTCCTGTACCGGCACTACATCCTGCTCGAGAAGAAGAAGAAGGACCCCGACCGGATCAAGCCCGCGTTCGTCGTGGACCTGGACCTCACCACCCGCACCCGGCGGCTCGCCGTGTTCTTCAAGGGCTGGCGGTACAACCAGGAGGAAGGGCCGACGCGCCGGGTCTACTCGACGTTCGGCCGCAACCACGCCCAGGCGGGGGCGGAGGTGGCGAAGGCGCTCGGGTACGCGGAGGCCTTTATGGCCGACGCCGTGAACGCGGTCTCCGGGCGCACGTGGGATTCCTACATTCCCGGGATGTTCGCGCTGGCGCAGGAAGTGACGATGAACGCGGGGCTCTACGGGCTGTCCTACGCGACGCCCGACGACGAGCGGGTGTGGGTGGACACGCCGCACGACACGCCCGCCCGCATGGATTTCGAGTCGCTCGCGCGGCAGACGCGCGTACTCGCGTGCGTCCTGCCGAACCAGCTCAACGTCGGGGCCGCCTTCTCGAGCAGCAACGTCGTGAACTACTGGACGACCCTCAAGGGCCGCGTCGTCGAGTGGGTGCACCGCGAGTCGTTCCTGCCGGACCGGAGCCTCAACGGGGCGGTCGTGTGGAGCCACCACTGGTGGCCGGTCAGGGCCCTGAAGGGCGTCCGCGGGAACACGTTCACGATGGCGCTCGGTCCCGAGCAGGGCGGGGCGGCGTTCGAACTGCACGGCCTTTCGCACTCGAGCTGGCTGGCCTCGGGGTGGATGGCGCACACGATCTGCGAGCCGTACGAACTCGATCCCATGGACGGCGAGGTCCGGTACGCGCCCGACCGCGGCCCCGAGGGTTCCCAGCAGTACGGGATCGAGACCGACATGGACGAGAAGGTCAAGAACCTCATGCTCGTCGCGTTCCCGTGCCGGCCCTTCCTCATGTTCGACCTCGTGGACCCCCTGCGCTACACGGCCCTGGAGCGGATGCAGGTCTACGAGGCGAGGACCGATTCGGAGCCCTCGCTCTTCGGGGTGGCCCAGCCGGAGCGGAACTGGATGCTCACCTTCGTCGAGCCGCTGGCCCTGGCCTTCGCGCCCGAGAAGACGCCGCTCAAGTTCACGTTCTGGGCGGGCGGGTTCCTGGGCAAGCGCTGCGCCCTCGTCAACTCCAGCGCGGCCAACCCCGAGGGCGTGGGGTTCGACGCCGAGAAGCGGGACCGGATCAACTTCACCGCGAGCCAGGTGGCCGTCGACATGTGGCGGCTCAACGAGTACCGGCTCAAGAACCTCAAGCATTACGGCATCGTCAACCACTTCCTGGAGGACCTCCACGCCCTGGCGAAGGAGCGGCTCGAAAGGATGAAGGTGGCGATCGGCGCGCGCGACTGGCGGGCGGCGGTGGCCGAGGCCCGGGCGGCCTGGGGCCTCGACGCCCGCGTCTACCCCGCGGTCGAGCAGTCCACGGCCGACGTCGTGCATAGTGCAGTTCTTTACCTTGCACTGCTGGTTCCGTTCGCGTTCCTGGCCGAGCGCCTGCTCTTCGGGTTCAACAACGTGTCCAAGCAGGTCGCGGGGGCCATGGGCGTCTTCCTCGGAATGTTCGCGATCCTGTGGTTCGTGCACCCGGCCTTCCGGATAGCGCTCACGCCGATCATGATCCTGCTCGCGTTCATCATCCTGGCGCTGTCCGTGATCGTTTCCGGGATCATAATGTCCCGGTTCTTCGACTTCCTGCGCCGCGAGCGGGAGTCGCTCCAGGGCGTGCACGAGGCCGACGTCTCCAAGATCAGCGTCGCCATCGCGGCCTTCCTGCTGGGCGTCTCGAACATGCGCAAGCGGCCCCTGCGGACGGCCCTCACCTGCCTGACCCTCGTCGTGCTCACGTTCGCCGTGCTCTCGCTCACGAGCGTCCAGCAGGCGGTCAAACAGCGCAAGTACTCGATCGGGAAGAAGGCTCCCTACGAGGGGCTCCTGTTCCGGGCCACGAACTGGGGGGCGCTCGCCGAGCCCGCCCTCAAGTACCTGGAGGTCGAGCTGGCGGGCGTCGCGGAGCCCGTGCCGCGGGCGTGGTACGTGTCCTACGAGACGAACCGCCAGCGGGCGGTCGAGATCGCGTACGGGGACCGGTCGAGGGCGACGGCGGTGGCCGCGCTGGGCCTGACCGCGGCGGAGACCAATCTGACCGAGATGGGGAACACCCTGGTCGCGGGGCGGTGGATGAAGAAGGGCGAGACCCGGGTGGTCCTCCTGCCGCGCCATCTCGCGGCTACGCTCTTCATCGGCGCCGGGGACGTGGGGAAGGCCGAGGTCGTCATCTTCGGCGTGCCGTTCACGGTCATCGGGCTCTTCGACCCTCGTCAATTCGGCAAGCTCCGGGACCTCGACGACGAGGAGATGACTCCCGTGAACTTCGAGGCCACCGAGAAGCGCCGGGCCTCCCAGAACGTCACCTCGATGCAGCAGGAGGGGCAGCTGCCCCAGAAGTACGACCACCACGACGCGGGCCAGACCGTGATCATGCCCTACGAGGACCTGATGCGGCTCAACGGGCGGCTGGCCTCGGTCGCGGTGCCCCTGCCGCGTCCCGAGGACCTCAAGCACGCGATCGACCGACTGCTCTCGCGGCTCGGCCTCCTCGTGTACGTCGGGCTCAAGGGGAAGACCTACGCCTACAGCGCGATCGGGGACACGCCGACGGAGGGGCTCGGCAACCTCGTGGCGCCGGTCGCGATCGCCATCCTCATCGTGCTGTCCACGATGCTCGGCGCGGTGCAGGAGCGGAAGCGCGAGATCGCGGTCTTCTCCTCCGTGGGGCTCTCGCCCACGCACGTGGCGGTCCTGTTCCTGGCGGAGTCGTTCGTCTACGCGATCCTGGGGGTCGTGATCGGCTACCTGCTCGGCCAGGCGTTCTCGCACCTCGTCGTGACCGGCGTCGTCCTCCAGGGGCTCAACGTCAACTACTCCTCCAATTCGGCCATCCTCGCGGTCGGGATCGTGATCCTGGTCGTGCTCGGGTCGACTGTCTACCCGGCGATCCTGGCCTCCCGGCTCGCGCGGCCCTCGACGATCACGGGGTTCGTCCTCCCGCCGCTGGTGGGGGACAGGGTCTCCCTGCAGCTGCCGTTCTCGTTCAACGCGCGGGACGCGGAGGCGGTCTGCGCCTTCCTGGCCGAGTTCTTCGACGCGCACGCGGAGGCCTCCGCCGGCGAGTTCAGTTCCGGCAACATCCGGCTTGACCGCAAGGGCGCGGACTTCATCCTCGGCGTGCGCGTGTGGCTGGCCCCCTACGACTTCGGGGTGAGCCAGGACATCCGGTTCACGACCCGGGAGGGCATCGGCGACGAATCCTCGGCGATGATGGAGATCACCCGGCTCTCGGGCGACCAGGCGTCCTGGCGCCGGGTGAACGCCCGGTTCCTCAAGACGATCCGGAAGCAGTTCCTCATATGGCGCGCCCTGGGCGAGGTCGCGCGCATCGGGTACCAGAAGAACGCCCGGGACCTCGAGGCGCAGGCGAAGGAGGTGGCGCATGCCGCCAAGGCCTGAGGAATCCACCGCATTCGTCGACGGGTTCAACTGGAAGACCGTCGTCGGGGCGTTCTTCGTCGGGCTCGTCATGATGCCCGCGGCCATCTACGTTTCGCTCTTCGCCGGGCAGGGGCTCGACCAGGCCGCGATCTGGGTCACGATCATCCTTTTCGCCGAGCTCGCGCGCCGGTCGATCAGCGCGCTCAAGAAGCAGGAGATGTACCTGCTCTACTACGTCGCCTCCGGTCTCGCGGGCGGCGGCGTCTTCGCGGGCCTCATCTGGAACCAGTTCCTGCGCCAGTCGCGGGAGGCCGCGGCCTTCGGCGTCGCGCAGAACATGCCGCTCTGGGCGGCGCCCATCGCGGATTCGCCGGCCCTCCTCCAGCGCGCGCTCTGGCACAAGGACTGGTACCCGGCGATCGGGCTCGTCCTCATCGGCTATGTCCTCTCCCGGTTCAACTGGATCGGGCTCGGCTACGCCCTGTTCCGGCTCACGTCCGACATCGAGCACCTGCCGTTCCCGATGGCCACGGTGGCCGCCGAGGGCGCGGTCGCGCTCGCGGAGTCGCCGGAGAAGAGGGAGAGCTGGCGCTGGCGGATCTTCTCGATCGGGAGCATGCTGGGTCTCGGGTTCGGGCTCGTGTACGTCGGCATCCCGGCGATCACGTACCTGATCTTCGCCTCGCCGCTCTCGCTCCTCCCGATCCCGTGGAAGGACTTCACCCCGGCGCTCCAGAACCTCCTGCCGACGGCCCCGTTCGCGGTCGTATTCGACCTGGGGTCGGTCCTCTGGGGGATGGTGGTCCCGTTCTGGGCCGTGATCGGGACGTTCGTCATGAGCGTCGGTTCCACGCTCATCGCGAACCCGATCCTCTACAAGTTCGGGTACTTCCCGACCTGGCGGCCGGGCATGAGCGTGCTGGACACCTCGTTCGCGACCTCGTTCGACTTCTGGCTCTCGGTGGGCGCCGGGATCGCGCTGGCGGTGGCCGGCGTCGGGATATGGCAGCTGGCGCGGATGCTCAAGCGCCGCGAGGTCGCCGTGATGGCGTCCGACATGGAGCTCCTGCTCGGCAAGGAAGGCATCCTCCGGTTCGGGAAGCCCGACGTGACCAAGCGCGCGATCCCGAAGGACCGCGGCGACTTCCCGGTCTGGATCGCGATCACGGCGTTCCTGGTCTCGACGGCCGGGTATGTCTACCTGTGCCACATCCTGGTCCCGCGGTTCCCGCTCTGGATCCTGTGCTTCTTCGGGTTCATCTGGACGCCGATCGCGTCGTACATTTCGGCCCGCATGATCGGGCTCACGGGCAACGGCGTGTATTTCCCGTACGTGCGCGAGGGTTCGTTCGTCCTTTCGGGCTACAAGGGCGTGGACATCTGGTTCGCCCCGATCCCGCTCAACGACTACGGCGGCGTCGCCGCGTTCTTCAAACAGCTCGTGCTCACGCGGACGAAATTCACGGCCATCATCAAGGCGGAACTGCTCATGTGCCCGATCAGCATCATTTTCAGCTTCGTGTTCTGGGGCTTCCTCTGGCACCTGACGTCGATCCCGTCCTACGCCTTCCCGTTTGCGAACAAGCTCTGGCCGTTCAACGCGCGGACGAGCAGCCTGTGGTACACGGCGACGAGCGAGGGGCGCGCGTGGCTGCTCGAGGCCCTGAAGTGGCCCTGGGTCGGGTTCGGGTTCGGGTTCGGCTGGGTCCTCTACTGGATCGTGGTCCTGATGAAGTGGCCGATCTTCCTCTTCTACGGGTTCATCGGCGGCGTCAACAACCAGGTCGGCGGCTGGCCTGCTCTTTCCCTCATGGGGGCCCTGCTGGGCAAGTTCTGGCTGGCGCCGCGGTACGGCGAGGAACGCTGGTACCGGTGGGTGCCGGTCCTGTGCGCGGGGTTCGCGTGCGGCATGGGGCTCATCTCCATGCTTGCCGTGGGCATTACCATCATCCAGGGCACCGTCGTGACGAAGCCCTTCTAGCATGGCTCGCGCGGCCCGCTCCCCGTCCCGGCGCGGCGTGATGCTCAAGATCCCGTCGTTGCGCCGTTCGGCTCCCACCTACGGGGGTCCCGAGCGCCGGGCCCACCAGCGCTATGCGCTGACCCTCCGCGGCCGGGGGACCTTCCTCTCGGTGCCCACGCGCTGGCTGCACGAGAAGGAGGCGTTCGAGGTCGTGAGCGAGGACGTGAGCCTCGGCGGGATGCAGGTCCACTTCAACGAGCCCGTCCGGCCCGGGGACGCCGTCCGCCTTAAGTTCTCGGTGCCCAAGCGCGGGGCCGTCAAACTGGACACGGTGGTGCGCTGGGTCAGGCGCTCTCCCGGGAGCCGCCTTGGGGACACCTCCGCGGGCCTGGCCTTCGAGGACGACGTCCCGCGCCGGGACATCGAGGCGCTCCTGCACGCCTCCGATCACGTGGCCGGCGGGGAGGCGCCCGGAACCGGGGGCGTGCAGGCCGTCACCCGGCAGGTGAACCTGCCGCTCCGCCGCGCGATCGAGATCAGCATCCGGAGCCTCCGCATCCGGACCACGCGCACGCTTGCGACCTCGGCTGTCGTCATGTTCGCGATCTGGTTCCTGACTCTCATGCTGTGCTCCAAGCCCATCCAGGCGGCCCTCGAGATCGGCGAGGTCATCACGAAGGAGAGCCAGGCGCAGGACCTATGGGTCGTCATCGTGTCCATGCTCGTGGCCGTCGTCGGGATTACGAACACGCTCCACATGTCCGTGGCGGAGCGCTACCGCGAGATCGGGACGATGAAGTGCCTGGGCGCGCTCGACTGGTTCGTCGTCGAGCTCTTCCTGCTCGAGTCGCTGGCACTGGGTGCTATCGGCTCGATCGCGGGGGCCCTGTTCGGCATGCTGCACTCGCTCTACCCGTGGCTGACGCGGGCGAAGGAGCTCGCGCACGTCGGCCTGCCGCTCAGGGCGATCCTCATCAACTTCGCGATCGGGGTCGCGGCGGGGCTCCTGCTCACGATAATCGGATCGCTCTATCCGGCCTTCCGGGCGGCGCGCATGGCGCCGGCCGAGGCCATGCGGACCGAGGTATAGATGATGAATACTCAAGGGGAGGTGATGTCCAGTGGCTCGTAGCAAAAAGGTGGTTTCGAAGAAGCCCGCCGGCCGGTCGGAATACACGGTCGTCTGCCGGGACGTCCGCAAGGAGTACGAACTCGGGACCCAGAAGGTGCACGCGTTGCGGGGGGTCAGCCTCGAGATCGAGCGCGGCGAGTACATCTCGATCATGGGGCCTTCCGGGTCGGGAAAGTCCACGCTCTTCAACATGATCGGCGGGCTGGACCATCCCTCGGGCGGCAAGGTGTTCATCGACGAGGTGGACATCGCCCAGCTCGACCCCTATGAGCTCGCGTGGCTCAGGTGCCGCAAGATCGGGTACATTTTCCAGACGTTCAACCTCATTCCGGTCATGACCGCGCTCGAGAACGTGACCCTGCCCATGATCTTCGCGGGGCTGACGCCGGACGACTACCTCCCCAAGGGAGCCAAGGTCCTCAAGACCGTCGGGCTCGGCGACCGCCTGCACCACAAGCCCACGGAGCTCTCGGGCGGCCAGCAGCAGCGCGTCGCGATCGCGCGGTCGCTCGCCAACGACCCGGCCATCGTGCTCGCGGACGAGCCGACGGGGAACCTCGACCTCAAGACGGGGCGGGAGATCATCAACCTCCTGCGGGTCCTGAACAAGAAGAAGGGCGTCACGGTCATCTCGGCCACGCACGACCTCAAGATGATCGACGTCTCCGACCGGATCTTCTGGATCCGGGACGGCGCCATCGCCAAGGTCGAGGAGCGCGGCAAGCTCAAGCTCTCCGTCGGCGCGATCGGGGAGTAGCTTCCCGGAGGCTCCGGACGGGTCCTCAGTAGGCGTCCTTGCGTGGCCTGATCGTGAGGAGCGAGACGACCCGTTTGGCGTCGTCGATCACGTAGAAGAGCCGCCAACTCCCCAGGCGGTATCGCCAGGTGTCCGGTTCATAGCCCCTCAATTTCCGAATCCCCGTCCCGTGATGCGGCTCGGCTGCGAGACGGGGGTAGATGCGCTGGCGGAGTGTCTCCTCGAGGCGTTCGCGCAGACCGGGAGGAGTGATGCGCCCGAAGACGGCCTGGAACCGGGCGGTCTCGAAGATCCGGTAGGCTTCGGGCACGGCCGGTCAGGCGACGAACCGGCCCCGGCGCTTCCTGGCGTCGCGATGCCCCGCGCGGATGTCCGCCATCAGCTTGCGGTCCGACAGGATCTCGCGCATCTCGGCGGGAGAAGCGTATACAACTTCGTCCTTCAGGCGGCGCTTCGCGGCGGTCGAGATCAGGTTGGCGATCGACCGGTTGTCCGCGTCGGCGCGCGAGCGGAAGAGCTCGTAATCGGCATCGCTGAGTCTCAGCGTGATCGTCTTGGGCATCGCGTCCCCTCCTGCTTCACTTTGCTTCGCTTTCATTCTATGGCCCCGACCTGCCAGGCGCAACCCCGCCTGCGCCGCGCTTGACGGACCCTGCCGGCTTCCGGTGGCGAGCGGGGATATCGTTCTAGATATCTAGGATTGATATCTGACCTCTCCGGCGCTAGGATGAAGCCATGACACGGATTCTGGTGAACGTAGGCGAGGCGGAGCTCTCTGCCGCGGATGCGGCAGCCAAGCGGCTCGGTGTGTCCCGGTCCGAGGTGGTCCGCCGAGCCCTGGCGCGGTTCGTGTCCGGCGGGGAAGCGCCTCTCGAGTCGGTCAAGGATCGGATCCGGAGAGTGAACCGGGTGCTGGAGGAGATGCAGGAGTCCGGCCGGCAGATGAAGAAGCTCGATCCCACGTGGGACCCGGTGGCGCTCATCCGGGCGCACCGGGACGGGAAGATCCGGCTCTGAAACGCCGCACGCGGCGACTTGTCGCGGCGGAGTCGACCGTGCCATGGGGCTCGCGGTTCGTGCTCGACGCCTCGGTCGCGGTGAAGCTCTACCTGAATGAGCCGGGCGGTGACCTGGCCAAGCGGCTGGCGGGGCGTGTGGCTTCGGGGGAGGCTGTCCTGCTGGCGCCCGATCTGATCCGCGCCGAGATCGCGGGTGCCCTGCTCCGCGTCCGGGGCCCGGACTGGCGAAGCGTGCAGGCGGACCTGGCCCGGTTCGAGGGGCTCGGCGTGACGCTCCATCCGCTGACGGCGGAGTTGGCGTCGTCCGCCGTACGCATCGCCGGTGAGCACGATCTCAAGGTCGCCGATGCCGTTTATGCGGCCCTGGCAGAACGGTCCGGTTGCCCCGTGATCTCGGCGGATGCAGAGTTCGTCCGCCGTCTCTCCGGCACCGGGCTCGCGGTGTCACTCTCCTCGGTCCGCTGAACCTTGCAGTCCGCCCTTGACCGGTCCCCAGCGGGGAGCCAATAATGGCGGGCATGAACACGCCGGTCGTCTACTGGATCGTCCAGATCTGGGCGGCCCTGCTCATGATCGGGCTCTCGATCCCGTTCATAAAGGGGAGGATTCCCCCCAACGCGGTAGCCGGGTTCCGGACCGCCAAGACGATGTCCGACCCCGAGATCTGGTACCGGGCGAACCGGGTCATGGGCTGGGACCTGCTCTGGGCGGGCGTCGCGATGCTGGCGGGACTCGTCCTCACCTGGTTCCTCCGTAACCAGGTGTCGTTCGAGCGGATCGTCTTCTTCAACCTCGCCGTCGTCATGATCTCGATAACGGCCCTCGTCGCCCACGGCCTCTGGAAGCTCTCACAGATCGGCAAGTCGTGACCGCGTCCCGGCCGCTCGACGGCGTCTGGAAGCTCTGCTGGACGAGCGGGATGCGCGGCCGGACGAGCTACGTTCACGAGGGGAAGATCCTGGCCGACCGCTACCTCGACGCCCGGGTGCCGGGCGAAGTGCATCTCGACCTCATGCGGTTGGAGATGATCGCGGACCCGTACGTCGGGACCAACGTCCTCGCGGCCCGCTGGGTCGAGGAGATGGTCTGGACCTACCGCCGCGAGTTCACGGTCCCTGCGGCTGTACGGAATGCCAAGTGCTGGCTCGTCTTTGAGCGACTGGACATAGCTGCCACGATCCGGCTGAACGGCAAGAAAGTGGGCGAACACCACAACACGTTCTACCCCTGCCGGATCGAGGTGACAGGCAAGCTGAAGCCCGGGACGAACGTGATCGAGGTCGAGATCGAAGCGGGCCTCTACCACGTCGCGGACAAGCTCAACGGCGGCTACCAGTGGACCCGGGACGCGGCACTGCACAAGCGCCACTGGCTCCGGAAGCCCCAGTGCCAGTTCGAGTGGGACTGGGCGCCGCGGCTGCTCAACGTCGGGATCACGGGGCCGACGCAGCTCGAGTGGTCGACGGACCCGGCGCGTGTGGACCAGCTCGTTCCGCTCGTCGAGGTCGCCCCGGATCTCAGGTCCGCGACCGTCCGGGCCCGGGTCTTCGTCGAGGGGCTCGGGAGGAAGACGGTGAAGGGGACGCTCAAGGTGTCTGTGGCGGGCCGGACGGTCCGGACGCCGGTCGAAATCCGGCCCGGCTTGAATCCCATCGAGGCCACGGTCGAGGTACCGAACCCGAAGCTCTGGTGGCCGATCGGCCACGGCGACCAGCCGCTCTACCCCCTGCGCGCCGAGCTCAGGGTCGAGGGGAAGCCGGTCGGGACCCGGACCGCCCGGATCGGGTTCCGTCGCGTGCGCGTGAACCAGGACCCCCACCCCTTGGGTGGGCGGTACTTTGTGATCGAGGTCAACAACCGGCCGGTCTTCTGCAAGGGCGGGAACCTGGTGCCCGCCGACATGATCACGGCGCGGCTGGACGGCAACCGGTACGCCGGGCTCGTGGACCGGGCGCTCGAGGCGAACTTCAATATCCTCCGCGTCTGGGGCGGCGGGCTCTACGAGGCGGACGAGCTCTACGACCTGTGCGACGCGAAGGGCATCCTGGTCTGGCAGGAGTTCATCTACGCCTGCGCCAAGTACCCGACCATCGACGGATTGTTCTTTGCCGACGTGAAACGCGAGGCCGCGTACCAGGTGCGCCGGCTTGCCACGCATCCGAGTCTCATCGTCTGGTGCGGGAACAACGAGATGGAGGCCGGGAACTGGAACTGGGGGTATGACGAGGGGCCGCTCCCGCTTCCGGATTACGCGTTCTTCCACCTGACGCTCCTCCGGATCGTGCGGGAAGAGGATCCGACCCGGTACTACCAGCCCTCGTCCCCGTTCTCGCCGGATCGCGAGGACCCGGCGCGGGACGACATGGGGGACCAGCACCCGTGGTCGATCGGGTTCAACGAGACCGACTTCCGGGGCTACCGGAAGATGATAGATCGCTTTCCGAACGAGGGCGGGATCATGGGCCCCACGGCCCGGCCGACGGTGGCCGAGTGCCTGCCCGGGGGCAAGATGACCCAC